>Ga0207864_1002396_pt1 | contig 17765 bp, 18 predicted proteins | sample HigsolmetaAR202D_FD_184834 | JGI IMG/M metagenome (GOLD analysis project Ga0207864, IMG submission 184834) | Ionic liquid and high solid enriched microbial communities from the Joint BioEnergy Institute, USA - AR20-2-D (SPAdes) (version 2) ... | reverse complement strand
CCGCCGCGGAGTCGTGGCCGCTACTCGACGGTGATGGCCCGCTCCGGGCAGGCCTCCGCGCCGTCGCGCGCCGCCGCCTCCAGGTCCGGTCCCACCTCGTCGAGGAGCACCTCGGCGTGCCCGTCCTCCTCGCGCGGTGCGAAGACGTCGGGCGCGGTCATGTAGCACACGCCGTGCCCCTGGCACTGCTTTCCGTCGACTCGGACGCGCATGTTGCCCTCCTCGAAGCCGGAGTTCCTGTCCTCCAGCCGTCTTGACATCGATGATTTTCAGTATAACGATTATCAGTAGGACCGCAATAAAGATCACATGAATACGCGCCTTCGTCACAGACGACAGCCGCCCAGGTCACAACGGACTTCCGCGCACTACAGGAAGGGTATTGAGCATGAGCAACCCCACGCGTTGCCCGGTGATCCACTTCGACCACCACTCACCAGAGCACGCGGCGGACCCGGTCGCCTCGTACCGAGCCCTGCGGCAGTCCCACAAGCGGGGCTGGACCGAGGCTCACGGCGGCTACTGGGTGCTGTCGGACTACCAGAGCGTGTTCGACGCGGCCCGTGACGACGACCTGTTCTCCTCCACCCGCGAGGCGGCCGGCACCGACGGCCTGGCGATCGTCATCCCCCCGACCCCGGTGCACCACCACATCCCCATCGAGGTGGACCCGCCGGAGTTCCGCAAGTACCGCAAGATCGTCAACCGGATCACCGCTCCCTCCGCGGTGGACCGGATGACGGAGATGGTCGAGCGCTACACCGTCGCCTTCGTCGACAGCGTCATCGAGTCCGGCGAGTGCGACTTCACCACGGTCATCGGCGTGCCCGCGATCGTCACCATCGACTGGCTGGGCCTGCCCGTGAAGGACTGGAAGCGCTACGCCGACGCCCACCGCGCCACCCTGGCCGAGCCCCAGGACAGCGAGGCGTTCCGCCACGCCGTCGAGGTGGAGATGCCCGCCCTGGCCCAGCAGATGTGGGACACCATCCGGGCCCGGCGCGAGCAGCCCACCGACGACGTCATCAGCTTCCTGGTCGCCCAGGAGATCGACGGCCGCCCGATCACCGACGACGAGGTCTTCGCCATCGTCGACCTGCTCGTCTCCGGCGGCACCGGCACCACGGCCTCGCTGGTGAGCCAGGCCCTGGTGTGGCTGGCCAAGAACCCCGACGTCCGCCAGGAGCTCATCGACGACCTGAGCCTGCTCGACCGCGCGGTCGAGGAGTTCCTGCGCGTCTTCTCCCCCACCCAGGCGCTGGCCCGGACCGTCACCCGCGACGTGGAGTTCCACGGCTGCCCGATGAAGAAGGGCGACCGGGTCCTGCTGTCGTGGGCCTCGGCCAACCGCGACGAGGAGCAGTTCGAGAACCCCGACACCATCGACATCCGGCGGTGGCCCAACCGCCACGTCGCCTTCGGCATCGGCGTCCACCGGTGCGCGGGCTCCCACCTCGGCCGCCTGATGGCCAAGCGGCTGCTGCAGGAGATCCTCACCCGCATGCCCGACTACACGATCGACTTCGACGCTCTGAAGCACTTCCACGACCAGGGGACCAACGTGGGCTTCCGGAGCATCCCCGCCCGGTTCACCCCCGGCAAGCGCGTGCTCCCCGAGTCCGAAGCCGTCATCGGCTGACCGAACTGACAGGGACGTCCCGAACATGGAACGGATGGTCATCGCGGGCGGCGGCCTGGCCGCGGTCCGGACCTGCGAGCAGCTCCGCTCCCGCGGCTACACGGGCGAGCTGGTCATGCTCTGCGCCGAGCCGCACCCGCCCTACGACCGGCCGCCGCTGTCGAAGGCCGCGCTCACGGAGGAGGAGCACGACTCCACCTTCCCCACCGACTACGCGGAGCTGTCGGTGGACGTGCGTCTCGGCGTCGCCGCCACCGGTCTGGACCCCGCCTCCCGCACGGTGCGGACCAGCGAGGGCGAACTGTCCTACGACACGCTCGTCATCGCCACCGGCGCCTCCCCCGTGCGGCTTCCCGGTCCGGGCCGCCAGTTCACGGTGCGCACCGTGGACGACGCGGTCCGGCTCAGGGCCGAGCTGAAGCCCGGCCAGCGGGTGGTGCTGGTGGGCGCGAGCTGGATCAGCGCCGAGGTCGCCACCGCGGCGCTGCGCCAGGGCTGCTCGGTGACCTGCGTCGAGGCGGGACCGGCGCCGCTGGCCGCCGCGCTGGGGCCGGCGGTGGGCTCCCGCTTCCTGCCCTGGTGGTCGGAGGTGGACCTGCGGCTCGACACGGGGGTCGCGGAGGTCACCGAGACCGGGGTCCGGCTGACCGACGGCGGCCACGTGGACGCCGACGTCGTCGTGGTGGGTGTCGGGGTCCGCCCCGACACCGGCTGGCTGGAGGGCTCCGGCATCGAACTGGACCGGGGCGTGGTGGTCGACGAGCACCTGCGCACCTCGCTGCCGGGGGTCCTCGCCCTCGGCGACGTGGCGGTGCGCTGGTCGCCGCGGTGGAACACCCGGCTGCGCGTCGAGCACTGGGACGACGCCCGGGAGGCTGCGCGCACCGTCGCGGGTGTCGCGCTGCACGACCCGTCCTGCGGGGAGCCGCTGCCCGTGCACGACCCGATCCCCTACTTCTGGAGCGACCAGTTCGGGCACAAGATCCAGTACGTCGGCCACCACGGCCCCGACGACACCCTGGTCGTCCGCGGGGACGGCGGGGAGCGGTGGTCCGCGGCCTGGCTGACCCCCGACGGCCGACTCACCGCCCACCTGAGCATCGACTCGCCGCGCCAGATGGTCGACGCTCGGATGGCCATCCAGGCGGGCGTCCGCCCCGACGAGGCGGCGCTGCGCGACCCCGAGGCGAAACTCGCGCCCTCCCGCGGGAAGTAGCCCCGGACGGTCGGCTCCGCCTCCCGCACCCCTGTACGGAGCCGACCGCCTCCCCCGCGGCCCCTTGCCCGGTGTGCGGTGCACAACCGGGTAGGGGGCTGCGCATGCAGACCTTCCTGCCGCTTCCCACCTTCGCGGCCTGCGCCGCGGCCCTGGACGACCGCCGTCTGGGCAAGCAGCGCGTGGAGACGTTGCAGATCCTGCGCGCCCTGGTGTGGCCCTCCTACGGCTGGCAGCGGCACCCGGCCGTGGCGATGTGGCGGGGCTTCGTCCCGGCGCTGGCGGCCTACGGGGTGGCGGTCTGCGCCGAGTGGCGGCTGCGGGGCCGCGCGGACGCCGTCCTGCCCGCGCTGCTGGAGTTCACCGGGGGCCGCGTGCCGCGGGAGGCGGACCTGGCCGCCCGCGACCTGCTGCCGCCGTGGCTGGGGGACGAGGAGCTGCACCGGTCGCACCGCTCCGCCCTGGTCCGCAAGGACCCCGACCACTACCGGCCGCTCTTCGGCGACGTGCCCGCCGACCTGCCCTACGTGTGGCCGCCGCCGGTCTTTCCCCGCTGGCCGCTGCGGCGCTCCGGGGACGGTCCGCTGCCGCTCGCCGCGGCCCTTGGCCTGCTGGACTGGGCGGACCCGCCGCCGGAGCAGGTGGCGGCGGTGCGCCGCCTGGCCGCCGGAGCCGACGCGACCGTGCCTGTCCCCGATCCGCACGCCCCTGCCGCGGTGGCGCTGCTGGCCGGGCTGTGCACCCCCGGGACGACGCTGTGGCTGGTCCCCGGCAGGCCGCCGCCCGAACCCCCGCCGCACGACCCCGTGGCGGAGGCCGACTTCGGCCGGGCGGTGGGCCGCACCGGCCGCTCGGTGGCCCGGCCGCCCGGCCCGGCGGAGACCGCGGCGACGTCGGAGGAGGCGTCCGCCGAGCCGGAGTTCCGCTTCCGGCGGGTCCTCCCTCCGGGGGAGGCCGCGGCGGCGGTGCCCCCGGGGACCGGACTCGTGGTGGTCGCCGGAGCCGACCTGGCCGCCCCCGGGGCGGAAATGCCGGTGCTGCGTCTGCTGCCCGCCCCGCCGACCTGAGCGAGGACTTTCCGCTCCCCCCGCGCGAAAGCCGACACGGTGCCGGAGACTGCACCACACAGATACGTTGTGTAACTATACAGTCACCAAACGACATGACATTGGGGGGAGTCATGCGTCGTCTCACGACGATCGTCCTCACCGGGGCGCTGGCCGGTGCTCTGCTGTCCACCAGCGCGTCCACGGCCTCGGCCGACACCGAGAACGCACCGGTGGTCCTGCCGGGCTGTGCGGTGACCTTCGTGCCCGACGGCGGGGACATCGACGTCGCCGAGTGCTTGCAGCCGCTGCGGGAGCACTCCGCGGCCGGCGGCCGCGACCGGGGCCGGGACCACGACGACTGGGACCACGTCTCCTACGTGGTCGTGACCGAGCACGGCCCGTGGGGGTCCCGCGCCGAGCGCCAGGGCTGGCACCTCTACTTCGTCGAGCCCGGCCTGTACTACATCCCGCAGCGGTTCAACGACCAGGCCAGCGCGTGGGGCTCCTACGGGTTCTGCGGCTACTTCCACGTCCACGCCCCGGGCACCCGCCCGGCGGCGTTCTTCCCGAAGAACCGGGCGGGCAACTTCCCGTACGGCAAGGTCGGCAACGACGAGCTGTCCGGGGTCAGCGTCTACGAGCACTGCGGCTAGCGGTCCGGCCGCGGGGCGGGACCGCCCCGCGGCCGCCGGGGTTACCGCACGTCGGCGGGGGCAGTTGGGCAGCGTTGGGGAACGGACCCACCCGCGCGGAGAGTTCCTTATGACGCACCGGACAGAGCACCGCCGACGCCCCGACGGACCGGCCACGGCCGACCCGCTGCTGCTCCCGAAGGTCCTGAGCCGACTGGACGTCGGCGTGTACGTGACCGACGAGCAGGAACGGATCGTCGCGGTCAACCCGCGTGCGGAGGAGCTGCTCGTCCGGCCGGCGGCGTCCCTCGTCGGCCGCAACGCCCACGACCTGCTGCACCGGGGGGCGGGCGGCACCCCGCTGCCGCGCGCCCAGTGCCAGTTGATGAAGGTCTTCCGCAGGGGGAGGGCCGGCCACGGCGGCAGCAAGTGGTTCGTGCGCGGCGACGGGACCCTGCTGCCGGTGGTCTGGCTGATCACCCCGTACCAGTTGGCCGACGGGTCGACCGGGGTGGCGGTGCTGTTCCACGAGCGCGCCGCGGAGCAGTCCAAGGCGCTCGGCTCGGTGGAGTCCGCCGACCACGTGGCGGCGCTGTCGGCCCTCGCCGACAGCCTGTCCCTGATCTCCGCGACCACCACGGTGCTGGCCTCCAACCTGGAGATGGCGGAGACGCTGCGCCGCCTGGTGCGGCTGGTCCTGCCGTACCTGGCCGACTGGGCCGTGGTGGACCTGATCAACGAGGACGGCGACCTGCAGCGGGTCGCCGTGATGCACTACCAGGACGAGCAGCACGTGCGCGTCGAGGAACTGGAGGGCCCGCTGCCATCGGTGTCCCCGCACTCCGTGATGCCGCTGTCGCGGGTGCTGATGGGAGCGCCCGTGACCCGGCTCAGCCCCGACGACTACACCGACCCCCTGGACTCGGACATGGCGGTGGTGCAGCGCAGGCTGTTCGAGGCAACAGGCATGCGCTCGGCGATCGCCGCGCCACTGCGCGGCCGGGGCGACGAGGTGCTGGGCGTGCTGACCCTGGGGCGCTCCGGGCAGCGCCCCGACTTCGACTCCACCGAGATCATGCTGGTCGACGACATCGCGCTCCAGGCGGGACTGGCGCTCGACTACGAGCAGCAGCGCCGGGTCGCCGAGGCGATGCAGCGCTATCTGCTGCCGCAGCTCCCCCGGGTCCCGGGGATGGCTCTGGCGGCGCGCTACCATCCCGCGCCGCACTCCTCCCGGGTCGGCGGCGACTGGTACGACGCGTTCGTGCTGCCCGACGGCACGCTCGCCCTGGTGCTGGGCGACGTCATGGGCCACGACCTGCACTCGGCGGCCCGCATGGCCGAGGTCCGCAGCATGCTGCGCGCGTTCGCCTGGGACTTCGAGTCGCCTCCCGGAGTGATCGTCTCCCGGCTGGACCGGGCGCTGGCCGCCATCGGCGTCCCCACCATGGCCTCCCTGGTGCTCACCCGAATCGACCGGCTCGCGAACGGTTCCTGGCGGTTGCACTGGACCAATGCGGGGCATCCGCCGCCGCTGCTGGTGTCTTCCGACGGCGGGGCCCGCTTCCTCGGCCACGACAGCGACCTGCTGCTGGGCATCGACCCCTCCGCCGGCCGCCACAGCGCCAGTCTCGTGCTGGAGCCGTCGGCCACGGTGGTGCTCTACACCGACGGTCTGGTCGAGTCCCCCTCCCGCCCCATCGACGCGGGCCTGGCCGCGCTGCGCCGCCACGCCGCAGAACTGGCGCGCGGCCCGCTCACGGACCTGTGCCAGGGCCTCATCGAACGCGTCCGCCCCTCCGACAACGACGACGTGGCCCTGCTGGCCCTGCGCGTCGCCGAGGACGGGGGGTCGGCGTCCTCGGGGGAGGGCGTCGGCTCCCGCTGAACGGTCCGCCGCCCTGGTCCGGGGACGGACGCCGAGCGCCCCCGCCGCCTCGGAAAACCGCGCCCCGGCACCGGCCCGGACAGCACGCGGAATCCGCAGTCGGGGCCGATACCGGGGATCAGTCCTGGGCCAGCGCGGGGCCGAACGGCGAGTGGGCGCCGCGCACGGCCGGGCCGCCGCAGTGGGCGCAGACCACCACCGGGTCCAGGACCTCGCCGCAGGAGTGGTGGTAGCGCAGGGGCGGGTTGTCGGGGTTGAGGTGCCGGTCCCCCCACTTCATGAGGGTCAGCAGCACGTCGCACAGCTCCCAGCCGGCGGAGGTGAGGCGGTACTCGTAGCGCGGCGGGTGCTCGTTGTAGAGCCTGCGCCTGATGATGCCGACCGCCTCCAGTTTGCGCAGCCGGGCGGCGAGGATGTCGCGGGAGGCCCCGGTGTGGTACACGATCTGGTCGAAGCGGTGGAAGCCGTGGCTCAGTTCGCGCACGACCAGCAGCGACCAGCGGTCGCCCACCAACTCGAGCGTGTCGGCAACCGAGCACTTGCGGGGGGCCACGCGCTTCGCCATGCTCCCATCTTAGGTCAGCCGCCGCGACCTGCGGCCGGGCCGCGGTCAGAGCAGTTCCAGGATCGTGGCGTTGGCCATTCCCCCGGCCTCGCACATGGTCTGGAGGCCGTAGCGGGCGCCGCGGTCCTCCATCAGGTGGAGCAGGGTGGTCATGATGCGGGCGCCGCTGGCCCCCAGGGGGTGGCCGATCGCGATCGCGCCGCCGCGCACGTTCACCCGCTCCAGGTCGGCGCCGGTCTCGCGCTGCCAGGCCAGCACGACCGAGGCGAAGGCCTCGTTGACCTCGAACAGGTCGATGTCGTCGACGCTCAGTCCGGCTCGGGCCAGGACCTTGCCGGTGGCCGGGGTGATCGCGGTGAGCATGAGCAGCGGGTCGTCGGCGGCCACGGCGAAGCTGTGGAAGCGGGCGCGCGGCCGCAGTCCCAGTCTCCGGGCCACGTCCGAGCCCATGACGAGCAGTGCCGCCGCGCCGTCGTTGATCGGCGAGGCGTTGCCCGCGGTGACGGTCCAGCCGATCTCGGGGAAGCGCTCGGCGAGGGCGGGGTGGTGGTAGGCGGGCCTGAGCCCGGCCAGCGCCTCGGCCGAGGTGGTGGGGCGCACGCTCTCGTCCCACCGGCCGCCCCAGGCGACCTCCCGGTCGAACTCGCCGCGCTGCCAGGCCGCGGTGGCGCGCCGGTGCGACTCCAGGGCGTAGGCGTCCTGCTCCTCGCGGCTGATCTTCCATCGGGCCGCGATCAGTTCGGCGCTGATGCCCTGTCCGACCAGCCCGTCGGGGTAGCGCTCGGCCAGCAGGGCGCCCCGCGGGTCGGCTCCGGGCGGCACGTTGGAGCCCATCGGCACCCGCGACATCGCCTCCACCCCGCAGGCGACCGCGACGTCGTAGGCGCCGCTGATCACCCCCTGGGCCGCGATGTGCGCGGCCTGCTGGGAGGAGCCGCACTGCCGGTCGACGGTGACGGCGGGCACGCTCTCGGGGAACCCGGCGGCCAGGACCGCGGTGCGGGCGATGTTCTGCGCCTGCTCGCCCACCTGGGTCACGCACCCGGCGATGACGTCGTCGATCAGGGCGGGGTCGATCCCGGCCCGCTCCACCAGCGTCTGCAGGGTGCGGGCCAGCAGGTCCACGGGGTGCTCCCCGTGGAGCGCCCCTCCGGGCTTGCCCCTGCCGACCGGGGTGCGGACCGCTTCGACGATCACCGCGTCGCGCATGACAACCTCCCTCGATTGGTTTTTCCAACTCACCAGCCGAACCCGGTTCTCCCCATCCGAGCCCGTGAGTTTGGATTTCCAACTGACTAGGTACGGCGATATTACCGAATCAGATTCGGTTCCACAATCCCCTCGGCGGCGCCGTTTCCGGTTCCCGCCTCCCGTCGGCCGCCGCCGAAGTACCCTGGCCCCTGCACCGCCCGCACCGGGTCCTCTCCCGCCACCGCCCGCCCTGCCACGGAGAAGGGCATGACCGCTCCCCCCGCGCCCCCTCCTCCCCCGCTGTACCCCCCGCCGCCGACCGCACTGGACGCGGCGCGCTCCCGGATCGGCGCGCCCGCGCGGGCGACGATCGCCGCGGCCGAGGAGCTGGTCGGCCGCGCGGAGGCGCTGCCGACGGCGGTGCACCGGCTGCGCGAGGCCGCACGGAACCTGGTCGCCTCCCTCGTCCGCAAGCAGGCCGACGCGCTGCTGTGGCAGCGCCCTCTCGGCGACCTGCGTGCCGTCGCACCCCCGGGCCTGCGGCTCGGTCCGCTGGAACGGGCCGGGCTCACCACGGTCGGCGCCGTGCTGTACTTCCCGGAACCCTCGCTGCTCGCCCTGCCCGGGGTGGGAGCGCTCACCGCCCGGCAGGTCCTCGCCGCGGCACGCCGCGTCGAGGCGCAGACCGTGCGAGGAGTGCGGATCCGGCTGACTCCCGACGACCGCTCCCCCGACTCGACCCGGCTCCTGGCGCTCCTGGCCGCGATCCGCAGTGCCGACCAGGCCGTGGCCGCACTGCGCGACCCCCTCCAGGGCCTCGCCCGACTGTTCGGCCCGCTGCTCGCAGCGGCCAGGCGCGCGACCAGCCGCTGGCGGATGCTCTTTGCACGCCGCGCCACGAAGCAGGCCGCCCTGACCTGTCTGCTCCACCTCGAGGTCCTGCTCGCCTCGCCGTGGGCGCTCCAGCTCCGCTCGGCCCTCGTCCGGGCGGAGCAGTGGTCGGACCCCCGTTTCCACGAGGCGGCGCAGCAGCGGCTGTGGCGGGACTACGAGGCGGACGCGGCCTCGTTCAACGCCCTGCTCTCCACCCTCGGCGGCACGGACCTCCCCGTCGACGAGGCGGCCTACGGACTCGCTCCCGCGCAGCCGCGCCGCGAGGCCGCCGAGGACCGGCCGGGGACCGGCCGACTGCGCCCCTCCCCCGGCAGCGTCACGGCCGTTCCCGTCGACGAGGCGGCCTACGGATTCGTTCCCGAACCGCTGCGCCGGGAGGTCGCCAGGGTCCGGCTGGACACCCGCCTGCTGCGCCCCGGCCTCGTCCTCCGCAACTACCAGGCGTTCGGCGCGCGGTACGCGCTGCGGCAGCGGCGCTGCATGCTCGGCGACGAGATGGGGCTGGGCAAGACCGTGCAGGCCCTCGCGGCCGTCGCCCACCTCGCCGCCCAGGGGCACCGGCACTTCCTGGTGGTGTGCCCCGCCAGCGTGCAGGTCAACTGGATCAAGGAGACCGAGCGGCACACCCTGCTGGCCGCCCACAGCCTGCACGGCCCCCACCGCGAGGCCGCGGGACGGGCCTGGCTGCGCGACGGCGGCGTCGCGGTCACCACCTTCGACACCCTCGGCAGACTGGAGTGCGTGCGGCAGTCCCAGATCGCCCTGCTGGTCGTGGACGAGGCCCACTACGTGAAGAACCCCGCCACCCGGCGCTCCTCGAACGTCCGCGAGGTGGGCGACCGGACGAAGCACGTCCTCTTCCTCACCGGCACCCCCATGCAGAACCGGGTCGAGGAGTTCCGCTCCCTGGTCGGCCACCTGAGCCCCTCCCTGGCACGCCGCCTGGGCGCCGACGGATTCGCCGACGCCCGGGCGTTCCGGCGTGCCGTGGCGTCCGTGTACCTGCGCCGCAACCAGGAGGACGTGCTCACCGAGCTGCCCGACAGGATCGACGTCCCCGCCTGGGTGCACCTCACCTCCGACGACGAGGCCGAGTACCGCCGGGCGGTCGCGGCGGGCCACTTCATGCGCATGCGCCAGAACGGGTTCGGCCTTCCCGGCTCGGCGAAGACGGAGCGGCTGCGCGAGATCCTGGAGGGGGCGTTCGCCGACCGGCGCAAGGTGGTCGTCTTCTCCTACTTCCGCGGGGTCCTCGACAGCCTGTCGCGGCACCTCTTCCCCGGGTGCGGCTCCCACAGCCGGTCGTACCCGGCCGACCTGCGGGTCCTGGGACCGCTGACGGGTTCGGTGCCCGGGGGACGGCGGCAGCAGCTCGTCGACGAGTTCACCGCCCACCCCGGTCCCGCCGTCCTGCTCAGCCAGATCGAGGCCGGCGGGGTGGGGCTCAACATCCAGGCGGCCTCCGTGGTGGTCATCGCCGAACCGCAACTGACGCCGGGGGCCGAGGAGCAGGCGATCGCCCGCGTCCTGCGGATGGGCCAGGTGCGCACGGTCCAGGTGCACCACCTGCTGGCCCGGGGGAGCGTCGACGAGCGGATCCGGGAGCTCCAGGAGCACAAGCGCCTGCTCTTCGACGCGTTCGCGCGCCGCAGCGCCGCCAAGGAGGCGGACGCGCGCGCCGTGGACGCCGGCGAGTACCGGCCGTCCGTACTCGACGATCCGGCCGTTCCGCTGGAGCAGCGGCTCGTCCTGGCCGAACGCCACCGGCTGGGCGTCTGACGGGCGGGCCCGCCTCCGGTGGTCCGCTCAGGTGCTCTCCACCAGAGCGGCGAGGCGGTCCATGCTCTCGCGGGCGCCCTCCTCCATTCCCGACCCGACCATGGCGTCACGCTCGGCCGTCGACGGGAAGACGGAGGTGGCCACGTACCGGGTCCTCCCGCCGCCGACCTCCTCCAGCACGGCGGTCTCCAGCGACACGTGCCCGGGCGCGCCCTCGAACTCGAAGGTCTGCACCATCCGCTCGGGGGCCGCGACGTCGTGGAAGACGCCGTGGAACGCGTACTCCTCGCCCCGGCCGCTGCGGTGGCGCATCCGCCAGGAGCCTCCCGGGCGCGCGTCCATGTGGTCCACGACGGTCTCGAACTCCCCGGGCCCCCACCACCGCGTGAGGAGGTCGGGGTCGGTGAGCGCACGGAACACCGCGCCGCGGGGCGCGTCGAAGACGCGCGTCATGACGATGTCCTGGCGGCCCGGTTCGACGACGATCTCGGTCTCACCCACTGCTCTCCCCCTGTCCTGTGCGGTTCGTCGCGCCGGGGCCTGCCGGTGTCCGGTCCGCTCCGGCGCGTTCTCCGGCGGGGCCGTTCCGCTCTTCCGGCCGTCCGGCCCCGCGGTCGGCGGCGGAAGCCGCGGAAGGCCCCGTCAGGGGTGCTACCCGGTCGGCCGCGGCCCCGCGGCGGTTCGGGCTCCCCGTACAAAACAGGCCCCAAAAATCAGGTGATCCAGGGGCAGGTCACCGTCAAGCGCCGTATATCTGCCCGCTCCGGGGAGAGCACCCGAGGTAGCCCTGCCGCTCGGGGCGCGCACCTGTCCGTCACCCGGGAAGGGACCGCCATGACCACGACGACCGACACGGAGTCCGCCGTCGCGGAGTTCCGCCGCCTCAGCGACTCCGATCCGGAGATCCAGGCCCACGGGAGGTACTTCTCCTGTTCGTTCCTGTGGGACATGGAGGAGAAGACGTTCCTGTTCCGCATGCACCGGGGGAAGATCGAGGAGCTGGTCGTCGATCCCGGGCCGCTGGAGGGCTACGACTTCGCCGTCCGGGCCAGCGCCGACACCTGGCGGGAGTTCGGACGGCCGGTCCCCGCCCCGATGTTCCACGGCATCTGGGCCGCCACCTTCCGGCGCGACATGCGCCTGGAGGGCGACCTGCTGGTGCTCATGCAGAACCTGCGCTGCGTGACCCGGCAGATCGAACTGCTGCGCACCACCGGCCCCCTGGTCTGACCCGGAAGGACACACCCATGCCCACGCAGACAGAGATCTCCCCGGTCACCGGCCACTACGTCACCATCGAGGTCGAGGGAGCGCGCTACCGCGTCTTCTACCTGGAGAACGGCACCGGCCAGCCGCTGGTCTGCCAGCACACCGCCGGATGCCACAACCACCAGTGGATGGGGCTCCTGGAGGACCCGGAGTTCACCCGGGACTACCGGATCATCGCCTACGACCTGGCCCGGCACGGCAAGTCCGACCCGCCGATGAACACGGAGTGGTGGAAGGAGGAGTACCGGCTCACCGCCGACCACTACGTCGCGTTCATCGTGGCCTTCTGCGACGCGCTCGGCCTGGAGGAGCCGATCTTCATGGGCTCCTCCTTCGGCGGCAACGTCGCCCTGCAACTGGCGCTGCGCCACCCCGACCGGTTCAGGGCGGTCATCCCGGTGGAGGCGGCCGACCACTCCCCCGGCTTCTTCCTCGACTGGTGGCAGCACCCGCACGCCAACGCCGCGCAGGTGTGCGCGAGCGGCGTGTGGGACCTGATGGCGCCCCAGTCTCCAGAGCACGACCGCTGGCGCACCTGGTTCTACTACTCCCAGGGGTCCGAGGCGTTCCGGGGCGACCTCTACTTCTACTCGGTCGACCACGACCTGAGGGGCCGCTGCGGGGAGATCGACACCTCGCGCTGCCCGGTGGTCATGCTGACCGGGGCGTACGACTACCTCACCCCGCCCGAGGCCGGCCGGCGCACCGCCGAGCAGATCCCGGGGGCCGAGTTCATCGAGATGACGGAGATCGGGCACTTCCCGATGAGCGAGAACTATCCGAGGTTCGCCGGATACCTGAGGCAGGCGCTGGACCTCGTCGCACGCCGCACCGGGATGGCGGAGGCCTCCGCGCCCCGGCCCAGGAGCCCGGGAGCGCAGGTCCGCCGCCGGTGAGCGCCCGCGGGCGGACCGCCGGGCGGGGCCGCCGCTCTGCCCGGCTCCCGTTCAGCGCGGCCGCCGCTCCTCCCGCCACCTGCGGACGGCCTCGTCCACGTCGTAGGGGAGGAGGGTGAGCGGGGGGCCGGGCAGCGGGCGCCGCATCAGCGCGCGGATCTGGTCGTTGAGGTCCGCCACGATGCGGCGCACCTCGTCCTCCGAGTCCGCCCGCATCGCCTCGGCCATCGCCCGTTCGGCCTCCTTGCGCAGGGCCAGCGCGGGCGGCAGCGCGGAGACGCCCTCGCGCTGGAGCTTGCGCCTGACCCACCACATCTCGTCGTAGGGCCGGTCGATGTCGGGGATCGGCTTGCCCAGTCCGGGCAGGTCGTCGAACTCGCCCCGCTCGATCGCCTCACGGATCTGGCGGTCCACCCACGACTCGAACCGCTCTCCGGACGGTTTGCGCTCGGTCACGCCGTTCTCCCTCCGCTCCCGCACGGCCTCGCCCCACCGGTCTCCCGCCCCGGCGCTCCGACCGTACATCCCGTCGAGCCCTCCGGCTGTTTTCTGGACGTCTGAGCAAAATCTCGGCCTTGTGCGTTACACATCGGCCACGTTCTCCAATGGACCAATCAGGGCATATCCCACCATTTCAGTAACACACTGTTTTTGATCAATCTCTCTGTGTAACATTGCCTTAGCGTGGGAACGCTCCCACGCCCGGAACCCCCACATCCGGAAATTGGAGATCGACCATGCATCGTCATGTTCGCACCGGGAGCTCCCGGTGGACCGTGCGGGCCCTGGCCGTGCTGTTCGCGGCCGTGCTGGGGTTGACCCAGTGGACCGCCCCCGCGGCCGCCCACGGGTCGGTGATCAACCCCGCGACGCGCAACTACGGCTGCTGGCTGCGTTGGGGCAGCGACCACCTCAACCCCAACATGCGGCACGAGGACCCCATGTGCTGGCAGGCGTGGCAGGACAACCCCAACGCCATGTGGAACTGGAACGGCCTGTACCGGGACGGGGTCGGCGGCAACCACCGGGCCGCGCTGCCCGACGGCCAGTTGTGCAGCGGCGGTCTGGCCGAGGGCGGTCGCTACCGCTCCATGGACGCCGTGGGTCCGTGGAAGACCACCGACATCGGCAACACCTTCACGATCCACCTGTACGACCAGGCCAGCCACGGCGCGGACTACTTCGAGGTCTACGTCACCCGCCAGGGCTTCGACCCGACCACCCAGCCGCTGACCTGGGGCAGCCTGGAACTGGTCCACCGGACCGGCCGCTACGCGCCCAGCCAGAACATCCAGTTCACGGTGCACGCGCCCAACCGCAGCGGCCGCCACGTGGTCTTCACCATCTGGAAGGCCTCGCACATGGACCAGACCTACTACCTGTGCAGTGACGTGAACTTCGTCTGATCCGCCGGCCCGGGCCGACACGTCACGGGTCCCGCCGACCTCCGCGTCGGCGGGACCGCGGCCCGGCACCGCTCCCGGGAGAGCCGGCGCCCCGGCGCCGCTCCGGACCGCCGTGCGGGTGAACGGCCCACCCGCACGGCAACCGGACGCGGAACCGCCGGGGCGCCGGTCCGCGTGCGGAGCGGCCCTCTCAGGCCGCGGAGCCGCGCGCGTGCCCGTAGGCGGTGCGCAGCGCCGACAGGAACGTCTCCACGGGCTGGGCCCCCGAGACCGCGAAGGCGCGGTTGAGCACGAAGAACGGCACCCCGCTGATCCCCAGCGCGCGGGCCTCCGCGAGGTCGGCCCTGACGTCCTCGACGTGGTCGTCTCCCCGGAGGGCCCTGCGGGTCTCCTCCTCGGGCAGCCCGATCTCCACGCCCAGCCGGACCAGCGTGTCGACGTCGTCGAGGACCTGCGCCTCGACGAGCTGGGCGCGCAGCAGCCGCTCGTGGGCCGCGTCGCCCAGGCCGCGCGCCTTGGCCAGGTGGGCCAGGCGGTGGGCGTCGACGGTGTTGACCATGGTGGCGCGGTCCAGGCGGTAGTCCAGCCCTTCGCGCGCTGCCAACTCGGTGACCTGCGCGTTCATCCGGCGGATCTGTTCGGGCGAACCGCCGGTCTTCTTCGCCAGCATCTCGGGCACCGGCTGGCGGACGCCCGCGGGGAAGGCGGGGTCGAGCTGGAAGCTGCGCCAGACCACCTCGACCTCGTCGGCGTGCTCGAACTGCTCCAGGGCGCGCTCCAGACGGCGCTTGCCGATGTAGCACCACGGGCACACCACGTCCGACCAGACCTCCACCGTCACGGTGGCCTCCGGGGCGCTCACCGGCACACCCCGTCGGTGCAGGCGGGGGCGTCCGCCCCGCCGAGCAGCGCCAGTCCGGGCACCGCCCGGGGCGCGGCCCCGGCGTCCCCGCGCTCCTCCGGGGGCGCGGGGGGCGGCGCGGGCGCGGGCTGCGGTGTGTCCATGGCGGCCTCACTTACCTGATCCACGGCAAAATCCTCACCATCATCGGGTCGAACATCCGCACCAACGCCCCGTGCGCGCGGGTTCTTCCCGACCCGGACGCCCGGCCGGAAGCGCTGCCGCGGACGGCCCGGCCCGCGGCAGCGGGGTGCGTCAGGCGAGGGTCCGCTCCACGGGGATCCACAGCTCGGCCTCGGCCCGGGCGCCGTCCTCCGACAGCACGGTGCGCAGGATCTCCGGCCCCGGGACGCTCTGGTAGGGGTTGGACGGGAACCACTCGGTGAACACGTCCCGCCACAGGTACTGGATGGCCTGCGGCGCCTCTCCGGAGACCTCGAACACCGCCCAGGTGCCCGCGGGAACGGGCAGCACGTCCATGTCCCCGGGCGCGTCCGCGCCGGTCACCACGCCGTGGTAGTAGTCCAGCTCGGTGCCCTCCGGCGCGTCCAGGCGGGCGGCGGCGAAGTTGTGGACGGCCGCGACGATCCCGCGCGGCTCCTGGTCGGACAGCTCCGCCAGCCTCCGCAGCGTCGCGGCGTCGATGCTGCGCACGAACTCGACGATCGCCGGGTTGTGCCCCTCGTACACCAGGGGCACCCGCGCCTTCCTCCCGACGACCCGGAAGGCGTCCTTCTCCACGATCCGGTACCGCATGTCACGACTCCCTTCGACGACGAGCCGGAAGGACATCCGGGGCTGGGAGCACAGCGCAGCGCCCGTGCGGCGGGCCTCGCCGGGGCCCACTCCGTGCACGGCGCGGAACGCCCGCGCGAACGCCTCGCCCGAGCCGTAGCCGTAGCGGACCGCGATGTCGAGCAGGGTGCGCTCCCCCGCGAGCACCTCGGCCCCGGCCACGGTGAGCCGCCTGCGCCGGATGTACTCCGACAACGGCAGGCCCGCCAGAGCGGAGAACAGCCGCCGCAGGTGGTACTCGGATGTGGCGGCGATCCGCGCCAGCTCGGCGCCGTCGATCGGCTGGTCGAGGTGGCGCTCGATGTACTCCATGACCTGGTTGAGACGGTCCAGCATCCCGGATCTCCCTCCCTTGCGCCACCCACGCTAGGCAGCGGGCCGGCCGCCGCACCCGACCTTTCCCGACCCGGTCCGGTCGGGTCGGCGGCGCCCCCTGCCGTGGCTGGTCCGGCGCCGCGCGGCGCGCCGGGGTCAGTCGCGTCCGGAGAGGCGGGCGACGGTGCGGAAGAGCGCGGAGTGGTCGAGCGCGCCGTCCCCTCCCGCGCGGGCCGCGGCCACGAGCTGGGCGGCGAGCGCGCCGAGGGGGAGGACCACGCCGGCCTCGCGGGCGGCGGAGGTGACGATGCCGAGGTCCTTGTGGTGCAGCTCGAGGCGGAAGCCGGGGTCGAAGGAGCGGTCGATCATCTTGGCCGCCTTGTGCTCCATGATCGCCGAACCCGCCAGCCCGCCGCGGAGGACCTCGACCGCGGTCGCGGCGTCCACGCCGTGGGCCTCCAGGAAGACGAGAGCCTCCGCGAGCAGCGCGAGGTTTCCCGCCACGACGAGCTGGTTGGCGGCCTTAACCGTCTGGCCGGCGCCGCTGGGGCCGACGTGCACGACGGTCCGGCCGACGACGTCGAGCACGGGCCGGGCGGCGGCGAAGTCCTCCTCGGTACCGCCGACCATGATGGACAGCGTGGCGTCGCGGGCTCCCGCCTCGCCTCCGGAGACGGGGGCGTCGACCATGCGCAGCCCTCTGGCGCGGGCCTGTTCGGCGAGGCGGGCGGCGGTGTCGGGGCGGATGGTGGAGAAGTCGATGACGAGGGTGCCGGGGCGGGCGGTCTCGAAGACGCCTCCCCCGCCGGTGAGGACGTCGACGACGTCGGGGGTGTCGGTGACCATCAGCGCGACGACGTCGGCGTCGGCGACGGCCTCGGCGATGCTGGCCGCGGCGGTCCCGCCCGCTTCGACCAGCGGCGCGGCCTTGGCCGCAGTGCGGTTGTAGCCGACCACACGGTGTCCGGCGTTGTGCAGGTGGACGGCCATGGGACTGCCCATGATGCCCAGTCCGATGAAGGCGATGCGGGCCATGTCGCTGCGCTTCCTCTCCACTCGGTCGGTTCGGGGCGCGCGGCGCGCGGCGGCCGAGGGGCACAGCCCGGTGCGGCCGACCGCCGCGCATCCCGTGCTCGGTCCAGTGGACCACGGGCGGACCGCCGGTCGGCGGGCTCCCTCCCCGAAGCACCGGAGGCGCCGGGCGACCGGCCGCACCGGTGGGAACCGTCGGGTGGTCGAGGGCGGATGCGAAGCGCCCCGGAACCGGGCGGCCCCCGTCAGCGGAGCCGACGGGGGCCGCCCCGCCTGCCCGCTTCGCGGGGCCCGCCGG
>Ga0207864_1002395_pt1 | contig 17772 bp, 11 predicted proteins | sample HigsolmetaAR202D_FD_184834 | JGI IMG/M metagenome (GOLD analysis project Ga0207864, IMG submission 184834) | Ionic liquid and high solid enriched microbial communities from the Joint BioEnergy Institute, USA - AR20-2-D (SPAdes) (version 2) ... | reverse complement strand
ACGCGTGACGCCGATTCGTCGGCGCTGCTCGAGCGGCTGGGTGCCCGAAATCCGAGAACCGGCTGCGATCTGCTCTTTGCCTGGGCGGAGCGCGCTCGTGCGGCGGTCCGGCCGACGGCCGCACAGCCGAGACGCATCGCGCTCGCCGGGGAACTGTACCGGTACCGCGCCGTGCGCGAGGGCTTCGGCGACGGCTCGGGTCCGCTCGCCGCCTGTGTGAAGGAGAGCGAGCTCGACGTGCTCGTCATGTCGAACGACGACGTCGAGCATGCCGGGCGAATGCGCGATGCGCTGCGCCGGGCCGGTGCAGCGGCGTCCATCGTCGACCTGCGCGGCATGGACTTCGATGCGCTGGTGTTCCTGTTCGCGTCGTGCCGCGGTCTCATCACCACGCGCTTTCACGGCCTCGTGTTCGCCGCTCTGGCGGACGTGCCGGTGCTTGCGCTCGACGTCGCCGAGGGCAAGAAGGCGCGGCTGCTGCGCGAGCTCGGCGCATCCGGTTCGCTGCTCCTCGATGACGAGCCGGTCGAGCAGGCCGTCGAGCGGCTCGCGAATGCGCTCGAGGGAAGACTCGAGCAAGTGCCGGCCGATCGCGTGCTCGAACACGCGAAGCTCGCGGACGTCCATCGCGACGTGCTGCAGGCGATAGTGAGCCGAGCCTGGCGGCCGTTCTTCAGCAGTCCGGAGATCGGCGCTTCGGTCTCGCGCGCGCCGGCCGTGCACGTCGCTGCACGGGCTGCACCGCTGGTGCGTTCCGCGAGGCTTACAGAGGAAGATCTCGCCGGTCTCTGCTGGGCGGCCTCGACGGTCGACACATCCGGCTACGCGAATCTCGGCGATTCCCTGAGCGCAGTGATGGTCGCGGGACTTTCCGGCAGACCGATCCGCCACGTGAGCTTCGACGCGCCGGTGACGAAGCTCGTGGCCGTCGGGAGCATCGGTCACGCGATCCGGCGCGGAACCGCCGTCGTGTGGGGTGCCGGCGTGTCCATCCGGGGTGGTCTGCTCGCGCGGAACGTCCCGCAGACCCGTTACGACGTGCGCGCCATCCGTGGTCCCATCAGTGCACAGCACTACCGCGATTTCGGCATCAGCGTGCCGGACGTCTTCGGCGATCCGGTGTGGCTGCTGCCGTCGATCGTCGACGAGCCGGTCGAGAAGAAATACGAGCTCGGCGTCATTCCGCACATCCAGGACGTCGCCTATCACCATCCCGATGCGCCTCCTCGCCCCGACTCGCTGCGCTACGTGGTCGACGAGGCCGACGCAGGGAGCGTCATCGTCTTCAACACGTGGCACGAGCCGACGTGGGAGGGTCTGCTCGTCAAGATCCGCCTGCTTCGTTCGTGCAAGCGCATCGCCTCGCAGAGCTTCCACGGTGTGGTGATCGCGGAAGCCTACGGCATCCCGGTGCTCAACTTCCGCTATCTGATCGGCGCGAGGAATGGGCCGGTGCGCATCCGGCTCGACGAGGATTGCAGCACCGATCCGCGGGTGTGGGAGTTCTACAAGGGCGGCGCGCGGCCGTACTTCCACATGTACAGCCAGCGGCGCGAGGAGCGCACCGACTGGGACGCGGTAATCCGCGCGATCGACGAGCTGTGGGAGCCGTTCGAATACGACCCGACGCCGCTCGTCGAAGCCTTCCCGCTTCCGCTCGCGTTCGATCCGCTGCGAGAGCGGCTGAGCACACATCAGCATCTCGAGGCCCTGCGGTTCTAGAGCCATGAGCACCGCCGATCCAATTCATCGCGTCACGGTTGAACCGGTGGCCGACGGGCCGACCTCGGCGTCCGAGGGGAAAGCGTCCATCCGCGGCCGAAATGGCGATCGCCCCTTCGTCGTGATCGACGGTTTCAATCTGAGCCTCGAGAAGGGCACGGGCGTCGCCACGTATGCGCGCAATCTCAGTTACTGCCTGCGCGACATGGGCTGCGAGGTCGGCGTGCTCTACGGCGGCGCGTTCTCCGCGAAGCACCCGCCGCTGCTGCAGGAGGTGTCGTTCTTCGATCCTCCGCCGCAGCGCGTGGGACGTGCCCGTAAGGCGCTGCGCGTGTCCCGCGCATTCCTTGCCTCGAACCGGAACGATGCTTTCCAGGTGCCCATCACCGGAGCGGTGATCTCGGAAACGTTCAGGTCGCGCCTGCCGTACTACGACAGCATCTGGAACGCGACCCGCCTATACGAGAAGGCCTCGCATCAGTTCCATGCGCTCGGGATCATCAACCGCGTGCGCATGCCGCGTAAGCCGGATCTCGTGCACTGGACCTATCCGCTTCCGGTGCGAGTACCTGGCGTGCCGAACATCTACACGCTGCACGACCTGGTGCCGCTGCGGCTGCCATACACGACGCTCGACCGGAAGGACCGCTACCTGCGGCTCATGACCTGGATCTGTCGCAACGCGGATCACATCGTCACGGTGTCCGAGAACTCGAAGCGCGACATCGTCGAGCTGCTCGGCGTGAGCCCCGAGAAGGTCACGAACACCTATCAGGCCGTCTCGATTCCGGAGGATCTGCGCACGAGGTCCGATGAGCTCGTGCGGGACGAGATCGCCAACATCTTCGGGCTCATTCACAAGGAGTACTTCCTTTTCTTCGGCTCCATCGAGCCGAAGAAGAACATCGGGCGCCTGATCGAGGGCTATCTCGGCGCCGGAGTCGACATTCCGCTCGTCATCATCGGCGCACAGGCATGGAAGTCCGAAGACGAGCTCCGAATGCTGCGCATGGGGGAGGGGCGTGCGGGAAACCGTGCCGCGCAGTGGGACGGCCCGGGTTCGAAGATCGTGTGGCTCGAGTACGTGCCGTTCCAGATGCTCGTGAATCTGATCCGTGGGGCGCGAGCCGTGCTCTTCCCGTCGCTCTACGAGGGCTTCGGGCTGCCGGTGCTCGAATCGATGCTGCTCGGTACGCCGGTGCTGACCTCCAGCACGAGCTCCGTGCCGGAGATCGCAGGCGATGCCGCGCTGCTCGTCGACCCGTATGACACGCGGGCGATCGCGGAGGGCGTGCGGGCACTTGCCGAGCAGGACGATCTGTGCGCAGAGCTGAGCGCACGGGGGCGGCGGCAGGCGGCGTTGTTCGGTGAAGCGGCCTACCGCAAGCGCCTCCAGGCCGTCTACGCGCAGGTGCTCGATCGTGCTGTCGAAAGAGAGAGGGCACGATGAACATCGGTATGGCGGAGGAAACGCGCAACGCGGGAACTGCTGTTCCCGCTGCTTCACATGTTCCCGTGAGTGCCGCGCCTGATATCGCAATCGACGAGCCCGATGCTGAGCTCGCACAGGCAGATCCGCTTCCGCCGGGAGCGGGATCGGAAAGCGAGGCATCGGGAGGATCGGGAGAGATCGAGAAACCCGGCACGACGCATGGTCAGGGATGGCTGCAACGCGACGCGCACATTCGACATCTCCGTCGGCTGGTGCGTGACATCCTGGAGGCTGTCGCGCAGGTTCACAGACGAGAGCTCCGCGGCTGGGAGGAAGCGATCAAGGCTCGCTCCGAGGCCTCAGGGGCGAATCAAGAGGCAGCACCGCGCCTCAGTGCCGAGCTGACAGCCCTTTCAACGTCAATGTTGGGCTGGCTCAAGGCGCCGGTGCTGGTATGGAAGGAGCTCGCGAGACTCCGAACTCACCCGGGAGCACGTAATGGCGAGACGGACGTCGGCTGCGCACCGCCGATTTCCCTGAGCACTGCCAAGCGCATCACCGTTCCGTTGACTCTCAAGGCACAGCGGGTCGTGCGTCCACCACGAGTCGACGCCGGTGTGCTCTGGGCGACATTGCTTGCCGAGCCTGGTCTGAATGCGACAGTCGAGGTCATTTTCCACGCAGAGGACGATGTCGCTCATGTCACAGCCGTGAACGGCAGGGGCCTGATCGATCGGCAGACGCCGGTAAGGCGTCGGATTCAGCTCTATGCCGGACGGCGCGTGCGGCTCATGGAATTCTCCTCATCGAGCCCCGCGGTTTCGTTCGAAGTGAGGCGAGCGGCAGGGGCGTTCGGAGTCCTGGCATTCGAGGAAAGTATCCTCCAGTTCGAAAGCCAGGCGTCAGAACGCGGTCAAGACACCGGTTCATACGGTGACCACGATGGCTCCGTGGCAAGCGCCGCTGGCTCGCCGGTTGCCCACTGGTCGACGCTGACACACTCCGCATGCACCGCGCTCGAGCTCGAATACAAGCTCTGGGGCGGCTACGCCAGATACGCACTTCCGGCACTGGAAAGCCTGAAGTGTGCACCTAATGCGCCGGTCTCCGAGCGGGAATCCGCCGCGTGGTCGCTGGTCCGGTGGTTCAGTGTCCACGAGGACTATGCCCGTGCACTGGAGAACGTGGAGTACTCGAAACGCCTGACCGGAAGGCTTCGAGATCGCATCATCCTGGCGGAGGTTCAATGCCTCCTGAAGCTCGGTCGGTACGAGCGTGCGTTGGCAGTCACCGAGCAGGCGCTTGAAATCAAGCCAAAGCTCGATCTGCTTCTCCTGAAGTCGAGCGTTGTCCGCCGCGTCGCGGAATCGAGAGGTTGCGCTAGAGAGGAAGCGGAGGAGGCCCAGCTCGATATTTTGAACGAGGTTTTCCGGGCCGGAGACCTTGCGCCGCTTGAAAAGCGTGTCGCAAGCGAGCCGCTTTCGCTTGCGAATATCACTGCGCGCGCGGAGCCAGTTCCACCCGAGAGGCAGATTCTGAAGGTGTCCGTGGTCGTTCCTGCGTTCAATGCGGCGGAAACGATCGCATGGGTGCTGCAGAGTCTGCTCGAGCAGACATGGCAGAACCTCGAGATCATCGTGGTCGACGATAAGAGCACCGACAATACCTGCGAGATCGTCGAATCCATCAGTAGAGCGGACCCACGGGTGCGACTCATCCGGCAGCCCGTGAATGGTGGTGCCTACCCCGCGCGAAACGCGGGCGCACGGCACGCGGTCGGGGATCTGATAATGATCCACGACAGCGACGATTGGTCACACCCGCAGAAGATTCAGGTGCAGGTCGAGACGTTGCAGGCGCGACCTGAACTCGTCGCAGTCAAGTCGAACTGGGTTCGCGTCGGTCTGGACCTGGAGATCGTCGGGCCGTGGAGACCAAGGGAAACGCTGTTCGATCACAACTTCTCCGCATTGATGTTTCGGAGGTCTCTGCTGGAGACCACCGGGCTGTGGGATGAAGTTCTCGTCAGCGGCGACGCTGAGTTTTACTCCAGGCTGCGCGCACTCTATGGGGAAAAGTCTGTTGCCATTCTTCCGCATAGGTATCTGCTTTCTTTGTCGCTTACCCGCGAGAACTCATTGACTCGATCCAAGGCGACGCATCTGCGGACGTTGTCCTACGGACTGCGATGGAACTACCGCGATGCCTATATGTCATGGCACGCGGATCCCGGACTGCGGAATGATCTGCCATTCGATCCGGCGCGGAATCGGCGCCGCTTTCCGATTCCGATTGGTAACAGACCGGAACGGTCAGGAAAGCGGCGCTACGACCTGATCGTCATATCGGATTTTGCGGAGCATGATGGCGCACAGCGAGACGCACTGGAGTACCTGGCGGCGGCTCGCAGCGGCAAGAGGGTGGCGGTCTTCCACTGGCGAAGATACGAGTTGAATGTCCGTGCGCCGCTGGGTCGCCGTTTCTACGAGATATGTCTGGATCTCGACATCGACATTCTCAGTCCGGGTGATTCAGCTGCTTCCGAGCTTGTGCTCATCGTGCTTCCCGCGATCCTGCAGCACCGGATAGAGCCCATTCCGGAGATCGAGGCGGCGCGCCTGGCGGTGATCGTGGATCAGCTGGGCAGCGACACTGCCGATGGTACCGGCTTTGTCTATGACCCGATCACCGTGCGGTCTCATCTGATGAGCATCTTCGGAACGGAGGGGGTCTGGATTCCGACTTCCGCGCGGATAAGGCGGCGGATGCTCAAGGACGAGCGGTACCCGCGTCCGTTCCCTACGACCTGGTGGAGGACCTTCGATACTTCGGTCGGGCGCAGCAGGAGTGTCGTATGGCGAGGTGAGGAACGCGCCGTTCCGCTCGTTGGGCGTCAGGTGCGTACGCGTCACCCCTGGGAATGGCCAGCGAAGGGCCGGGATATCGCCGCAGCTTACGGTGCGGATCAACGGTGGGATGTTCGGTTCCTGGGCGACATCGCACAGGCCGTACGCGCTGTCGGATTCCATCCGCAAAACTGGAACGCATTCCCGATCGACGGCACGGACACGCTGAGCTTCCTGAGTGAGCTCGACTTCTACGTGTACTACACGCACGAAGCGCGCGCCGGCGAGCTGGATGAATCCGTGCTCACGGCTATGGCGCTTGGCGTGCCAGTGGTTCTTCCGCGGATCTTCGAGGCGGAACTCGGAAGCGCCGCGTTGTATGCCGATCCAGCGGAGGTTTCTGAGGTGGTGACGCAGTTGTGGGCATCACGGGAACGTTACGTTGAGCAAGCTGAGCGCGGGCGGGCATTCACCATTGAGCAATGTGACCACGCTGCGATCGACGGTCGGCTAGCTAGTCTGTTCTGTCTCGATGAACGCCGGCCTGTCGCCGAAGCGGCGCTCAGCAGTGCGAATCAGGCGCGATCCGAGACCGGCAACCAGGCGCCAGGCGCAGCAGGAACGACGAGTCGAACTACGGAATCACTCTAACAATGCCGCAGAACACGACTTCCGATGCCGTCGAGGCCGTGGTCCGCTATGCGGATCATCAGTTCCGGTTCGTACACGACGATCCGCAGGACCACATTTTCTCGATTCTAAGGTCGAGCGGTTCTTTCTATGAGCTCGAGTTGCTCGAGATGCTCGCCGATCTGCTCCGCCCGGGCGATCTCATCGTAGACGCCGGAGCCAACATCGGAACGCATTCGATCTTCTGGGCGGGGATATGCCGCGCGCGTGTCATAGCGTTCGAACCTGTGCCGGGGAACGCTGCAATCCTGCGCCGTAACGTCGCCCTCAACGGGCTTGGCGACAGTATCCGTGTCGAAGAGGTGGGTTTGGGAGCCGCTCCGGGTACAGCGAGATCGGTATCGGGCGCGGAGCACAACCGCGGTATGACCACCCTGGTTCTCGATGAAGGTGGGACAATCAAGGTTTCGCGACTCGACGATTTCCGTTTCGAGAGTCCGGTTCGGCTACTCAAGATCGATGTTGAGGGAATGGAGCGGCAGGTGCTCGAGGGAGCAGTCAAGACGCTGAAGCGCGACCACCCCTACATCGCGCTCGAAGCTGCCGATCGCGCCAGTTTCCTGTCAATTGCACGTTTCCTCGGACCTCTCGGCTACAAGGTGGTAGGAACTTACAACTGCACACCAACGCATCTTTTCGTGCCGAAGACGGATGCCCGGTTCAAGGATGTAGACGGAACAGTGTTAGAGTCGTTGGTGCTGGTCCGATTCGAGTGGACTTCTCTGCGCGACGTCATGACGTCCGGTCTTGCAACCCTCGATCGCAAGCTGAACGAACGATTGCTTCAGATTGAGAGGTCAGCCGAGGCGAACGTCGAATGGCGGGGGGCAGCTCGGCAACTGGAGGAGCTGGCGACGCGCGTTACGGAAGGTATTTCGGGTATCGAGTCTCGATTCGGCGAGCTGGCTCGCATGCAGGAAGCGCTCTCAACGTCCCGGGCGCGGGTGGCGGCCCTCGAGAGGGAACTCGCTGTCAGCGTCGCTCAGGAAAGTGAAGCGAAAGCAGCTGCGGAGATAGCGGCGGAGCGGATCACGGCACTCGAGAAGCAGTTCGCAGTCAGCCTGACGCAGTATGAAGAGGCGCGGTTGGCTGCCGAAACAGGAAACAGGCGCATAGCTGCACTGGAGAAAGAGCTAGCCGATGCTGCTTCTCAGCTTGCCGAGGTGCGGGCGGCCTCGCAGGCTGCGCAGTCCCGGATCGAGACCCTCGAAAAGGATCTTGCCGAGGCCGTTGCCGCGAACAACCAACTTCGAGCGCGCTCCGAAGCACAGTCAACCAGACATGCGCAACAGATTGCGCAGCTCGAGGAGAGACTGAAGGCGCGTGACGAGGAGCTGGCACGAGAGAAGCGACGGGCAGACAGCGTCAGTGCCAAGCTGACCGAAAGCAGGCGCCAGTGCTTGCAGCTCAGGGCCGAGATCGACCGATTGACAAAGCAGGCACGGGCCTTCGCGGCAGCATCGCAAACCGAGGAGGCGCGGCTCAGAGAGAGAATCGATACACTGAGGGAGCGGGCCGCGGCGCGCACTCAACAGATCCGCCAACTGCGCACACAGCTCAACCGGGCGCGAGGGCTCCTGCATGAGCTTGCCGGTGGCGTGGAAGCGATTGCTGGGAGTGGTCGGTGGCGAATCGGCGACCGCATCGGGCGCCTCGTGGACACTGTGCGCAAGCGCGGCGACTCCCCCCGTGTGATGGAGGATCTGCGTCGGCTGGCCGGCGAGGCGCGTACCGTCGCGTCCGCCGTTATCGGCCAGACGGCTCCGGAACGTCTTTCACGTTCCGGCGCTACGCCTTCTGCAAGAAAGAACAAGAGTTCTCGGCCACCGGAGAATGCCGTACGCATATCCAAGGCGCCTGCTGTAGAGAAGCGGGAGCCTCCAAGAGGGAAGGCTGCCACTCCGAAGGCGGCGCCACATGCGATCGTCAAGTCGATCGTAATGACCGCGCAGCCTCGTCGCCAACGTCCGGTGGCTGTGACGCGACCAGAAGCCGCGGGGCGACAGCGCGAAGAGGATCACACCCGACAACGTGATGGGTCTGGGCGCGAGAGTGAGCCGACTCATACGTGGTACGTGCGGAAGATCGATGCGCCGGGCATCAGTGCAGCGCAACCCGTCAGTGCGGCTGGACGAGAGGATGGTCGCCTCGTTTCGAGAGAAGACTACTCAGTGGGCTGGCAGGGCAAGGGCTGGGCAAACGGACCCAGTGAGCTCCTTCCCGGCGGCGAAGTGAGGGCGCGTGAAAAGACAACGAGTTTTGGCTTCGTATCGCGTCGCATCGGATTCGAGCGAGGCGGGCTTGTCGAAGTAGTGGTCAAGCTTTCCGAAGGTGTTCAGGATGTGCAGCCATGTCTGCGCATTCGGACTGAGGACGACACTGCAGTTGGACCGGATGTACCGCTTTCGCAGCAAGAAACCCGGGTGCTGGCATTCGCTCCGGCACGAGCGCGCGCCCTTAAGCTGTACGTACTTGCACCGGCTGCGCGGGCAGGTCTGAGCTTTCGCATACGCTCGGTAGAAGTGTTCCGGGGGGATGCGGAGCGGCATCTAGCGGAAGTCCGCAGGAAGGTCGGAGAACCCATCATCGCTTCGCTTGCATCGATTCCCTCCCGTCGGGAGATGCTGCGCGACAGTGTCGCGAGTCTGCTCGTTCAGTGCGACAAGGTCCGGGTATTCCTCAACAACTATCCGGACGTGCCCGAGTTCCTCTCTCACCCGCGCATCGAAGTGCGCCGCTCCCAGGACTGGGACGATCGGGGCGATGCCGGGAAGATGTTTTGGGTTGACAAGGACGAGGGACAGGTTGGCTATCGACTCATCGTCGATGACGATCTCATCTTTCCGCCGGACTTCGCCGAGGTTATGTGTGCCAAAGTGAAGGCGCACAAGAACCGAGCAATCTACGCCACGCACGGCGTGCTACTGCGCCAGCCTGTCGTTCGCTATTACGAGCCATCATCGCGTGCGGCGACCTTCCACTTCAGGCATGCAATCGCTGCGGACCGTTCGGTGCACATCGGCGCGACGAATGCCCTGTGTTTCCACACGAGTGCCGTTCAGATGAAGTGGGCCGACTTCAAGTACTGCAATTCCGCCGACATCTGGTTGGCGCTGTATGCCCAGAAGAATCGACTGCCGGTTCTCACACCGGCGCGTCCGGCCAACTGGGTGAACGAGGGACGTCATGAGAACGCGAGCGAGACGATCTATCACCATTCGCTGCAACGTACCCGATCGCGTTTCGACAGTTCGCTCGTCCAGGATGCCGTCCTGAGGCAGGCATGGCCGCTCACGATCCACGTAGACGATCGACCAAAATGGGGGCTCGCGGTTCTCGTGGAAGACGCACAGAGGCTTTCGGAGGCGCTGGACAGCTGGTTAAGCAGCGTGTTGAACGTCGAGTGGGTGGTCATTGTCGTTTTCGACCGGTCGAACGAAACACTATCCAGTGAGATTGGCAAGCTAACCATCAAGCACGAGACCCATCTGGTCGACAGTCGCGGGGACCCTGTAACCGGTCTGCGTGCGGTGTTCAGTCTTGTCGACCGCATCGGCGTCGACCGGCTGTACGCCATCTCCGACCGGGTACGCGTCGCCGCCGGTTCGGGGAACGTGGGGCGGCTATCGGTAGGTAGCGGTGAATACGCGGCGTCACTGCTCGTGCCCGAGGAAGGTAGCGGTATCTGCGGTCTCGTCGTTTCCCAGTCGGACAGGTTCCGAAGCGTCGCGGACCCTGCGATCCGTTGTGGCTCCGATGTCGACGTCGGAGCCCAGATTCGGAGCGCATTGACGGGCTGGCGGGAAGCTAGAAAGAACCCCTCGGACCATCGCGGCCGGCCGTCCAAACCAATAAAGGTTAACGACGTATTCGACCGAGTTCTGGTGCTCAACCTGGACCGGCGCCCTGACCGCTGGCGTGAAATGACAGCGCAACTCCAGAAGGTCGGGATCTCGGCGGAGCGATTCGCCGCTGTCGATGGGCGCGACCCAGACGTGCTCGCTGAGTACGAGCGCTATGCGGCGTCACCGCCGCACGTGGTCTCGAAAGAACTGCCGCCGATACGTTATAGCGCAGATCTGTATCGGAACTATGTCAGTCAGGCGCAACGCGTTGCCTACCTGGAAGCAGGAGGCAAGGGAAAGGCAATTCGCTCTGCCGGTGCATGGGGTTACCTGAGATCGTATGAGGCAATCCTCGAACGTGCCCTCGAAGACCAGGTGCAGAGTCTCCTGGTGTTCGATGACGACGTTCTGCTGCACAACCGGCTACCGGAGCTCTTCGCGCAGGTGATGGAGCAGATTCCCGACGACTGGCTGATCCTCCAGTTCGGTACCTTGCAGTACAACTGGTCGTCGTCCGCCGTTCAGTGGCGGACGCCGATGCTCTATCAGACCAACGGTACAGCAATCGGGTCGCACGCAGTCGGAATGCGGTTCGAAGTGATGCCGTACCTGCTCGATCACGTGAAGCGCATGGACATGCCTTTCGACATCGGGGCTCTGAGTTCCGCAACTCGCGCCTTTGCGGATCGGTGCTTCGTCATCTATCCCAACCTCGCAATTCAGCGGCTCACGGATAGCGAGATCGGCACTTCCGAGTTCCTGCAGAGCCATGGAAGACAGCGTGCGCTGGCGACGTATCGTTGGAACATTGCGGATTACATTGATGAGGCTTTTTCCGAGAACGACGAGGCCCGGGTACGGGCGCAGGAGTAGCCGCGCAGATGGCTAGTGAGCCATTGTTTTCGGTTGTAGTGCCGGCCAGCAACAATGCGGCGGACCTCCGGCGTTGCCTGTCGAGCCTGCGCGCACAGACTCTCGAACCGAAACGGTTCGAAGTCATCGTTGTCGCGAGTCCATCTGACGACGACACCCAACAGGTGCCGGCTGAGTTCGGTTTCCGCTGTATTTCCGGCACCTATCGAACGCAGTTTGCGGCACGGAATGACGGGATCGCTGCGGCGAGGGGCACACTGGTGGCGTTCATCGACTCGGACTGCGAGGCGTGCCCGGATTGGTTGGAGCAGTTTGCGGCTGTCGTCGACGACGAGGAAGCAGGAGCTTTTGCGGGCGAGATCCTTCCAAAGGAACCAAGGACTTCAGTCGAAAGGTTCTCCAGTCGCCTTGCGATTCTCAAGCAGCGCGTCGCGCTCTCCGGCCTGCAGTTTCAGTCGTATCCGCGGATCGCGAACGCCGTCTATCGGAAAGCGGTGTTCGATAAGGTCGGACTTTTTGATCCGACTGTCGATTTCGGTGACGACGCCGCATTCGCGTGGCACATGCGCGCGACGACGAACTGGACGATTCGGTTCGTTCCGGCCGCAATTGTGCGTCAACCACAGCGGTGCAGCCTCGATGGTTTGTACACACAGCTTCGTCGTAGAGGCAAGAGCTGGCTCACTTGGACACTTGGCCACAAGGAGTACGTGCCTCCTGCGGTCTCGCGTGTCGAAAACAACCTGCTAGAGCTTCTTGAGAAGCATGTCCAGCTGCTCGAGCAGACCGGCGCGCCGGCAGAGTACGTGCAATCGGCGCTCGAAGTGACAGCGGAGGCTGCCCAGATGGCCGGCTACATGCAGGCGCTTGTTCGCCACCTGGCAGGACCGGAGTTCGACAAGCTGGCGGAAGTTGTGAGGAACCGCGCTTCATCGTGCAACGTATGCGGTGGGTGCAGCTTCATTCCAGGACCGGGAGGGCGCTTAGTAAAGGGGAAACCGCCGCGCTGTCGGAGCTGCGGTTCGCTGGAGCGTCATCGACATCTGTACAGCTTCTTTGAAATGCGGGGGCGACACGCTGCGGGGATGAATTGCCTCAGTGTGGGAGACAACCTCGGAGCTGCTGGAAAGCTGTTCGGCACGTATCGGCACGTGAGGCTCGACGACATCGCGCGGGATGCACGGGGTCCATACGACATCGTGGTCGGCGTAAATCTTCTTACTTCGAGTGCGTCAGGAAACCTGACAGCCATACTCGAGTCCCTCGTGAAGGCGCTTCATGAGAAGAGTCTGCTCGCCCTCTATGAATCCGGCGCGCAATTCACTCGAGGCGGTGGAGAGAAGTTCGTGGCACAGGTCGCCGACCGACTTCCGAACGCAAGAGTCAACTCCACAGTGGTCGTCGATAGCGTGACGGGCGAAAGCGCGGTGATGGCAGTCGCTCTGGCCAGGGATGCTCGGCTGACAAACGATATCGCCACAGGCACGCAGCCTGGCGAGGTGGTTCATGCTGGCGGCTAGCGCTTTGAAGAGCCTGGGGACGCTTGACTTTCCGCCGTACGTGGCGGAGGTGATGGCCGAGTACCTGGAGGTCAATCTCGAGTCGATTGCGGTGCGGCCGGGGTCGCCCCATGCAGACAATCCCATTGTCATCTCTGTAGTGCGGAACGAGAACGACCGGCTGCCCGACTTCCTTCGTCACTACCGCAGCGCAGGGATTGAGAAATTCGTAATCATCGATAACGGCTCCACGGACGGAACAGTGGAGTACCTGATGGAGCAGGCCGATGTCGATCTTTTCCGCGCTCGCCGGCCGTTCGACTGGAAGAAGAAGCACGGGTGGATCAATCTGGCTATCACCATGTACGGACGCGACCGCTGGTACATCTACGTCGACGCCGACGAGCATCTGGTATTCGATGGATTAGATCGCGGTAGGTCATTTCGCGATCTGGTGCGGGTTATGGACAAGCACGGCGTGCTTCGTGTCCGCGGCTTTCTCATCGACATGTACGGCGACGGACCGCTGCTCCGGTCCACGTACAAGCGCGGTGCGAGGCTTCTTGATGCATATCCGTACTTCGATTGCACGGGCTATCGCGAGGCCGAGTTTCGGGAAATCATCTCTCGTAAGGGAGGACCACGTCAGCGTGCATTCTCAATCGCTGACAAGAACTTCCGGCCGGAACTGACCAAGTATCCTCTGTTTAGGCTGCAGGGGTATGACGTCTTCGCGAATCCTCATCACATTTGGCCTTACGGCGACAACTTTAAGTCGGCTTGCTATATCGGAATTCTGCACTTCAAGTTTCTTCCCGACGCGCTGACGCGGATTCGAAACGCGATCGCGGAAAAGAACTACTGGGATGGTAGTCTCGAGTACCGGTGCTATGCCGCGGTTCTGGAGCAACATCCGACGTTGTCACTATACGCTTCGGAGAGCGCCAGGTATGAGCAGGTGGAGAGTCTGCTGAAGCACGGCATGATAAGTGTCATAAGGTGGTGATGTGTCGTGTTGGCTTTAGGGCGGCATCCGCTGTTCGGGGCGTACGAGATTCAGTTGGTTTGCTAGTTCACGGACGAACAACGCGGAAGGTGGTTGCGTCGTCAATTGCGGGGTCAAAGGGTGGTTGCAAGATGTCACCGGAAATTCAAGCAGAAAACGGCAACCCTAGGCGCTTGGCATGCCTAGATGAACCGAGCTCGTCTCCGCGCCGCTGTGAATGGCGCTTCGCCGTTATTAGCCGCTTCATGTATGAGGGAGGCATCGGGGCAGAGATCGGTGTGTTCAAGGGCGCATTTGTTAGCTATCTGCTTTCGACGCGGCCTTCGAAGCTCTATCTGGTTGACCCGTGGTACAGATTGTCGGCGACGTGGCCCTGGGCGCAGGGGGATAAGTCAACCGTTCGCGCACTGGTGCGGATACTCGACGAGTATCGGCCCGAGATTGAGGCCAAGCTCATTGAACCGCGGGTGGAGTTCAGTGACGAGTTCCTTAGTTCGATGCCAGACGGCTACTTTGATTGGCTGTATATCGATAGCTCGCATCAGTACGAACAAACACTTCGCGAGTTGGAGTTAGGTTTCAGGAAGATCAAGCCAGGTGGATTCATCATGGGAGACGACTACAACTCCGATGTGAATGCGCGCCACCACGGAGTGTACAAAGCGGTCAAAGAGTTCGAGGCGGCGGGGCGGCTTCGGCTCGTTGTCGATGGTGAAAACATGCAGTTTGTGGCAACTCTGCCGTAGTGCGCAGCGCTCTATTCCGTTGCTGGGCTCGGTGATCCGGGGCGGTGGGGGACAGAACGAAGGGACGATGAAAAGCGAAGCAGCGGTTGGGCTGAAGCAGTACATGGATGGCGCACGTGAAACTCGAGTTCGGAATCTGCGTGTCGTGGTAGAGCGGTTTGCGGGAGCTCGGGGCGGATCACGAGAGTTGCCAGTAAGCGTTGTTGTCGCGGTGACCTTCTGCGGCAGAAGTGACGTCGAAGAGCGCCGCAGTGCGGAATCAGTGAGTTCATAAAGAGGGGCGTCGCAAGTGTTAGAGAAACTGAGTGATCCCGCATGTGCAGCGATCTCGATACCGGATCGATTGACGGTTCAGACGGTCAAGGAGTTTGCTGAACGGAATCCGTATCCCGTGGTTGCGGAGATCGGAGTCGGGGTAGGGGCAACATCTGTGGAGCTTGCGCGTGCGTTTGGTAATCGCGGTGAGCTTCACTTGTTTGATTTCGAAGGGCGCGTATCGAGGGTAATAAAGGATCTCGAACAGCTGGGATTTCGCAATGCGATTGGGTATGAGAATTGGAAGCGCCACGGGGTAGCTGCAATTGGTCGCTGATGCGGCTGATCCGGGATGGTGGTGGACCGATGTTCGATTTTATCTGCTTGGATGGTGCCATACGTTTGAGCGCGATGCATGTGCGTTTCCTCTTTGCGATCGCTTGCTGAAGGTGGGTGGAATCATTCAGTTTGATGACTACTCGTGGACTGGTGCGCGGTCGAAGTAGCTGCCAGAGCGCGATGAGTTCCTTACCCAGGAGCAAGTCGAAATGCCGAATGTGAAGCTCATTTGTGATCTCCTTGTTGACACCGACCCACGCTATGAATCAGTAGTGCGGACGAAGAGCTGGCGGAAGATTGCATAGGGCGATTCGTAACGGGATGGAAGAATTTAGTGTCGCCGGAATGTGAGTAGTCGTGCGGGAGACCTACTGGTGGTGCTCGATGGCAGGATTGGCTGAGCGGGGTGTCAGACTGGGGGCTAGAGGATGGTGTTCCTCGCGGACGACTGTGATGTGCAAGCTTGGGAGGCCATTGGGCAGTGTAGAGTGGGTGGAGGGATGCTGCGTAGTCGACTTTTGCGAATCACGTTGTGATGTAGTGTCGAAGAAGGCGGTAACGCGTGGCGTCGGGGCGATAGTTGACTGCGTGTCGGGATAAGGCAAGTGCACGGGCGGCATCGGAAGCGGGATGGGTATTGGGAGCGGCGGAAGGATGCCGTTTATCTGTTCGTTGCGAGGCAGATTTGCAAGAAGTTCTGCGCGGCACCGCGTTCGGTATTGGATGTCGGATCAAACGAGACACCGACTCTGGAATGGCATCGGGAAAGCGCTGAGAAGCTCGTTTCTGTTGATTTGCGCAGACCGTATGTTGCGCAAGGCGTGTTGTCGCTGACGTGCGACTTCTTGAAGTACCAGCCGGAGGAACGTTTCGATCTCGTGACCTGTTTTCAGGTGCTCGAGCACGTTTCGGATCCAGCGGCATTTGCGGTAAAGCTGCTGCAGGTAGGGAAGATCGTTGTTGTGTCGGTGCCGTACAAATGGCGGGCTGGAAAGTCGCGCGGCCACATCCACGATCCAGTGGATGAAGTGAAGATGTTCGGCTGGTTCGGTCGCGAACCGGACTTTGCGTACCTGGCAAGCGAGTTGAATAATGTGCAGCGCCTCATTCACGTCTACAGGACGGTAGGGAAGCGGCCGGAAGGCAATCGTGAACCGAGTGCCGGACCGTAGGCAGGACGCAGAGGTTCTGATGAGCGCAAGCAGCGACGCTCAGATGGTCGTTGTGAGCTTCTACGGTGGCGAGGATCGCTACCGTGAGGCGGCCGACGTTCTGCGCGCCGACTGTGAGCGGCTCGGCCTGGACCACGATATCGTGGATCTGTCAGCCGAAGACTCGCGCAGGGGCTGGGTGGAGTGGTGCCGGGAGAAGGTACCGTTCTGCCTCCGGATGCTTCGCAAGCATCAGCGCCCCATTTTTTGGCTCGACGTTGACTGCCGGCTCGCGAAGCGTATCGACGTGCTCGACGGAGCGACCTGCGACTTCGGCGCCTTTCTCCGTGGCCGCCGGTACCTCAGAGATTTCGACCCGCTGAGCGCGCCGCGCTTCTTCTCGTCGTTCGCGCTCTACTTCAACGCAACCCCGCGCGCGCGCGCTTTCCTGGAGCTGATGGCGGACCTGGAAAGCCGCTATGAGGGTTCCGCCACGGACGACTTCTTCCTGCAGGAAGCTTGGAAGCAGCATCAGCAGCAGCTTTCGGTAATGGTGTTGCCACCCGAGCTCGTCGGGGAAGAGTGGCCTCTCACGGGCGACCAGTGCATCTACTTCGGCCGCAGCGGCAATGCGTCGAGGTTCAAGAGCCAGGCGGAGCAGCACGTCGCGCCGATCTACGCTTCCGCGCACCGGCAGGCGGTGCTGATGCGCGAGGCGGAGAACGCTCTCGACGCGGGGCAGACCGGGGACGCGCTGGTGCTGTTCAGGCGGGCGCTGGCGATCGAGCCCCAGGATGCGCTCGCGGAGCGGATCGGGCGGCTCCTGCGCCGAGCCGGGCGGCACGCGGAAGCGGAAGAATTCCTGCGGCGGTACCGCGAGGGCGCCTTGGCTGACGATTCTGTCGACCGGTTGCCGGATCCGATCTGGAAGCGCTGGTTATCATCGCGGCGGCCGGGCTAGGGCAGGGACCAGGAGCCGGGGGTGTACAAAGGGAGGCTGGAGGACGCGCGGGGTAGTTCCCCGTCGAGAGTGACGCGCGTTCTCGTCTTCAACTTCTTTGGCGGAGTGATGGATCGCGGCATCCAGCTCTATGCGCGTGACATCGCTCAGTGCATGCGCCACATGGGTCTGGATGTCGTGAAGCTGAGATGCCCGCTCTGGCTGCGTGCGGCGCCAAGGCCCCTGAGAAACGTCCTGTTCGTGGTGTTTGAGCAGCTCGTCGCTCCGCTGGTCCGAGCGGTGCGGGGCTGCGCGCTCACGGTGTATCCGTACAACTCGGTAGGCATCATCGACACGCTCCTCGGGCGCTCGGTGCTCGTGATCCACGACCTCATCGGCAATCAGCGCCAGAACGGCGCGCTCGCTGC
>Ga0207864_1002394_pt1 | contig 17773 bp, 11 predicted proteins | sample HigsolmetaAR202D_FD_184834 | JGI IMG/M metagenome (GOLD analysis project Ga0207864, IMG submission 184834) | Ionic liquid and high solid enriched microbial communities from the Joint BioEnergy Institute, USA - AR20-2-D (SPAdes) (version 2) ... | reverse complement strand
GGGGGGGGGGGCTGGTCCCGGCGAAGACGCTGGAGGAGTTCGTGCGGCTGATCCGGCGGCCGCGGCGGATCGTGGTGCTGGTGAAGGCCGGGGCGGGGACGGACGCGGTGATCGACTCGCTGGCGCCGCTGCTGGATGAGGGGGACGTGGTGGTGGACGGGGGGAACGCGCTGTGGACGGACACGGAGCGCCGTGAGAAGCGGCTGGCGGAGCGGGGGATCCGGTTCATCGGGTCGGGGGTGTCTGGGGGCGAGGAGGGGGCGCGGTTCGGGCCGTCGCTGATGCCGGGCGGGTCGGAGGAGGCGTGGAAGGAGATCGAGCCGATCTGGCGGGCGGTGGCGGCGAAGGTGGACCCGAAGACGGGCAAGCCGATCGAGGGGGCCGCGCCGCGCCGGCCGGTGAGCGTTCCGGGCGCGGAGGCGTGCACGGCGTACATCGGTCCCGGGGGGAGCGGGCACTTCGTGAAGATGGTGCACAACGGGATCGAGTACGGGGACATGCAGTTGATCTGCGAGGCGTACGACTTCCTGCGCCGGGTGGCGGGGATGGGGGTGGGGGAGATCGCGGGGGTCTTTGCGGAGTGGAACAAGGGGGACCTCGACTCGTACCTGATCGAGATCACGGCGGACATCCTGCGGCAGGCGGACCCGGTGACGGGGCGGCCGTTCGTCGATGTGGTGCTGGACGCGGCGGGGCAGAAGGGGACGGGGAAGTGGACGATCGTGAGCGCGATGGACCTCGGCGTGCCGGCGCCGACGATCGCGGAGGCGGTCTTCGCGCGGATGGTGTCGGCGGCGAAGGAGGAGCGGGTGGCGGCGTCGGGGGTGCTGCGTGGTCCGGCGGGGCAGGCGGGATCGGGCGCGGCGGGCGGCGACTGGGTTCAGGCGGTGGGGGATGCGCTGTACTGCTCGAAGATCTGCTCGTACGCGCAGGGGTTCGCGCTGATGCGGGCGGCGTCGGCGGCGCACGGGTGGGGGCTGAAACTGGGGGAGATCGCGAGCATCTGGCGCGGGGGGTGCATCATCCGGGCGCGGTTCCTGCAGAAGATCACGGAGGCGTACGGGCGGGACGCGGACCTGGCGAACCTGCTGCTGGACCCGTACTTCGCGGGGGTGCTGGAGCGGGCGCAGGGGAACTGGCGGCGGGTGGTGGCGCGGGCGCAGGAGGCGGGGGTTCCGGCGCCGGCGTTCGCGTCGGCGGTGGCGTACTACGACTCGTACCGCTCGGAGCGGCTGCCGGCGAGCCTGCTGCAGGCGCAGCGGGACTACTTCGGGTCGCACACGTATGAGCGGGTGGACCGTCCTCGCGGGGAGTTCTATCACCTCGACTGGCTGGATCCGAACCGGCCGCAAGTGGAGGCGTGACCATGGGCTCGATCCGGGGGCTGCTGACGCGGATGCCGCTGCGGGCGCCGGTGCGGGTGGAGGTGGGGGCGGCGTGGGTGCGGACGGCGCGGATGGTGCTGCGGCCGCTGGGGCCGGGGGACTACGCGGAGTTCCTGCGGGTGCTGCGGACCAGCGGGGAGGACCTGGCGAGGACGTTCCCGCTCAGGAATGAGGGGGAGTCGGAGGCGGGGGCGTTCGAGCGGCACGTTCGGCTGTCGGCGTTCGCGGGGCCGCGGGCGCCGGACTGGCGGCGGGCGGCGTTCACGCCGGACGGGCGGCTGGTGGGCGGGTTCAACCTCAACGCGATCCGGCGGGGGCTGGAGTTCCGGGCGGAGGCGTCGTGGTGGGTGGCGCGGGAGTTCCGCGGTCGCGGGCTGGCGACGGAGGGGGTGCGGGCGATGCTGGAGGTGGCGTTCCGGGAGATCGGCGCGGGGGGGCTGGGGCTGCACCGGGTGGATGCGCTGGTGAACCCGCAGAACGCGGCGTCGCGCCGGGTCGCGGAGAAGGCGGGGTTCGTGCGCCCGCGCGAGCCGGTGCGGGTGTCGCTGGAGGTCGGGGGGAGGTGGGTGGAGCATGAACTGCTGACGCGGTACGTCGAGGCGTCGGCGCAGGTGGAGGGGAAGCCGCTGCCGGCGGTGGTGCTGCGGCGGGTGGATGAACTGGTGCGGGTTCTGGAGCGCGCGGACCCGGGGGTGCTGGCCCCGGCCGCGATGGCATGAGCGGGAAGGGCCGGGGGAGCGGCGGGGGGAGCGGGGGGGCCGGCGGATGACGGCGCGGACGCCGCGGCTGCTGCTGCGGCCGATGCGGGAGTCGGACCGGGGGGAGTTCCTGCGGGTGCACGAGATCAGCCGCGAGTTGTGGGCGCCGTGGGTCCCGGCGCGGTACATGACGGAGCCGGCGGAGCGGCTGTTCGAGGAGGAACTGGCCAAGTCGTGCGCGGCGCTGGCGTCGGGGACGGGGGTGCGGCTGGTGGCGGAGATGCTGGTGGAGCGGCCGGGGGCGATCGCGGGGATGTTCAACCTCAACAATCTTGTGCGTGGGGTGTTCCTGAACGCGGATGCGTCGTGGCAGCTCGCGGCGGACGCGACGGGGCGCGGGCTGGGGACGGAGGCGGTGGGGGCGATGCTGGACCTGGCGTTCGCGCCGTCGCCGCGGGGGCTGGGGCTGCACCGGGTGCAGGCGAACATCATCCCGGAGAACGCGCGGAGCATCGCGCTGGCGACGCGGTGCGGGTTCCGGCGCGAGGGGGTGGCGAGGGCGATGCTGAAGATCGCGGGGATGTGGCGCGATCACATCATGTTCGCGAAACTGGCGGAGGAGCACGCGGGGACGGGGGCGGTGCTGGGGGGAGAGGGGGCCGCGGGGGAAGGCGGAGGGGTTTGAACGCGAAGGACGCGAAGAGCGCGCAGAAGGGGAAGGGAACGCAGAGGTCGCGGGGGGAGCGGAGGGACGCAGAGGGGGAAGGGAGTAAGACAGGAAAGGAAGACAGGAACACGGAGGTCACAGAGATCCACAGAGGTCACAGAGGGGAGGCGGATGGGGGTGGCCTTGGGCCCTCGCTCCGGGACGGGCGATCGGGCGTCAGGGCCTCGTCATATTCAGGCCGTTGTGCTGCCAGTCCGCCCCTCCCTGATCCCTGTCTTTCTCTGTGACCTCTGTGGCCCTCTGTGGCCTCCGTGTTCCTGTCTTTCTTCGTGTTCTTCTTCGCGCTCTTCGCGTTCTTCGCGTTGGGAAGGTTCTGTCTGTTCTGTGGTCCTGTATGGCGAGTTCCGTGGTGCGAAGGGCGCGGGGGAACGTTCGGCCCCGAGCATGCGCTCGGGGCTCCCTTTTGTGTGATGCGTTCTCTGGTGTGAGGATGCTTCTTGCAGGACGATCGGGTCAGCGGGGCTCGTCCTCGACGGTCGGGACACCCGGCGGGGGAGGCGGGAAGGCCGGGGGTTCGGCGTCGGGGGCGGGGTCGGGGGCGGGGCGGCCGCGGTCCATGCCGGGGAGGGGGATGAAGGTGCCGTCGCGGGCGACGCGGAGCTGGCCGGTGACGACGAGGTAGTCGAGGATGGCGTTGCGCAGGTCGGTGACGGCCTGGTCGCGGGCGTTGCGGGCGGCGTTGAGGGCGTTCTCGGTGTCGACGAGTTCCTGGCTGGTGACCTCGGCGGGCTTGAGGGACTGTTCGAGCTGGCGGCGCTCGTTGATCTTGACGCGTTCTTCTTCGAGGAGGAGGGCGAAGCGGGCGCGCTCGATCTCGCGGACCTGAGCGCGGACCTCCAGGACGACGTTGTCGCGGAAGCGCTCGTAGTCGCGCACGGCCTGCTGGTAGGCGATGGTGGTGCGGCGGAGTTGGAGGCGCTCGACCTCGCGGTCGAGGGGGAGGCCGAAGGTGACGCCGAAGGCGTAGGAGGCGTCGTCGAGTTCGTAGACGAAGCCGCCCTCGCGCTCGTCGGGGTCGGTGCGGAGGCCGGCGGAGGCGCGGAGGTCGAGGTCGGGGAGGAGCTGGTTGCGGGCGTTGCGGACGGCGCGGAGGGCGTCGTCGAGGCGGTCGCGGGCGTTCTGGAGGTCGAGGCGGTAGGCGAGGGCGGCCTCGACGGCGCCTTCGAGGGAGATGTCGGGCTCGGGGATGTCGAGTTGCGAGGGGACGATGACCACCGGGGTGGAGACGGGGAGCCCGAGGCGGATCTTGAAGCGGTCGAGGGCGAGGATGTACGCCTCGCGCTGGGCGGCGAGGCTGGAGGTGGCGCTGAGGAGGTCGTTGCGGACGATGTTGACGCGGAACTCGGCGATGCGGCCGGCGTGGTAGAGGGCGGTCTCGCGGTCGAGCTGCCGGCGGAGGCTCTCGAGCTGCTTGCGGGTGTTCTCGATGGCGGCGAGTTGCTGGAGGAGGTTGAAGTAGTCGCGGGCGATGTCCACGAGGAAGCGGCGGCGGAAGGCCTCGAAGTCGCGGGCGGCGTAGACGAGGTCGCGTTCGGCCTGGATGAGGCCCTCCTGGGCGATGAGGCCGGCGTCGCGGAGGAGGGGGATGGAGGCGTCGAGGAGGAGGGAGGAGGCCTGGACGTACTGGCCGGTGACGGAGGTGCGGAGGTTCTCGGTGGCGTCGAAGATCCAGCGGGCGGCGATCTCGCCGCCGTAGGGGAGGCGCTGGGTGGCGCGGAGTTCGTTGAGGATGCGCAGGACGGTGTCGGAGTGGCCGTCGTCCTGGGTGCTGGTGAAGTCGGCGCTGGCGGAGTGGAAGAGGCGGGGGCTCCAGTCGTGGCGTTCGATGAGCAGGCGGATGGCCGCGAGGATGTAGTCCTCCTCGGCGTTGAGGAACTCGCGGGCGGTGCGCTGGGCCTGACGGAGGGAGGCGGTCAGGTCGAGGTGGAGGGCGTTGTCGTCGGGGATGGTCTGGATGGCGGCGAGGCGGGCCTCGACCTCGGCGGCCTCGTCGGCGATGGCGGGGTCGAGGACCTGGTAGTGGAGTGCGGCGGCAGGGGGGTTGACGGTCGGTGGATTTTTGTCGAACAACGCGGGGCGTTTCTCGACGCGAACATCCCCTGTTCTGGGGGATGGTGGAGTGGCCTCGGGTCCGAGTTGGGCTGAGCGTTCGCGGACGAGGCGGGCGGTGCGTTCGTCGATGGAGCGCAAGTCGCTGCCGCAACTGGAGAAAACGGTGGCGGCGGTCAGGGAGAAGGTCAGGACGATCAGAAGACGAGTCACAGCGGCACCCCATTGGAGTTCCGAACGGGGCCCAAGTTTTGGGGGGGAGCCGACGGTCGAAACCCGGTTTCTGCTGGGCGAGTCTACCACTTGTGAGCGGATTTCGTTGCGAGTGGGCTCCGGGCTATCTATCCTTCCCGCTTGTTTCGTAACGGGCGGGCGACCGGCCGCGGAGTTGTGCACCAGAAGGTGTTTGTTGGGGGGCGGACATGGTGAGCACCCGGCGCGGCCCGGATCGCCACCGCCGACCAACGCGGACCCTTCGACGGAGCGCACGCGGCAGATGGCCTCGATCACCTACGACGGTCAGAGCTTCATGATCGACGGCCGGCGGATCTGGATCGTCGCCGGGACGATCCACTACGCGCGGATGCCTCGGGAGCATTGGGCGGGGCGGATCCACGCGGCGAAGATGGCCGGGTTGAACACGGTCAGCACGCCGGTGTACTGGGCGCGGCACGAGCCGCGGCAGGGGCAGTTCGACTTCACGGGGGACAACGACATCCGGCACTTCGTGGAACTGATCCACGAGGCGGGGATGTGGTGCATCCTGCGTCCGGGGCCGTTCGTGGACTCGGGGTGGGACCTGGGGGGGCTGCCGTCGTGGCTGCTGTCGGTGCCGAACATGAAACTTCGGACGGCGAACCAGGCGTTCCTGGAGGCGTCGTCGCGGTACATCACGGCGCTGGCGCAGCAGGTGCGCGACCTGCAGGTGACCAGCCCGGGGGCGGGCGGGCCGATCCTGCTGGTGCAGAACGAGTTCGGGTGGACGTGCGGGCACGACGACCTGGCGCTGGCGTACCTGGGGGAGTTGAACCGGTACTTCCGGGAGTCTGGGCTGACGGTGCCGACGATCAACGCGAACGACCTGTGGCAGGGGGTGGAGGGGGAGATCGACTGCTGGACGGGGTTCGACAACCTGCTGTCGAACATGCGGCAGCTCGCGGCGGTGCGGCCGGACCAGCCGCGGGTGGTGATCGACTTCCGGGTGGGGCAGTCGGACGTGTGGGGGCAGCCGGCGTCGCGTCCGCTGACGCCGGGGATGGTGATGCGGCGGCTGGCGGAGGTGCTGGCGGGGGCGGGGCAGTACAACCTGTCGCCGTTCTACGGGGGGACGAACTTCGGGTTCTCGGGCGGGCGGCTGCCGGAGACGCCGGAGTCGTTCCTGACGACGTCGTACGACTCGGGGGCGCCGCTGAACGAGTTCGGCGCGCCGGGGCCGCTGTACCACGCGGTGAAGCGGGTCTCGACGTTCGCGTCGCGGTTCGGGCGCGTGCTGGCGAACCTGGACCCGAAGCGGCAGGTGGTGGTGCAGCACCCCGGGACGGGGAACGGGCGCGGGACGCCGGTGGTGGTGCACGTGCCGGGGACGCAGGGGAGCGTGGCGTTCATCTTCGGGGACGAGGTCGCCGGGGGGAAGAAGGAGGGGGGCCGGGTCGTGACGCTGCTGCTGCCCGACGGGTCGCCGCTGCCGGTGGAGATGGGGGCGCAGCCGGTGGTGTGGTGCCTCTTCGACACGCGGCTGACGGGGCGGACGACGCTGGACTACTGCAACCTGTCGGCGTTCGCGGTGCTGGGGCGGGTGCTGGTGTGCTTCGGGCCGGCGGGGTCGCGCGGGGTGCTGTCGATCAACGGGTCGCGCCTGGAGGTGGACGTGCCGGGGGGGGACGAGCCGACGGTGGTCGAGCACGAGGGGGTGGCGGTGGTGGTGTGCAGCACCGAGCAGATCGACGCCACGTACGTGGACGACGAGGCGGTGTACGTGGGGGTGGCGGGGATTGAGCGGCTGCGCCAGGGGGGGACGCAGGCGGTGGCGCTGCCGGACGGGCGGGCGTACACGCGGATCAGCGCGACGGGGCAGGTGACGACGCACAAGGGTGTGGTGGTGGCGGGGGGCGCGGGGGCGGCGGGGCGGTCGCGCCGCCGGCGCGGCGCGGGGGCGGGGGCCGGGGAGGGGGCGGCGGTCGGGCGCGTGGCGCTGGGGGAGTGGGAGGCGGCGCCGGCGACGGAGCACGCGACGGGGGAGAGCGCGCGGTACGCGTCGATCCCCGGGCCGGCGGACCTGGACTCGCTGGGGGCGCCGACGGGGTACGGGTACTACCGGATCCGGTTCAAGTCGAACGCGGCGAAGAAGCACCGGGTGATGCTGCCGCAGGCGGCGCACCGGGCGCACCTGATCCTGGACGGGGAGCACGCGGGGGTGGTGGGGCTGGGGCCGGGGGCGGAGCCGCTGGCGACGCTGCACCTGAAGAAGAAGACGCACACGCTTGTGGTGCTGGCGGAGAACCTGGGGCGGCTGTCGGGGGGGCAGAACATGGGGCAGCGGGTGGGGCTGTACGGGCACGCGTGGTCGGTGTCGCCGCTGCGGGTGAAGGCGCCGAAGGTGGAGCAGGGGGAGCCGCTGGACGTGCTGGCGGTGGACGCGCCGTTCTGGTACGTGCACCGCGGGGAGACGACGGACGCGGCGCGGCTGACGTGGACGTTCACGCACCGGCGCAAGAGCCCGGTGTTCGTGCGGCTGTGCCACCTGCGGGGCCGGGGGCTGGTGCTGGTCAACGGCGTGCCGGTGCACGCGTTCGACAGCGCGGGGCTGCCGGACATCATGCTGGACTCCGAGACGCTGTCGCGGGGGAACAACACGGTGCAGCTGGCGCTGCTGGGGCCGCCGGGGATCACGGCGGCGATGGCGGCGGACCTGTCGCGCGCGGCGCACTTCTTCGAGGGGGAGGCGTGCTTGACCGACGGGGAGGGGGTGGAGTGGGCGTTCGCGAAGTGGGAGCCGCCGACGGAGGAGGCGTACGGGCGCAGCGGGGAGCCGGTGGCGGGGCTGCCGTGCTGGTGGCGGACGCGGTTCACGCCGGACGACTCGGATGCGCCGCTGATGCTGGACCTGACGGGGATGACCAAGGGTCAGATCTACATCAACGGGCGGCACCTGGGGCGGTACTTCGTGGCGACGCCGGACGGGAAGGCGGTGCCGCCGCAGTCGCGGTACTACGTGCCGCGGCCGATGCTCCACGCGGGCGCGCCCAACGAACTGGTGCTCTTCGAGGAGCACGGGGCGTCGCCGGAGAAGTGCGCGCTGGTGACGGGGTGAGCGTCGGGATGGGGGGCGCGGGGGCGTCGGTCCTGCGCGGCTGAGAGGGCCTATGGGGCTTCCGGCTCTTCGGGCTCGCCGGCGTCCTTCTGCTCGGCGAGGAGCGCGGCCAGGACGCGATCGGCGGCCCGGAGCGTGGTCTCGTGCTGGTCGAGGATGCGGGGATCGACGTGCCGGCCGGCGGCGGCCTCGGCCCGCAGGCGCTCGATCTCGGCGCGGGTCTGCTCCGCGACGGCGCGGACGCGGGCGATCTCGTCGGCCAGCGGCATGGGGGGGGAGGTGGGGGCGGTGCGCAGGGCGGCGATGCGGCGCTGCTGCTCGGCCTGCTGCTCGCGGATGAGCTGGATGTCCTCGAAGCGGAGTTCGTCCTTGTTGCGCAGGACGATGAGTTTGTTGAACTCGCCCTCGTCGAAGAAGGGGGGGCGCGGGCGGCCGCCGGCGATGACGATGCGCGGGGGGACGGCGGCCAGGCCGGTGCGGGCGGCGTCGGCGTCGCGCGCGGCGCGGCGCTCGCGGTCGTCCTGCTCCATCTGCGCCCAGTCCTCCATGGGCACGCCGGGGTCGAGGATCTCGCGGCCGGGGTCGGGCGTGCGCGCCAGGCGTGCGCGCCAGGCGCGCTCCAGGTCGGCGGGGTCGAGGGGGATGGTGTTGTTGAGGTCGGAGTAGCGGCCCAGGGGGACGCGGAGTTCGAGGCGCTCCTCGCCGCGGCGGACGACGAGGGGGAGTTCCTCGCCGGGGTCGTGCGAGAGGATGATGGTGCGGATGAGGTCGAAGGCGCGGATGGAGCGGAGGGGGACGCCGTCGGCGCTCTCGATGATGTCGCCGGTCTGGAGGAACTCGGTGGACTTGAAGGGGGGGATGGTGGCCAGGAGGACGACGCGGTGGGGGAGGAGTTGCGTGGCGAACTGCACGCCCATGCCGGCGCGCGGGGTGGTCTCGAAGCGGTGCTTCTGGATGTGGCGGAGGCGGAGGCGCTGCTCGGGGGAGAGGTCCTCGCGGGCGAGGGCGGCCTCGATCATCGTGATGGTGATGCGGTCGTCGGCGATGATCGTGGCGGAGGCCTCCTGGCGCTTCATGAACTCCGGCGAGTCGAGCAGGGCGATGAGGCGCGGGAGTTCGGTGGGGCTGTGCTCGGCGGCCTCGCGGGAGATGAACTCGCGGACCTCCTCCTGCTGCGGGCGCTGAGCGTGGCCGGCGCCGCCGGCGGCGAGCGTGACGGGGAGGGCGAGCAGCGCGGCGGCGGCGGCGCGGCGCGGCGCGGTGCGGTGGTGCACGCCGGTGCGGCCGCGGTCTGCGTTGCTGCCGGTCATATGTGGGTGCTCCGCGCGGGGTTCGTCGTCGTCGGTCGATCGGGAAGGGCCGGGGTTATCGGCCGCGGGCGGGCGCGCCCGCGGGAAGGGGATGAAGCGTGCCGCGGCGTGCGATCGTGGCGACGGCGGCGGCGTGTCGGGCGAGCCAGTCGGCCTTCCGGGCGATGAGGCCGAGGAAGCCGGCGGAGTCGGACTCGCCCGCGGAGCCGACGTGCGGCGAGGGCGAGCCGAGGCCCGCCCACGCCGCGGAGGCGTCGGCGACCATCGCCTCGATCATCAGCCAGGGGAGGGCCGCGGCCTCCGCGGCGGAGATCGGGGCGGCGGACTCGTCATGATACCCGCGGCAGAAGGCGGCGAGGCGGAGCAGGTCGGGGCTGTCGCGCCGGGTGAGCGGGCGTTCAGATGCATGGGCGAGGGTGGCGCGGGGGAGGGAGAAGTGCAGCGCGCCGTAGGCGAGGTCGAGGATGCGCGGCCAGAGGGCGACGGCGTCGTGGTCCACCACGGCGGCGACGGCGGGGGGCGCTGCGCCCGGGTGGAAGAGGATGTTGCCGGGGTGCCAGTCGCCGTGGACGAGTTGGCGCGGCATCGAGGCGACGCCGAGGCGGTCGGCCTCGCGTGCGGCGGCGGCGTAGAGGCGTGAGAGGTCGCGCGCGGCGGCGCGGTCGTCGGGGGAGTCGGTGGCGCGGCGGACGGCGGGCTCGAAGCGGGTGAGCAGGGCGGGGGAGGCGTGATAACTCGAAGTTGGGGGATCCCACGCGGGGGCGAGGGAGAGGAGGCAGCGGTGGTAGCGGGCCAGGGCCGCGCCGGCGGCGGCGGTGGCGGCCCCGGAGCCGTCGTAGGGCTCGCCGCGGATGAAGCGGAAGACCTCGTAGACGCGGTCGGCGATCTGCACCATGGAGTTGTTGTCGGCGCGGGTGCCGACGAGCGGGGGGACGGGGAAGCCCGCGGCCTGCAGATGGAGCTGGACCTGGTGGCTCAGGGCGACGCGCCGGGGGTCGGCGTGCGGGGGGCGGCGCTTGAGGAGGTACGCGCCGTCGCGGGTGGCGAGGATGGCCTTGCCGCTGCGGGAGGAGCCGCCGGCTCGCCGCGGCAGGGGGCGGACCTGTTCGACGACGCCGAGGTCGTACTGGGCGCAGACCGCGGCGGCCTCGCCGGCGGTGATCTCGGACTGGGCAGGCTCCACCCGCGTGGGCTCCGTCGTCACCCCTCCCCCCGCGGCCTCCCGCCCCCGAGCGTCGTCGTTCGCGCTGCTCGCGCCGGGCGCGGGGCGGGCCGCCGGGTCACTCTACGTTCTGGACCTGCTCCTTGATGCGGTCGATCTCGCCCTTGACCTCGACGATGTGGCGGGAGATCTCGGCGTCGCCGCACTTGCTGGCGATGGTGTTGGCCTCGCGGAGCATCTCCTGGGAGAGGAAGTCGAGCGTCCGGCCGACGGGGCGTCCGGCCCCGCTCGATCCTTCGTTCTCGCCCGGGGCGTCGTTGCGCTCGAGCAGTTCGGTGAACTGCTGGATGTGGCCGCTGAGGCGGGTGATCTCCTCGGAGATGTCGCTGCGCTCGGCGGCGATGGCGATCTCGCGGATGACGTCGATGGGCTGGAGGGCGAGGCCGGCCTCCTTGACCATGGAGTCGATGCGGGCGCGGAGGCGCTTCTCGTACTCGGCGGCGACCGCGGGGGCGCGGGCGGCGATGAGGGCGAGTTTCTCGGCGATGATGTCGCGCCGGGCGAGCAGGTCGCGCTTGAGGGCGGCGCCCTCGCGCTGGCGCATGGCGATCATGCGGTCGCAGGCGATGCCGAGGAGGGAGGTCAGGGCGGCGCGGGCGCGCTCGAGGCGCTCCTCCTCGTTGGCGGGGGGCTGGAGGACGCCGGGGAGGGTGAGCAGGGGGGCGATGTCGATCTTGACCTCGCCGCCGGCGACCTGGGGGACTTTCTTGAGCTGCTCGATGTAGCGGGAGAGGGCGGCGTGGTTGACCTCGTAGCCGGCCTCGCCGGAGACGTCGGTGCAGCGGGCGGTGACGAAGATGGAGCCGCGGGTGAGGCGCTTGCGCAGTTCGCTCTCGAACTCGGCCTCGAGGGCCTGGAACTCCTCGGGGAGGCGGATGACGGCCTTGAAGTACTTGCTGTTGAGGGAACGGATCTCGAGGAAGTAGTGCACGCCCCCGGACTGGGAGGATGCTTCGCCGAAGCCGGTCATGCTGCGGATCATCGCCGCTCCTCTGGAGCCCCCGGTGCGCCCCCGTGCCGCGGTCTGCGCGGGTGGTGATGATGGTGGTTCATTGGAGAGTCTAACGGCGCGGACTCGGAGCCCGCGGCACGTCCCCGACGCTGAAGATCGGGCTCGGAGCGAGGGGAGATAAGTTCCGGCCTCAGCCGCCGCCGCCCGGGGCGGCCTGGGGCTCGGGGGCCGGATCAGCGGGAGGCTCCGAGCCGGGCTCGGAGGGGGCCTCGCCCGCGGCGGGCGGCTCGTCGGCCGGCGACGGCTCGGCGGGGGGCAGGGGGACGGGCTGGGGGACGATGGGGGTTGCGCCGCCCTCGGTGGCGGGGGTGCCGGTCTCGCCGGTGGTGGCAGGGGCGGCGCCCTCGGGGGAGACGATCTGGGCGGGCTCGAAGCGCCTGGCGGGCTGGAAGGCGAGGTTGAGGAGGACGGCGGTGATGAGCCAGAGGACGAAGATGAAGATGGTGGCCCAGGTGAGGGCGTCGCCGGTCTTGGCGCCGAAGGCGGTCTGGCCGGAGCCGGCGCCGGAGCCGAAGGCGCCGGCGAGGCCGCCGCCCTGCGGCTTCTGGATGAGCACCGCCAGCATCAGCAGCACGCAGACAAAAAGGAACCACACGATGAACAACCCCATGCCGAGGTTGCCCCAGTTCACCGCCAATGTCTGCATCATCACCGCCGACTCCTGAGCGTCAGATCTGTTTCCAGCCGTGCTCCCCTTCCCCTCCCCGCCACCCCCACCCCGCGCCGGCCCGCCCCGCCGCGCCTCCGGGCGCGGTCCCGATGAAAGAAAGGGCCCCAACTGTAGCCACGGTCCCTGCCGGAGCTTGTTTGGAGCGGCCACGGGGGATTTTTCGGGGCAGGGGGAGGGATTCCTGCTGAGAAGGTGAGCATAGACCGAAAAAGGGGATTGTATTTGTTAGTGCTAACTATTATCGACGTGTTGAGGCGCAGTACGTCCCGTTGATCTGCATGACACAGCGACGCTGGGCTGCACCAATCACCGGGCAGCTCTGCGCCGCGTCCTGATGCCCGCCGAGCCCCTCAAGTACAGTGGAGATGCGCCGACTGGTCGGGCGCTTCGGCGTCGAGGAGGCCCCTTCGCGCGGCAAGGGTTCCCATCGAATGCTCTGGGAGGTCATCGGCGCGAAGGTGGTGCGCTAACCGCTGGCTTGTGCGTGTGGTCCGGCTCGCTCGCCCTTGCGGCGATGGCGGCGGGTGGGCGCGGGTTGGGGGAGGTCGGTGCTCGGTGTGCAGGTATTCGGCACTAGGCACTAGGCACTAGGCACTGGGCACTGGGCACTAGGTGGTCGGGGCGGCGGCCTGGACGATGCGGAGGAAGTCGGCGGCGTCGAGGGAGGCGCCGCCGACGAGGGCGCCGTCGATGTCGGGCTGGGCCAGGAGGTCGGCGGCGTTGGAGCCTTTGACGGAGCCGCCGTACTGGATGCGGATGGCCGCGGCGGCGTCGGGGGAGTAGAGATCGGCGATGACGGCGCGGATCTTGGCGTGGGCGTCCTGGGCGTCGGCGGGGGTGGCGGTGACGCCGGTGCCGATGGCCCAGACGGGCTCGTAGGCGATGACGAGGCGGGAGAGGTGGTCGGCGGGGACGCCCTGGAGGCCGGCGGTGACCTGGCGGCGGTTGACCTCGTCGGTCTGGCCGGCGCGGCGCTGCTCGAGGGTCTCGCCGACGCAGAGGATGCAGCACATGCCGCGGTCGAGGGCGGCGCGGGCCTTGGCGTTGACGACCTCGTCGGGCTCGCCGATGACGTGGCGGCGTTCGGAGTGGCCGGCGAGGACGTAGCGGCAGCCGCAGTCCTGGAGCATGGCGACGGAGACCTCGCCGGTGTAGGCCCCGTTGTCGAACTGGGAGACGTCCTGCGCCCCCAGGAGGACGGGGGAGTTGGCGATGGCCTCGGCGGCGTCGAGGAGGTAGGGGAAGGGGGGGAAGAGGACGACCTCGGGGGCGTTGCTCCCGCGGCTGGAGGCCAGGCCCCCGGCGACGGCCGCGGCGAGGGCGCGGGCGGAGGCGCGGTTGGTGTTCATCTTCCAGTTGCCGCCGATGATGGGGCGCCGGGTGGGGGGCATGGTGGTGCTCCTTCGGTGCAAGAGGGATGAAGAAGGCCCGCGGGAGGGGGCTCCCGCGGGCCTGCATGGTACCGGGCCGGGGTGAGAGGGGGCTCAGTCGCGCTGGGAGAGGAGGGCGAGGAGGCGGAGGAGGGAGACGTAGAGCCAGACGAGGGTGAGGATGAGGCCGAAGGCGGCGAACCACTCCATGTGCTTCGGGGCGCGGCTCTCGACGCCGGACTCGATGATGGCGAAGTCGGCGATGAGGTTGAGGGTGGCGATGACGACGATGACGCCGGAGACGGCGAGGCCGACGGGGCTTTGCCACATGGACGCGATGACGTCGGGGTAGAAGAAGTTGATGACGATGCAGGCGATGGCGAAGAAGCAGACGCCGCCGGTGGCGGCGGCGATGCCGCCCAGGAGCCGCTGGGAGGGGCGGATGAGGCGGGTGGTGTAGGCGACGAGCATGGCGGCGGCGATGCCGACGGTGAGGACGCCGGCCTGGAGGATGATGGTCTGGCCGATCATGGAGCCGGGGTTCTTGCCGGAGGAGGCGTACGCGGCCCACATGATGGAGGCGGCGGTGGCGAAGACGCCCAGGAGGACGGAGAAGACGGGGGCGAGGTAGGGGGCGAGCCTGGGCTTGAAGGCGATGAGGAGGTAGCCGAAGAGGAAGGCGACGAAACTGGAGCCGAAGGCGGTGATGTAGAGGAGGTGAGGGTTGGCCTGGAGGAACATGAGGCCGAGGACGGCGCCCAGGCCGGTGAGGGTGAGGAGGATGAAGCAGGCGTTGATGGTGCCCTGGAGGGTCATGACCTTCGGGGCCGCGGCGACGGCGCGGTCGTCACCGCCGGAGAGGCCCATGAAGGAGTCCCACGTCTGGGCGGGCTTGAAGATGTCTTCCTTCAGAGCGGGGTTGTTGGTGCGGAACATCGCATGGTCTCCCGTTCGTTGTGGGGGCGGCTGATTGGATGATGGGCGGGACGCCAGATCGATGATCGGCCGGAGGCCGGGCCGGAGAACGGATATTACCAGGGACCTACCCGCGGCGGAAGAGGGTGGGAAGGGTTCTGCGGGTGGGAGGGGGGGAACACGGGGTTGTGGTGGGGGGGTGTGAAGAGGTGAAGAGGAACCTTCCCCCCGCAGGGGTTGGGGATGGAGATGTTGGTAGGAAGAGGAGCGAGGGAACTGGTGATCTGAGATTGGAGATTTGGGAGGAAAAGAGCACGGCCGAGCGGGGGGCTCGGCCGTGGCGCCCGTCGGGGGTGGTATCCGAAGGGGGGAGAGGTGAGATGGGGAGGAGGGGAGGGAGAGAAGGAGGGCATGGGCTGGAAGCCCATGCCACGGGACGGGGGTGGGTTATTCGCGCTTGCCGTCGATGATGTAGTTGGGGGCCTCGCGGGTGATGCGGATGTCGTGGGGGTGGCTTTCGATGATGCCGGCGTGGGTGACGCGGCAGAAGCGGGTCTTCTCGCGGAACTCGTCGATGGTGTGGCAGCCGCAGTAGCCCATGGCGGCGCGGAGGCCGCCGACGAGCTGGTAGACGAAGTCGGCGAGGGTGCCGCGGTAGGGGACGAGCCCCTCGACGCCCTCGGGGACGAACTTCATGGACTTCTTGCCGTCGCGTCCCTGGCCGTAGCGGTCGGCGGAGCCGGCCATCATGGCGCCCTCGGAGCCCATGCCGCGGTAGGCCTTGTAGCGGCGGCCCTGGGTGATGACGTCCTCGCCGGGGCTCTCGTCGAGGCCGGCGAAGAGGCTGCCGAGCATGACGGCGTGCGCGCCGGCGGCGATGGCCTTGGCGACGTCGCCGCTGGAGCGGACGCCGCCGTCGGCGATGACGGGGACGCCCCCCTCGCCGCCGGCGCCCGCTTCGTGCACGCCGCGGACGGCGTTGAAGATGGCGGTGATCTGGGGGACGCCGACGCCGGCGACGATGCGGGTGGTGCAGATGGAGCCGGGGCCGATGCCGGCCTTGATGCCGTCGGCGCCGGCGGCGACGAGGGCCCTGGCGGCCTCGGCGGTGGCGACGTTGCCGGCGACGACCTCGACGCCGTACTTCTGCTTGATGGTGCGGACGGTGCGGAGGACGTTCTCGCTGTGGCCGTGGGAGGTGTCAACGACGATGACGTCGGCCTCGGCGGCGATGAGGGCCTCGACGCGCTCGTAGGCGTCCACGCCGCAGGCGGCGCCGCAGAGGAGCCGGCCGCGGGAGTCGGTGACGGCGCGGGGGAACTGGCTGAGCCGGTCGATGTCGCGCTGGGTGATCATGCCGGCGAGGCGGCCGTCGGGGTGGACGAGGAGGAGTTTCTCGACCTTGTTGCGGTAGAGGATGCGCTCGGCCTCCTCGAGCGTGGTGCCGGGGGGGGCGGTGACGAGGCCCTGGGAGGTCATGACCTCCTTGACGGGGGTGTCCGGGTCCTCGACGAACTTCAGGTCGCGCCGGGTGAGGATGCCGACGACGCGGCCCTTGGAGCGGAGGTGGTCGGAGCCGTCGTCGGTGACGGGGAAGCCGGAGACGTTGTACTGCCGCATCAGGTCGCGGGCGCGGGCGACGGTGTCGGAGGGGCCGAGGGTGATGGGGTCGAGGATGACGCCGTTGGCGGAGCGCTTGACTTTGGAGACCTCGCGGGCCTGGCTCTCGATGGAGAGATTGCGGTGGATGATCCCCAGTCCCCCCTCCTGGGCCAGGGCGATGGCCAGGGCGGACTCGGTGACGGTGTCCATCGGGGCCGAGACGAGGGGGATGTTGAGGCGGATGTTGCGGCTGAAGCGGGTGGAGGTGTCGGCGTCGGCGGGCATGACGTCGCTGGCGCGCGGCAGGAGCAGCACGTCGTCGAACGTGATGCCTTCGTAGAGGATCTTGGAGGAGGCGGGGTCCGCCAGGGCGGAGACGCCCGGGGCCGACGTTCGCATGGCCCCGTCCGTCAGACGCCCGGGGCCGACCGCAACCGATTCAGCGATTTCACCCATGTAACTATGTATGAAGGCCGCGGCGCGGAGTCAACGTGCGGGGCGGGGGGAGGTGGAGGGGAGAGGAGCACGGGCGGCGGGGGACCGCTGCCTGTGGCGCGCGAAGGGTGCAGGCGGCGAAAGACGGCCGCCCGTGACACCCGGGCTCCCGGTACGATCGGGGCCGCACCTTCTTCCCGAAAGCCGCGATGCCAGAAACACCCAGCGACGCCGATCTGCCCGTGTTCTCGCTCGACGCCCGCGCGGCGGCACGCACGCGGCTGATCGAGACCGAGTGGCTGCTGACCAACGCCCTGGGCGGGTTCGCGATGGGGACGGCCTCCGGGGCGCCCACGCGGCGGTACCACGCGCTGCTGGTGGCGGCGCTGTCGCCGCCGGTGGAGCGGGTGGCGGCGCTGAACGCTGTCGTTGACCGGATCGTGCTGGGCGCCGGGCCGGGCGGGGAAGGGAGGGCGCTGGAACTGGCGACGTTCCGGTTCGCGACGGACGATCCGGGCGCGTGGGAGGGGGGCGTGCTGCACCCGGACGGGGTGGAGCGGCTGGCCGCGTTCCGGCGGACGTCGGAGGGGACGGTGGAGTGGGAGTACGAGGTGGGCGGGGGGCGCGTGGTGCGGTCGGTGCACCTGTTCCGCGGGAGGAATGCCTCGGCGGTGACGTACCGCGTGGAGGGGATAAGCGGGGCGTGGGCAATCGAGTCGCGCCCGCTGGTGTCGATGCGGGACTACCACCACCTGCTGCGGGGAGGGGGGGAAGGGGAGGCGTGGGAGGGGATGTACCGGGTGGAGGCGTTGGAGGGCGGGGTGGAGGTGCGGCGGGCGGAGGGGTGGGCCGCGGCGTGGCCGGCGCTGCGGATGCGGGTGGAGGGTGGCGGGGGAGCGTTCCGGGTCGAGCCGCACTGGTGGCGGCGGTTCCGCTACGACATCGAGCGCGAGCGGGGGATGGAGGACCGGGAGGACCTGTTCTGCCCGGGGGTGTTCACGTGGCGCGGGGAGGGGGCGGGGCGGGCGCGGATGGTGGCGGCGATGGAGCCGGCGGGGGGGGGGGGGG
>Ga0207864_1002392_pt1 | contig 17788 bp, 11 predicted proteins | sample HigsolmetaAR202D_FD_184834 | JGI IMG/M metagenome (GOLD analysis project Ga0207864, IMG submission 184834) | Ionic liquid and high solid enriched microbial communities from the Joint BioEnergy Institute, USA - AR20-2-D (SPAdes) (version 2) ... | reverse complement strand
CCGGGGGCCGCCCCTCCCCCGCACCCCTTTTTCTCCTCCCCCGCACCCCTTCTGATCTGCAAAGATGAGATGATCTGCGATTCGCGAGAAAGGCCGCTCTTGTCCATGACTGCGCAGAAGGCAGGACGACCGCGCCATGTCGGTCGACACCGACGGCGCCGACTGCCGCTGGGGACGATCGCGGGGCTGGTGGTTGCACTGTCCGGCCTGGGGGTCGTGTCGGCCAACGTGTTCCCCCTGGAGCCGTCCGAACCGGCGTCGGCGGTCCCCGCCACCTCACAGGAGGAGTCCCGCTCCGCCGCCTCTCCGTCGACCCTGCCGCCGCTGCTGCGCTCGGTGGAGCGGGAGGTGGCCAGCGCGAGCGGGAAGCTGCGCGTGGTCGAGGGGGAGAGCCAGGTGGCCGGCGACGGGCCGCTCCTGCGCTACCTGGTGGAGGTGGAGGAGGGCCTTCCCGGCGACCCCGCGGACTTCGCCGCCGCGGTGGAGCAGGTGCTGGGCGACCCCCGGGGATGGACCCACGACGGCTCGCGCTCCCTACAGCGGGTGGACGAGGGCCCGGTGGACTTCCGGGTCGTCCTGGCCTCCCCGGAGACCGTGGACGAGCACTGCGCGCCGCTACAGACCGACGGCTACGTCTCCTGCTTCGCGGACGGCCGCGCGATGATCAACCAGAACCGCTGGGTCTCGGGGGTGCCGCACTTCGAGGGGGACCTGGAGACCTACCGCACGTACGTGATCAACCACGAGGTGGGCCACGCCCTGGGCAACGGCCACGTGGACTGCCCCGCTCCGGGCGAGCCGGCGCCGGTCATGCAGCAGCAGACCTTCGGCCTCCAGGGCTGCACGAAGAACGGATGGGTCAAGCCCTGACACCGGGCCCGTCTCCCCGCTCCTGACGAGGCTCCGTCTCCCCGTCGCCCGGACGGAACCGGGCCGCTCCGCCCGGACGGGCGGAGCGCGGCGGCCGGGGTCTCACTCCCCCGGCCGCCGCGGCGGTCCGGTCAGCCCTGGGTGTAGCCCCGGCGCAGCAGCCCGTAGGTGAGGGCCTGCTCCAGGGCGATCCACGAGGCGTCGATGACGTTCTCGCCGACGCCGACGGTGGTCCACTCGTCGCGGCCGTCGGTGGACTCGATGAGCACCCGAGTCACCGCGTCGGTGCCGGAGGTGCCCTCCAGGATGCGCACCTTGTAGTCGGTGAGCTCCATGGTGGCCAGGTCGGGGTAGACGCTCTCCAGAGCCGAGCGCAGCGCCCGGTCCAGCGCGTTGACCGGCCCGTTGCCCTCTCCGGTGGCGATCACCCGCTCGCCCTTGACGTACAGCTTCACCGTGGCCTCGCTGGCGTTGCTGCCGTCGGGGCGCCGCTCGGAGATCGCCCGCCACGACTCCACCTCGAAGTAGCGGACCGGCTGCCCGATCTCCTCGCGCAGCAGCAGCTCCAGGGAGGCGTCGGCCGCCTCGAAGCTGTACCCGGCTAGCTCCATGTCCTTGACCCGCGTCACGATCCGGCCCAGGGTCTCGCGGTCGCCGGACAGGTCCACGCCGAGTTCCTTGGCCTTGAGCTCCACCGAGGCGCGTCCGGCCATGTCGGAGACCAGCATGCGCATGTCGTTGCCGACCTGGGCCGGGTCGATGTGCTGGTACAGGTCGGGGTCGACCTTGATGGCGGAGGCGTGCAGCCCGGCCTTGTGCGCGAAGGCGGAGATGCCGACGTAGGGCTGGTGGGTGGCCGGGGCGATGTTGGCGATCTCGGCGATGGCCTGGGAGACGCGGGTCATCTCGCGCAGGCAGCCCTCGGGCAGCACGTCGCGACCGCGCTTGAGCACCAGGGCGGGGACGACGGAGAACAGGTTGGCGTTGCCGACCCGCTCGCCATAGCCGTTGGCGGTGCACTGCACGTGGGTGGCGCCCGCCTCGACGGCGGCCAGCGTGTTGGCCACCGCGCAGCCGGTGTCGTCCTGGGCGTGGATGCCCAGCCTTGCCCCGGTGGCCTGGCGGACCTCGGTGACGATCTGGAAGACGTCGGAGGGAAGCATGCCGCCGTTGGTGTCGCACAGCACGACCACGGAGGCCCCCGCCTCGGCCGCGGTGCGCACCACGTCGAGCGCGTATCCGGGATTGTGCCGGTAGCCGTCGAAGAAGTGCTCGCAGTCCACGAACACCCGCTGCCCCTGCTCCCGCAGGAAGGTGACGGTGTCGGCGATCATCGCGAGGTTCTCGTCGAGGGTGGTGCGCAGCGCCAGTTCGACGTGGCGGTCGTCGCTCTTGGCGACCAGGGTGACCACGGGGGCGCCGGAGTCGCGCAGCGCCAGCACCTGGGGGTCCTCGGCGGCCCGCGTCCCGGCCCGCCGGGTCGAGCCGAACGCGGTGAGTTGGGCATGTTTCAGTGGCAGCTCTGTTCGGGCTCGCTGGAAGAACTCCGTGTCCTTCGGGTTCGCGCCGGGCCAGCCGCCCTCGATGAATCCCACTCCGAACTCGTCGAGCAGCTTCGCGATCGCGAGCTTGTCGGAGACGGTGAGGTTGATGCCCTCGCGCTGTGCGCCGTCCCGCAGTGTGGTGTCGAATACGTGGAAACTGTCGTCCAGCATGTCGGAAACTCCCGAGTCCGGTCTGTGTGCCTGTGACCGTGCCGCCCGCACCAACAAAAAAAGACCCCTCGTGGACACGAGAGGTCAGCGCGCTGGCGTGGTCCGTTTCAGCCAGCGCGCCCGACGATAATGATCGCCTGAGGCAGCATGTCATCAAGTGTGCCACACCCGCCCCACCTGATGCGCCCCGGGTTCCCCGGTGCGGTCCGTCCGGTGCGGCGGCGGGAGCACTCCCCGGGGCGGGCGGCGGGCCCCTCCCCGGTCCCGTGGGTGTCGGACCGGGGAGGACGCTGTCGGGCGGACCGGTCCGCTAGCGGTCGAACCTGCGGACCCACCCGTGGCTGTCGGGGCGGGTGCCGTACTGGAGGCCGACGAGTTCCTCACGCAGCCGCAGGGTGACCGGGCCGGGCTTGCCGTCGGCGATCTGGAACTCGCCCTTGCTGCTCTTGACGTGCGAGACGGGGGTGATGACCGCGGCGGTGCCGCAGGCGAACACCTCGGTGAGTTCCCCGCTGGTCGCGGCCTCACGCCACTGGTCGGTGGAGATGCGCCCCTCCTCGACGGGGAGGCCGAGCTCGGGGGCCAGCTTCAGCAGCGAGTCCCGGGTGATGCCGGGCAGCAGGGTGCCGGTCAGCTCCGGGGTGAGCAGGCGGGCCTCCGGGCCGGAGCCGAAGACGAAGAAGAGGTTCATGCCGCCCATCTCCTCGACCCAGCGGTGCTCCACGGCGTCGAGCCAGACGACCTGGTCGCAGCCCTGCTCGACGGCCTGGGCCTGGGCCAGGAAGCTGGCCGCGTAGTTGCCGCCGAACTTGGCCGCGCCGGTGCCGCCGGGCGCGGCACGGGTGTAGTCCTCGCACAGCCAGACCGTGACCGGCTTGACCCCGCCCGAGAAGTACGCCCCCGACGGCGAGGCGATGAGGACGAAGAGGTAGCTGCTGGACGGGCTGTTGACGCCGAGGCCGACGTCGGTGGAGATCATGAAGGGGCGCAGGTAGAGGCTGGTGTCGGCCTGGGAGGGGACCCAGTCGCCGTCGTGGGCGAGCAGGGTCTCGATCGCGCCGACGAACAGCTCCTCGGGGAGTTCGGGCATGGCCATGCGCGCGGCGCTGCGGTTGAAGCGCGCGGCGTTGGCCTCGGGCCGGAAGCAGGCGATGGTGCCGTCGGGGTGCCGGTAGGCCTTGAGGCCCTCGAAGACCTCCTGCGCGTAGTGCAGGACCGAGGTGGCCGGGTCCAGCGACAGCGGCCCGTAGGGTTCGAGCTTCGCGTCGTGCCAGCCCTTCTCGGCGGTGTAGCGGATGGTGACCATGTGGTCGGTGAAGACTTTGCCGAACCCGGGGTTCTCCAGGATCGCCTCTCGCTCCTGCGGGGTTCTCCGCCGGGTGGAGAGTTGGATGTCGAACGCCAACCCGCTTGTGGTGGTGTCGTTGCTCATGTGCTGTCGATCCTCTCGGATACATCGGAACGGCGACACTGCCGTCCCAGGAACTAGTGTGATGGAAACGACGCACCCGGAGCCAGAAGCAGTCCCGCAGGTGTGGACACGGCGACGGGCGCGCCATGGGCGCGCCCGTCGCATCAAGGGGTACTGTGCTCAGCCGCGCCGCGCGGAAACAGCAGGGCGTGAGCGGTGGTGTGCCCGCCTAGCCCTGCTCCGCTACTCGCTGAGCGATGTCGTCGCCGATCTGGGCGGTGGAGCGGGTGGTGCCGTCCTTGGCCCGGGCCTGGAGGTCTTCGGCCACGGCCTGCTCGATCTGCGCGGCCGCGTCGGTGTAGCCCAGGTGGTCCAGCATGAGCGCCGCGGACAGGATGGTCGCGGTCGGATCGGCCTTGCCCTGGCCCGCGATGTCGGGGGCGGAGCCGTGCACCGGCTCGAACATGCTGGGGAACTCGCCCTCGGGGTTGATGTTGCCGCTGGCGGCCAGGCCGATGCCGCCGGCGACGGCGGCGCCGAGGTCGGTGATGATGTCGCCGAAGAGGTTGTCGGTGACGACCACGTCGAAGCGCCGCGGCTGGGTCACGAAGAACATGGTGGCCGCGTCAACGTGGAGGTAGTCGACCTCGACCTGGGGGTACTCGGCGCCGACCTCGCGGACCACGCGCTGCCACAGCTCACCGGCGTAGGTGAGCACGTTGTCCTTGTGGACCAGGGTGAGCTTGCGGCGCGGGCGCTCGGCGGCCTTGGCGAAGGCGTAGCGGACGACGCGCTCGACCCCGAAGCGGGTGTTGACGCTGTCCTGGGTGGCGATCTCGCCGGGGGTGCCCTTGCGGAGCACGCCGCCCATCCCGGCGTAGGGGCCCTCGGTGCCCTCGCGCACGACCAGCATGTCGATGTCCTCGGGCTCGACACCGGCCAGCGGGGTGGACACGCCCGGGTAGAGCCGGACCGGGCGCAGGTTCACGTAGTGGGAGAAGTTGAAGCGCAGCCGCAGCAGCAGGCCGCGCTCCAGGACACCGCTGGGCACCGTGGGGTCGCCGACCGCACCGAGGAAGATGGCGTCGTGCTGGCGCAGCTCCTCCTCGACCGAGTCGGGCAGGGTCTCGCCGGTGGCGTGCCACCGCTTGGCGCCCAGCTCGTACTCGGTGGTGTCGAGGGTGAGCCCGTGCCTGGGGGCGACGGCGGAGAGGACCTTGAGCCCCTCTGCGACGACCTCGGTCCCGATGCCGTCACCGGGGATCACGGCCAACTTCACGGTACGAGCGGACATAGAGAGCCTTGCCTTCGGATGTGGACGGTGTCTCGGCGGCGCGTCCGACGCCCCGGAGCACTCCGGACGGCGGGCGCACGCCCCCGTGTCTCACGTGTTGAGACAAGCGACAACAGGGGTGAGACAAGGGTACCGAAACGGGACAGCACTCGTGGTGGTCAGCACGCCTTCGGTCCGGCGACAGGGCTGCCGCGCCCCGGGCAGAGCCGCCGGTCGGACGGGGCGGCGGGGCCTCAGCGGCCCGCGGACCCCCCGTTGTCGCGGCGGTCGAGCGCGGTCTGTAGGGCCTGGCGGGCCTCGTCGGCCTCGGCGGTGGTGGTGGTCTCGTACATGGTCGGTCCTCGATTCGCGATCCGGGCCGCCCCGGCGAGGGCGCGCACACGGTGACAACACGGCGTTCCAGCCGGACGTCCGGGTCTTCGGGCGCGGTCGGGGCCGGCGGGCGGGCGCCGCCTTCCGGTGGGATCACCTGACCGGTACGGGGTGCCGCGGGCCTGGTCGAGGCGGCGGCACCGCGCTCCGCGGCTCCGCCGACCACAGTGACCGGTCTCAGGAGCACCACGGAACGCTATTGCTAGGAAGACAGAATATCGGAAGACCAACTAAAAGTCCGCACCGGGGGGGACGGAAATCCGGGACGGCCCCGCGGTGCGGCGGCACCCCGCGGGAAAAGGCGAGGGCCGCCGGGAGTCCGGCGGCCCTGCCACGGCTGCGGGGGGCGGAGGGGTCAGTCGACCAGGTCCACCCGGGTGATCTCGGCGCCGATCTCGGTGGAGATGGCGGTGAGGGTCTCGTCGGGGATGGCCGAGTCCACAGTCAGCGCGATGAGCGCCGCGCCGCCCTCCTTGTCCCGGCTGACCTGCATGCCCGCGATGTTCACCTGGGCCCGGCCGAGCAGTTGGCCGACCACGCCGACCACGCCGGGGCGGTCGTCGTAGGAGAAGAACGCCATGTGCTCGCTGGGCGAGATCTCCATGGTGTAGCCGTTGACCTCGACGATCTTCTCCAGTTGGCGCGGGCCGGTCAGGGTTCCCGACACCGAGACGCTCCGGCCGTCGGCGAGGATGGCGCGCACCGTGATGAGGTTGCGCCAGTCCGGGCTCTCCTCCTCGGTGGTGAGGCTCACCTCGACGCCGCGCTCCTTGGCCACCAGCGGCGCGTTCACGTAGGTCACGGCCTCCTCGACGATGTCGCTGAAGAGGCCCTTGAGGGCGGCCAGCTCGATGACCTTGACGTCGTGGGCGACGATCTCGCCGCGCACCTCCACCTCGACGCGGGTGATCGCGCCTCCGGCGAGCGCGGCGAGGATGCGGCCCAGCTTCTCGGTCAGCGGCAGGCCCGGCTTGATGTCCTCGGCCACGCCCGTGCCCTGGATGTTGACGGCGTCCGGCACGAACTCGCCGGCCAGTGCGAGCTTGACGGAGCGGGCCACCTGGGTGCCGGCCTTCTCCTGCGCCTCGTGCGTGCTGGCGCCCAGGTGCGGGGCGACCACGACGTTCTCCAGCTCGAACAGCGGGCTGTCGGTGCACGGCTCCTTGGCGAACACGTCGAGCCCGGCCCCGGCGACCCGGCCCTCCTTGAGGGCGTTGTAGAGGGCGGTCTCGTCCACGATCCCGCCGCGCGCGGCGTTGATGATGCGCACGGTCGGCTTGACCTTGCGCAGCGCCTCCTCGCCGATGAGGCCGATCGTGTCCTTGGTCTTGGGCAGGTGCACCGTGATGAAGTCGCTGCGCTCCAGCAGCTCGTCCAGCTCGACGAGCTCGACGCCCAACTGCGCGGCGCGGGCCGGCTGCACGAAGGGGTCGTAGGCGATCAGCTTGGTGCCGAACGCGGCCAGCCGCTGCGCGACGAGCACGCCGATGCGGCCCAGGCCGACCACGCCGACGGTCTTGTCGTACAGCTCGACACCGGTGTACTTGGAGCGCTTCCACTCGCCGCGCACCAGGGCGGCGTGGGCGGGCGCGGTGTTGCGGGCCGAGGCCAGCAGCAGGTTGATGGCCTGCTCGGCGGCGCTGATGATGTTGGAGGTGGGGGCGTTCACGACGAGCACGCCGGCCTTGGTGGCGGCCTCGACGTCGACGTTGTCCAGCCCCACGCCGGCGCGCGCCACGACCTTGAGGGAGGTTCCCGCGGCCAGCACCTCGGCGTCCACCTTGGTGGCGCTGCGGACGATCAGCGCGTCGACTCCGGCGAGCGCGGGGAGGAGCTGGGAGCGGTCGGCGCCGTCGACGGAACGGACCTCGAAGTCCTCTTCCAACAGGGCGATTCCGGCGGGCGAGAGTTCTTCCGCGACCAGGACGACTGGCTTGGACACAGCGAATTCCTTATAGGGAGTGCGTGTGGTTCGACTACGGCGGCACCGCAGTCACGGCTATGACGGCGTCGGCTCCGACCAGGCGCCAGACCAAGGAAAAGTCTAGCGCCGGGTTTCCGCTCTGTTACGGGAGCTCCAGCTTAGCCGAGCCGCCGACTCGACCCATTGGTCTGGACCAGAGTACGGCAGAGGGCCCCGGGAGCCGTCGCTCCCGGGGCCCTCTGCGCAGCGTCCGGTCCGTCAGCCCTTCAGCCAGCTCATCAGCGGGCGCAGGGTGCTGCCGACCATCTCGATCTGCTCGTTCTGCTCGGCCTCGCGCCGCTTGAGGAAGTTCGGCCGGCCGTTGTCGAACTCCTCGACCAGCTCGCGGGCGTAGGTGCCGTCCTGGATCTCGCCCAGGATCTTGCGCATCTCCTCGCGGGTGGCCTCGGTCACGACGCGCGGACCGCGGGTGTAGCCGCCGTACTCGGCGTTGTCCGACACCGACCAGTACATCTTGGAGATGCCGCCCTCGTACATGAGGTCGACGATGAGCTTCATCTCGTGCAGGCACTCGAAGTAGGCCACCTCGGGCTGGTAGCCCGCCTCGACCAGGGTGGCGAAACCGGCCTTGATCAGCTCGGACACGCCGCCGCACAGCACGGCCTGCTCACCGAACAGGTCGGTCTCGGTCTCCTCGGTGAAGGTGGTCTTCAGCGCGCCGGCGCGGGTGCCGCCGATGGCCTTGGCGTAGGACAGGGCCAGGTCCCAGGCGCTGCCGGAGGCGTCCTTCTCCACCGCGACCAGCACCGGGACGCCGCGTCCCGCCTCGAACTGGCGGCGGACCAGGTGGCCGGGGCCCTTGGGGGCGACCATGGCCACGTCCACGCCCTCCGGCGGCTGGATCAGGCCGTAGCGGATGCTGAAGCCGTGCCCGAAGAACAGCGCGTCGCCCTCGTTGAGGTGGGGGGCGATCTCGTTGGCGTACAGGTCCCGGTGGATGTGGTCGGGCACCAGGATCATGATGAGGTCGGCCTCCTGGGCCGCCTCCGCCGGGGTGACGACCCGCAGGCCGTCCTCGGTGGCCTTGGCCCGGCTCTTGGAGCCCTCGGGCAGACCGACCCGCACGTCGACACCGGAATCCCGCAGCGACAGCGCGTGCGCGTGCCCCTGGCTGCCGTAACCGATGACGGCGACGGTACGCCCCTGGATGAGGTTCAGGTCGGCGTCGTCGTCGTAGTACATCTGTGCTGCCACTTCGGCTTAACTCCTTGCTGAGTGATCTGTCGTCCGTGCGGCGCGGCGGGCGGAACCGGGCCGGACGCCGCCGCGCCGGGACGTTCGGGGTCCCGGCGGGAATCCCCGGGATACAGGGTCAGGCGCTGCGCTCCACGGCGCGCAGCGACCGGTCGGTGATGGACCTGGGACCGCGGCCGAGGGCGACCACCCCCGACTTCACCAGCTCCTTGATCCCGAACGGCTCCAGGTTGCGGATGAGGGCCTCGAGCTTCTCGGGCTGGCCGGTGGCCTCGATGACGACCACGTCCGGGTTGACGTCGACGACGTTGGCGCGGAAGAGCTGGGCCGTCTCCAGCACGTGGGAGCGGTTGCTCTGGTCGGCCTTGACCTTGACCAGGAGCAGCTCCCGGCGCACCGACGCCTCGGGGTCCATCTCGACGATCTTGATGACGTTGACCAGCTTGTTGAGCTGCTTGGTCACCTGCTCCAGGGGGTGGCGGTCGCAGTTGACCACGATCGTCATGCGGGACAGTCCCTCGTACTCGGTGGGTCCCACCGTGAGGGAGTTGATGTTGAAGCCGCGACGGGAGAACAGGGAGGCCGCGCGAGCAAGCACTCCGGGCGTGTCCTCCACCAGGACGGACAGCGTGTGCAGACTCATCTTCGGGGCCGCTCCTATTCCTCGTCGTCGTCCCAGTCGGGCGCCATGTCGCGCGCGTACTGGATGTTGTCGTTGCTGACTCCGGCCGCGACCATCGGCCAGACCATCGAGTCGTGGTTGACGGTGAAGTCGATCACCACGGGCACGTCGTCGACGGCCATGGCCTTCTCGATGGTGGCGTCCACGTCCTCCGCGCGCTCGCAGCGCAGTCCGACACAACCGTACGCCTCCGCCAGGCGCGCGAAGTCCGGAATCCGCACCTTCTTGGTCTCCGGCGGCGGTGCGGTCTGCAGGTTGGTGTTGGAGTAGCGGCCGTCGTAGAAGAGGGTCTGCCACTGCCGCACCATGCCGAGGTTGCCGTTGTTGATCACGGCGACCTTGATCGGGATGCCCTCCACCGCGCAGGTGGCCAGCTCCTGGTTGGTCATCTGGAAGCAGCCGTCGCCGTCGATCGCCCAGATCGCCCGGTCGGGGTCGCCGACCTTGGCGCCGAGGGCGGCCGGGACCGCGAAGCCCATCGTCCCGGCGCCGCCGGAGTTGACGAAGGAGCCGGGGCGCTGGTGGTCGATGAACTGGGCGGCCCACATCTGGTGCTGGCCGACGCCGGCGACGTAGGTCGCCTCGGGGCCGACGATCTGGCCGATGCGCTGGATCACGTACTGCGGGGCCAGGGAGCCGTCCCCGGGTTCGTCGTAGCCCAGCGGGTAGGTCTCGCGCATCCGGTTGAGCTGGTCCCACCAGGCGGCGTAGTCGCCCTGGCGCCCGGCGGCCTGGTCGGCGCGGACCGCCACCACCAGGTCCGCGATGACCTCGCGACAGTCGCCCACGATGGGCACGTCGGCGTGCCGGTTCTTGGAGATCTCCGCCGGGTCGATGTCGGCGTGCACGATCTTGGCGTGGGGGGCGAAGGAGTCGAGCTTGCCGGTGACCCGGTCGTCGAAGCGGGCGCCCAGCGCCACGATGAGGTCGGCGCGTTGCAGGGCGCCCACCGCGGCGACGGTGCCGTGCATGCCCGGCATGCCGAGGTTCTGGGGGTGGCTGCTGGGGAAGGTGCCCAGCGCCATCAGGGTGGTGACGACCGGGATGCCGGTCAGTTCGGCCAGCACGCGCAGTTCCTGGGAGGCACCCGCCTTGAACACGCCGCCGCCGACGTACAGGACCGGGCGCTTGGCCTCGGCGATCATCCGCGCGGCCTCGCGGACCTGCTTGCCGTGCGGTTTGGTGACCGGGCGGTAGCCGGGCAGGTCGAGCCGCTGCGGCCAGGAGAAGCGGGTCTGGGCTTGCAGCGCGTCCTTGGCGATGTCGACCAGGACGGGGCCGGGGCGGCCGGTGGAGGCGATGTGGAACGCCTCGGCGATGGTGCTGGCGATCTTGTCGGGGTCGCGGACCAGGAAGTTGTGCTTGGTGATCGGCATGGTGATGCCGCAGATGTCGGCTTCCTGGAAGGCGTCGGTGCCGATCGCCGGGCTGGCCACCTGCCCGGTGATCGCGACCAGAGGAACCGAGTCCATGTAGGCGTCGGCGAGCGGGGTCACCAGGTTGGTCGCCCCGGGGCCGCTGGTGGCCATGCACACACCTGGTCGCCCGGTGGCGTAGGCGTACCCCTCGGCGGCGTGCCCGGCCCCCTGCTCGTGCCGCATCAGGATGTGGCGCACCTTGACGGAGTCGTACAGCGGGTCGTAGGCGGGGAGGATCGCCCCGCCGGGGATTCCGAACACGACATCGACGCCGACGTGCTCCAGCGACCTGATGAGCGATTGGGCTCCGGTCATCTGCTCGGTCATCACTAGATCCTTCAGAGAGGGCGGGTAACGCGTGACTGGCAACAAAAAACCCCCCACCGCCGGGCGGTTGAGGGGAGCGCGCAGCATCGACTCGGTCAGCGGGCTGCGCGCTGACCAAGTACGAGGATCAGGAAGTTGCTCTGCACGTCATCAACAATGACCGAGTCAAGGCTCCCGCGTCAAACAGAACACCGCTTCGTCTCACGATGCGAGATATTTGGACCGCCATTTGAACTGCTTCGGGCAGTCCGCAACAGCCTGCCCGGGCGCGTCTCCATCATGCCATCCCCGGGTGCCGGATCCGCCCGCCCGCTCCCCTGTGGCCGGCGTCTCACCGCACGGTGGCGTTCGCCTCGCCGCCGACCAGGGCCTCCACCCCGGCGGCGTCCATGGGCCGTCCCACCAGGAACCCCTGCCCGTAGGCGCAGCCCATCTCCTTGAGCCGCCGTAGCTGCCAGGGGTGCTCGATGCCCTCGGCGACCACCTGCACCCCCAGGTCCTGCCCCAGCCGGATGATGGTCCGCGTCAGCAGGGTGACGGTGTCGTCGGAGTCCAGCTCCCGGACGAACGACGGGTCGATCTTGATCGCGTCCACCCGCAGCCGCCGCAGGTGGGACAGCGAGGCGTGCCCCATCCCGAAGTCGTCGACGGCCAGCCGGACGCCCAGCCCGCGCAGCCTGGTGAGGCGCTCTGCCGCGACGACCGGGTTCTCCAGCAGGATCTCCTCGTCCACCTCCACGGTGAGCGCCTCGGCGGCCAGCCCGCTCTCGGCGAGCACCTCCTCCACGCTCTGCACGAACCCCTGCGACAGGACCTGCCGGGCCGACACGTTCACCGACAGGCCGATGTCCAGCCCGGTGGTGGCCCGCCACACCGCGACCTTCTGGCACGCCTCCCGCAGGATCCACTGCCCCAGGGGGACGATCAGCCCGGAGTCCTCCGCCGGGCCGATGAACTCCTCCGGGGGCACCAGCACGCCGTCCCCGCGCCGCCACCGCACCAGCGCCTCGACCGCGGTCACCTGGGAGGTCTCCAGGCTGACCACCGGCTGGTACTCCAGGACGAACGCGCGGTCGGCGAGCGCCTGGCGCAGCTCGGTCTGCAACTCCAGCCGCTCCACCACCTGGGCGTGCATGTGCGCCGCGTAGACCTCGACGTGGCCGCCGCCCTGCTCCTTGGCCAGCGCCATGGCCATGTCGGCGTTGCGCAGCAGCTCCGCGCCGTCCACGCCGGGGTCGGCGAAGGCCACGCCCACGCTGGCCGTCACCACCACGTCGCGCTCGGCCACCTGGAACGGCTCGCCCTCGATCACCCGGATCATCCGCTCGGCGAGGTCGACGACGCTGTCCGCGCGGGGGCGCTCCTCGACCAGGGCCACGAACTCGTCGCTGCCCCACCGGGCCAGCGTGTCCCCCGTGCCCAGGACCGCGCGCAGCCGGTGGCCGACCTGGGCGAGCAGGTAGTCGCCGAAGGCGTGTCCGGCCGAGTCGTTGACCGCGGTGAAGCCGTCCAGGTCCAGGAAGACGACGGCGGTCTCCAGCGGCTGCTGGCCCTCCTCCGCGGCCTCGGCCCGCCTGCCCAGCACCTCGCGGACGCGCTCCTCCAGGTAGGCGCGATTGGGCAGCCCGGTCACCCCGTCGTGGAAGGTGAGGTGGTCGACCTGCTTCTGCAACTCCACCTGGGCGCTGATGTCGCGGGTGGTGAGCAGGTAGCGGTTGGGCTCGCTGGGGCGCTCGTACTGCGACACGGTGGACGTGGTGTGCCGCCACGTGCCGTCGGCCGCGCGCACCCGGGCCCGCACCCGCACGCTCTCCGCGCCCCGCCGGAACCCGGCGACGGCGGCGACCAGGCCCGGCAGGTCCTCGGGGTGGACCAGGGACGTCACCGGCCTGTCGAGCACCGGGTCGCCGCTGCGGTACCCGAACATCTCGACGGCCCCCGGGCTCATGTAGAAGATCCGGCCGTCCTCCTCCAGGATCACGATGATGTCGCCGCTGTGCTCGGCCAGCTCGTGCAGGTGCCGTTCCCGGGTCTGCGCGATGCGCGCCAGGACGGCGCTCTCCTCCATCATGCCGACCATCCGCACCACCAGCACGAGCACGGCCGACCCCGCGACCAGCGGCAGCACCGGAGCGATCCCGTCCGCGCGCAGCCCGGCGACGGTCATGACGAGCGCGGCGAGGCTCAGCGCCGTCACCGCGGCGATCTCCGGGGCCACCCGGTACAGGCCGCGCCCGGTGATCCGCCGCGGGCGCGCCCCCGCGTTCCTGCGGACCAGCCAGGGGAGCGTCCCCAGGAGCAGGAAGCCGAGCAGCCGCACCGGGTACTCGATGCCCCCCGCCACGGCGTCTCCGGAGAGCCGGCCGACCGCCCCGATCACGTCCGCGACGCAGATGACGACGAACGTCCCCGTCGCGAGCAGCACCGCGCGCCGGGTGCTGTGCGGCGAGGTGAGCACCAGCGGCCCCAGCAGGCACAGCACGGCGATGTCGGCGACCGGGTAGACCAGCGCGAACGCCACCACCCCGGCGCCGTCGCCCAGGTCCTGGTAGAGCGGTTGGAAGAGGAGCAGCCACACGACGCTGAACACCGCGGCCGCGCACACGTAGCTGTCGGTCACGTACCGGACGAGGGCGCGCGTCCGGTGGGGCAGCGGCGCGAACCTGAGGAAGCCCAGCGTGAACAGCGGCAGGGCCACCAGGGAGAACAGGTCCCCGAAGGTCAGCGAGAAGGCCCCGGCGTTGAGCAGGCCGGTGACCCCGTAGGTGATCGAGCCCGCGCACCAGGCCAGCGCGGCGAGGCCGAACAGGCGCAGCGCGGAGGCGCTGTCGGGGCCGTCGCCGCCGTCCTCGCCCTCGTCGGCGCGCGCCCGCGACCGGGAGGCGTGCAGCAGCACGGCCGCCGCACCCGCGGCGGCGGCGGCCGTCGGCCAGGTCCCCGCCCAGACGGTCAGGGGCACCTCGCCGACCTGGAGCAGCGTGCCCAGCGCGTAGACCAGGAAGAGCCCCAGGATCACCCCGAGCCGTACCCGCGCGCCTCCCCTCACGGCGCCCTCCTCGACAGGAGGACTCCCCGTAGCAGCGCGCACGCGCCCGTGTCGAGGTGTTCTCTGGTGGTGTCGACCGCGGCCATGGGCACCCCTCCCGTCAACGGCACTGGAGTCCTGCGGGCTCACGCCCCGGGGCGCGCACCGGCGCACCGGCGGGGACCAACTCCGGGTGGTCGGCCGGGCACGCGGACGCGCTCCCGGCCCTCGTGCCCGAAGGTCGCGGGACCGGGCTGACCGGGCGCCCGGCGACCGGGGGTACGAGGTTCTCTCACGGCCTCCTCAGTGCTCTCAACGCTATTCCACCAAGGTCACGGGGAGGTTGAGAGCACAACGAGACTCGGTGACGCCTTGATCACGGTACGTAGCCACCCCTTGGGTGTGCCCGGCCTCCCCGGACGCCTCCGCAGGCGGCGGGCGCTCAGCCCTGGACGCCCAGCCTCTCCAGGATGAGCTGCCGGGCCCGTCCCGCGTCGGCCTGGCCCCTCGTGGCCTTCATCACAGCGCCGACCAGCGCGCCCACCGCGGCGATCTTGCCGTTGCGGACCTTCTCCGCGACGTCGGCGTTGGCGGCGATCGCCTGGTCGACGGCCTCGCCCAGGGCGGAGTCGTCGTTGACGACCCGCAGGCCGCGCGCTTCGACGACCTCGTCCGGCTCGCCCTCACCGGCGAGCACGCCGTCGACGACCTGCCGGGCCAGCTTGTTGGTGAGCGCCCCCTCGGCGACCAGCGCCACGACGCGGGCGACCTGGGCGGGGGTGATGGGCAGCTCGGCCAGCTCGGTCCCCTTCTCGGTGGCGCGCCGCGACAGCTCGTTCAGCCACCACTTGCGCGCCTCGGCCGGGGGGGCGCCCGCCGCGACGGTCTGCTCGACCAGGTCGATGGCGTCGGCGTTGACGAGGTCGCGCAGCTCCTTGTCGGTCAGGTTCCACTCGGCCTTGACCCGGCGCCGCTTGGCCGCGGGCAGCTCCGGCAGCCCGGCGCGGAGCTGCTCCACCCACGCGCGGTCGGGCGCGACCGGGACCAGGTCGGGGTCGGGGAAGTAGCGGTAGTCCTGCGCCTCCTCCTTGCTGCGCCCCGCGACGGTGGTGCCGGTGTTCTCCTGGAAGTGCCGGGTCTCCTGCACCACGCGCCCGCCCGCGGCCAGCACGCCGCCCTGGCGCTCGATCTCGTGGCGCACCGCGCGCTCGACGGAGCGCAGCGAGTTGACGTTCTTGGTCTCGGTCCGGGTCCCCCACTCCGTGGAGCCGCGCGGCATCAGCGAGACGTTGACGTCGCAGCGCAGCGAGCCCTCCTCCATCCGCACGTCGGAGATGCCCAGCGCGCGGACCAGGTCGCGCAGCTCGGTGACGTAGGCACGGGCCACCAGGGGGGCCAGCTCGCCGGTGTGCTCGATGGGCTTGGTGACGATCTCCAGCAGCGGGATGCCGGCGCGGTTGTAGTCGACGATGGAGTAGTCGGCGCCGTGGATGCGGCCGGTGGCCCCGCCGACGTGGGAGGTCTTGCCGGTGTCCTCCTCCATGTGGACGCGCTCGATGCCGATGCGGAACTCGCGCGGCCCGTCGGGGGTGTCCACCGTGACGTCGAGGTGGCCGTCGTAGCAGAGCGGCTCGTCGTACTGCGAGATCTGGTAGTTCTTCGGCATGTCCGGATAGAAGTAGTTCTTCCGGGCGAACCGGCACCACTCCGCGATGGAGCAGTTCAGCGCGAGCCCCAGGCGGATCGCGCTCTCCACGGCCTTGCCGTTGACGACCGGCAGCGCGCCCGGCAGCGCCAGGCACACCGGGCACACCTGGGTGTTGGGCTCGGCTCCGAAGGTGGTGGCGCAGGAGCAGAACATCTTCGAACGGGTGCCCAGTTCGACGTGGGTCTCCAGCCCAAGCACCGGCTCGTACCCGCGCAGCACCTCGTCGTAGGGCACAAGCGCCGGAGCGCCGCCCGTGGCGGAGTGGTTACTCGTCACCGCGCTACCCATCGCCGCACAACCCGCTTCCGTTGTCTTCCGAACCGCTCCCGCCCGGCGCTGCCCCACCGGACAGGACACACGTCGTCCAGCACACGCGACCCGCCGTCCCGGGCAGCGCGCCGGCGGGTACCTCTCCGAGCCTACCGATGCCCGGACGTGCGGACGACCTTCCGGGCCGCCGCTGTCCGGAATCCGGGGATGTCACGGGAAGCACACGATTGTTCTGCGGTTTTGCGTGGTGCGCGGCCCGTTCCCGCGACTCGGGTTAGGCTTTTACCGGGCCTCCTGTCATTCGCGTCGGCCTTCTCCGCCCCTGTACCAGGGCGCCTCGATCCTCTGTCACCACCGCTCTCTCGTTCCGGGAAGACATCGTGCCAAGCCTGCTGTTCCGCGCGCGGCGCGGACTGGCCGTCGTGGCCGCGGCCGTCCTCGTCTGCTGGGGGCTGTCCCAGCCCGCGGCGGCGGAGTCCACCACCATCGCCCGTGTGGACCGCAGGGGGACCCCCGGAGAGGACGTGCACTTCACCACCGGCGAGTCGGCCACCACCACGCTGTTCGAGCTGCGGGTCGACGACGACACGACGGTGGCCGCCTACTGCGTGGACCTCAGCCGCAACGTCGACCACCGGGCCGCCTACGCCGCGGCCGGCTGGCCCGAGCTTCCCGGGGCGGCCCGTGCCGGGGAGATCGTCTGGATCGTCCGCAACTCCTATCCCGCGCTGCCCCTGGAGCGCCTGGCCGAGCAGAGCGGGATCCCCAGCCTCAGCGTCGCACAGGCGATCGCGGGCACCCAGGCGGCGATCTGGCACCTCACCAACGGCACGCAGTTGCGGGCGGAGGGCGCCAACTCGGCCCAGGTGCGCGACCTCTACCGCTACCTGCTGGACCACGCCGCCCAGGCCCCCGAGCCGGAGGCCGCGCTGGACCTCACCCCCGCCGAGGTCGTGGGCGAGGCGGGCTCGTCGCTGGGGCCGCTGACCGTGCACACCACGAGTGAGGCGCCGGTGCGCCTGACCGTCAACGGGGCCGGGGAGGCCGTGCTGGTCGACGCGGACGGCTCCCCGGTCAGCGAGGCCCGCGACGGCGACGAGGTCCTGCTCGCCCTGCCGGCGACCGCCGAGGAGGGCGCGGCCACCGTCTACGCGCACGCCGCGGAGGCCCAGGTCCGCCCCGGCGTGGTCTACTCCGGCAAGGACGGCGTGGAGACCCAGCCCTTGGTGGTGGCCGAGGCGGCGATCGCCTCGCTCACGGTCTCGGCGAAGGTGAGCTGGAACCCGGCCTCCGCCGAGGCGGAGGCCGACGGCTCCGGACCGTCCGAGTCCGCCTCCCCGTCCCCGGCTCCGTCGCCCTCCGCCTCGGTGGCGGACCGGGCGGCGAGCCCGGTCCCGTCCGCCGCGGCGCCGGTCGTCGCCGAGGACAAGCGCGCCGACGCCGACCTGCCGATCACCGGCACCTGGCTGGGCGCGGTGGTGGCCGCGGCACTGGTGCTGCTGGGCGCGGGCGCGGTGG
>Ga0207864_1002391_pt1 | contig 17798 bp, 12 predicted proteins | sample HigsolmetaAR202D_FD_184834 | JGI IMG/M metagenome (GOLD analysis project Ga0207864, IMG submission 184834) | Ionic liquid and high solid enriched microbial communities from the Joint BioEnergy Institute, USA - AR20-2-D (SPAdes) (version 2) ... | reverse complement strand
GCTGGCTTATGCCTTCGTAGGTTCGAATCCTACCCCCTCCACCACCTCTGCGGGTGTAGTTCAATGGTAGAACCTCAGCCTTCCAAGCTGATGGTGTGGGTTCGATTCCCATCACCCGCTCCATTGTTCTCACCTCGAGGGTGGTCGGGGCCGCGGACTTTGGAGTTGAACGTTCGGGTTTGAAAGGGTGCCCACGTAGCTCAGTCGGTAGAGCACGTCCTTGGTAAGGACGAGGTCACCGGTTCAATCCCGGTCGTGGGCTCCAGGTACAAATAGTAGTAAGGGGATCGGGCAGGCGACGAAGGGCGAGCGATTCGCCTCGATCGTCGGATCGCCGGTGAACTTCGAAGTAGTTAAGTCACGAGTCGTTATCAATTTAGAGGACCGCCGCTGTGGCCAAAGAGAAGTTTGAACGTACGAAGCCGCATGTGAACGTAGGCACGATCGGTCACGTTGACCACGGCAAGACGACGCTGACGGCTGCATTGACGAAGGTGATGGCCGAGAAGTTCGGCGGGGAGTTCAGGGCGTACGATCAGATTGACAAGGCGCCTGAGGAGAAGGCGCGCGGTATCACGATTGCGACCTCGCACGTGGAGTACCAGAGCCCGAACCGTCACTACGCGCACGTGGACTGCCCGGGCCACGCGGACTACGTGAAGAACATGATCACGGGTGCGGCGCAGATGGACGGAGCGATTTTGGTGGTGTCGGCGGCGGACGGTCCGATGCCGCAGACGCGCGAGCACATTCTGTTGGCCCGTCAGGTGGGTGTGCCGTACATCGTGGTGTACCTGAACAAGGCGGACATGGTGGACGATCCGGAGCTGCTGGAGCTGGTGGAGATGGAGGTTCGCGAGCTCTTGTCGAAGTACGACTTCCCGGGTGACACGACGCCGATCGTGAAGGGCAGTGCGCTGAAGGCGCTGGAAGGCGACCAGAGCGAGATTGGTGTGCCCTCGATCGTGAAGCTGGTGGAGGAGATGGACAAGTACATTCCGGTGCCGGAGCGCGCGGTGGACGGTGCGTTCCTGATGCCGGTGGAAGACGTGTTCTCGATCTCTGGCCGCGGCACGGTGGTGACGGGTCGTATTGAGCGCGGCGTGATCAAGGTGAACGACGAAGTGGAGATTGTGGGCATTCGTCCGACGCAGAAGACGACGTGCACGGGCGTGGAGATGTTCCGCAAGCTGCTGGATCAGGGTCAGGCGGGCGACAACGTGGGTGTGTTGCTGCGCGGCACGAAGCGCGAGGAAGTGGAGCGCGGTCAGGTGTTGGCCAAGCCCGGTTCGATCACGCCGCACACGAAGTTCGAGTGCGAGGTGTACGTGCTGACGAAGGAAGAGGGCGGCCGTCACACGCCGTTCTTCAAGGGTTATCGTCCGCAGTTCTATTTCCGTACGACGGACGTGACGGGTGCGGTGGAGTTGCCCGAGGGCGTTGAGATGGTGATGCCTGGGGACAACGTGAAGATGACGGTGGAGCTGATCAGCCCGATCGCGATGGAAGAGGGCTTGCGCTTTGCGATCCGTGAGGGCGGCAAGACCGTCGGCGCAGGCGTCGTCTCCAAGATTCTGCAGTAACGTCGCGGAAATACGTTTCCCTAGAAGCTGGGTTCTTGGGTAACACGAGATCAGCGGTGAGGCGATCGATCGAGCTCGCCTCATCGCGTATCGACAGGGTATAGGCCAGTAGCTCAATTGGCAGAGCGGCGGTCTCCAAAACCGCAGGTTGGGGGTTCGATTCCCTCCTGGCCTGCCACTGACTTATTAGGAGAAGAGCAGTCACGTTTGTCAGCGGCCTGAAGTGGAGCGGTCCAGGCACCGTTTCGCTGCTCGTCACTCGTTGTCTGCTGAAATGAATGGCTGAACAGGTACAACAGAGCGCTACGGCGCTCGATACGGCGAAGCTCGTTGCTGGCGCGCTGATCGCAGCTGCCGGCATAGCAGGCTTTTACCTGCTTGCCGATCTGCCGATCTGGCTGCGCTGGATCATCGTGCTCGCTGCATTCGTTGTTGCCAGCCTCGTCGCGCTGCAGTCGTACCAAGGCAAGACGTTCTGGGCGTTCGTGCAGGCCTCGCGAGTCGAGTTGCGCAAAGTTGTTTGGCCGACCAGCGCAGAAACCTGGCAGGTGACGCTCGTTGTCTTCGTGATGGTCATCCTCTTGGGACTGTTCTTTTGGGCCTTGGACTCGGTGCTCTCAGTCGTGACGCGCTGGCTCACGAGCCAGGGGGGTTGAGATGGCATTGCGTTGGTACGTCGTCCACGCCTATTCCAACTTCGAGCATCGCGTCGCCGAGAGCTTGAAGGAACGCATCAAGATGCGTGGGCTCGAGCACAAGTTCGGCGAGATTCTCGTGCCGACGGAAGAAGTCGTGGAAATGCGCGACGGCCAGAAGCGCAAGAGCGACCGCAAGTTCTTTCCGGGCTACGTGCTCGTCCAGATGGAGATGGATGAAGACACCTGGCACCTGGTGAGGGAAGTGCCGAAAGTGCTCGGCTTCATTGGCGGCACGCCCGAGAAGCCGGCGCCGATCTCCGACAAGGAAGCGATGAGCATCCTGCGTCGGGTGGAGGAAGGCGTCGACAAGCCGAAGCCCAAAGTATTGTTTGAACCTGGTGAGGTTGTGCGGGTTATCGACGGCCCGTTCAACGACTTCAACGGCGTCGTGGAGTCGGTGAATTACGAGAAGAATCGCCTGCAGGTTGCAGTGCAGATCCTCGGTCGCTCGACTCCGGTGGAGTTGGATTTCAGTCAGGTGGAGAAGGCCTGACAGGTCGTGAATGGTGAATAGTGATGAGTGAGTAGTTTCCGGTTCGTCGACCGTTGCTGCTCACCACTCACGACTCGCCACTCACTGGTCAACTAGCAATGGGGAGCCGCTAAACGCGGCGTTTGGACCCGGAGAGCAACATGGCCAAGAAAGTCACTGGCTACATCAAGCTGCAGATCCCTGCAGGCCAGGCGAACCCGAGCCCGCCCGTGGGCCCGGCGCTCGGTCAACAGGGCGTGAACATCATGGAGTTCTGCAAGGCGTTCAATGCGCAGACGCAGAACCTCGAGAAGGGACTACCCACGCCCGTCGTGATCACCGTCTACAGCGATCGCAGCTTTACGTTCGTTCTGAAGACGCCGCCCGCTTCGGTGTTGATCCGCAAGGCGATCGGTATCGAGAAAGGCAGCGGGGCACCGAACACGAGCAAGGTCGGACGCATCACGCGCAAGCAGCTGGAAGAGATCGCAAAGATCAAGCAACCGGATTTGACGGCTGCGGATCTCGAGGCGGCGGTCCGCACGATTGCGGGCAGCGCGCGCAGCATGGGCGTTGACGTGGAGGGCCTCTGAGATGGCTGCCGTACCCAAGAGAATGAAGGCTTGGGCTGAAAAGATTCAGCCGGGCAAGCAGTACCCGATCGACGAAGCCTTGGCGCTCGTCAAAGAGTTCGCTGTCGCGAAGTTCCGTGAGTCCGTCGATGTCGCTGTCAACCTCGGCATCGATGCGACGAAGTCCGATCAGCAGGTGCGCGGTTCGACCGTGCTGCCGCACGGTATCGGCAAGAGCGTCCGCGTGGCTGTGTTCACTTCCGGTAAGAACCAGGATGCGGCCCGCGAAGCGGGTGCCGACATCGTCGGACTCGAAGACTTGGCGGAAAAGGTCAAGGCCGGCGAGCTCAATTTCGATGTCGTGATCGCCAGCCCCGATGCGATGCGCGTGGTCGGTCAGCTCGGCCAGATCCTCGGTCCTCGCGGCCTCATGCCGAATCCGAAAGTCGGCACCGTGACGCCGAACGTCGCCGAGGCGGTGAAGAACGCGAAAGCGGGTCAGGTCCGTTATCGCGCCGACAAGGCTGGCGTAGTGCATTGCACTATCGGCAAGGCCGATTTCGATGCACAGAAGCTGAAAGAGAATCTCGTGGCCTTGCTGCAGGATCTGCAGAAGGCAAAGCCGGCCACTTCGAAGGGTGTCTATCTGAAGAGGATCTCGCTGTCCTCCACGATGGGTCCCGGCGTGCCGGTGGATCAGTCAACGCTCTCGCTCTAAGCGCGGGCGTGTGCTGTGGGCGTTAGGTTGCAAGTAGTAAATCGGACCGAATCGTCTCGATCTGCTACAGCCTAAAGCCTACAGCCCAGTGTCTAGATTTGATTGATGTAGGGCCGGTCGAGAGATCCCATCGAGCAATCGGTGCGATCTCGACTCCGACCATCATCGAAGACCGCAGGCGGCTAAGGGCCGAGCGGTAGGAATGGCGGGAAGGGCGAAGCGTCGCTTCACCTTTTCTGACTACAGCCTACAGCCTGGAGCCTACAGCCTTAATGAACTGCCTGCGCAGATGGTGTTACCCGAATCGGAACTGAAATGCGGCTTTTTGCCGCAGCGCAGATCCGGCTGAAGGGCGCCGTCAAGCCGCCGCAAGGCGGTCGGGCCACGGCCAACGGGTCGCGGACAATGGTTGGAATAAAAGCTTATTTCTGACCGTCGCCCGTCGCCCGTAGCCCGTAGCCCAAATTGGGTGAGCGCACAGGATGTTCGCTCGAGGTAGTTAATCGCTCTTCACGCCAGGAGGAAACATGGCGCTCAGACTCGATGACAAGAAGGCGCTGGTCGCCGAGGTAAACGCGGTCGCTGCTACTGCGCAGTCCGTGGTTGCCGCGGAGTACCGGGGGCTGACGGTCACGCAGATGACGGAGTTGCGTGCGAAGGCCCGCCAATCCGGTGTCTATCTTCGAGTCGTCAAGAACACGTTGGCCCGTAGGGCTGTTGCCGGCACTCCGTTCGAGTGCGTCAGCAGCAGCCTGAAAGGCCCGTTGATTCTCGCGTTCTCGAAGGACGACCCTGGTGCGGCAGCTCGTCTCGTCAAGTCTTTCTCGAAGGACAACGACAAGTTGGTCCCGACGGTCGTATCGCTCGGCGGTACGGCGCTGTCGCCGAAAGACTTGGACAAGGTCGCGAGCCTACCGACGCTGGAAGGTGCGCGTGCAACCCTGTTGGGTGTGCTGCAAGCACCGGTCGGCAAGCTCGTACGCACGATCGCCGAACCGCACGCGAAGCTGGTTCGTGTGTTCGCCGCGCAAAAGGACAAGTTGGAAGCCTCGGCCTAACGCCCCGCGCTTTCCATTTCAGTTACACGTTAGTTCGGAGTTACGACAATGGCTGTTACGAAGGAAGAACTGGTCGAAGCACTTTCCAATCTGAAGGTGATGGAAGTCGTCGACCTCATCAAGGCTCTCGAAGAGAAGTGGGGCGTGAGCGCCGCGGCTCCTGTGGCTGTGGCGGCCGTCGCCGGTGCAGCTGCTGCTGGTGGCGCTGCTGCTCCTGCCGCCGAGGAGAAGACCGAGTTCACGGTCACGATGACGAGCTTTGGCTCGAACAAGGTGGGCGTCATCAAGGTGATCCGCGAGATCACGGGCCTCGGCTTGAAGGAAGCGAAGGACCTGGTCGAAGGCGTGCCTTCCACGGTGAAGGACGGCGTCTCGAAGGCCGACGCGGAAGCCATCAAGAAGAAGCTGGAAGAAGCAGGCGCGGCTGCGGAGATCAAGTGAGGACTTGGGGACGGTCTTCGACGACCGTCCCCGCTTCTTACTGGTTTTGCAGCGCTTGCTGAGTTGGAAATTTTTGGGGAATGCGGCCGCGGAGAGAATCCGCCGGTCGCGTTCGCCATTTGTATTTTGGAGAAGGGCCCCGAAATCGGATCTCTTCCCCGCAGTATTCGTAAGAGTTTCGTGTTGCCCGACCTCGTAGCTTGAGGGTGATCCAGATGGCCTATTCGTTCACCGAGAAAAAGCGCATCCGCAAGGATTTCGGCAAGCGTGAGAGCATCCTTGAGGTGCCTTACCTGCTGGCGATCCAGCTGGATTCGTACCGCAAGTTCCTACAAGCCGATGTGCCGGAGCATCAACGGGTGGATGCGGGGCTGCACGCCGCATTCAAGAGCGTCTTTCCGATCACGAGCTACTCGGGCAACGCGGTTCTCGAATACGTGAGCTATCGGCTCGGCGAGCCGGTGTTCGACGTCAAAGAATGCCAGATGCGCGGACTCACGTACGCCGCGCCGCTGCGCGTCAAGGTGCGCCTGGTCGTCTACGACAAGGAAACCTCGACGCCGACCAAGAAGACGGTCAAGGACATCCGCGAGCAGGAGGTCTATCTCGGCGAAATGCCGCTGATGACCGAGAACGGCACGTTCATCGTGAACGGTACCGAGCGCGTGATCGTTTCGCAGCTGCACCGTTCGCCGGGCGTGTTCTTCGATCACGATCGCGGCAAGACGCACAGCTCGGGCAAGCTTCTGTTCTCGGCGCGCATCATTCCCTATCGCGGTTCGTGGCTCGATTTCGAATTCGATCCGAAGGATTGCGTGTTCGCGCGTATCGACCGCCGCCGCAAGGTCCCGGTCACGATCATTCTGCGCGCCCTCGGCTATACCGAGGAGCAGATGCTCGAAATGTTCTTCGACAAGAACACGTTCTTCATCTCGCAGGACAAGATCGAGTTCGACCTGATCCCCGCGCGTCTGCGCGGCGAGACCGCGACCTTCACCATCAAGGTCGGCGACGAAGTGATCGTCGAGGAAGGCCGTCGTATCACGGCACGTCACGTGCGCATGCTCGAGCAGAAGAAGATCACGCGCCTCGAAGTGCCGAAGGAATACTTGATCGGCAAGATCCTCGCTCACGACGTGTTCAATGCCGAGACGGGTGAGATCCTCGCAAAGGCGAACGACATTCTCACGATTGCGACGGTCGACAAGCTGATCGAGGCTGGCATCACTGAGATCCGCTGCCTGTACGTGAACGATCTTGATCGCGGTCCGTACATCTCCGACACGTTGCGCATCGATCCGACCCGCACGCGTCTCGAAGCGCTGGTCGAGATCTACCGCATGATGCGCCCGGGCGAGCCGCCGACGAAGGATGCGGCCGAGAACCTGTTCCAGAACCTGTTCTTCAATCCGGAGCGCTACGACCTGTCGGCCGTCGGGCGCATGAAGTTCAACCGTCGCGTACATCGCGACGAGGTCACTGGTCCTGGCGTTCTGTACGACTACGCGTACTTCTCAAAGCGCACGGATGACTTTTCGAAGAAGCTCGTCGAAGAGCTCGGCGAGCAGTCCGACATCATCGCGGTGATCAAGGAGCTTTGCGAGATCCGTAACGGCAACGGCCAGGTCGACGACATCGATCACCTCGGCAACCGCCGCGTGCGTTCGGTCGGCGAGATGGCGGAGAACGCTTTCCGCATCGGCTTGGTGCGCGTCGAGCGCGCCGTGAAAGAGCGGCTCACGGTTGCGGAATCCGAGGGCTTGATGCCTCAGGAAATGATCAACGCGAAGCCGGTGGCGGCTGCCGTGAAGGAGTTCTTCGGCTCCTCGCAGCTCTCGCAGTTCATGGATCAGAACAACCCGCTCTCCGAGGTCACGCACAAGCGTCGCGTGTCGGCGCTTGGACCGGGCGGTCTGACGCGCGAACGCGCCGGATTCGAAGTCCGCGACGTGCATCCGACCCACTACGGCCGCGTATGTCCGATCGAGACGCCGGAAGGTCCGAACATCGGCTTGATCAATTCGCTGGCCGTTTATGCGCGCACGAACGACTACGGCTTCCTCGAGACGCCGTACCGCAAGGTCGTCGACGGCAAGGTGACGGACGAGATTCACTATCTCTCGGCGATCGAAGAGAGCCAGTACGTCATCGCTCAGGCGAATGCGACGCTGAACGAAAAGGGTGAGTTCGTCGATGAGCTGGTGTCGTGCCGCCATCAGAACGAGTTCATGCTGTCCTCGCCCGACAAGATCCAATACATGGACGTGTCGCCGAAGCAGATCGTGTCGGTGGCTGCATCGCTGATTCCGTTCCTCGAGCACGACGACGCGAACCGCGCCTTGATGGGCTCGAACATGCAGCGCCAGGCGGTTCCGACGTTGCGCGCCGAAACGCCGCTCGTCGGTACGGGCATGGAGCGTGCGGTGGCGATCGACTCGGGCGTGACGGTCGTTGCGCGTCGTGGCGGCGTGGTCGACTCTGTCGACGCGTCGCGTATCGTCGTACGCGTCAACGACGACGAGACGACGGCCGGCGAGGCGGGTGTCGACATTTACACGCTCACGAAATACACGCGTTCGAACCAGAATACGTGTATCAACCAGCGTCCGCTCGTGAAGGCAGGCGATGTGATCGCTCGCGGCGACGTGCTGGCCGATGGTCCCTCGACGCACCTCGGCGAGCTCGCACTCGGCCAGAACCTGCTCGTCGCGTTCATGCCGTGGAACGGCTACAACTTCGAAGACTCGATCCTGATCTCCGAGCGCGTCGTTCAGGAAGATCGGTTCACGACGATTCACATCGAAGAGCTGACCTGCGTCGCACGCGACACGAAGCTCGGTCCTGAAGAAATCACGGCGGATATTCCGAACGTGGGCGACGCGGCGCTGGCGAAGCTCGACGAAGCGGGTATTGCCTTCATCGGCGCCGAAGTGAAATCCGGCGACATCCTCGTCGGTAAGGTCACTCCGAAGGGCGAGACGCAGCTCACTCCGGAAGAGAAGCTGCTTCGCGCGATCTTCGGCGAGAAGGCGTCCGACGTGAAGGACACCTCGCTGCGTGTTCCGCCGGGCATGGACGGCACGGTGATCGACGTGCGCGTGTTCACGCGCGACGGCGTCGAGAAGGATTCGCGTGCGTTGGCCATCGAGAAGGCCGAGCTCGAGCGGGTTCGCAAGGACCTCGAAGATCAGCGCCGCATTCTCGAAGAAGACCTGTTCCAGCGCGTGCAGGCGATTCTGCTCGGCAAGCCGGCCGAAGCTGGTCCGAAGAAGCTCAAGCCCGGTACGTTGATCGATGAAACGTACCTGTCGGAGCTGCCGCGCGAGCAATGGCTCGAAATCCGTCTGCAGGACGAAGAGGCCAATGCGGCGCTCGAGCGTTCGGCTGAACGCCTCAAGCTGCAGCGCAAGGAGTTCGAGAAGCGCTTCGAAGAGAAGCGCGCAAAGATCACTGCGGGCGACGATCTGGCTCCGGGCGTGCTCAAGATGGTCAAGGTGTACTTGGCCGTGAAGCGCCGCATTCAGCCGGGCGACAAGATGGCCGGCCGTCACGGAAACAAGGGTGTCGTTTCGACGATCGTTCCGGTCGAGGACATGCCGTACCTCGAGGACGGTACGCCGGTCGACATCGTGCTCAACCCGCTCGGCGTGCCCTCGCGTATGAACATCGGTCAGATCCTGGAAACGCACCTGGGTTGGGCCGCGAAGGGACTCGGCAACAAGATCGGACAGATGCTCGACGAGCAGCGCCAAGTCGCGGAGATTCGCGCGTTCCTCGATGAGATCTACAACAAGACCGGCGGCCAGAAAGCCGATATCGCTTCGTTGACCGACGAAGAGCTCGTCACGTTGGCCAGCAACCTGCGTCACGGCGTGCCGATGGCAACGCCGGTGTTCGACGGTGCGACGGAAGAGGAGATCAAGCACATGCTTGCGCTCGCCGATCTGCCGCTGTCCGGCCAAACGACGCTGTACGACGGACGTACGGGCGAGAAATTCGATCGCCCGATCACGGTCGGCTACATGTACATGCTGAAGTTGAACCACCTCGTCGACGACAAGATGCACGCGCGCTCGACGGGTCCGTACTCGCTCGTCACTCAGCAGCCGCTGGGCGGCAAGGCGCAGTTCGGCGGTCAGCGTTTCGGCGAGATGGAAGTGTGGGCGCTCGAGGCCTACGGTGCCGCGTACACGCTGCAGGAGATGCTCACCGTCAAGTCCGACGACGTGACGGGACGTACGCAGATGTACAAGGCGATCGTCGATGGCAATCACGAGATGAAGGCCGGCATGCCGGAATCCTTCAACGTGCTCGTCAAGGAGATTCGTTCGCTCGGTATCAACATCGAGCTCGAACAGGAGAGCGAGAAGTAAGGCTCCTAGGCTCGGGGTATAGGCAAGGACCTCCGGCCCAAGCCTCACGCCCCGAGCTCCACGCCTTACTTGCGTCGACCAACAGATTTATTGGATGCACCACTTTTAGGTGACCCAGATGAAAGACTTACTCAAGTTGTTCAAGCAGCAGACGCCGGTCGAGAACTTCGACTCGATTCGTATCGGGCTCGCTTCTCCCGAAATGATCCGTTCGTGGTCGTTCGGCGAGGTGAAGAAGCCGGAGACGATCAACTACCGTACGTTCAAGCCGGAACGCGACGGTTTGTTCTGCGCGAAGATCTTCGGTCCCGTGAAGGACTACGAGTGCTTGTGCGGCAAGTACAAGCGTCTCAAGCATCGTGGCGTCGTCTGCGAGAAGTGCGGCGTCGAGGTGACGCAGTCCAAAGTGCGCCGCGAGCGCATGGGTCACATCGAGCTCGCGAGCCCGATCGCCCACATCTGGTTCTTGAAGTCGCTGCCGTCGCGCATCGGCTTGATGCTCGACATGACGCTGCGCGAGATCGAGCGCGTGCTGTACTTCGAGGCCTTCGTCGTGATCGATCCGGGCATGACGGAGCTGCAGCGCGGTCAGCTGCTCACCGACGAAATGTATCTCGAGGCGATCGAGAAGCACGGCGATGAATTCGATGCCCGCATGGGTGCGGAGGCCATCTACGAGCTTCTGAAGTCGCTCGATCTGCCGTCCGAAGTGGCCAAGGTGCGCGAAGAGATTCAAAGCACGAATTCGGAAACGAAGATCAAGCGCCTGACCAAGCGCCTCAAGCTGCTCGAGTCGTTCATCGAGTCGGGCAACCGGCCTGAGTGGATGGTGATGACGGTGCTGCCCGTGCTGCCCCCGGATCTGCGTCCGCTCGTGCCGCTCGACGGCGGTCGTTTCGCGACCTCCGATCTCAACGACCTCTATCGTCGCGTTATCAACCGCAACAACCGTCTGCGCCGGCTGCTCGAGCTGAATGCTCCGGACATCATCGTGCGTAACGAGAAGCGCATGCTGCAGGAAGCCGTCGATGCGTTGCTCGACAATGGCCGCCGCGGCCGCGCAATTACCGGCACGAACAAGCGCCCGCTCAAGTCGCTCGCCGACATGATCAAGGGCAAGCAGGGTCGCTTCCGTCAGAACCTGCTCGGCAAGCGCGTGGACTACTCCGGCCGTTCCGTGATCGTCGTCGGTCCGACGTTGCGCCTGCATCAATGCGGTCTGCCGAAGAAGATGGCGCTCGAGCTGTTCAAGCCGTTCATCTTCTCCAAGCTCCAAATGCGCGGCGAAGCCTCTACGATCAAGGCGGCAAAGCGCATGGTCGAGCGCGAGGGCCCGGAAGTTTGGGACATTCTCGAAGAAGTGATTCGCGAGCATCCCGTCCTTCTGAACCGTGCGCCGACGCTGCACCGTCTCGGCATTCAGGCGTTCGAGCCGGTGCTGATCGAGGGCAAGGCAATCCAGTTGCATCCGCTCGTGTGTACGGCATTCAATGCCGACTTCGACGGCGACCAGATGGCTGTGCACGTGCCGTTGTCGCTCGAAGCGCAGCTCGAAGCGCGCGCTCTGATGCTGTCGTCGAACAACATCCTTTCGCCCGCGAACGGCGATCCGATCATCGTGCCGTCGCAGGACGTGGTGTTGGGCCTGTATTACATGACTCGCGAGCGCATCAATGCGAAGGGCGAGGGCATGGTGTTCTCCGACGTGCAGGAAGTGCACCGCGCATACGAGAACCGCGTCGCCGATTTGCAGGCGAAGGTGAAGGTGCGCGTCAAGGAGTACCTGCTACTCGATAACGGCGAGTTCGAGCCGAAGACGCGGCTCGTCGACACTACCGTCGGCCGCGCCCTGTTGTCGGAGATCCTGCCGAAGGGTCTGTCGTTCGATCTCGTCAATCGCGACATGACGAAGAAGGCGATTTCGAACGTCATCAACGTCTGCTACCGCACGGTCGGTCTCAAGGAGACGGTCGTGTTTGCAGACCAGTTGATGTACACGGGTTTCCACTACGCAACTCGTGCAGGCGTGTCGATCGGCGTTGACGACATGGTCGTGCCGCAGCAGAAGGCCAAGATCCTTCAGAACGCCGAGCGCGAAGTGAAGGAGATTCAGGAGCAGTACGCGTCCGGTCTCGTCACCTGGGGCGAGCGTTACAACAAGGTCGTCGATATTTGGTCGCGTACCAACGACCAAGTCGCGAAGGCGATGATGGAGAAGCTCGGCACGGAAGAAGTCGTGAACGCCAAGGGCGAAAAGGTCAATCAGAAGTCGTTCAACTCGATCTTCATGATGGCCGACTCGGGTGCCCGCGGTAGCGCGGCTCAGATCCGTCAGCTCGCCGGTATGCGCGGCCTCATGGCCAAGCCCGACGGCTCGATCATCGAGACGCCGATTACCGCGAACTTCCGCGAAGGCTTGAACGCGATGCAGTACTTCATCTCGACGCACGGCGCGCGCAAGGGCTTGGCGGATACGGCGTTGAAGACGGCGAACTCCGGTTATCTCACCCGCCGTCTGGTCGACGTTGCGCAGGACCTGGTCGTTACCGAACAGGACTGCGGAACTCAGAACGGTCTGACGATGACTCCGATCGTCGAAGGTGGCGATGTTGTCGAGGGCCTTGGCGAGCGTGTGCTCGGCCGTGTGGCTGCTGTCGATGTGTTGAAGCCGAGCGGCGATGGTGTCGTCATCCCGGCCGGTACGCTCATCGACGAGAAGCTGGTGAAGAAGCTCGAAGCGGAAGGTGTGGACCAGGTCAAGGTGCGGTCGCCGATCACCTGCGAGACGCGCTACGGCGTATGCGCACTGTGCTACGGCCGCGATCTTGCGCGGGGTCACCTCGTCAACTTGGGCGAAGCCGTCGGTGTCATTGCGGCCCAGTCGATCGGCGAGCCGGGTACGCAGCTCACGATGCGTACATTCCACATCGGTGGTGCGGCGTCCCGTGCGGCAGCGGCCAGCTCGGTCGAGGTCAAGGGCAAGGGCACTGTGCGCTTGCACAACCTCAAGACGGTGCACCATGAGAAGGGGCACTGGGTTGCAACTTCGCGTTCCGGCGAGCTCGGCATCATCGACGAGTACGGCCGTGAGCGTGAGCGCTACAAGATTCCGTACGGTGCGACGATCACCGTGGCCGACGGCGAGAAGGTCGAGCCCGGCCAAGTCATCGCGACTTGGGACCCGCACACCCACCCGGTCGTCACCGAAGTGGCGGGCTTCATCAAGTTCCAGGACTTCATCGATGGCGTGACGGTTCAGAGCCAGGTCGACGAGGTCACGGGTCTGTCCAGCATCGTGGTGATGGATCCGAAGCAGCGCGGCTCGGGCGGCAAGGACCTGCGTCCGGTTGTCCGTCTGGTGAATGCCAAGGGCAAGGAGGTCACGTTCGCAAACACCGACATTCCGGCGGTCTATGCGCTGCCTCCGGGCGCGATCGTCAGCTTGGAAGACGGTGCGAAGGTGTCCGTGGGCGACGTCATCGCGCGTATCCCGCAGGAGTCCTCGAAGACCCGCGACATCACGGGCGGTCTGCCCCGCGTGGCCGACTTGTTCGAAGCACGCAAGCCCAAGGATCCGGCAATTCTGGCCGAGTACTCAGGCACGGTCAGCTTCGGTAAGGAGACCAAGGGTAAGCGCCGCCTGATCATCACGGACGAGAACGGCGAGAAGCACGAGGAGCTGATTCCGAAGTGGCGCCACCTGAACGTCTTCGAAGGCGAGCAGGTCGAACGCGGCGAAGTCATTGCGGACGGCGAGCCGAATCCGCACGACATCCTGCGTCTGCAGGGCGTCGAGGCGCTGGCCAACTACCTCGTTCGCGAGATTCAGGACGTCTACCGTCTGCAAGGCGTGAAGATCAACGACAAGCACATCGAGGTGATCATTCGCCAGATGCTGCGCAAGGTCGAAATCGCCCACACGGGAGACACGTCATTGCTGCGCGGCGAGCAGCTCGACCGTGCCAGGGTCTCGGACCTCAACGAGCGGATCGAGGAGCAAGGCAAGATCGCGGCCCGTACAGAGCCGGTCTTGCTGGGTATCACCAAGGCGTCGCTGGCGACCGAGTCGTTCATCTCGGCAGCGTCGTTCCAGGAGACCACCCGCGTGCTCACGGAAGCGGCGGTGCGCGGTCTGAAGGACGATCTGCGCGGCTTGAAGGAGAACGTGATCGTCGGTCGGTTGATCCCGGCCGGTACGGGCTCGTTCTATCACGCCCGACGGCGCCGTCGTGCGGACAGCGGTACGGGGCGCGGTTTCATGGATGTGGGCGGTGGCGTGTCCGAGAGCGAGGAGTCGGTCTCCGACGAGGCCGGCGCTTCGGCTGAGTAGGTGGGAACCCCCCGGGGTTTCCGCGCGCCGGGCAGGTTCGCGGAAACCCCGATATCACGGGACGCAACAAGGGCCTAACTTCTTCATTTTCATGGCTCCTGCGCGGTTGACACACCAAGGTCCCGTTCCTACAATCGCGCGCCTTTGATTGGCCAGCGCCTCACTCCGCCGCCAGTCACTTTTTCCATACGGGGCCGCCTTCCAGGCGGCCTCGTGCTCTTGAGAAATCGCTTTTAACCTGGAATCCAAAGGCTTATGGCAACGGTCAGTCAGCTCGTTCGTAAACCGCGAACACCGCCGAAGTTCAAAACCAAGGTTCCTGCCTTGGAAGGGTGTCCGCAGAAGCGCGGGGTTTGCACGCGCGTGTACACCACCACGCCGAAGAAGCCCAACTCGGCGCTGCGCAAGGTGGCGAAGGTGCGGCTGACCAACGGCTTCGAGGTCATCAGCTACATCGGCGGCGAAGGGCACAACCTGCAGGAGCACTCGGTCGTGCTCATCCGCGGCGGCCGTGTGAAGGACCTGCCCGGCGTCCGTTATCACACGGTGCGCGGCACGCTCGACTGTGCGGGCGTCAACGACCGCCGGCAGGGGCGTTCGAAGTACGGCGCGAAGAGGCCGAAGAAGTAAGCGACTCGTGACTCGTGACTCGTGACTCGTAGGAGTCGCGGCGCGAGTCGCATCGATTCACGAATCACGATTCACGAATCTCGGAAACGAATATGTCCCGCAGAGCATCAGCACCGACTCGTACGATCCTTCCGGATCCGCGCTTCAACAGTTTGTTGCTGGCGAAGTTCGTCAACATGGTGATGGAACGCGGCAAGAAGTCGGTCGCGGAAAAGATCGTGTACGGCGCGGTCGATCGCATTGCGGAGAAGACGGGCAAGCAGCCCGAGCAGTCGATCGAGCTGCTCTCGCAGGCGCTCGACAACGTCAAGCCGACGGTCGAGGTGAAGAGCCGTCGCGTCGGCGGCGCGACGTATCAAGTGCCTGTGGAAGTTCGTGCTGCCCGCCGCCAAACGTTGGCGATGCGTTGGGTCATCGAAGCCGCTCAGGCTCGTAGCGAGAAGTCCATGGCCCATCGTTTGGCAGCCGAGCTCCTCGATGCGGCGGAGAATCGCGGCGCGGCGGTCCGCAAGCGGGAGGACACGCACCGCATGGCGGAGGCGAACAAGGCCTTCGCGCATTACCGCTGGTAATGACGAATGACGCCCGCGCGGGCCGATTCCCGCGGGGCGCTGAGCGAAGAGAGAATCAAAAGTGCCTCGTACGACCCCGATCGAACGCTATCGGAACATCGGTATCTCTGCCCACATCGACGCGGGCAAGACGACGACGACCGAGCGCATTCTTTTTTACACCGGTGTGTCGCACAAGCTCGGTGAAGTGCATGACGGCGCGGCCATCATGGACTTCATGGAACAGGAGCAGGAGCGCGGCATCACCATCATGTCGGCAGCCACCACATGCTTCTGGAAGGGCATGGATGGCAAGTTCCCTGAGCACCGAATCAACATCATCGACACGCCGGGCCACGTCGACTTCACGATCGAAGTGGAGCGCAGCCTCCGTGTTCTCGACAGCGCTGTAGCCGTGTTCTGCGCGGTGGCGGGCGTGCAGCCCCAGTCCGAGACGGTCTGGCGACAAATGAACAAGTACAAGGTGCCGCGCCTCGCGTTCGTCAACAAGATGGATCGTGCCGGCGCGAACTTCCTGCGTTGCGTCGAGCAGATTCGTACGCGACTCGGCGGCAACCCCGTGCCGATTCAAATGCCGATCGGCGCCGAAGACACGTTCGAGGGCGTCGTCGACCTCATTCGGATGAAGGAGATCTGGTGGGATCCGGAGACGCAGGGCACGAAGTTCGAGTACCGCGACATTCCTGAGCACATGCGCGAGTTGTGCGCAGAGTGGCGGAGCAAGCTGGTTGAGGCGGCTGCCGAAGCGAACGAAGAGCTGCTGAACAAGTATCTCGAAACCGGCGAGCTCACCGATCAGGAAATCCGCCGCGGTTTGCGCGAACGCTCGATTCGCAACGAGATCGTGCTGTGCCTGTGCGGGTCGGCGTTCAAGAACAAGGGCGTCCAGGCTCTGCTCGACGCGATCATCGAGTACATGCCTTCTCCGGTGGACATGCCGCCGGTCAAGGGCACGTTGCCGGATGGCAGCGAAGGGACGCGCAAGGCAAGCGACGACGAGAAATTCTCTGCGCTGGCTTTCAAGATCCTGAACGATCCGTTCGTCGGTAATCTGACGTTCTTCCGTGTGTATTCCGGTGTGCTCAACTCGGGCGACACGGTTGCTAACGGTGGCAAGGACAAGAAGGAGCGCATCGGCCGCTTGCTGCAGATCCACGCGAACGAACGCAACGAGATCAAAGAAGTTCGCGCGGGCGATATCGCTGCGGCCGTCGGCCTCAAAGACGTGATCACCGGCGATACGTTGTGCGATCCCGAATCCGTCATTCAGCTCGAGAAGATGGAATTCCCGGAGCCGGTGATTTCGGTGGCCGTCGAGCCGAAGACGAAGGGCGACCAGGAAAAGATGGGCATGGCGCTGCAGCGTCTGGCGAAAGAGGACCCTTCTTTCCGTCTTTCTACGGATGCGGAGTCCGGTCAGACGATCATCTCCGGCATGGGCGAGCTGCACCTCGAGATCATCGTCGACCGCCTGAAGCGTGAGTTCAAAGTCGAGGCGAACGTCGGCAAGCCGCAGGTGGCTTACCGCGAGACGATTCGCCGCGCCGTCGAGCAGGAAGGCAAGTTCGTGCGCCAGTCCGGCGGTCGCGGACAGTACGGACATGTGTGGATCAAGCTCGAGCCGCTGGAGCCGGGCAAGGGTTACGAGTTCGTCAACGCCATCGTTGGTGGTGTGATTCCCAAGGAGTACATCCCGGCGGTGGATAAGGGCATTCGCGAGGCGGCCGAAAACGGTGTACTCGCCGGATACCCGGTCGTCGACTTCAGGGTTACGCTGTTCGACGGTTCGTACCACGACGTCGACTCGAACGAGATGGCTTTCAAGATCGCGGGTTCGATGGCGTTCAAGGAGGCCATGGCAAAGGCGAACCCGGTGCTCCTCGAGCCGATCATGAAGGTCGAGGTTGTCACGCCTGAAGAGTATTACGGCGATATCGTCGGCGACCTGAACCGCCGCCGCGGCCAGATCATTGGCATGGAAGAGTCGGTGTCGGGCAAGGTCGTGACAGCCGAGGTGCCGCTCGCCGAGATGTTCCAGTACTCCACGTCCATGCGCTCCATGAGCCAAGGACGCGCGACGTACTCGATGGAGTTCGCGAAGTATCAAGAAGTCCCGTCGCAGGTTGCGGCGGCGATCAAGAAGACGTGAGGCAATTGGGCAAAGGCGCTTGAGCGCGCTTGCGTTGCATTTGAAGTAGTCAACAGATCACTAGTCATTTTTATCGAGGACCGCCGCTGTGGCCAAAGAGAAGTTTGAACGTACGAAGCCGCATGTGAACGTAGGCACGATCGGTCACGTTGACCACGGCAAGACGACGCTGACGGCTGCATTGACGAAGGTGATGGCCGAG
>Ga0207864_1002387_pt1 | contig 17814 bp, 15 predicted proteins | sample HigsolmetaAR202D_FD_184834 | JGI IMG/M metagenome (GOLD analysis project Ga0207864, IMG submission 184834) | Ionic liquid and high solid enriched microbial communities from the Joint BioEnergy Institute, USA - AR20-2-D (SPAdes) (version 2) ... | reverse complement strand
ATGAAGTCCGCGATATCTGGAGCGAGAACGCGGCCTTCTGGGATGAGAAAATGGGCGAGGCCGGCAACGACTTTTTTCAATGGCTGGTCGCGCCGTCCGCCGAACGCCTGCTGGAACTTCAACCGGGATGGACTGTGCTTGAAATCGCCTGTGGCAATGGCATCTTTTCGCGCCGGATGGCGGCGCAGGGCGTCAACGTCGTCGCCACCGACGTTAGCGACGCCATGATCGAAATTGCGAAGTCGCGCCCGGTGAGCGGCAGCGGCAACGTGACCTACCATGTCATCGACGCCGCCGACTACGAGGCGCTGCTGGCGCTGGGTGAAGGCCGATTCGACGCCGCCGTCTGCAATATGGCAATCATGGACATGCCCGTGATTGACCCGCTGTTTGCAGCACTCGGCAAACTGCTGAAACCCGGCGGGCGATTCGTCTTTACCCTCATGCATCCCTGTTTCAACTCCGCCGGGTTGACACGAGTGACCGAAGAAACGGATGAAGGCGGCGTGCTACGCACAATCCACTCCGTCAAAGTCAACCAGTATCATACGCCTGTCACCCACGTCGGGCTGGCAATCGTCGGCCAGCCAAAGCCGCAGCACTATTTCCACCGCTCGCTGTCCGACCTCCTCGGGCGCTGTTTTCGCGCCGGATTTGCGCTTAACGGCCTCGAAGAACCTGTTTTCCCGGCAACGGACGACCCGGAAAAAGCGCGCGCATGGGCCAAATTCAGCGAGATTCCGCCCGTACTGGCCGCGCGCCTGTGCTGGATGGCCACAGCGGAACATTAAACTGCGGCCTATCCGTTTCTCTATGCCCTCTAACCTGCGCCTGTTGACCCGCACTGGCCAATTTATTACAATCTAAATATACATCAAGGAGGGCATCATGACCGGTCTGGCACAACTGCAGTGCAAACCCTGCGACAAAGCCACACAACCTCTAACCGATGAGGAAATCAAGCAATTCTGGGCTGACACCCCGATGTGGGAAACGCATGACGAGGGTGGCGTGAAGCGCTTGCGACGCGTTTTCGAGTTCCCCTCGTATCTCGAAGGCGTCTACTTCGTTAATGAGGTGGCACGGCTGGCGGAAGCTGCCAACCACCACCCGACAATGACGCTTCGCTATAGCGAAGTCGAAGTCGAGTGGTACACCCACACGATTAACGGTCTGCACAAGAACGACTTCATCATGGCGGCGAAAACTGATCAGGCTTATCTGAAAACGCTGGACGTCGAACGCGAGCGAAGTCTGGTGAGCGAGGCCTCGGAAGAGTCGTTCCCGGCCAGCGACCCGCCCGGCTGGATCGGTACAACGCAGGAAGACGTGAAAGATCTGGAAGGCGACATTTCCCCAACGTCGTGACAGCGATAGACAGAGGCGATGCACAACGGCGCGTGGTCTATGGCTGCGCGCCGTTTTTGCTGCCCCGGTGGAAAGCGCCGGAGCACGGTTTAAAATCAGGCCCTTGCCCTTTGGAACCGGGATACCTCATGGAATCGAGGCACATCCAACTCAGAGACGGGCGCACGCTCGTCTATGGAGACTATGGATCACCCGGCGGTGCGCCGGTCATCTACTGCCATGGCGGCAGTATGTCGCACCTGCTGCCGCGCGCCGAGATCGAGCTGGCACAACAACATGGCCTGCGCCTGATCGTTCCGGCACGTCCGGGCATCAGCCAGTCCAGTTTCCAGCCCAACCGAACCCTACTCGACTGGCCGGACGATGTCGAGGCACTGGCCGACGCGCTTGGCGTGGACAAATTTGGCATCATCGGCGTATCGAGAGGCGGAGCTTACGCCGCCGCCTGTGCGTACAAAATCCCGCACCGGCTGCACAAAAGCGCTATCGTCAGCGGCCCCGCGCCGTTCGGCGCGCTCAGGCCAGCGAAGAAACCGCCAACCGCAAGCGAGCTCGAAGCCGAAACCGGCGCATTTCTCAAGCAGGTACGCGAAAACCCGGCTCAGGCATTCGCTTCCGCCTTGGCGGAAATACCCGCAGCCGAGCGCGAGACGCTGCTAGACTTCTTCGTTACGACCACGCTGGAAGCGTTTCGCAATGGCGTCGAAGGTGATGTGTACGACTGGCTGCTGTGCTATACCCGTCCATGGGGCTTTGTTTTAGAGGACATCGAAGCCGAAGTTCACGTCTGGCATGGAAATGCCGACACAACGATCCCGATCGAGGCGGCGTACTATCTGGCCCGGCACATTCCAGACTGCACGCTCCACGTTCTGCCGCAGATCGGGCATTTCGTGCCGCTGGAGCACCGGGCGGCCATTTTCAGCCTGATGGCGAACAGCCGTTAAGGCCAGCTACCGCCGCTGGTGCAGCAAATCTTCCAGCGGAACCATACGCTCCTGCTCGGACAGCCGGGCGCGCAAGTGGGCAAGCTCCTCATCGGAGAGGCTCTCGACCAGCCGGCTGACGCGGTCGGAAGCGCCGCGCTTGCCCTTCTCGGCGAGTTTTTCCGTCGTCACCACATGCGTGCCACTGAGCCAGATCCAGCGCGTGCTCAGTATCAGGCCGGCGATAACCATCGCGACAATCATCACGGTTTCGAATCCGCCGCCGAACGGTTGCCTGGTGGTGTGGATGATGGTGACGCCCATGAGCCAGACAAAGATCGTGCTGATGACCCGCGACCAGTTCGAAACCATGATTACTCCCGCCTTGGTGCAATTTTCTCAATACCCATTTTATACGCCGTTCTTGCGGCCAAGGTTATGAAGAAGCGCCCGTACGGGCGCTTCTTCATTATTGTTCGCGCGTTGTAACCCGGTTTACGCGTTCGGCATCGCGCTCGGATGCACTTGAATGATCGCGCCCCACGGCTGGTAATGGCTTACGAACACATCCCGGCGCAGTTCGTTGCCGTTGTTATCGACAATAACGCGCGTCACGCGCACGTCCTTACCCTCGGCAGCCCAGTCCACCTGCAGCGACTGGCCGGGTTGCAGGTTCGGGTTCGGCTCGTAGACCGTCGGCGCGGGGGGCCGCACGTTCTCGATCACCGGCCCTTCCTTGATCACGCGGCGGCCGGGATTGGTGCTGTAAAAACGGAACTGTATCGCGTCGTTACCGGGGTAAACAGACGTTTCGATCAGCAGGTGGTAAGGCGTGTCGTTCAGGAAGCGGAAATCGAGATCGGGCGTGTAGATGGCCGCGTCCATGCCGGGGCCTTCACCCGCGTTGTAGTAACTGACCTGATAGCCGTGCGCGTAGCGTTCAAGAATGGGGAAGCCGGCGTAAAACGCAGCCTGAAAGGCCGTCGTGCTTACCTGACACACGCCGCCACCTACACCGTCGATGGTGCGCCCGCCGACGATCACCTTGCCTTCGACAAACCCGGCCTCCGGCGTGATGTCGCCTATCCATTCATTGAACGAGAATTCTTCTCCTGGCGGGATGATGATGCCGTTGAACCGGCTGGCCGCCTGAGCGATGTTATCGCGGCGCGGCTGCGTCGAACCGCTGTAATAGGTCGTTGCCTGGCTCACCAGTTCGGTAATGCCGAGTTCCGCCGCCGTGACGCCGTCGTGGAAACGCGGGAGTTCATAGTCGAACGCCATCTCGGCGGTGCGTTCGCCCTCCAGAAAGACTGCCGCCTCCATACGCGCCAGAGTCTGGGGGATGTTCAGCGCCCGCCCCGGTACGGACGGCTGGATCACCTGAAGCTGGCGCAGCTCAGGATTGAAGCTGAAACGCGCATCCTGAGGCGCGCGCAGCAGGCCCGGAGCCAGCGTCTCGAGGAAGCCGCTGAAAACGTTCATATCGAGGCTGATGTCATAGGCGTAACCGCCTTCGGGATGGGCCACCAGTTCCGGCTTGAGGATCTGCGCGATCTGCGACTGGCTGGCCGTCCACGGCCCCAACGCCTGCCCGCTTTCGTCACGGGCGATCAGCGTCACCGGGCTGGAAAGCGCGATCTGCGCCTTGCGCGCCGCCCGTTCGGCATCGACGATGCGCGGCGGTGTTTCCCGGATCACCAGCGGCACTTCGGCCCCGCTGTCCAGCGAACGAATGATGTTTTCCAGACCCTCAAGCGTCGCCAGAATATCGACCGTGCGGCCGGTCTGGCTTGGCGTCCACGAAACATTCGTGCCTTCGATGGTCAGCGTGGCATCACGCGGCGCGCGGTTGATCTGCTCGGCAATCGTCATCAGCTTTTCGACGGCCACGTTCTGGTCGTACTGCACGACCGGCGCGACGTTGTAGCCGTTCAGCCAGACGAGCGCCTGATCAACCAGATCGTAGGCGAGGTTGCCTGAATGCCCGGCGGCGAACGCTTCGGCGACGGTCAGCTCCGCGTCGAAGCGCACGCCCAACTCTCCGGCGGTGAATTGCCAGAAATCAGGGCCATCGCTGAAGGTGAAAACCGCGTCCTCGTCATAGGTAAAGGCGGCCTCAAGCGCCGCCCGCGCTTCATCCGGCGTCATGCCCGCCAGACTGACGCCCAGCGCCGACACACCGGGAACGATTCGCGCGTGGAAACGAAGCTGAAACAGGCCGATCAGAGTCGCCAGAATAAGGGCGAGTAGCAATATACCGGAAGTCACGAGGATCGGCAGGCGAATAAGCCACGGGTTTATACCCGGCCTGTAATCCTGTCCTGTCGAAGTAATCGTCGCCATCTGGCTCCAGCCTCGAAGTTCGCTCTATGAAATTGCCTGTGCTGCTTATTCTATCACGGTCGAGGCGCGGCGCGGTCGCCACGCCCTCAATCATAGGCCAGCCACCGGCAAGCCGCCCATCGCGCTGCCGGCAGTTGCCGGTTTCATGATCGCTTTTGAAGTGCGGAGAATCTGGCCGGGAGCGCCGGCGCGCTCAGGAGTCGTCAATACCGGAAGTTTCGTAAACCGGAAATTCGAGCGGCTCCGGCAGCCAGTCCAGCGGCAGCGGCTCCAACGGTTCGCCGTTAACGCTGAGATTCTCGAACACCATCGGCAGCACTTCACGAATCCGGCTCACATGCTCGTCCGACGTGCTGATATTGCAGATGATGAGCTTGTCCGCCGCCGGAACCTTGACCGCCAGCACCAGCACACGGTTGCCCGCGGCGTCGCTTAGAAGATAGTACGCGCCGTCCTGATCGCCGATCTTCACCGGCACGGTGCGACTGACGCTCGAATTGCCCACCAGCGAAGGCATTTTGGTGACGTGATTGAGCACTTCCCAGGCGATATTCTCATCGTGATTGAGTTCGCCGATCTCCATCTTGTCCATCGCCGGCACGAAGACGTAAACCAGCATGTCGTTGGATGTCCCGGCAGCGTAAAAGTCGGCATGCTGAGCCAGCAGAATGCCGTAATCATTGGCAATCGACTGCCAGCCGGCAGGCGTGCGCAAGCTTAACCGCACTCCCTCGGCTTCGACATGCGACCATTCTTCAGGCGTTGGACTTGGAGTCGGTAGCGCGGAAGTTGGAGTTGGTGAAATTGCGCCACCGAGCGCTTGGCACGCAGCCAGGCCAAGCAGCATGACAATGAAAATCGACCTCTTCATCTGTTTCAACGACGACGGCCCGCATTGGACCCGCAGTGCGCCTCAAGTATGCATCCAGACACATAGTAACATCAGGCTCTCGCACGAGGCGCAAATGCTAAACTGTTTCTCATACGCTCGACGGCGTATTCATTTCCACCTAACGGAACAGGCGCTGGCGCAACATGCCGCCCAGCCACGCCAGTTCCTCTATGCGTAATACCGTCGCCGCGCCGAGGAAAACAACCACGCTGACACCGCCGGCCAGCAGCACAACCGCCAACTCGTGCGCCAGACTGGCCGAAGGGAACAGACGCAGCAATTCCCCGGTCACGAAATGCGCGACCACGCCCATGATGAGCGCGGCCAGGCCGGTTTTGACAAACGTCAGCAGCAGGCGCTGCCTGCCCAGCCCGCCGACACGGCGGTTAAGCAGAAACGCCGACAGCGACGCATGGACGACGTGCTTGGCGCTGTCGGCCACCATGAGGCTGAACAGGCCAATGCCCGGCAGCAGCAGAATGGCAACGACCATATACACCAGCAAGCTGACGAGGCCGACCAGCGCGGGCGTCAGCGTGTCCTGGCGGGCATAAAAAGCGTACACCAGCAGCAGATCGAGCGCGGCAAAGGGCAGGCCGATCAGATACAGCCGCAACGCCTGCACGGTCATCACGGTATCGTGCGCCAGAAACATGCCATGCTCGAACAGCAGCGTCACGATCGGCGTCGCCAGCACAAACAGGCCAACTGTAGCCGGCAGGATCAGCGTCGCCGCCAGCCGCAGGCCGAGGCCGAGCGTATCCTTGAACGGGCGGTTGCCGTCGGTCGAAATCGCCGCCACCTGCCGCGAGAGGGTCGGCAGAATGGCGATGCTGATCGCGGTCGCCACCAGCCCGTGCGGAAACTGGATCAGCGTGGTCGCGTAGGTCATGTGGCCGATGCTGCGCTCGCCCGTCTGCCCGGCCAGTGTGTAGCTGAAAGGGCGAATGATGAGCGTATCCATCACCAGCGAAAACATGACCGGCGCGTACAGCTTCGCAATTTGTCGAATGGCCGGATGGTTCCAATGCCGGGTGAAACGCAGCCGCGCGTCTTTCATGCCGGGAAACTGCAAGACGAGCTGGACCAGCGAACCGACGAGCCAGCCGGCGGCGGCCACGGTGATACCATGCGCGGGGCGCACCATGCTCCACTCGACGGACAGGCCGTTGAGAACCGGCGACAGCACCGGCGGCGGGGCGAACAGCACCATCACCAGCACGATACTGGCGTTGAAAGCCGCGCCCGCGAAGGCCGGCCACGTGAACACCCGCAGCGCGTAGAGCGTGCCGCTGAGCACGGCGAACAGGCTCATGAACAGCAGCGCCGGAGCGGTCAGCCGCAGCAGGTCGGCGGCAAGCGCCTGAGTCTGCGGGTCGAAGCCCGCGCCGCCGGCCACCAGTACCACCTGAGGGGCGAACATTTCCAGCGCCAGCACCAGCACGGCCAGCGCCGCCGTGACCAGACTGAACAGGACCGAAACAAGCTGCCAAAGAGCCTTCTGGCCATCGCGCGTGACGATCTCGCTGAGCACGGGGATGATTGCGCTGTTGACATGGCCGCCGATGAGCAGGTCGTAGAACGCCAGCGGCACGGCAGTCGCCACGCGTAGCGCGCCGACCGCGCCGGACGCGCCAAAGAGGTTGGACAGCACGATTTCACGCGCAAGGCCGAGCACGCGGCTGGCGATATTGCCCAGCGCCAGCACGCCCGTCGCGCGCGCTACACCGGCATTGGTTTCTGCCTGCGCGGCCACGGTGGCCAGTTCGGCAGCATCTTCGCCCGGCGTTCCGACGCGGGCCGTTTTGAGTTCCGTTTGAGCCAAACCGATTCGCCCTCATTGACTGTTGCGCCCGGAAGCGCACGCGCTAAGCATAGCATAGTTGGCTTGCAGGCGGCACGGTGCGTTGCGCCGCCCCACAGCGACGGCGGTCGGCTATAATGGCGGGGACGTTTTTCCCTGCGAGCGAGGGTAGTGAATGGCAACAGACCTCACCGAGCGGCTGATGCCGCTGCTTAACTTCACGCTGGATGATCTCGAAACCAATCGCGGCGGGCGGCTGAGCGCGCGCCAGATCGACCGGCTGCGGCGGCTCCGGCGGCGGTCGATCTGGATTGGCATCGGCATCATCCTGAGTGTCAGCTTCGTCGCCGCGCTCGCGCTTTATTTCGGCCAGCGCAATGCCGCGCCGATCCTGACTTTTATCGGCGTCGCCATCACCGTCTGTAACGCGGCCATCGCCGGCGTGCTGCTGCGGAACTGGCTGCGCCTGAGCGCGGATATCGACAGCGGCGAGGTGCTGGTGCGCGCCGGCACACTGCGCCATACCGTACGCGTCACCGGGCGGGTTGCAAACTACATCGTCACGCTCGACGACGAGGAGTTTAGCGTGGCAAAACCGGTGTTTCTGGCGATGAAACATGGCGGGCGCTATCGCTTCTACCGGACGTCCGCCGCGCGAATCCTGCTCGCCGCCGAGGCGCTGTGACGGTTTTACTTCCTTCCTCTGATTGTTTTCTCCACAGAGAGTGTGCCCGTAATGCCGCCTGCTAGCCGTCCACCCAGCCAAGCCCGATGCGACCGCGATCCTGATCGACGCTCAGGATTTCGACTTCCAGCACATCGCCAACCGCCAGCGTCACGCCGCGCGGGATCTGGCTGCGGTGTAGCAGGCCGTCCTGCTTGACGCCGATATCGAGAAACGCGCCGAAATCGACCACGTTACGCACCGTACCGCTCAGGCGCATACCGGTTCGCAGGTCGTCCATCGACAGCACGTCCGAGCGCAGCAGCGGAGCCGGTGCTTCCTCGCGCGGGTCACGCCCCGGTCGCGCCAGTTGTTCAAAAATGTCGGCCAGCGTAGGCACGCCGGTCCCCAATTCAGCCGCCAGTTGTTCCAGCGGCTGGGCCGCGCGCAGGGCCGCCAGCGCCCGCTCTCGCTGTCCGGGCGGCGACGATGCCTGAATGCCGGCTTTCTTCAGGACTGCCTCAGCAATCGGGTAGCTTTCCGGGTGGATGGCACTGGCGTCGAGCGGATTGTCGCCGCCTCGCACGCGCAGGAAGCCCGCCGCCTGCTCGAACGCCTTTGGCCCCAGCGTCGGGACTTTCAGCAACGCCTTGCGATTTTTGAACGCGCCCTTTTCATCCCGATAGGCGACGATTTTCTCGGCCAGTTTCGGCCCGATTCCGGCGACGTGTTCCAGCAGCGCCGGAGACGCCGTATTGACATCGACGCCGACGTAATTGACCACCGATTCGACGACCGCGTCCAACGCTGCGCTCAGCGCCTTCTGATCAACGTCGTGCTGGTACAGGCCAACGCCGATGGACTTCGGGTCGATCTTCACCAGTTCGGCCAGCGGGTCGAGCGCCCGCCGCGCAATCGAAACCGCGCCGCGCAGCGATACATCGAGATCGGGCAACTCCTGCCGGGCCAGCGGGCTGGCGCTGTAGACGCTGGCCCCGGCCTCGTTGACGAGCAGATAAACCACGCCGTCCAGCCTGCGCGTCAGCTCGGCGACAAGCTGTTCCGTCTCGCGCGAGGCCGTGCCGTTGCCGATGCTGATGAGCGTCACCCGGTGGCGCGTCACCAGCGCCGCCAGCGTGCGCAGCGCTTCCGCCCACTGACTTTGCGGCTTGTGCGGGTAAATCGTCGCGGTATCCAGCACCTTGCCGGTCGGGTCGATCACGGCGATCTTGCAGCCTGTGCGGTAACCCGGATCAATGCCGAGCACGACATGGCCCGCCAGCGGCGGTTGCAGCAGCAGGCCGCGCAGGTTGGTCGCAAACACGTTGATGGCATGCTGTTCCGCCAGTTCGGTCAGCGTGCGGCGCACGTCGCGCTCGATGGCCGGCAGCAGCAACCGGGCCGCCGCGTCGTCGATGGCAGCGCGCAGGTGAGGCGCGAACGGCGAGCGCGGCTCAACGCGAAAGCGGGCCTCAACGGGTTCGCGCCAGTCCCGCTCGGCAATCTCGACCCGCAGGCGCAGCACCTTTTCCGCTTCACCGCGGTTCAGCGCCAGCGCCTGATACGGCTTGAGCCGGTCGACGCGCATCTGGAAGTCGTAATAAAGCTCGAAGACGCCACGTTCGTCCTGCGCGTCCTTGATCTTTTCCGAGACGATGAGGCCAAAGCGCAGGGCCTTGTCGCGTACCCGGCGGCGCACGTCGGCGTCGTCGCTGATCGTCTCCGCCACGATGTCGCGCGCGCCCGCCAGCGCGTCGTCGGGCGTTGGCACATCGTCCCCCAGATACGCGGATGCTATCTGTTCGGCGCTTTCGCGCGGGCGGGCCTGCTGCAAAATCAGGTCGGCCAGCGGCTGCAAGCCCCGCTCCCGCGCTATGCCGGCCCGCGTCCGGCGCTTCGGTTTGAACGGCTGGTACAGGTCTTCAAGTTCGGTCAGCGTTTCGGCGGCTTCCAGCTTTTGTTGCAGCTCCGGCGTGAGCTTGCCCTGCTCCGCAATCGACGCCACGATGGCATCGCGCCGGTCATCCACGGCGCGCAGCCGTTCGAGCAGGCTGGCCAACTGGCGGAGCTGCTCCTCGTCAAGACTGCGGGTAGCTTCCTTGCGATAGCGGGCGATGAAGGGGATGGTATTGCCGGAGTCCAGAAGTGAAATCGCCGCGCCAACCTGCTCCGGTTGCAGGTTTAGCTGGCGGGCGATGCGAAGATCATATTGCCGGTCGGTCATGGGCGCGCAAGTTCCGCTCTTTTCGGGACAAACGCGCCCATTGTACGAATGCGATTGGGGAAAGCAAAGATTTAGCGCGGTTTATTCGATGGTGACGATGGCGAGATCGCATAACATCGGCGTGAGTACGGCGTCATCCCAACTCGCCGGCAGCACCAATGACTGCCCCGGCTGCAGCAGATAGTCCTGCCGGTTGACCGTCACCCACAGCGTCCCCGCCAGCACACGCACGGTCTGCGCCTGAGACTTGAGGATCAGCACGTCGTTTTGATCGAGGTACACGCTGCCGTTCGCGCCATTGTCCACCCGCTCAACGACCGGCAGTTCGAGTGTCATTGCATCTACGCACATGGCATCACGCTCCCACTGCACCGCGTTCTCTCCCAATCTACGCAAGTCGGAGCGCGGTTGTCACCACCCGTCCGGGTGGTTCCGGCAGCGGTTGGCTGCTCGAAGAAATGGTTCGCAGGATGGTCACTACAAATTCGCAGCCGGATTCGCTAGAGTCGGTTGCCGTAAAACGTAGGCATTTTGCCTCCCAACGAGTGATACAGGCAGGCCGATTATGAAACTGACGATCATTGGCGGCGGCAGCGTGCGTTCGCCCCGCCTGATTCCCTCGCTCGCCCGCCGCGCGGCGCGGCTGAATCTGAGCGAACTGTGGCTCATGGACACCGACGCCGAAAAACTGGAACTCATCGGCAAGCTGTGCCAAGCGCTGGCGGAACAACATGGCGCGACCTTCCCCATCAAGCTAACGACCGATGCGCGCGAAGCCATCAGCGGCGCGTCACACGTCATCACCAGCATTCGCCCCGGCAAGGAAAAAAGCCGGGTGATTGACGAGCGGATCGCCTTTGAACATGGCGTGCTTGGGCAGGAGACGACCGGCGCGGGCGGCTTCGCGATGGCCATGCGCAGCCTGCCGGCAATTCTCGGCTATGCCCGGCTGATCGAGGAAGTCGGCGCGCCGGGTGCATGGCTGTATAACTTCACCAATCCCGCCGGGCTGGTGGCGCAGGGCCTGCATGACGCCGGCATCCGCCGTGTCATCGGCATTTGCGACAGCGCCAACGGCGCGCAGCACGCCGTCAGCCGTTATCTTGGCGTGCCGCTGAATCGCGTGCGGCACAAGGTTTACGGACTGAACCATCTGTCATGGACGAGCAGCGTGCAGATCGATCCCGACGAAAACGGCGGCGAGGAAGTGCTGCCGGGGCTGTTGCGCGACGAAAAATTCATCCAGTCGACGCATATGTCGATGTTCGCGCCCGGCCTGCGCGCGTGGCAGGGAACCTTCCTCAACGAGTACCTGCACTACTACTATCACCGTGACGAAGCGCTGGCCGCGCTGATGGCCAAGCCGGAAACGCGCGGCGAAGAAGTCATGCGGCTGACGCAGGAACTGCTGGAAGCGCTGCGCCACGCGCCGGACACGCAAACCGCGCTCGAAACCTACCACACCATCATGAGCCGCCGCAGTGCGACTTACATGGCCCACGCCCGGAGCAAGACCGAGCACGTCGCCGCCCCGCCGAGCGTCGAAGAAGAGGAAGAGGGCTATGCCGGTGTGGCGCTGGGCTGCGTCGAGGCGATTGAAAGCAATACGCCGCACTTCACCGGGCTGAACGTGCCCAACAACGGCGCGATTGACGGCATGCGCGATGACGACGTGGTCGAGGTAAGCTGCTGGATCGACGCTTCCGGCGTGCGCCCGATGAAAATCGGCGAGATTCCCGAACACCAGTACCTGCTGATGCGCGACATCAAGAAGTACGAACGGCTGGCATCGCAGGCCATCCTGAACCGTTCGCGCGATCTGGCGACGCAGGCGCTGACCGTTCACCCGCTGATCGGTTCGTGGCCGCTAGCGGAGAAACTGGTCAACGCCTTCATCGAAGCCCATGCTGACTACGTAGGCGAGTGGAACTGACCCGACCGGGCATTGACTTTGTGACATGCGAGGAGCCAGCGCCGGACTGGCTCCTTCTATTTTCCGCAAACGCGGGTTACCACAGATCTCGCAACGCCGCCCGCGCCGCGTGATAACCGCACATGCCGTGTACCGCGCCGCCCGGCGGCGTCGATGACGAGCAGAGGTAGATGCCTTTGGCGGGCGTCTTGTACGGGTTAAGCCGGATCGTCGGGCGCGTGAACAACTGGCCGATGTCCTGCACGCCGCCATTGATGTCGCCACCAATGTAGTTCGGGTTGTAAGCCTGAATGTCCTCGGTCGTCATGGCGTGCGTTTCGATAATCAGATCGCGGAAGCCCGGAGCAAAGCGCTCGACTTGCCGGATAATCGCTTCGGTCATGTCGACGGTCGAGCCATGCGCCACATGACAGTAGGCCCAGCCCGTGTGCCTGCCCTCCGGCGCGCGCGTCGGGTCGAACAGGCTTTGCTGCGCGATCAGCGTGAAAGGCCTGTCCTGTGGCTTGCCCTGCCACGTCAGCCGTTCGGACAGCGCGATTTCCTCAAGCGTCGCGCCGAGATGCACCGTCCCGGCGCGCCGGCATTCCGGCGCTTTCCACGGGATCGGCCCGGCCAGCGCCCAGTCGAGCTTGAAGACGCCGGGGCCATAGCGATACTTCTCCAGCCGCGAACGATAACCCGCCGGCAGGCGGTCGCCGGCGATTTGTACAAGCTGCTTCGGCGTTACGTCGAACAGCACAACGCGCGCCGGCGGCAGATCGTCCAGCGACCGCACGTACATGCCGGTCGTGATCTTGCCGCCCAGCGTTTCCAGATACGCCGCCATGGCGTTGACGATGCTCTGCGAACCGCCTTTCGGAATGGGCCAGCCAACCGCATGTCCGAGAATGCCCAGCACCAGACCGAACGACGACGACACCATGCGATCGAGGCTCAGGAAGGAATGCGCCGCCATGCCCGCAAACAGCGCTTTTGCGCGCGGCCCTTTGAACAGCCGGTTGGCCAGCCAGGTCGCGGGTGGAAGCGCGACCAGACCGAAACGGGCCAGAAGAAAGGGGTGGCGCGGCGGCAGCGGCAGCGGGCCGAGAATATCGGCCAGCAGATCATCATAGCGCCGCACGAACGGCCACATCAGGTCGCTGTAGGGCTTTGCGTCGCCCGGATCGAGCGACTCGCCCGTCAGGGTGATGGATTGGTGCAGGAAGGCGGCAGTGCCGTCGTCGAACGGATGCGCCAGCGGCAGTTCCGGCTGAATCCATTCAAGTCCGAAATCGGCCAGCGGCAGCGACTTGAAAAAGGGCGACGCCACGCCCATCGGGTGAATGGCGGAACAGACATCGTGCAGGTAGCCGGGCAGCGTCAATTCTTTCGTGCGCGAGCCGCCGCCAATCGTATCTTTCGCTTCGCACACCAGCACGCTCTTGCCCGCGCGCGCCAGTTCAATCGCCGCCGCCAGCCCGTTCGGGCCGGCCCCTACCACGATCGCATCGTAGTCCGCCATGTAATATCCTGTTCCCTGTTGTTGAATATGCCGCTACGTCACGCACCGCGCGACAGACGAGCCGTGTATTTGATCTGCCGTGTCGCCGGCCCCGCGAGGTTCAGCGGCGTCGCACCTGCCTGCACGCCTTCCTGAAAAACCACCACCGGAGCGCCGCCATTGACCGCGGCGTACATCTCAAACGCCGGATAGGTCTCGATCCACCCGTCGAATGTCACGGTGACCATCGTGCGGTCGTCGTCCATGGCGATGCTGATCTCGCCGGTGTAATCAAGATTGGGCGATACCTTGATGTTCGCCACTTTCATACACGCGTTTTTGGTCGAGCCGTGCACCTTCAGCGACAGCACGCCCGTATCCGGATCCTGAGCGAGCGCTTCAAACGCCATGTCGCTGTTATCCGGCGTTTCGCGGCACACTTCCTCGCCGGTTTCGGGATCGATCTGGATGGTGTCATCGCAGCGGTGGTGTTGGCTCACCAGTTCGCGCCGGGTCAGGTCGATCTCGGCCCGGCTGTGCATGCGCGAGTGCGCGTCCGGGTCGGCGCTGAAACCGCGCTGGTCGGTCAGAAACCAGGCGTTGATCGGGCCGGGGGTGGGCAGCATCGTTTTACCCGCGTGCGCCCCGCTGCCCGGAACCACTTCCGCCCCTTCCAGATCGCCGGGGATGAAGGCATTGATCCAGATACTGAGCGAGGTTACCGGCGTTGCCTGTGAGGCCTGAGAGGCCGCTTGTTCGGAAGCCATGGCAGGTTCCGCCTTTCGCCAACTCGACACAGCATTTCGATTGGCATTATGATACCACTTCGTAGCGCGCTTGACCGCGCAGCGGTAAAAACGATGCCACCCTCGTACCGGGCAGCGAAAGGCCAGCAACCATGTCTGATCGACAGAATATTTCATCCGGCACGCCATGGGAGGCGGTTGCGGGTTATTCACGCGCGGTGCGCGTCGGCAACCACGTCGTTGTCGCCGGCACGACCGCCAGCGATGAAAACGGCAAGGTTCAGGGCGTCGGCGATCCCTACGCGCAGACACGCTACATCATCCAGAAGATCGAACGGGCCTTGAACGAAGCGGGCGCGACGCTGAACGACGTGGTGCGCGTGCGCATGTTCGTGACCGATATCAGCCGCTGGCAGGAATATTCGCGCGCGCACGGCGAATTTTTCGCCGACATTCGCCCGGTCAGCACGATGGTCGAAGTGAGCCGGTTGATCGACCCCGAGCACCTGATCGAAATCGAGGTCGATGCCATCATCGGGAACGCGCCGTGAAGTTCAGCCTGCGCCTGAATAACGACCTGCCCGTCGCCGATTATCTGAAGCTGGCGCGGGCAGCGGAAGCCGCCGGATTTGACCAGTTCTGGGTTAGCGATGACCTGTTCCTGCGCAGCGCGGTCGTCATCCTGACCGCCATCGCCGCGCACACCGAGCGCATCGAAATCGGAACCTGCATCCTCAACCCGTACACCATCCATCCGGCGGAAATCGCCATGATCGCGGCGACGCTGGATGAAGCATCAGGCGGGCGCTTCAATCTGGGGCTATCGGCAGGCGCGGCTGAATTCCTGAAATGGGTCGACATCGCGCCGGAGAAGCCGCTGACGCTGACTGTGGAAACCATCGAGGCGGTGAACCGCCTGCTTTCGGGCGAGCGGGCGGCCATGAACGGCCAGACGCTGCGCTGGAGCGAGGAAGCCTATCTGCGCTTCAAACCCATGCGCCGCGTGCCGGTCTATCTCGGCGCGTTGTCGCCGCGCATGTTGCGCGCAATCGGCGAGGTGGCCGACGGCGGCCTGCCGCTGTTGCTACCGCCGGAGCACTACGAAACCGTGCTGCCGTTGATCCGGGCAGGCGCGGAGGCCGCGGGGCGCGATCTGGACGAGATCGACATCGCTGCCTGTGTCTGGTGCTCGCTTTCGGAAGACCGGGCCGCCGCCGACGACGCGCTGCGCGAAAAAATCGCTTACTACGGCCACGCCTTCAGCCCGCTCATCTGGGAACGGCTGGGGCTGACGCGCGGCGATTTTGACGCTATTGAGCAGGCCGCGATGCGTGAATACGATCTGGAAAAGGCCAAACGGCTGGTCGCGCCGGAGATGCTGCGTATCGGCATCGTTGGCACGGGACGAGACTTAATCGAGCGCCTGGAAGCGCTGGTCGCGCTCGGCGTGCGCCACCTCAGCCTTGGCCCCCCGCTTGGCCCCGACCCGCTGGCGGCCATCGACATGGTGGGGCGCGAAGTGATCCCACACTTCCGCCGCGCCTGACCGAGTTACACATGGGCGAACAGGTCAGTTTATCTGGTCAATATTGGCTGGATTAGTCCTAATTTCCTACCCTCCAAATTAATTCTTTTTACATTTTTCACGGACAAACCTGCGACATTCGCATAAAATGAGCGGTATAAATACTTTCTGTTCGATGGCATGATCGAACAGCAGCGTCCGCTGGCAGGCGAAAACGTCCGCTGTTTGCGCCTGTCTGACGAGCGTCTGTGGCCGGCGGACGCAAGGCTGCGACTTCTGCATCGACAACTCATCCTCGTCTGCAACCTGAAACGCCGTTGCCCGGCAGGAGCGCAACGTAATGAAGTCCCAACCCACATCGCATATGCTATCTCGTATCCAACGCCGCGCGCAATCCGGTCAGGCGATTGTGCTCATCGCGCTGATGATGGTCGGGTTGCTCGGCATGGCCGGCCTCGCGCTGGACGGCGGCTCGCTGTTATTGCTGCAACGCCAGGCGCAGAAAGTCGCCGATCTCGCCGCGATGAGCGCCGCGATTGCCCGCTGTGAGGGCGCAAATGACGATACGGTGCGCCTGCGCGCCTTTGAAACCGCCGAGGCGAACGAGGTCGACCGCGCGAACGTTCAGGTCAGCTTCCCCAGCTCGACCGACACGGAAGTTATCGTGCGCCTGCCCAAGGATCCGTACTTCATCCAGCTCGTCTACGACGGCCCGATGACCGCGCAGGGCCGCTCGGTCACGCGGTGCAGTAAGTCAAGCAACAGCACCAACCAGTTTGTATTGTTCGCAACCTCAACTGTTTGCGAAGATACGATGCACTTTACCAGTAGTCGGATTGACTTTGAGGGTGAAGTCTGGACGAACAGAAACGTTCAAATTAATGTTGGCAGCGGTGAGATTGTTGGCAAGGTTTACTATGCAAACGAAGCGAAAGACCGGGTGCAAATGTGGACGCCTTCAATCGGAGCCAATCGCTTAGAGGGCTGGCAGGGCGTCTCAGTCGACGGATATCCTCCTCCTGACTGGTCTAATCCGAATGACAATTCGGGCGCGGGGATCATTCAGCGTCCACCTCAACCCGCACCGCTGCTTTTCAATATTGATGACTTTCGCCCGCCAGATGGTGCAATATGGAAACAGATTCCTCCGGAACGCCGCTTCCACATACAGGGAGCCGATGACTGGCACTGGCCCGGTACCGGTGCTCCTAAAGAACTACCAACAAGTGAGCGCGGCCTGCTCGAAGGTCTAATATTTGTCGAGGGAAGCCTAGGTACTCAAGGCGGCGGCGATTTCGATGCGCGCCTCGGGGATGGATTAACGATTGTCGCTACGGACAACATCCGTATCTCTGGCAATAACATTTACATGAAGCCGTACTGGGGTGATCTCCAAATAATGGCCGGTGGCGGTGGATATTCTCCAAGTAACCCTACACCTGATACCTTGACTGGCGGAACTTGCAGTGGAGGTGACCATGTGCAGTTCAATACGGCTAATTTCATCTTTGAAGGACTGCTCTACGTGCCCTGGGGTCGGATTCGGATCCCCGTAAGCAGCATTATGCCATCATATGGACAGATTATTGCCTATACCATGCACCTCAACACCGGCAGTACCGACATACGGTATAGAAGTAGTATCAATCAGGAAAATCCACCTGTAATCTACTACGTCGAGTAGCCGAACCGAGGTCCGGGACCATGCATCGCAGTCATCACTGGCAACAGGCAGAACGCGGCCAGAGTCTGGTCGAAATGAGTATCGGCTTCGTTATCCTGACGCTGATCGTCATGGGCATCCTCGACCTTGGCCGCGTCTACTTCCTCAATCTGGCGCTGGAAGACGCAGCGGGCGAAGCGGCGCTCTATCTGTCACTTAACCCGTATTGCCCGGATGCATCGT
>Ga0207864_1002380_pt1 | contig 17864 bp, 14 predicted proteins | sample HigsolmetaAR202D_FD_184834 | JGI IMG/M metagenome (GOLD analysis project Ga0207864, IMG submission 184834) | Ionic liquid and high solid enriched microbial communities from the Joint BioEnergy Institute, USA - AR20-2-D (SPAdes) (version 2) ... | reverse complement strand
CATGATCGCCGGACCGATGATCGGCAGCGCGCTGGCAAATGCAGGTATCCCGCTGGTCACGGTGCTGCTGCTCGGCGCGGGATTTCGCTTCATATCCAGCATCGTCATTCACCTGCTGGATGACTAGCAAAAATCCCCGGCTCACGGATACGGGATCAGTTCAACCTGCGGCAGGAAGCGATCGACGTCTTCGCGGCGGCAATCGGCAGTGCCGGGCATCAGCAGTACGGCGGTCGCCGCCGCCACGCCCAGCCGCAACCCCTCCTCAATCGGCTGCCCGCGCTCGATGGACGCCGCCAGACCCGCCAGCACGGCATCGCCCGCGCCCGCCGGGCTGACGACTTCCACTTGCAGCGGCGGAATGCGGTAGGCGCGGTCGGGCAGGACGGCAAGTGCGCCCTCGCCGCCGAGCGTAATGACAGGCGACGCGCCATAGCGCTCATACAGGGCGCGACCGGCATGGTATGCGTCGTCCAGAGAATGTATCGTTTTCCCCGTCACCTGTTGCAGCTCGTCACGATTGGGCTTGATATAGGTTGGGCCGGCTTGCAACCCGGCGCTCAGGTTCGGCTCGGCGGCGTCGAAGATGACCGGAATGGCACGCGCGCGGGCCAGACCGATCAGATCGCTGTAGAACGATGGCTCAAGCCCCTTCGGCAGCGTTCCGCCCAGCACCACGCATGACGCGCCGTCGAGCGCGGCCAGATAGCGCTCGCGCAGGGCATCGACCTGCTCAGGCGCAATCTCCATGGTCGTCGTGGTGATGGTGGTATGTGTGTGGTTCGCCTCGTCCACGATGACGACATTGATGCGCGTGTCGCCTTCAACCCAGATGAAGTCCGGCTGCGCTCCGCGGGCGAGCAGCATGGCCTCGACTTTTTTGCCGGTCGGGCCGCCGGCAAAGCCAAGCGCCAGGCTTGGAATGCCCAGCTCGCCGAGAATCCATGAGGCGTCGGTCGGCTTGCCGCCCATGCTCTGCAGCGTACGACCGGCGCGGATGGTGGTGTTCGGCACAAGCTCCGGGATGAAGACGTTGAGATCAATTGTCGTGTTGGCCGTGACCGTGACGATCATGGCCTATTCCGTGAAATGGGCGCAGGCGTTTTCCATCGCTTCGCGCTCGGCGGCGAGCAGGTCGCTCTGGCCAAGCAGCTTGCCCATCATGATGATGTAAGCGTTAGTGTCAAAGCGTTCCACCGCGTCGAAAGCCGCGTCGAGGTCCTTGCCGATGCAGAACACGCCATGCCACGGGGCGATGACGCCGGCAGCCTGCTTGCGAATGCGCTCCACCTGCGGGCGGATGGCGTTGGCGACATTCTCAGCCAGTTTGTCGCTATGGGCCGGCGCGTAATCAATGCAGGGCACGGTTCCGAACTTGCGCGTTGTTTCCAGCACCGGGGGCATCGAGCGAGACATGGCAGCGAAGACCAGCACGTTGCGGGCATGCGCGTGAATGACGCCTGTCCCATATTCGCCAAACTCGCGATGCAGGCGCAGGTGTACCTTGCTTTCGCGCGAAATTTCGCCGTCACCCACCAGAATGTTGCCATCCATATCGACGACCAGCACGTCTTCGGGCTTCAGGTTCCACTGCTTCCTGCTGCCGGCATAGCGCGGGCTGAGGCAGATCAGGTCGTCGACGCGCGCGCTCAGGTTGCCTCCGGCGGCGTCCGTCAGGTGGCGCTCGTATAGCATGGCCCCGAAACGAGCGATCTTGGCGCGCATTTCAGCGATTTTCGGATTCGATACAATGACTTCCTGCCGGGCAGCGTCCATAGGAATGGCTACTTTCTCATCAATGCTTCAACTGTTACACCGGATTATAGCGCACCCGCGCCGGGCGGAAAGGCGCGCATGACACGACACCTCATGTCACAACAAAAGCGAGCCGGCCCCCTGACGCCCCGGCGGCTCAAATTTCCCCGGCATGTTATGCTTGTTCGAGAGAGCAAACCGCGCCATCAGGAGAGTTGCCATGCGTTTTGAGTTCGCCACTGCCACGCGCATTATCTTTGGCAAAGGCACGCTGCAGGAAGCGGGCCGGGAAGCCGCCGCGCTGGGAACCCACGCGCTCGTCGTCACCGGGGCCAACCGCGATCGCGCCACCCGCATGATCGAATTGCTGGAAGCCAGCGACGTGAAGGCTACCGTCTTTCAGGTTGACAGCGAACCGACGGTTGACACGGCGCTGAAGGGCGTGACGGCGGCGCGGCAGTTCAACTGCGATCTCGTGATCGGCATCGGCGGCGGCGCGGCCATCGACGCCGGTAAAGCCATCGCCGCGCTGACCGCCAATCCGGGCGAACCGCTCGATTATCTGGAAGTGATCGGCAAAGGGCAAAGCCTGTCCCGGCCGCCGCTGCCATATATGGCCGTTCCGACAACGGCGGGAACTGGCGCGGAAGTCACACGCAACGCCGTTCTCGCGTCGCCGGAACACCGTGTCAAGGTCAGCCTGCGCTCGCCGCTGATGCTGCCAAAGCTGGCGCTAGTCGATCCCGAACTGACGTATTCGATGCCGCCGGAGGTGACGGCGATGACCGGCATGGATGCGCTGACACAGGTGCTGGAGCCGTTCGTCTCGGTCAAAGCGAACCCCCTGACCGATGCGCTGTGCCGCGAAGGCATGGCAAGGGCCGCCCGCTCGCTGCGCCGCGCCTTTGAAGAACCGACGGATGCCGCCCGCGAGGATATGTCGCTGGCGAGTCTGTTTGGCGGGCTGGCGCTGGCGAACGCGGCGCTGGGCGCGGTGCATGGCTTTGCCGGGCCGCTTGGCGGCATGTATCCCATTCCGCATGGCGTGGCATGCGCTCGCCTGTTGCCTTACGTGATGGAAACGAACATTCGCGCGCTGCGCGAGCGCGAGCCGGACAACCCGGCGCTCGCCCGCTATGCAGAAGTGGCGCGTATCCTCACCGGAAACCCGGATGCGACGCCTGAAGACGGCGCAGCCTGGGTCGCAGAGCTGTGCGAAGCGCTGAAGATTCCGCGCCTGTCGCAGTTTGGCGTGGCGTCCATTGACCTGCCCGACATCGTGGAAAAGTCGGCGCGCGCCAGCAGCATGAAGGGCAACCCGATCAAGCTGACCGAGGCCGAACTGACGGAGATTTTAGAGCGCGCCTTGTAACGGAGCTCACCGGCGGTTCATCGACCTGTTGCGCCCGTCTGGCCGAAACGGACATGACTCGGCCCGCTAAAAGAGCTTTAGGGATCGGTTTCGTGCCGTCGTTTGCGTTACAATTCGAGCGTCCATCTGCAATAGCACGACTGACAGGTATCCATGACCGACCCCAGACACGGCGGCATCGCCATTCTCGATTTTGGCTCGCAGTACACGCAGTTGATCGCCCGCCGTATTCGCGAACAGGGCGTCTATGCCGAGGTCTTTCCATACGACGCCGACCCGGCAGTGGTGAACCACCACGAGCCGAAAGGCTACATCCTCTCCGGCGGGCCGAGCAGTATTTATGACGACGATGCGCCGCAGTTACCGCCGTTTGTGCTGGCGTGCGGGCAGCCCGTGCTGGGCATCTGTTATGGTATGCAGGCGCTGGCGCACGCGCTCGGCGGTGTGGTCGCCCCGGCCCGGGCGCGGGAATACGGCCCGGCGCAGATCACCACGACCGGCGATAGCCCGCTGTTCCACGATCTGCCGCAGACGCTGGCCGTATGGATGTCACACGGCGACCGCGTCGAACAGCCTCCGGCGGGCTGGACGACGCTGGCCGCGACCGCCAATTCGCCCTACGCCGCGATGGGCCAGCTAGAACGCGGCCTGTATGGCGTACAGTTCCATCCGGAAGTGGCGCATACCCCTCAGGGCGAGCAAATCCTGCGTAATTTCCTGTTCGGCGTCTGTGGCTGTTCGGCCAACTGGTCGCCCGCGTCGTTCATCGAGGACGCTGTTACCCGGATCCGTGAACAGGTCGGCGGCGAACGGGTGCTGCTTGCCCTCAGCGGCGGCGTGGACTCGGCCGTCGCGGGCGCGCTGATCCACCATGCCATCGGCGAGCAACTGGTGAGCGTATTCGTCAACACCGGCCTGCTGCGACTGGGAGAGCCGGAACAGGTCGTCAGCGTTTTCCGCGGCGGTCAGGGCATGAACCTGATCGCGGTTGACGCGACCGAGACATTTCTCGACGGCCTGCGCGGCGTGACCGAGCCGGAAGCCAAGCGCAAAATCATTGGCCGGCTGTTCATCGACACGTTTGCGGAAGAAGCGCGCAAGCTGGAAAACGTGCGCTTTCTGGCGCAGGGCACGATTTATCCCGATGTGATCGAAAGCGCCAAGAGCAGCAAACAGGCGAAGGTCATCAAGAGCCACCATAACGTCGGCGGCCTGCCGGACGACCTGCAGTTTGAACTGGTAGAACCGCTGCGCGATCTGTTCAAGGACGAAGTCCGCAAAGTTGGCGCGGCGCTTGGCCTGCCAGACTCGATTGTCTGGCGGCAGCCATTTCCCGGCCCCGGACTGGCAGTGCGCTGTCTGGGCGAACTGACGTGGGAGCGGCTGGAAACCCTGCGCGCCGCCGACGCGATCTTTCTGGAAGAACTGGATGCGGCAGGGCTGCTGCGAAACAGCACGTCCCAGTGCTTCGCGGTATTGCTGCCGGTGCGCAGCGTCGGCGTGATGGGTGACAACCGCACCTATGAGGAAGTCATCGCCCTGCGCGCCGTGACGACCGATGACTTCATGACCGCCGATTGGGCACGGCTGCCCTACGACCTGCTGGCAAAGGTAAGCAATCGCATCGTTAGCGAGGTCAAAGGCGTCAACCGCGTCGTCTACGACATCAGCAGCAAGCCGCCAGCGACGATCGAGTGGGAGTAGCGGCCAATCGCTGCCGTTTACTAGCCAACATGATTAGCGTATAGGCGCATTGGATAAGAACAAGGGCTGCCCGTCATCAGGACCGCCGACGATCACACCATCCCGAACGTAAACGCCTTCAGGCAAATAGCCATCGATTGTGACCGGCTCAATTCTCAGGTCCAGCAACGCCTCGTCACGGTACATCCAGGCGAATACAGCCGGAAACACATCCTGCAGAACCGTTATCCGGTCATATTGAGAGTAATCTTCTTCCGGCCAGCGTATCGCCAGGAACGTGCCGAAACGGTCCTGAATGTCCAGCCGGTCGATCTCTGAGGCCGAATAATGCGTCAGGCGATAACAGTTCTTAGTGAGATATGGCCCGTGATCGCCAGCCACGATGATAATGGAATCCGGGTCGCTCGCGATGAGGGTTTCTACATCCTGTCTCATTTCTGAATTGGCTCTTCGTAACTTTTCTTCAAACAACTGCGTCTCGTCGGGAAGACAGGCGCCGGAGTCTTGGCTGTGGCCAGGAACCAAAGAATGGGTATAGACGAATAGCGGATCCTCACCCGGATTGGCAAAGACTTCTCGCTTTGCCTGAACATATTCGGTGTGCTCGATGGCTGCCAGATCAATATCAAACCGAAATTCTCCCATCAGAATCCTGGCGATAAGCGACTGGTGAACAGGAAAGGCGATGTTGTGTGGCGTATAATAATCGTATAACGGGCCATTAAACCGGAAGAAATAATTTGTTTTGAAGAGGCCGGCTGTCCGGTAGTCCAAAGATCGTAAGAAGTGCTGAACCGTTCCATCACCGTTTACGCCCAAGCTTTGACGGCTGGTATTGGAAATATTGAGCACCCGGTTCATTGTGGCCAGGGAGGACGCAGCAACTGAATATGCGTGGGGATAAAGCGTAAAACCCTGCTCTGCCAGAAACTTTTCCTGGTCACTATTGTCGATGCCATAGCTCAGCATGATTTCATTTGGGACATAGGCATCATAGACCAGGAGATAAATATTGGGCGTTGACCGGGGCTGCTTTCCCTCAACCGCGACTGCCAAACGGTTTTCGGCAGCGGCTTCTACAACGGGTTCAGAAACCGGACCACTATTTTCGGTCATGAACGCCAATGCAAGGTAGCCTACCACAAATACCACAACGACAAACGTCAGGTCGCGCTTGTCGTTGAGCCTAAGAAGAAACCAGGTAACTATCAAAACAATTGCGAAAAAAGTGAGTTGTATAAAGATGTTGCCTTCACCATACCAAGATTGTGATGAACTGATGGTAGCCATGTTAAAGACTGTAAACACATATGCATGAGCGACACTGACCAGCAGACGCGGCGACGAATACCGGCCAAGTAGCCATGGAATAATCACCACCAGCCCAACTGAAATGATCAAAAATATTGTCAGGATAACGATGAGATCAACAACACCTATAATTTCCCTATTCGCAATTAAATATTGGGCGATAGAAGCCATAGGCAACATAGCAACCAGCAGATAGCCGCTTACATCGGCGACGTGCGCTGGAACATCGTGTTTTACAGCTGTAACGGTAAAGCGAGCCAGCCAATGGGCAAGCAGAAAAACAAGAATGAGAGCTATTGATACCCACACAAAAACAAAGGAAAAAACACTGTTGACGCTGTGAGGATCGGGTACGAGTATCCAAAGGACAGCAACCGATAAGGCGCTGTAAAGCAATAACAGCACACTTGGTATTACCGCGTTCCTGTATATAAACGCGGGCTGAAAGAAGCGCGTTACAGCGTTGTTGACTTGAAGTTTCATTGTTTGATCCGTTTGATCCCCAGATTTGGCTATCTTCTTTGGAGCAAAAATAGCGTGCGCTGGCTATCCTGAAGTGGAACCTCTTTGAGGATTGCGAACTCATGCGAAAAGGCGTCGCGAAAACCATCGATGGTGTAACCCGGGAAGATGTCATCCCGCGAGGCCAGCAGTCGTTGAACCTGAGAGTCGCTTTTGGGTACAAACTCGATGATCAGATAGCGGCCGAGCGCTGCCATTGTCCGGGCGATCATGCGTAATGGCACGTTATTTGAAATTGCCAGATGATGAATTAAGGCCAGCGCCATCACCAGATCAAAAGGCCCGCGACGGAAAAACCCCGAACGCTCCTGCCCATGCCAGCCGATGTCTGGAGAAGGGTTTGTGATATCCATGACCAGCGGCAGAATATGTGTCGTCCCGGCCCTTTTCGCTTCGAGATAATTGAGCTCGACAGCACCGGGATCGAAGTCTGCCGAAATGACAAGGCTGTCGTCCCCATCGGCCAAACGGCTGAATACCCCCGTGTTTGCCCCCAGATCAAGTATGCTGGTGGCAGCTACCTCCCGCATCAGGCTCTTTACTGTCTGTTTCTTGGCTTCAAACGAGGCATCAGAATAATTTGTATGCTGATAATACGCTGACCAGTCCGTGCTTTTCGGGCTCCAGGTTAACTTTCGGATCGTGCTCTCGAGATTATCAATCAGCCCCAACAGGCCGAGTTTGCTTATCCTGCGCCCGGCTTTCTTTTCCTGCGAACCAGTCCCCGCATAGCGCGACTGCGCCCCGGCGTGAAGATGAATATGAGTCAGCAGGCCGGGCTTGAAACGGGTGGAAAATGGAAGCAGCCGGCTGGCTAGATCCAGAGGAATGCCATCGATAAACTGGGTCAGCAGCTTGCTCAGCCGGATGTCGACCAACGACATCAATGCCAATGGAGCCAGAAAATGCTGACAGAACTGGCGGTAACCAACCCAGGGGGTTCCTTCTTCATAGCGCGTGAAACTCAGCGTGTCAATTAAAATCGGACGCCCGCGGTGAAACTGGATGTTGTAGGCGCTGGCATCCTTGAGAATCATGCCATGCTGTAACGCTTCTCTTTGCAACCTGAGCGTCAGCAAGGCAGCATCTTTATACTGCGAGAAACACCATTCGTAAGGATAGGAGATAAACCGGATTGGTTCGACCTGAACGACTTTATAGACCGTTGCAGGATCAGCAACCGGGCCGCTAACTTCGGTATGCTCAACGACCAGAGATTGGCTGACCAGCTTCTCAAAAAGCCCCGATGAAATCAGGTGGTCGTAGTCCGATTTATACACCTGGTTTATCTGCCGGTAGATTTGCCCGCCAGATTCGAAGATAAATCCGGCGGGATCGCGAAACGACGCCGGATGAATCTCATGCATCTCCAGAACCACCGGTGTGCTCGCGCTGATCGTGTGGCCTGTGGTCACTTCGCCGGAACCACGATCTGACTCGTTGCCAGTTCAGTCGTAGGAAGACGCCAACGCCCAGTACCGCTGCCAGAATGGCCTGCAAAACGACGCTACCCGACCCCGGATCTAAATACACGTCAAAATCTCCTTAACTGAAGTCGCAAATATGACACTAAGTACATAATAAGACTAAAATGATAAGTATGTGTTGAGATACTGCCAATGTTAATAAGTGCGCCAATCGTGACTGCGCTGGCGTATACAACGAGGCAAGGTAGTGCGCCACTCAAGTGCTTTCGATAAGGTTCAGCCATGAAAACCATCGGACTGATCGGCGGGATGAGCTGGGAATCGTCCGCCGAATACTATCGCCTGATTAACGAAGGCGTGCGCGAACGGCTCGGCGGCCTGCATTCCGCCGATTGCCTGATGTACAGCTTCGACTTCGCGGAAATCGAACAGTTGCAATCGGCGGGCGCGTGGGACGAAGCCACCGCGCGTATGGTCGACGTTGCCCGGCGGCTGGAAGCGGGCGGCGCAGCGTGCGTCCTCATCTGCACCAATACGATGCACCGCATGGCGGATGACGTTCAGGCTGCCATCCGCGTGCCGCTGATCCACATCGCCGACCCAACCGCCGAAGTCATCTGCCGCGACGGTTACCACACCGTCGGCCTGCTCGGCACGATCTACACCATGGAGCAGGATTTCTACAAAGGGCGGCTGCGCGAGAAATACGGGTTGACGGTGCTCACGCCGGACGCCGCAGACCGCCAGGCGGTGAATCGCATCATCTACGATGAACTCGTTTGCGGCACGATCAGGCCGGAATCCCGCGACCTGTATATCGAGGTCATCGAGCGACTGGCGCAGCGTGGCGCGCAGGCCATCATTCTGGGCTGCACCGAGATTGGCCTGCTGATCAAGCCGGAGCATAGCCCGCTGCCGGTTTACGACACCACCGCGCTGCACGCCGCGGCGGCGGTCGACTTCGCGCTGAGCGACCAGTAGCTACCGCTTCGTTTTTACGACTTCTATATATTTCAACCGCCGGTTTACGCGGCGAATCTGCGTTTTCTCTGCGCTCCCCCGCCTAGACTGAAATCAATTCTGTCAGCAGCGAAGGGCACGCGGCTATCCGGCCCGCCCTTCGCCATCAGGGGAGGCAACGTCATGCAGACGACGCTGCGTATTGGCATCGTTGGCACCAACGGCTGGGTAGAGACATTTCACCTGCCGAATCTCTCAAGCCATCCACAAGCTCAGGTGACGGCCATCAGCGGGCGCAACCGGACCCGCGCCGAAGAACTGGCGGGACGGTTTGGCGCGCGCCGGGTCTTCACCGATTACCGGCAGATGATCGACAGCGGCGCGGTTGACGCCATCGTCGTGTCGCTGCCGAGCGACATGCAGTATCCGGTCATTCTCGAAGCGTTGGACGCGCGACTGCACGTGCTGGCCGACGCTCCGCTGACCGCCAACGCCCGCGAAGCCGGGAATCTGCACGAGCAGGCGCGGGCCGCCGGCGTCATGCATATGGTCAACCATGTCTGGCGCTGGACGCCGATGCAGCGCCACCTGAAGGCGCTGGTCGATAGCGATTATGTGGGCCGCATCTACGACGCGCACATGCGCTTTGCCCTCGGTTACGAACGCTTCGCCGGCCTGCGCTGGCGACAGGATACCAGTGTCGCGTACGGCGTGCTGGGCGACCTCGGCACACACCTCATCGACCTGTCGCGCTGGCTGATCGGCGACATTGCGTCGGTAGCGGCCAGCGTGAGGCAGTTCGCGCCAGATGCCGGGCTGGAACCCGCATCTGACTCGGCGGTGCTGGCGCTTGATTTCGCCAACGGCGCGCATGGCTCGCTGGCCGTCACATCCGCGGCTCAGGTCGGCCAGCGCATGTTCGACCAGACCATCGCCCTTCACGGAGAGGACGGCGTTCTGGAAGCGCGCTTCAACGGTGCCGATTTCCGGGTGATGGGCGCTCGCCGCGACGACCGCGAGCTACAGACGCTGCCCACACCTGACAATCTGCTGGAAGGGATCGAACGGCCGCTGGATGTGTTCACGCGCCAGAGCGCTGCCGGACGCCGGTTCGTCGATGCCATCCTCCATGATGACGATCCCGAACCGAGCTTCTACGACGGCTGGAAAACCCGGCAGGTACTTGACGCAGCGCTGGAATCCGCTGCTGCCGGCCGCCGGATTGATGTCCAGCCGAAGGCTCCTCGCCAGCCTAAATCGCTGTTTGCAGATTACATAGCCGTGCCGGGCTGATTGTCCGGCGCGAGAAAGCGGTAACCGTATGAATCGCCGTCAACTTGGGGCCTTAATGGCCCTTAATTTCGCGCCGCTTTTGATCGGCAATTCCATCATGCCGCTGCTGCCGATTTACGCCCGTTCGATGGGCGCGGACGTCGCCGTAACCGGGCTGGTGCTTGGCATCATCTTCGCGTCGCTTTCCGCCGGAGCGCTCTTCAGCGGGTGGCTGTCCGACCGCTTCCAGCAGCGCAGGCTGACTCTGTTCGCCAGTGCAGCGGTCAAGCTGGCCGCTCTGCTCCTGATGAGCCAGACGGACAATTTCGCCATTTTCGTGGTGCTCACGTCCATCGTCTGGTTCGCCGGCGGCGTCACGACATCGACCATCGGCATTCTCGCCGGTATGCAGGCCGGCGCTGCCTCGCGCGGTCGCACCTTCGGCGCGATTGCGCTCGGCGGCGGCATCAGCCAGATTCTGGCCGGCGTGGCCGCCGGAACCATCGTCGCTCAGGCGGGATTCCAGACGCTGTTCCTGCTGCTCGCAGGCGTTCAGGTTATTCCGCTGGTCGTCGCCGTGCTGATCGTGCGCGACGTTCCGCCCGTGCCGCGCCAGCGCAAACAGGCATCCGAACAGCCGATCCAGAGCCAGACGTTCTGGCTGCTGCTCGGCGCAAGCGTGCTGGCCTATATCGTCAGCTTCGGCACGACGCTGGGGCGCACGATCATGATGGAGAAGCTGGGCTTCGATCCCGCCGCCATTTCCAGCGCGGTTGCGATCACGGGCATTGTCGCCACGCCGCTGCCGTTCGTGCTCGGCACGCTCTCCGACCGCGTAGGGCGTCACCCGCTGCTCGCGCTGGCCTACGCGCTGACAGCCGTGGGCACGATCATCCTGTCGCTGGCGACGACGCTGGGCGGTTTCTGGCTGGCGACCATCATGTTCGCCATGCTGCCTTCCGGTCTGACGCTGTCCTCGGCGCTGGTCACGGACACCGTGCCGCGCGAAGCGCTCGGCAGCGCGCTTTCGCGCCTGTCGACAACGCCGTGGATCGGCGGCATCATCGGCTTCACCGGCACAGGCGCGCTCATTCAGGCCCTCGGCCCACAGCCGGTGTTCCTGCTGCTGGCCGTGTTGCCGGTGCTATCCGCCGGTCTTGTCCTGCGCGCGACGCCCGGCTTCGACCCGCTCGCCCGTTTCCGGCACGCGCGTTAACTTCTCAACGAACGCTCATCTCCTACTACCTTCTCCCCATTTTCTGGTGGGGAGAAGGTAAGTCCAACAGGTCCATAATGGCCCGCTTGTTCTTATCCGCGCTGGTATGATGAATAGATACCGGCGCGTCTACATTTGACCGTTATATATGTGTCACATACGACGCGCCCCGTTCCTGCTCTGAAACCCCACCGCTTTTGATACGAACGACGGAGAGTTTGCCTCGTATGTCAGCTTCATCTGCTACGGTCCCAACGGACTCTTTCTACTACGCCAATCGCTGGCGTGGTTTGCTTTTTATCGGCGTCTCGGTCATCGCGCTCAGCCTGAACAACGGCGTGCTCAACGTCGCCCTCCCGTCCATCGGGCGCGACCTCAACGCCGGTAGCACCGACCTGCAATGGATTATCGACGGCTACGTGCTGGTGTTTGCCGCCTTTCTGCTGACTCTTGGCACGCTCGGCGACCGCTTTGGGCGCAAGCGCGCGCTGCAAAGCGGGCTGGTGCTCTTCGCCCTCGGTTCGATTCCGGCCGCTTTCGCAACCAGCACCGGCATGCTCATCGCCGCGCGCATGTTTCAGGGCTTTGCCGGAGCATTAATCCTGCCCGCCACGCTCTCCATTATCAGCGGCACTTTTCAGGCTGAAGAACGCCCGCGCGCCATTGCCTCATGGGCGTCGCTGTTTGGCCTCGGCGTCGGCATCGGCCCGGTGCTGGGCGGCTTTCTGGTCCAGACGTTTAGCTGGCACGCCGTGTTTCTGGCCAATGTTCCGGTCATCATCATCGCGCTGATCGGCGGGCAGATTTATCTGGGCGAAACGCGCGAGCCGAGCGCCCCGCCGCCCGACGTCATCGGTTCGCTATTGTCGATTGCCGGCCTGTTCGCGCTGGTCTACGGCATCATCGAAGCGGGTATGCTCGGCTGGGGCGACAGCAGCGTCGTGCTGTCGCTGGGCGCGGCGGTCGTTTTGCTGGCGTTGTTCGTCATCTGGGAAGCGCGCACGCCACATCCGATGCTGCCGCTGTATTTCTTCCGCAATCCCGCCTTTACCGGCGCAAACATCACCCTGACGCTGCTGTCGTTCAGCCTTTTCGGCGCGGTGTTCTTCGTGCCACAGTTTTTGCAATCCATTCTGGGTTATCCGGCGTTTACCGCCGGATTACTGCTGCTGCCACTGGCCATCACGCTGACGTTTATGACCTCGCGCTCGGCGCTGGTGACGGAACGGCTCGGCACGAAGCGCACGGTTGCCCTCGGCGTTGCCATGACCGGCACGGCCTTCCTGTATATGGCGCTGGTCTACCACGTCGACACGGCCTATTTCCCATGGGTCCTCATCGGCCAGATCCTGCAGGCCAGCGGCATCGGGCTGGCCATCAGCCCGGCGACGACCGCCGTGATGAGTTCGGTTCCGGTCGAAAAGGCGGGCGTTGGCAGCGCCATGAACGACACGACGCGCCAGTTAGGCGGGGCGCTCGGCGTTGCCGTGCTCGGCACGATTGCCACCAGCCTGTATATCAGCGGTGTCGCGCCGCTCGAAACCGCGCTGGAACCGGAAGTTTTCGCGCAGGTTTCGGCGGGCCTGCAAACGGCGCTCAGCCCGGCAACTCAGGCGCTGATCGACCCGGCGCTGCAGCCGATGGTGGTCGATACGGCGAAGCTGGCGTTCATGCGCGGCATGAATCAGGCGTTTCTGGTCGGGGCGCTGGTGATGTACGCATCGGCGCTGTTCGCGCTGCGGATGCTGCCGGATGTCGTTAAAGGCAGTCGCAGCCCGCGCGACGCAAGGGAAACGCAGCCGGCGGGTCAGATGCTGCAACAGGCAGCTTTGCCCGCCGAAGGGCAGGATTAAGGGGCCGGCTTCCAACAACGAAAACGCCCGGCGAGGTCTGGATGACTTCGACCGGGCGTTTTATTTGCGGTGCGGGCGGCGGCAGAGCTTACTGCGGCAGCTCCAGCACGTAAATCGCGTTGTCGTAAGGAATGGCGCTCGCCGGATCGGCAACCGCGCCGGTCAAGTACAGCCGGTCGCCGCTGGCGTCGAAATAAAGACCGGCAAGCGGGACGAGAACGCGCGTGTCTTCGGCAAGCGGAGAGGGAATTTCCGCGATTTCCCCGATGTCGAGATCGGCGATCTGGATCGACTCAATGGCGCTGTTGGAGATGCTCAACCACGCGGCGCGCCTGCCATCCGGGGAAATTGCCAGCGGGCGCTGGGTGAATTTCTCAGCGGCAATTTGCATCACAATCTCCCCTGTCCCGGCATCGAGCGCCAGCAGCGATTCGGTTCCGCGGTCGAGCGTATACAGGCGCTGACCATCGGCGCTGTATTGCAGCACGGTCATCGGCACGCTTGGCTGTCCCAGGCCAGGATCGTAGATCACATTCGGCTCGCCGGTCGCCACATCCCAGACGATGACGCGGCCATAAAGCGTCGCAACCGCGATTTCGGAACCATCGGGTGAAACGCGCAGCGCCGCCGGGCCATCCGGGACGCCCATCTGTTGCTCGCGCAAGGCTTCGAAGGTGTCCGGTCGCTCCATCATGAGGCGCGTCATGTGGCCCGTTTCGGTATCCCAGATTTGAATCTGCAGCGGTCTGGCAGCCACAACGGCAACGCTTTGCGTCCCCGGTATCCACTGCATCCCTCCACCATCGGGCGCAACCGGCAGTTGCCGGATACGTTCGCCGGTTTCAATCTCCCAGAGGTCGATCCAGCCCACCGGGTAAAGGGCTGCCAGCAAGCGGCCATCGGGCGAAAAGGCCACATCACGGGCATAGTCTGTCTGGCCGTCAAAGGCTTCAATCCCCGCGCCGCGCTCAAGGTCGTAGACACGGATCGGCAGCAGGAATGAATGCACCTCACCGTGATAGGTTGCGTCCTCGAAGGTTGCCAGCAGGCGGCCATCGGGCGAGATGCGGCTGTTGAACACCTCGCCATAGGCGGTGATGGTCGTGACATCCTGAGCGAAGGCCGCCGGAAGGCCCGCCGACACAAGCAGAAGTGCCGCAACCACGACGGTGAGTTTCAGACGGCGCATGAGACTCTCCTCACTCTCACTATGAAAAGGTACGGGGCGTTTGCTCAGGACAAGGTTATCAGACAGCGGGAGAATGGCAAATCAGGGGGAAACCAGTTCCGGCGAATAAGCCGTATTCGAGGAGTCTAATGCCTCAATCGGCGTGAGCAGGGTTCGAACAATTATCGTTTCTGAGGATGATCCCAATAATGGCCTGTTTCAATGCCTCAATCGGCGTGAGCAGGGTTCGAACACGAAAAACCCTCTCTGTCTACAGAACCAGATTGTCGTTTCAATGCCTCAATCGGCGTGAGCAGGGTTCGAACACGAAAAACCCTCTCTGTCTACAGAACCAGATTGTCGTTTCAATGCCTCAATCGGCGTGAGCAGGGTTCGAACATCCATGAATGGATACAGGGTCAGCGCGAAAGAGCGTCGTTTCAATGCCTCAATCGGCGTGAGCAGGGTTCGAACCCACTGATATTCTCAGCAACCCGTTCTCTCTCTTTATGGTTTCAATGCCTCAATCGGCGTGAGCAGGGTTCGAACGCGGTTTGTACGTCCCGCGTGAAGGTGTACCACTCGGTTTCAATGCCTCAATCGGCGTGAGCAGGGTTCGAACAGGTTGTCGATACCTACGACAGCGTGGCGGACTGGCGTTTCAATGCCTCAATCGGCGTGAGCAGGGTTCGAACGATGTACGGGTACCGCGTCTACAAAAACAGCGCCCGCAAGTTTCAATGCCTCAATCGGCGTGAGCAGGGTTCGAACGCGTGACGCGCCAGCAAGTCGATTTGCTCAGGCTGGTTTCAATGCCTCAATCGGCGTGAGCAGGGTTCGAACCTTAAGCAGCGTACTCTTGATCTGTTCCAGGCGCTCGTTTCAATGCCTCAATCGGCGTGAGCAGGGTTCGAACAAGTTCAAGATAGGGTGGAGCAATATCAATCAGCACGTTTCAATGCCTCAATCGGCGTGAGCAGGGTTCGAACCATCCCCCAATGGGCTGCGCCTCGTTATCCCCTACACAGTTTCAATGCCTCAATCGGCGTGAGCAGGGTTCGAACCCGCGCTCAACGCGCCCGCGCCCTCAAATCTATCGCGTTTCAATGCCTCAATCGGCGTGAGCAGGGTTCGAACGGGCGAGGGCCCCTCGCCCATCAACGGATGGGCGGAGTTTCAATGCCTCAATCGGCGTGAGCAGGGTTCGAACTCAGCAGCGCGACCGGTTGTTCTGCCGCACTCGGGTCGTTTCAATGCCTCAATCGGCGTGAGCAGGGTTCGAACCGGTATTCAGATCAATCATGGACCAGGTCCTTCCTGTTTCAATGCCTCAATCGGCGTGAGCAGGGTTCGAACAACGGTGCGATTAAGCCATATAGACCGCAAAGGAGGTTTCAATGCCTCAATCGGCGTGAGCAGGGTTCGAACCAGTGGCCGAGACAATTGAACGGCTGTGGGCTCAAATGTTTCAATGCCTCAATCGGCGTGAGCAGGGTTCGAACTATATCGCCGTCAGGCTATTGTTCGAGGATTGGGAGGTTTCAATGCCTCAATCGGCGTGAGCAGGGTTCGAACCCCGGATGACTACAACCGGGCCAGCATAGCCCTACGTTTCAATGCCTCAATCGGCGTGAGCAGGGTTCGAACGAGGTCCGAGGCCTGAAACGGCGTCGGCGTCGGGAAAGTTTCAATGCCTCAATCGGCGTGAGCAGGGTTCGAACCCCTGTTTCTCGCGTAGTATAGCACCGGCTGGCTGCGTTTTTCAAGTATTCTTATTCACTCCGACAAAATACTTCCCTCAGACGGCGAAAAAACTTGCGAGAGGCTCTCGCGTGGAGAGCGGTGCACTTCGCCTCTCGCAAATTTGCGTCACCGGGAAGCGCACGCGGAAAATAGATAGTTCAGCGCGCTTTCAACGCTGCGACAAGCTCACCCAGCCCGGAAAAGATGCAGTCCGGCCGGTAGGGGCTGGTTTTCAGGTCGTCGGGCTGCGTCTCGCCGCTTAGCACGAGCGCGGTTCGGATCGGCGCGTGCTGGCCCATGGCGATATCGGTATACAGGCGGTCGCCGACCATGCACAGGCTTTCGAGTGGCAGGCCGAGCTTGCCGGCGGCCATCGCCGCGATTTCCCGGTTGGGTTTGCCGATGATCACGTCCGGGTCGCGCCCGGTCGAGGCCCGCACAAGGGCCATGATCGCGCCGATGTCCGGGATGAAACCACCCGCCACCGGGCAGTTGATGTCGGGATGGGTGGCGATATACGGCAGGCCGGCGCGCGCGAGGTCGCACAAGCGGCTCAGGCGCTGGTAATCCGTCGTCATGTCGAAGCCGAGCACGACATAATCGGGCGCGTCCATGTCCAGCCGGAAGCCATGATCCAGAAACTCGCTTTCCAGATCGGGCGTGCCGAACAGCGCGACCTTCGCGCCGGGCGCGCGCTGCGCCAGATAGCGTGCGGTCGCTTCGCCCGACGTCAGAATGCGCTCGGCGGGCACGTCGATGCCCATGGCCGCGAACTTGCGGGCATAGCTGTCGCGCCGCTTCGACGAGTTGTTGGTCAGGAACACGAACGGCAGCCCCGTTTCCTGTGCATGACGCCAGAACTCGACCGCGCCCGGCAGCAAACGGTCGCTGAGGTAAAACGTGCCGTCCATGTCGAGCATGAAGCCGCGAACGCCATGCAAAAACGAACTCAACGCACGTCCTCCCGATCACCGCTCAGGCCCGCCATCAGACCGCCCCAGTTGATGACCGCGCCGGTGGCGATGATGCCGGTCTGCACCTGACGCGCCTCGACCGAGTTGGCCAGCGAATGACCACCGCCGAACACAGACGCGCCGGGTCGATAAAAGTTTGTCAGTAACCCGGACTAATTCATACAAATCTAATACATCCTCGCCTTGATCCCGAAATCGCCATACTCTACGATGAAACGATGGACATTGCAGCCTGCAAAGAGGAGAAAACCGTGAAGCCATCTTATTTGCGTTCGATTTCTTTGATGTTCATTATTGCTCTGCTGGTGGCAAGTTGTAGTACTGCCAGCATCATCGCAGAAGTTATCGATTCCATAGAAATTGCGCCAGGGGACACCGGGCTTTAGCCCGGTGGGGAATGGCGCTTGCCTCCTTTCCCTTCCCGTGATATAATTAGATTGCTATGAGCAAACAAACTCGGCACGCAACCTACAACATCAACTACCACCTCGTCTGGTGTCCGAAATACCGGCGTCCAGTCCTGGCGGGGAATGTTGGCGTGCGCCTGGCCGAATTGTTGCCCGAATACGTCCAGGAGCTTGACGGTG
>Ga0207864_1002379_pt1 | contig 17868 bp, 19 predicted proteins | sample HigsolmetaAR202D_FD_184834 | JGI IMG/M metagenome (GOLD analysis project Ga0207864, IMG submission 184834) | Ionic liquid and high solid enriched microbial communities from the Joint BioEnergy Institute, USA - AR20-2-D (SPAdes) (version 2) ... | reverse complement strand
TGGGTCGGTGCCTGCGCCTGCGCGATGCCGTCCGAATCCTCGTCGACCCTGAGCGGCTGATCGACCGCCACGCCGTCCGGATCCGCGCTCAGCGCCGAGAGTGTGCCTGCGGCGAGGATCTCGCCCGGATCCTCGAGCGCACCGCCGGATCCGCCTGTGGTGCGCAGTTCTCCTGAGCTCGTGTACGTGCGCATTAGGTGTCCTTGATTCCTGCCGCGTAGAACTGCACGGCGCTCGCTGCTGAGGCGCGCGCGATGATCATGTTGCCGGTGCCGAGAATCACCGCCTTGCCGTCCGTGATCGACTCACCGCGTCCACCGCTCGCCTTGAGCATCCCCTGATCCCACTTGCGCGGCACGCCTGCCGTGTTGATGTACACCTCCACCATCACGTCCTCGGATGCCGTGTTCACGAAGTCGAGCCGCGTGACGTACCAGGTCTCGTTCGGCGGCACAGGCCCGACGATCGCCGCGACTGCGGTCGCCAGTTCGCCCTGTCCGAGCACTGCCGCAACGCGCGCCATCAGTACGCTCCTGCAATCAGCATCGGCTCGAGCTCATCGGCCGACTGAGTAGCACTGATCGTGATCTCATCGCCCGAGACGGCGACGGAGATTCCGGATCCGCCGACGAGCGAGCGGAAGTTGAGCTGCACGCCGCTCTTGTCGCGGAAAACACCGGCACCGGATCCGACGTTCGCGCCCGTGTTCGCCTCGCCTCCTCCGCCGCCTCCGCCGCCTGCGTCGCGCCACGCGGCGTGGAAGTCCCGTCCGGAGAGCTTCACGAGCACCTGTCCTTGCTGCCCTGCGCTCAGCATTTCCTGAATCGCCTGCAGCTCTCGCGTGACGCGATTGATGTGCTCCATGAGCTGACGGAGCTTCGCGTCATCGAAGCGAATATCGAGCGTGCCGAGCTGCCGGATAGCCATCAGCGTGCTCCTATCGGCCCGGCAATGAGCCGCCACGTGCCCATGCGCCAGTCATCGCCGAGCGCCGTCGACTCCACGCGCAGCCCGATCTGCCGGCCGCGGATCCGCAGATGCGTGCGCTCGGTAGTGCTCGAGACGGCGGCGAGCTCGGTCTGCCGGCGCGGCGCACCAGGGTACTCACGCGCAAAGAGCCGGATCTGCACCGAGCCGCTCAGCGCCTTGAAGTCCGGGATCTGCGCGTTGACGAGCATCTCGTACTCGCCGTTCGGGTCGATCTCGCCCTCGAAGCTCTCGAGGTAGGCCGTCATCGCGGCCGGATTGTCCTCCTCATCGAGCACGTCGACGCCGTTCTCGTGGAGGTACAGTCGCCCGTTCCTCCACCCGATCGGATAGCCCACCGCGGCGTTCTTCCCCGAGCGGCACTCGCGCGCCATGTCCGAGACGTACCAGCAGCGGTGTGCGACGTTGTAGATCGCGACGCGGGAGTTTTCCTCGGAGCCGTAGCCCGGGAAGTCCCACCAGATCTCGTCGAACTCCTCGAGGTAGCAGGCGTGAGCCTTTCCGAGCATCGCGCGGTTCATCGCCGGAGCTGTCCGCGATCCGAAGACGTAGCGGGCGATCTCGCACGGGAGCTTGGTGAGCGCGCCGTCGTAGACGTAGAAGTCGTGCTCGGTCATGAAGTAGACGACGCCGTTTCGCTCAGCCGCCGCCATGCGCGAGGCGATCTTCTGGCAGTAGCCCACGAAGTCGATGGTGTAGACCGTGAGGCCTCCGACCACCGAGAGCCAGTAGACGCCCTTGTCGGACCAGATGAGGATGCCCCGCCGAGTCTTGATCGCCGTGATGAGGCGCGAACCCACGTCGAGACGCTTCGATCCCGCATCGTTGACGTCCGAAGGGATCCATTCCTCGTAGTTGTCGCCCGCGCACCAGCGAATGAACATGCGATCCTGCTCGCCGGTGCTCACGGTGTTCGCGCCGAAGGCGATCACGTGCCGGTCATCGGGACCGACCATCATGAACTCGATGTTGGCGGGTGCGCCTTCCACGCGCTTCGCGCGCGAGCCAGGTCCGAGTGTGCGGTCCCACACGTAGAGCGTGTCGCCGTTCGGCGAGGCGAGGAGATCCTCGCCCCAGTTGTCGAGCGACCACACGCGCCCATAGGCGCCGTACGTGGAGCTCTCGCGCGCGGTGCCGTAGGCCTCCTCGCCGTAGTCTCCGGTGCCGTAGCCGCGCAGGATCCCGTCCGATTCGAGGCCCGCGCGGATGTCGTACTCGGCCACCACGACGCCGCCGCCGGTCGCCGTCGCGGCCGCGTTGCTCGCTGCGCGCACGGTGTACCTGTCGAGATCGAGCACGGTCTCGATTTCGTACTCGCCCGAGAGCGTGATGCCGCCGACCGCCGATGCGCCGGAGAAACGCACGCAGTCGCCCTCGGCCGCGTCATGCCCTGGATCCGTCACCGTGACGACCGGAGAACCGACCTGCGTCGCGAAGCCGTCGATGATGGTCGCGGTGCGCCGGATAGGCGTGATGTCGTAGATCCGCCCGTTGTTGACGAGGTAGAGCTTCTTGTGGGTGCCGAAGGCGATCCAGTTCTGCCCGTCGAGCGAGTCCCACGTGTGCGTCGACCGCGCACGGCCCTTGTAGAGCAGCTCGAGCCCGCTCGCATCGTCCACCACGTTGTAGCGGGTGAAGCCGCCCATCTTCTCGGGCAGACCGTCTTTCCAGCGCACGTTGAGTCCGTCGTGCCAGCGGCCTTCCGCCCCGCGCGGCGTCTCCTCCATGAAGAGACCCGGCGCGAGTTCGAGCGGCAGCGGGCGCTGTTTGCGCGGACCTGCCATCAGACGATCGCTCCCTTCACGTTCGGCGGCGAGCCGCCGGCGAGGAAGTTCACGGTGCCGCTGTTCGGATCGACAGCCTTTCCGGCCGCACCGCCTGCGCCGCCCTGGCGCTGCGTGCCGTTGGCGCCTGCACTTCCGGGCTGGCCCCAATCGCCGCCCGCACCGCCGTTGTTTCCGGTGCCTCCGCGGAACGGATCGCCGCGACCGATGCCACCCGCTCCGGCCGCGCCGTTCGGCCCGTGCGTACCGTCCGAGCCGCTGTTGTCCTGCATCCCGAGGCCGCCCTTGCCGCCACCGGCGCCACCGCCTCCTCCGCCTCCGGATCCGATCGAGGCCGTGACACCGCCGCCGCCACCACCACCACCGCCGCCCCAGATGAAGCCGTTATTCGTGATGTTGAGCGTGCGGCCTGCGCCCGGACCCTTGATCGCAGGCCCACCCGCACGGCCCGCCTGCGCGCCGAAGGTGTGCGCCTCATTGCCACCGATGAAGAAGCAGCCGCGTCCACCGTCGCCACCCTTGCCGAGGATGTAGCCGTTGTTAACCAGGTTGATGATCGAGCCGGAGGCGAAGCCGCTCGTGTCGATCGCCGGCGTGCTCGTATCGGAGGCCTGCACGACGACGCCGGTCTGCACCGTGACGTTCACCGTGACGATCTCGCTCGGCGAGCCGAGGAGTCTGTGCAGGTTCACGTCAAAGGTGTTCATCGCGATCGTGAGGTCGTAGGACGTGGTGCCGCCGGAGGCCTGCACGTTCTTGCGCGCGTCCGCGACCCAGACCTGTTCGGTCCCGTTGTAGGAGAGCTCGTACACGTCGATCGCACCGGCGGCAGCGGTGAGCGAGCTCGCATTCGGTGAGTCGAAGCGCACGTTGGCAGGCCACGCGAGCGTGCGGCCGCCGCCCGCATCCTGCTTGATCCACAGCTCGATCGTCTGCCCGTCCGTGGGATTCAGGATCTGAAGCTGACGGTTGCCGCCGAGCGTCACGCGGAACTTGTTGGACTTCGAGGCATCGAGCGTGATCGTCGGGCCGTCCGTGAGCTCGACGAACGTCGTGGCGAAGCCCGCCGTGTGAACGTTGAAGGCGTCCTTCCGCGCGTACTTCGCCGCCTCTACCCCGCCGAGCTTCTCGGCGTCCTGCGCCGAGGCGACCGAGCCGAGCACGTCGGCCTGAATCGCCGTCACGTTGGTGCCGTCGACGTACAGAAGCTGCCGCGCGCCGTGAGGCACCGTGACGCCCGTACCGGAGGCCGTTTTCACGGTCTGCGGCTGTCCGGTCTGATTGATGACGAGATAGATCTTCGATTTCGCCGGCACGATGATGTTGCGCGTCGCGCCCGGGGCGCCCGTGAGCAGGATCGCCGCACAGCGCGCCTGATCCTGGGCGCCGTTCTGCGCGGTGAGCGTCACGTCCTGATTGGCCACCGTCACCTGCGCCGTGCGCGCGATCGCGTCCTCGATGAGCTGCAGCGCGGCGGAATTGAGGATCGCGCCCCACGTATTCGTGTTCGCGCCCGTCTCCTGAAGTCTCAGCCGCAGGAGTTCGCTGAAGGAGTCTGCCATTGTCTACCCTCGGATCTGTGTCATGAGGTCGCCGCCACCGCTGCAGGCTTGAACGGCGAGTAATCGCCGCCGCGGATCATTCCGCGCAGCTCCGCGCGCGCGACGGGCAGGATTTCCTTGTGGTACTTCGACGCGAAATCGCCGTAGCGGTCGTCGGCCTTGAGGAAGTGTTCGGCCTCCATCAGGCACGCCGCAAAGAGCGCATCGGGCACGCGCGACGCGAGCCAGCTCGTGTCATCGGGCGCGTCGGGCGAGAGCACGTCATCGGGCAGCGCCACCATGCGCACCGCGACGGGATAGGCGTCATCCGGCGTCGGCACGAGGTAGATCTCGTCCTCGCGCAGCTCCGCGTAGTAGACCGGCACCCCGAGCTCTGCAGCATCTGGCGCGTACATGCGGCACCAGTCGTAGGAGCGCAGCTCGAGCGCTTGATAGGCCCCGTCTACGATGAGCCCGACCGAGCGAAGCGCCACGCAGTTCGTGGGCTTCGCCACGAGGCGCGAGCCCGGCGTGGTCGACTCCTGCACGTCCTCGCGGTCGAAGATCTCGAGATTGAGATCGCGCACGAGCCGCCGCTCGCCAAGTCCGATGATCGTCGGCAGCGCGGCGACGTACTCCGCGTTCTGCGACTGCGGCCAGGCCTGCAGGGCAGAGTGCAGAGAGCTGTAGGTCCAGGCGACTGCTGGCATCGGTCAGATCTCCTTCACGTCGGCGTCATAGTGAGCCAGACGTCGGATTCGAGGAAAGCGAACGTTTCCGCCCCTACCGCACGGATCGCGTAGGCGTACTGCCGGTTGAGGAAGTCATTGGCCTCCTGATCGAGATACTCGAGCGTGTCCGCCGACACGATGGTGACGAACCAGAGCTGATCGACCGATGGAGGCTGCGAGAACGACGGCGCTCCTTCGTACATCTGCGAGTCGATGCGAAGGATCTCGTAATGCAACACATCCTGATTCAGGAAGTTCGCCGCACTCCACCCGATGCGCAGCGCATTGCCCTCGGCCTCGAGGATCTGGATCTCAGGCGCGACCCGCTCTCCCGGCGGCAGTGGCGTGAGCGACAGATGCGTGACGGCCGCAACGCCCGTGGTGGCTCCGCCAACGGCATCGAACCCGCTGAACCGCCACTCGGCCATTTCGGTTGCAGGCGGATGGCGCGTCGTCTCGCGGTAGCCGACACGCAGCGCATACGGCCCGACAACGATCTCGTCGAAGATCGTCACGCCCTCCGGGGTGATGTGCTCGAAAGCCTGCCCCTCGGCACCCGTAAATAGCGTGCGCACAGCGGCCGTGAAGATCGCGCGCGTCTGAGAGTGTTCAGCCGGATCCGCCGCGAGCTCGAGACCGCTCGCAGGCACTGAGCCCGCCTCGAACGTCTCCATAGCAAACGAGTTGAAATCCGCAACATCGCTGTGACTCTGGAAGTCCTTGAAGTCGACGTTGCGAAAGATGACGACGATGAAGCCGGAGTACTCCTCGGTGCGGTCCTGAAGGCCCGTGACCGAGATCTGCACCGTCTGACCGGCGTACCACTCGAGCAGGCCCTCGTAGGGGAATACGCCGATCGCCATCTGGCCCTTGAAGGTGCGCACACCGTTGCCGTCGTTCCACTCGGCGTCTGGTAGTTCGATCCTGTCCATGTAGCCGAGCGTGTCCGAATCGAAGGCAATCGCGGCGATGCCATGCGCGCCGGGATCCGAGACCGGAATCGTGCGTACCGCTGCTACGACGAGCAGGTCACTCCACTTCGCGTCCTCTGGAATCGTGATGTTGAGGCGCGCGACCTGCGTGGTATCGACCTGCGAGACGAAGTGCTGGTAGTACAGGATCCCGGTCGGCACGAGGTCGCCGGCCTCGATCTGCATCTCGACGATGTTGGAGTTCGGCCACGTGCGGCTGCCGCGTGTGGCGACGTAGTAGCTGTACGTGTTGCCGGGCTCCACCGTGTCATCGAGCGACGTGAGGTTCCACGGGTCGATCCCTTCGGCCCACAGCTCGAACTCGCCGCCGTTGACGGCGCGGTAGATGTCGTAGGCCTCCACCGTGCCGCCAGTGGCTTCCGTCCAGTTGAGGCGGATGTAGGTGTTGCCGTCATCCTCCTCGAGCTCGGCCGAAAGCACCGGAGCGACCGCCTCATCGGGACGAAGGAGCGTCACGACGTTCGAGAGCGCATCCGGTCCCTGCACGGGATGCGCGGCCACCTGATAGTCGTAGCTCACGTTCAGCGCGGCGTCCGTGTCGGTGTACGTGAGCGCCTCGGGCGTGGTCAGTACGGCGCCGAAGATGTCGCGCACGACGGGCAGCGTGAAGATCTCCTCCCATTCGCCCGGCGTGCCGTCGCCGGCCTCGGTAAGGCGCCGGTACAGGTGATACGAGCGCACCTGCGCAACGCTGCCCTCCGATGGCGTCCACTGCAGCTCGTTGCCGCTCGAGAGCGCGGCGCCGGTGAGCACGGGCACCCTGGGCGATGGGAGCTGCTCGGGCGAAGGCCTCCAGAGCGCCACCGCGTCGACGACGCGCACCGGGTTCTCCTGCGGGTGCTTCGGCTCCCAGCAGGAGACGCACACGCGCATGTTGGGCATGTGCCCGTCGAAGATGAGATACCGCAGGAGGAAGCGTCCGCCGCAGCGGCCGCACTCGCCCCATGCTCTCTCGCCCTGCGCGTATCGCTGCCCGGTGAGCACTGTGCCCTCCCGTCAGTAGCGCCCGGTCCGCGGGTAGTACTGGACGCGCACCTCGAGATCACTGCGGTCGCGGTCGGCCTGGCGCAGGAGCTCGAGCTTGCCCCCGATTTTTTCCGGATACCGCGGGCCGCCGTAGGAGACGCGCAGCATCTCGTAGCGCTCGGGAGCGAACTTCTGCGCGAGACGCATCGCAAGGCCCTCGGCCGCAGCATCGAAGGCGTGCGGCGGCATCTGCAGCGTGTTCGACAGGCCTCCGATGTCCTGCGCCTGCCGCAGATAGTCGACGATGATCTGGTCGGTGTCGTTCGAGGCCGCCTGCCAGATGTAGACGCGCCTGCCGTTGAGATCGCCCTGCTTGTCGAGGAAGTACCGATCCGGTCTGCCGCGCGTGGTCTTGTCGACGATCGCGAGATAGTCCTGCCGCGAGATCGCGACCATTTCGATGTCGTGTCCTTCCCTGCGCAGCACCATGCCGAGGATGTCGATGCCGCCGGTGGGCAGAAGAAAGCTCGTCTGCCCTTCCGAGAGCGTCACCGTCTCCTGCTGCACGTTCCACTGCGTGACGCCGATCGTCATCCACTCGGAGGCGAACATCGCCTTCATCGAGCGCAGCGCGCTCTTGATGTGCCGTGCGCCAAGTGTTGCCGGATCGAGGCCTGCGCGCTCGGCCGCCTCCTCGAGGAGCTCGGCGACCCGCGGATCGAACGTGTACGTGCCCGTGGTAGCCATGACGGCACCTCAGTAGCCGGGACGTGCGATCGCGACCTTGATGGCTCCCGTTTCAGCGGTCACGACGACGCGAAGCGCCGTGCCCTGTACCGTCACGACCGCGCCATCGCTGTTGAGCTGCGCAGGGCTTGCTGCGGGCGCTGCACCCTCGCCCGGGATCCGCATGAAGTTCTCCAACGTCCGCTCGACGACAGCGGCCGCGAAGGCCTGCCCGGGCACAGCTATTGCCTGCACCATCGCCGTAGGCAGCTCCTCGTCGCCGCGCGTGCCTCCCGCGATGATCCAGGGCGAGCACACGCGCGCCGGGTAGCCCACTTCGACCTGAGCCGAGCCATTCGAGGCGCTCGGTGTGATCGCCGTGATTTGCGAGTAGACCTTGCTCGAGCGGACCGTCTCGTTGTTCGGCCCGGCAAGCTGCTCGCTGATTTTCTGCCCGTAGCGATCGACGCCCTCGATGGTGAAGGTGATCGCCGACAGATCGCCTGCCGAGGTCAGAGTGACTTCTCGCGGCGGGCTGATGGCGGCGGCGTCCGCCGTGAGTGTGAGCGGCGTCTGCGCGACCGGGTTCTGCGCGGCCGCGAATGCATCGTCATCCGCGGCGCCGCCAGCCTGCAGGGTCAGTGACTTGACTCGCATGAGCTCTCCTCGCTCCTCTCGCGGCGGGCGCGCGCGCCGCTCGCGGAGCAAAGGGTTCCTGACTGAAGCGCGCCGTCAGTGCGGACTCAGCCGCCGTACTGGTCCACGCCGTACGCGCCTTCCTTGGTTGTCGGATCGGCGATCTTGAACAGCGCTGCAAGGCGCGCGCTGCCATCGAGTGTGCCGTCCGGCGTGTACGTGCCACGCACATCGCCCGTGGTGGCGCTCGGCGCTGCAGTCACCGCCGGCGCGAACGTACCGGCGTCCGCGTTGCCATCGAGCGAGGCCATGAAGAAGCCACCCGCGTCGACGCGATAGGGGAATCCGATCGCGCTGCCGGTGCCTGCGGTGAAGCCCGTGACGGCCGCCGAGGTGGTGATCCTCGTGACCCTCTTGAACGCCTTTTGCCCGGTGTGACTCGTGCCGGACGCAGACTGCTCGACGACCCGTGCGCCGTACTCGTCCTCGCCCTCGATGGTGATGACGGCAGTGCCGGTCCAGGCGGCTACGACGTTGCGCGGGACGTCGAACTCGGCCACGCCGTTCGAGGCGAGCGCGCCATTGATGATTGCCGTCCCACCAGCGCCACCGTCGCCAACAGCCTGCGTCTCGCAGATACCGTCCGCGTCAGGCGCCTCCGGCACGCAGGAGAACAGGTAGAGTGGCGTCATCTCCACGCCGCGCTTCGAGTCGTGCGCCGGCGCGTAGTAGGCCCGGCCGTGGAAAAGGCGCTTCGCCTGCGAAAAGTTGTGACGATCCGTCTCCATGTGACAACCCTCTCGATCAGGTCACGGCATTCGCCGCGTCACATTGTTCTGCCCTGCCCGGGCGAGGGCGTTGCCGCCCCCGCCCGAGCCCACATTGGCGCGCTTCACTCGCGCCGTTGTCTTACGTGCCCGAGCCCTCCGAGCCGGCGAGGCCGCGCCAGTCGGTCCAGCCGAACGAGTACCGCTCGCGCTTCTTGTACCTCATGTTTCCCGTCTCGAAGTCGCCCTCGACGCCGCCCGAGACAGCCTTGCGCACGAAATGCTTGAGGCCGTCCGGCACGTCCGTCTTGGCGAACCACGCATCGGGGTCGGTGAGGTAGTGATTGACGGCGAAGCCGTCGCGGACCGAGCCGAGCTTGTAGATCGCGTTGATGTTGTTCGACTCGGAATCCGGCTGATACGGAGTCATCAGCAGTCGCGTGGCGACGAACTGAAGCTCCGTGGGCACGATGAGCTTGACGACCTGCGCGCGGATCGGGATGCCGCGATCGTCGGTCCACTCGCTGATGAGGATCAGGAGCTCCTCGAGCGCAGGCTCCGACAGGTCCGCAGGCGTGGCGAGCTTGTTCGCCAGTACGCCGCCGCCGGCGAGCGGATGCGACGTGCTGAGGAGCGACACTCCATCGCCGCCCGGGTAGCTCGCGTTGAAGGCATTGTTGAGGATCGCCGCGCCCTTCACTTCCTTGGTGAACTTGAGGCTACGCGCGAGCGCTCGCGCCATCTTGGCGCCGATGGAGCCATAAAGGCCGTCCTCCTCGGCTTCCTCCGTGATGGCGAATGCGAGCGCGATCGTCTCGTGGTGGTAGCGCGCGACGTACGACTCGCCGCCCTCGTCGTAGGCAACGGCCTCGCCTTCGGCCTTCACCTGAGCGGCGCCGAGGCCGTACATCAGCACGTCCTCCTCGTAGGCCTTCTGAGACGTTTCGACCTGGAAGATCTCCCGCCACTCGTCCGGATGGCGGTCGTACTCCATGCCGAAGATCGTGTTCAGGCCCTCCTGGAGCTGCTTCTTGAACTGTGCGCGATTCATCATGGCGCTGTTCTCCGTTTTCCTTGTCAGTCCCAGGGGCCGCTCAGATCGTCGTCATCGCGCCGCGCAGGTAGTGCAGCGAGATGGCAACGAGGAGCTTCACGTTGGTGCCGAGCTCGTTGTCGGGCCGGCGAGCCCAGTCGATGATCTTGAGCACCGAGCCGCCGGTGCCGATCGTCGTGTGGTCGAGCTCGTCGCCCGAAACGCCCGTCATCGGGTTGCCCGCGGTCGCGTAGGTCGGATCCGCAAGCGCACCGATGTCGCCCGCCGTGACGGAGCCCGCTGCCTGTACCTCGAACAGGATGTTCGGGTCGTCGTAGACGAACGCATCGGCGACGGTGCCCGTTTTGAGCGTGGTGTTCGCCGGCCAGTAGCGGCTGTACTGCACTTCGCCCTGCTGGTTCTCGAACACACAGCCGTCGAACACGCCGATGAGGCGCGCGCTGGCACTGCCAGGCCGGTTGATGCCCTTGCCGGTGGATGTCGGGATGACCGCATCCCCCCGGAAAATGTTGGAGGCGTAGGCACTCGCGATGTGATACCGCGAGAGCCTGATGACTCCGCCCGAGAGGTGCTTCACCGCCCGAAACCCTGCCGGATGATCCTTGTTTGCCATAGGTGATCTCCGAAGGTTGAAGCTGGTGGATCAGCCGTGGAGTTACTCCTCGGCCTCGTCATCGCCCGGAACGTGATCGTCGAGACGCCCGCGCCGCGCCGTCGTCGTCGTCACCGTCTTGCGGAACGGCTGGAGCAGCGGCATCACGCGGTTGTTCTCCTTGAACAGGTTCCGGTCGATGCTCTCGGTCATCCTCTTGAGGCGATTCCGGTAGAACTTGTCTCGCTGGTCGGCGAGCGTCTCCGGCATCTCCATGAGGATGAGACCTCTCTTGACGTAGTACTGCCCGTACTTGGCGTCAGAGCCGGCCGTCAGTTCATGCCCACGTTTCGCGGCGGTGCGCTTACGCGGGCGCCAGCCCTGTTCCATCATCTTCTCGAGATTGTCGACGTCCTCCTGATTGCCCATGCGGAAGCGGACCCACCGCTGCACATACCCGGGCCGTGGCTCGGGTGCGCCAAGTGCAGACGGGCGCTTCCATGACGTCGGCAGCTCGTTCTCGCGGTCGATCTCGTCCCGCTGATCGACCTGACGGGCAGATTCGTTCTGCATGTGAACGTCGTTGTCCACATGGTGCATGCGCTTGTGCGCGGGTGTGCGCTTGCGCTTCTTGGCTTGATCGGCGCGCGCCTTCTTCTCTTCGACGCGCTTGAGCGAGCGCGCGACGACCAACTCTGCATCGCGCTCCTCGGCAGAGATCTGAGATACGGTCACCTGGCTCATCGGCGAACTCCTGCGTTGCGGGCCTCGGCGAGGATCGTGCGCATGCGTTCCTTCGCAAACCGCTTCTTGTGCTCGGGGTTGTTCGGGTCGAGCCCGAAGATGCGCATCTGCCGGAAGTCGTCCTCGGTGAGGCGCACCTTGCCCGCCATCGCGAGCTCGACCTCCGAGCGCTCGCGTCGGCCGTCGCGGCCGCCCAGGCCGCCCATCGGAGCGCGGCGCGAGCCGTTGCCGTTCACCTGCCGCGATCCGCGGTCCCGATCGTGGTACTCACCGGCCGCGCGCCGGTTGTCTCGGTCTGACACGTCATCACCCTCATCGTCATCGAGCTCGAACGGGTCGCCGTCGATGGTCCGCAGATCGAGCTCGGGATAGTCCGCCTTGAGCCGGCGGGAGAGCTCCTCGAAGTGTTCGTCGGAGTACGGCTCGAAATCCAGCGTTCCGTCCTTGATCTCCTCGAGGATGGTCTTGTCGTGCGCGATCGCATCGCGCTTTGCGGCGGCCCACCGCGTGGTGTTCCACCAGCGCCTGTTCGCGCGGATCCACTCGCTCGAACGCTCGCGCCCGTAGGAGCGCGTGTCGTCGGCATCCTCGTCGCCACTCGTGTCACGAGCGATCTGCTCGCGCGCGTTGCGCTCAAGGTTGAAGCGAAGGAGTTTCAGCTCCGCCTGCAGATCGGTGAGCTTGATGGTGAGTTCCAGCTCCTTCTGCGTCTCGCCTGCTTCCTTCGCCTGCGCGAGCTGTTCGGTGACTTCCTTGATCTTCTGCTCGATGTCTTTCACCGAGCTGTTGTTCTCGATCTCCTGCTGCAGTTTCTCGAGCCGAGCGAGGCGCTCCTCGGCGCGCTGCCGGGCCGCGATCTCACGCTCGAGCCGTGTCTCGACGCGCCGGCGAAGCGAGATCTCACGATTGATGCGACGACGGACGCGCTTGCTGTAGTCCTCCTCCTCGTCGTCATCGTCGGAGCGGCGGCGCTTGCGTCGCCGGCCGTCGTCCTCCTCGTCATCGTCGTCGCGCTCGCCTTTCGGCTCCTCGCCGTTCGGCTGCACGATGTTCTCGAGCGGCGGCCGCTGCTCGCCCTCGAACACGTCGACCTCGGTCGCGCGGTCCTCCGGCTCCGCGGCGATCTGGTCAGGACGATCCGGCGGCACGAACTTGTCTGCCCCCTCGTCCGGAATCTCTCGATGAAAGTTGTCGTCGTTCTCGTCCATGCTCGCCCTCCCGGGGCGTCACCGGCTCGCGCGCATCGCGCGGCCGTGTCTGCTTCGATCAGAGATAGCCTTTGATCCGGTCCGGATCCTTGATGATCATGAGCACTTCCGTGTCGTCGAGAATGCGCAGGATGTGACCGCTGCGCAGATGCACTTCCTGCCCGGCGTACTGCTGGAAGAGCACGACATCGCCGACTTTCGGAATGTTCGGCTCCTCGGCGAGATTGAGGCCGGCATTCGTGCGCGACCTGTATGCGAAGTGCCCGACCTGCAGCACGCGCCCCTGACAGGCGAGGATGCGTTCGGCCTGCTCCACCTGCGGCGGCGCCTCGATCATACCGTCATATCGAGGCACGATCGGCTCGACGAGGATCCGCCAGAACAGCACGCTGCCGAGCCGCTCGACGTCCTCGGGCGCCAGCGGCTTGACGCGCGGCTCGTCACGATCCCCGTTGAGCCTCGCGAGCGCTCGCGATACGGCGCTTCGTCCTTCTGCCACGTGTTAGTACCTCCTCCTCGGTGACGTCGTTGTCGTCCTCCTCGAGCTCGCCCTGTCGGAGCCGGTCAATCAGCTCCTCGACGCGCCCGAGCATTGCCTGAAGCTCGCTCGCGCGGCCGACGTGCTCGGCGTACCGCTCCTGTTGGAGCCCCTTCGCCATGCGCTCCTTGAGCTGCTCGCGCCGCTCATGCAGCTCCCGCGCGAGCTTCTCGAGCACTGCGATGTGAAGCGGCAGGCCTGCCATGTGTCAGCCGCGACCCTGGGCTCCCTTCGCGAGAGGCTGTGAGCTGCCCCAGCCCTGAACGCCGCGCGCCTTCGGCTCGACGCAGCCCGTGCCCTGCGTGCCCTTGTGCTCGAGCGAGCGCGGACGGCCGCGATGATTCATGCGGTTCGGCCGCACACCGCCGCCACCTTTGGTGGATCCGATCGAGTAAGCCATCAGCGTCCTCCTCCTCGTGCGGAGATCTCGCGCAGGGTCTGCAGACGGATCATCTGGCCTTGCTGCCCGCGCGAATACAGCAGGCCGATGAAGCGAAGCAGCTCGCGAAAACCCACACCGAGCTCGCGCGAGGCGGCCGCGAACGCGCGCGGCGAGATGCGAAAGCCCCGCGAGTGGTGCGAGTACAGGAACGAGCGCGCCTTGCGTACTTCGGCGTTACTGACCGCCACCGCCCCTCCTCGTGCTCTTGCGCACGCGCTTCTTCTCGGCTTCCGTGCGTGCCCTCGCGCTCTCGCGCTCGCGCGCGACTTCGAGAGCGAGCTTGGTGCGGCCGCGCGCCATGTCCTGACGGCGCCGTGCTTGCGCATCCGCGCTCTGCCGCACGATCTGCGCAGCGGTGGACTCGGCGAGCTGCCGGAGCTTTGCCCGATGCTCCTCCTCGCGGTGGCGCAGCCTCTGCGCGTGCTCGTGCTCCTGCTGCTTGAGCCGCGCGACGAACGCAGCGGTCTCGCGTTCGATCTTGGCTTGCGCCTCGGCGTCCTTCGCCGCCTGATCGCTCTCGGCGGCCTGCTGCGCTCCGACCGACATCGGATGCGGCGGCGGCACGGGCGGCAGGTTCTGTGCGGCGGCGATGGTGAGCGCCATCTCGACGTCGGGCGGCAGACTCTCGTCCGCGCGGTAGATGTCGATCGGCGGCAGCGGCACGCCAGTCGACTGCTGCATTTGCGAAGAGACGAGCTCGAGCATCTGCAGCGCCTCGTGCTCGCGGATGTGCGACATGAGGATCGTGTAGACCTGCTCGAACTGATCGGCGGGCAGCGTGTTGCGCGCGATCTCGATCTGACGCCAGTGCGCCGCCTTGTGCAGCTCGTGCTGCTGCCCTGGGAAGGCGCGGATCTGCTGTCCGATCATCGCCCGGGCGTTCTCGCCGATGGGGTCGATGCGGATCGGCTTCGGCACCTGCGGTGCGATGCGCTCGAAGTCCGGCACGCGCAGCGCCTGCAGGAAGCGGCGCACGGCCTCGACCTGCTCCTCGACGCCGAACAGGTGCGGGAAGGCCTTGATGATCTCGAGGACGGCCTGACTGATCGAAATGCGCTGGACGTCCGAGACGATGTTGGGATCGGCGACCGGAATGAAGTCGACCGTGCGCGGATCGAAGTCCTCGCGCAGTGCGTACTTCGCTTCGCCGGCGACGTGATACGGGTACTCGTCGTAGGGCGCGAACTCGAAGAACAGCTCGGCGAGGATGCGGAACTCCTCGCGCGCGGCGGCGAAGATCCGCTTGTGGATCGCCGAAAAGAGCTTCATGGACTGCTCGATGAGCGCGATCGTCGTGCCCACCGGAGCCTTGTTATCGGCCTGGCCGACGAGTACCTCAGTCAGCGAGGCGAAGCGGCGCGCGTCCTGAACGAGCGAGACGAAGAGCTGATGCAGCGCCGGTGACGGTTCACGAAACGGCGGGGTGTAGAAGGTTTTTTGCAGCTCCTCGTACGTCGCGTCGACGTCCTTCCACTTGCCGGGCTCGATCTGAATCGAGCTGCCGCTCTTCGCGCCGTCCTTCGCGCGAAAGCCGCCCTGCAGCGTTGCCATAAGCGCGCTGTCGAGAAGCGCGCGCACCGAACCTGAGACCGCCTCGCAGAGCGAGCCGATGACGTGCAGGAAGCCCCACCCATAGAAGCCGAGCCCGGGCAGGAACTTGTAGTGCGTGAACCAGATGCGCTTCCTGCGCTCCGGATCGTCCTCGCGCCAGTTGCGCCGGATCGAGAGGATTTCCTGCGTCGTGGCATCGACGGTGATGATGTAGGGCAGCTCGAAGCGCCCATCGTCGAGCTCGTCGACGCCTTCGGGAAGCGAGATCTCGATGTGGTACTCGTAGATCTCGTAGATCTCATCGTCCTCGTGCACCACGCGCTGCCGGCGATCGGCGGCGTCCTCGAGGCGCTGACCGCTGTTCTCCTCGTTCTCGATGGGAGGCGGGCGCGGCAGATCGACGTCGATGAACTCGCCGCGCGCCATCGCGCGCCGGATCTCGGATCCGGTCATCGTGTAGCGATGCGCGTAGCGCGAACAGTTCTCGAGGTCGCGCGCGGTGTACGGGACGATGAAGTCCTCGGCCTTCACGTACCGGGAGCGCGGCAGGCCGTTTCGTGGGTCGGTCCAGCCCTTGCGGAACACCGAACCTGCGATCGGCAGGTAGAACAGCATCTGATCGGTGTCCGCGTAGTAGCCCGGATCCTCGGTCGTCAGGTAGAAGTTCATGAAGCTCTCGGCCCTGCGCACCCGAGCTTCGGACTCCTCGGTCGCCTCACCGGCGTGCTCGCCCTTGACCGGGCCGGTGGCCGGGAAGAACTCCTGAATGGCGTTCGCCTGGAACTGGACGCAGGCCTCGGCGAGCACGGGATGCTGCACGGCCGCGGCGCCCGGGAACGGCAGGTTCGATGCGTCGATCTTCTCGATGCCCAGGAGCCGCAAAGCCGTCTCGGTCATATCCTCCCAATGCTTGCGGCTCTCGAGGTCGGTGCGCGCGTACTCGCACAGGCGCTGCGCGAGCCCATAGCGCTGCGACGCGCTCATGTACTGGGCGAGGTTCGCGCCGAATCCGGCGTCCTCGAAGTCCAGCTCGAGCGCGGCGAGGAAGCTGTCGCCGGGACCAGAGAGGTTGACGAGCTCCGTGCCGTCCGGATGCGACACGAACTCCACGTCCCCGTCCACGTAGCGGACCGGGTGCTGTGGAGTCAGCTCGACAAGTTCAACTGGTGGCACTACACGCGAACTCCTCCCCTGCTCTCATGGGGTGGTGACAGTGATTGCGGCTGCTCCCGTGGGGAGGGGCCGCGTGTCGCGCGCGATATTACCTGCAGGCCGCGACGGGAGACAATTTCGGACGGCCCCGGCTGCATGGCTACCGTGCCGCCCTTGCGGGCAGGTTCGCCTTGCGCGGCCCCCACAGACCCGTCCATCGCGACTCACCGTTGCGCCGGATCGAGCGGCGCGAGCTCGCGCAGAAAGCGCTCGATGCGCCGGGCGAGCGTATCGCTCATGCGAATGAAGCGGGCGCCCTCCGGCTCGTCGACGTCAGCGCCCTCACGCGGCAGAGCGGCAAGCCTGTCGGCGAGCTCGAGCGCGCCGCTCACGGTGATCGGTCGGATCTCCTCCATCTCGTGGTCTCGCTCCCCAGGGGGCCGAAGTGCTCCGGAAGCATGCGCTCGAACTCGGGGCAGAGCTGCGGCACGAATTGGGCATCGTGCACAAGACCGGCGGGTTGCTCAGCCATAGAAGCTCTTGCGCTGGAGCTTCGGACTGAACAGGTCGAGATCTTCCTTGTTGTCGTCCTCGTCCTCGAGCTGCAGGTCCATGTACATGCGCATGTACTGCAGCGCAATCGCGACCGAGCTCACCTCGTCGTCGAAATCGACGTCGGGGAACTTCGCGCACGTCTCGATCAGATCCTTTGCCCACTTGCGGTTCACATACCAGATGGCGCCCTTCTCGAGCGGCAGGGACGCCATGTGCGCGCGGTAAACGAGATCGCCCTGCACCTTAACCGCGCGGACCGGCAGGCCCTTGCGGCGCATCTCCTGAATGAGCGAGTGCCCCGAGGCCTTCTTCTCCACGAGGATGCGATCGGGCTCCCACGTCTTGGCCGACTCGATCGCCTCGTCGAGCATCTCACCGAAGCTCGGGCGCCACTTGCGCCGCTCGAGGAGGATGGCCGATATCCGCGGCTGGCTCTTGCTGACCACGCGCGCCGTCTCTCCCTGCCCTGGCTTTCGCGCCAGCTCCTCGTGGTGGAACATGCCCCACGTCGTACGCACCGTGTAGCTGTCCTGCTCGTCATTCTCGAACGCGGTGTCGTAGGCCTGCAGCACGAAGAAGATATCAGGCAGCGGGCGTTCGCTCTTGCGGTACTCGGGATGCCAGTCGGGCCACTCCCACAGGCGCCACCAACTGCGCTTGAGGATGCGGCCGCCGGCGCCTTGCGGCTGCTGCTGATACTGCGCGGCCCAGGTGCGCGCGGACACGGCTTCCTTCTCGCGCGCGACCGCCTCCGGCCCCATGCGCTCCGGGCAAAGAAGCGAGTTCGGCTTCTCTCGAGGATCCCGGAAGATCGGCTCGCCCTCGGGACCGTCGCCGCGGTTGATGTACGTGACGCACTTCCTCGAGCCGTCGTACTCCATCGGCAGGCACAGATGCACCCA
>Ga0207864_1002375_pt1 | contig 17882 bp, 18 predicted proteins | sample HigsolmetaAR202D_FD_184834 | JGI IMG/M metagenome (GOLD analysis project Ga0207864, IMG submission 184834) | Ionic liquid and high solid enriched microbial communities from the Joint BioEnergy Institute, USA - AR20-2-D (SPAdes) (version 2) ... | reverse complement strand
GCCGAGGAGGCCGCGGCCCGCGCAGGGCTGAGCGCCGCCGTCGAACCGGGCGATCCGGTGCTGGGCGCGCTCCTGGAGAGCCGGCCCGCGTCCCGGGTGTGGACGGCGCTGCGCACCGGAGCCCCGCTGGAGCCGCCCGCCGGGTGGACCGCGGCCGCCCTGCGCGGCCGACTGGAGCGGTGGCGGGCCCGCGCCCGCGAGGTCGACCCCGACCTGGTGCTCTCCCGGGCCGGAGACCAGGGGATCCGGCTGGTGGTCCCCGGCGACCCCGAATGGCCCAGCCAGCTCGACACGCTGGCCGAGCGCCGCCCCCACGCGCTGTGGGTGCGCGGCGCCCACGACCTCCGCAACGCCTGCCTGCGCGCCGTGTCCGTGGTGGGCTCCCGGGCGGCCTCCGCCTACGGCCTGCACGTGGCCACGGAGATGTCCCACACGCTCGCCGAGCACGGCTGGTGCGTGGTGTCGGGCGGCGCCTACGGCATCGACGGCGCGGCCCACCGGGGCGCGCTGGCCGGCGGCGCCGCCACGGTCGCCGTGCTGGCCTGCGGGGTCGACATGCACTACCCGAGAGGCCACGAGCAGCTCTTCGCCGAGATCGCCGGGCACGGGGTCCTGGTCAGCGAGCACCCGCCCGGTGCCGCTCCGAACCGCCACGCCTTCCTGGTCCGCAACCGGCTCATCGCCGCGCTCACCCCGGGAACCGTGGTGGTCGAGGCGGGGCGGCGCAGCGGGGCCGCGAACACCGCCGCGCACGCCCAGGAGCTGGGACGCACTCTGATGGCGGTGCCCGGGCCGGTGACGTCGGCGCTGTCGGTGGGCTGCCACCGCCTGCTCCGCGACTACCAGGCGGTGTGCGTCACCTGTGCCCGCGACGTCATCGAGCAGCTCAGCCCGGTGGGGGCGGAGCCGCCGGGCGAGGAGCGCGTCCGGGTGGGCGCCGACCTCCTCGACGACACCGCCCGCCGACTGCTGGAGGCGCTGCCCGAGCGGGGAAGCGTCGGCGTGGCGGTGGCCGCGGCGGCCAGCGGGCTGACCCCCGACGCCGCGCTGCGGCGGCTCGGCCTGCTCGCGGCGGCCGGGCACGTCGAGCGCGCCGCCGCGGGCTGGCGGCGAATCCCCGGTTCCCGCACCTCCCGGGGTTAGAGTGCCGACGTGGCCAAGAACTACAGTCCCGCCCGGCTCGCGGAAGGGCCGCTGATCTTCGTCTCCGGCCAGGTGCCCGAGGACGCGGACGGCAGCGTCGCCGAGGGCGACGCCGCCGCACAGGTACGGCAGGTCCTCGCCAACATCGAGAGCGCACTGGCCCCCTACGGGGCCGACCTGCGGCACGTCGTCAAGTGCACCTACTACCTGCGCCACATCGCCGACCTTCCCGCGCTGCGCCAGGTCCTGGCCGAACGGCTGGTCCACCACCCCCGCCCCGCGGGGACCCTGGTCGAGGTCAGCGGCCTGCTGGACTCCCGCTACCTGGTCGAGATCGACGCGGTGGCGGTCCGGCCCGCGCCGTGACGCGCGGCACCCGGCACGCCGGGAACAGGTTCCCCGGCGGGCCGGGGTCGGCGAAGCTGGACCCATGGCCGACACCGGGAACTCCTCCGAGGACGCCTTCGCCGACGCCCTCGCCGACTTCGAGCGCCACCTGCGGGCCGAACTCGGCCGCTCGCCGCACACCGTGCGCGCCTACCTGGCGGACCTGCGCGGACTGCGGGACCACCTGCGGCGGGAGGGGCGCGCCCTGGCCGACCTGGACCTGGGGGTGCTGCGCGGCTGGCTCGGCGCGCAGCACGCGGCCGGAGCCAGCCGCGCCACCCTGGCACGGCGGATCGCCTCAGCCCGGGTGTTCACCTCCTACCTGCACCGCACCGGGCGGCTGGAGTCCGACCCGGGGCTGCTGCTCGTCGGCCCCCGGCGGCACCGGACACTCCCCGCGGTGCTGGACGAGGCCCAGGCCGCCGAGGTGTGCGCCGCGGCGGGAGGCGACGGGGAGTCGCCGCTCGCACTGCGCCGCCGGGCGGTGGTGGAGCTCCTGTACGGCACCGGCATCCGCGTGGCCGAGCTGTGCGGCCTGGACCTGGGCGACGTGGACCGGGAACGCGCCACGGTGCGCGTGCTCGGCAAGGGGGACAAGGAGCGGGTGGTCCCCGTGGGCCGCCCGGCCCTCGACGCCGTGGACCGCTGGCTGGCCGACGGACGGCCCCGCTGGGCCGTGCCCGCCAGCGGGGACGCGCTGTTCCTCGGAGCGCGCGGCGGCAGGCTGGGCGTGCGCACCGCCCGCCGCGACGTCCACGAGAGCACCGGGGCGGTGGCGCGGACCGGACCGCACGGGCTGCGGCACAGCGCCGCCACCCACCTGCTCAACGGCGGCGCCGACCTGCGCAGCGTCCAGGAGATCCTCGGACACGCCGCGCTGGCCAGCACCCAGATCTACACGCACGTCTCCGTCGAGCGGCTGACCCGCGTCTACCGCCAGGCCCACCCCCGGGCCTGACCGGTCCCCGGACAGCGGCAGCAGGCGCACGGCCGCCTCGCCCAGCAGCGCCAGCGGGTCGAGGTAGTCGCGGCCGTACCGCAGCCCCCAGTGCAGGCAGTGCCGCGGAGCGCAGTGGAGGGGGAGGGCGGCGAGCGTGCCGACGGGCTGGCCCGCGCGGACCTCCTCGCCGGGCCGGACCAGGGCGGTCACCGGAAGGTAGGTGGTGTGCGTCCGGCCGTGCACGACGGTCACCACCGGGGCGCCGCCCACGGTCCCGGCGAACCCGACCCGCCCCGGCCCGGCGGCCAGCACGGTGTCGCCCGGGGCGGCGGCGAGGTCGACGCCGCGGTGCCCGGCGAGCCAGCGCTGTGCGGGCGGGGCGAACTCCCGCAGCACGACGGGGGCTCCCCGCAGCGGCCAGGTCCACGGGCCGGTGTCGGAGCGGGCGGCGGGGCCCGGGACGGCCACGGCCGTCAGGGTCAGCAGTACCAGCAGGGTAAAGACACGGAGCGAGTGGAACATGGCGCCAGCGTGGCTCCCCGCAGCGGGGCGTCGCCGGGCGGATCCGCAGGCTGTGGACAGAGGGGTCCGGACACGTTGCGGCGGACAGAGCCGCAACGCGGCCCACCCGCCGGGCGGCTAGAATTCATGGGGTGGCCCAGTACCGGGCCGCACATCACGCACGTCCCCGAGCCTTCCGAGTGGAGGGACCGGACTCACGGTCCGCGTCACGCCTGGTGGCGGCGCGGCGGCCCGGTCGGGGCGTCAGGAACAACCGGATGCGGGCCGACCGCCCGCGCACAAGGAGGGCCGAAGTCATGGCCACAGTCGTGACGATTCGCCAGTTGCTGGAGAGCGGCGTCCACTTCGGGCACCAGACCCGTCGCTGGAACCCGAAGATGAAGCGCTTCATCTTCACCGAGCGCAACGGCATCTACATCATCGACCTGCAGAAGTCGCTGTCCTACATCGACCGCGCCTACGAGTTCGTCAAGGAGACGGTCGCCCACGGCGGCACCATCCTGTTCGTCGGCACCAAGAAGCAGGCCCAGGAAGCCATCTACGAGCAGGCCCGCCGGGTCGGCATGCCCTACGTCAACCAGCGCTGGCTGGGCGGCATGCTCACCAACTTCTCCACCGTGCACAAGCGCCTTCAGCGCCTCAAGGAGCTCGAGGAGATCGACTTCGAGGACGTGGCCTCCTCCGGCCGCACCAAGAAGGAGCTCCTCGGCCTGCGCCGGGAGAAGGAGAAGCTGGAGCGCACCCTCGGCGGTATCCGCGACATGGCCCGCGTGCCCAGCGCGGTGTGGATCGTGGACACCAAGAAGGAGCACATCGCGATCAGCGAGGCCCGCAAGCTCAACATCCCGGTCGTGGCGATCCTCGACACCAACTGCGACCCCGACGAGGTCGACTACCCGATCCCGGGCAACGACGACGCGATCCGCAGCGTCAGCCTGCTCACCCGGGTGGTCGCCGACGCCGTCGCGGAGGGTCTGATGATCCGCTCCGGCGGGGCCCCGGGCGGGGAGAAGGGCTCCGAAGAGCCGCTGGCCGAGTGGGAGCGCGAGCTTCTGGAGGGCAAGGGCGAGGCCCAGACCGCCGAGGCCCCGGCCGAGGAGGCCGCTCCGGCTGCCGAGAACGGGAGCACCGAGGAGGCCTAGGCTCCTCCGCAATCCTTTCCGACCCATACCTAGCGGATAGAGATACTGAAGCTATGGCGAACTACACCGCCGCCGATGTGAAGAGGCTGCGCGAGATCACCGGCGCTGGCATGATGGCCTGCAAGAAGGCCCTGGAGGAGTCGGCCGGTGACTTCGACAAGGCCATCGAGGCCCTCCGGATCAAGGGCGCCAAGGACGTCGGCAAGCGCGCCGAGCGCACCGCGGCCAACGGCCTGATCGCCCTCGTCCAGAACGACGACACCTCCGCCGTCCTGCTGGAGCTCAACTGCGAGACCGACTTCGTCGCCAAGAACGAGAAGTTCCAGCAGTTGGCCGCGGACCTCGCCGAGTTCGTGGCGCGCACCGACCCGAGCGACGTGCCGTCGCTGCTCGCCGCCGAGTACGCCGACGGCAAGACCGTCGCCCAGGTGATCGAGGAGAACAGCGCGGTCATCGGCGAGAAGCTGGAGGTCCGGCGCTTCGTCAAGGTCGAGGGCGCCTACGTGGCCAGCTACATGCACAAGTCCGACCCCGACCTGCCGCCGACCCTCGGCGTCCTGGTCGAGCTGGACAAGGCCAACCCCGAGGTCGCCAAGGACCTGGCGCAGCAGATCGCCGCCCTGGCCCCGAAGTACATCAGCCGTGACGACGTGCCCGCCGACGTCCTCGAGAACGAGCGGCGCATCGCCGAGGCCACCGCCCGCGAGGAGGGCAAGCCCGAGAAGGCGCTGCCCAAGATCATCGAGGGCCGGGTCAACGGCTTCCTCAAGGACGTGACCCTGCTCGGTCAGCCGTTCGTCAAGGAGAACAAGAAGACGGTCCAGAAGATCGTCGACGAGGCCGGCGTGACCGTGCGTCGCTTCGTGCGCTTCAAGGTCGGCCAGGCCTAGAGCTTCTGCGATGATGGAGGTGTCGGGACAACTTCCCCCGGCACCTCCGTCAGATCTGGACGGTGTGTGAGCCTCCTGGAGACCCAGCGGGTTCGCGCAGTACAACCCACCGGGGGAACCAGAAGGGGGCCGATCTTCGTGCCGGACAACGAGGGACAGCACGTCGTGGCCAGGCGCGACGGCGGATGGAAGCGTGTGGTGCTCAAGCTGTCGGGGGAGGCGTTCGCGGGCGACGAGCAGCTCGGCATCTCCCCCAAGGTCGTCGGCTACATCGCGCAGGCGATCGCCGAGGCGGTCGCCAAGGGCATCCAGGTAGCCGTCGTCATCGGTGGCGGCAACATGTTCCGGGGCGCAGAACTGTCCCAGGACGGTATGGAGCGCAGCCGCGCCGACTACATGGGCATGCTCGGCACCGTCATCAACTGCCTCGCGTTGCAGGACTTCCTGGAGCGGCTCGGGGTCGAGACCCGGGTGCAGACCGCCATCCACATGAGCCAGGTCGCCGAGGCCTACATTCCGCGCCGCGCGATCCGGCATCTGGAGAAGGGCCGCGTGGTCATCTTCGGAGCCGGGCTCGGGGCGCCCTTCTTCTCCACCGACACCGCAGCCGCGCAGCGGGCGCTGGAGATCGGCGCGCAGGCCGTGCTCAAGGGGACACAGGTCGACGGCGTCTACGACTCCGACCCGCGCAAGAACCCCACGGCGGTCCGGTTCGACCGCCTCGACTACAACGAAGTGCTCACCCGCGGCCTGAAGGTCATGGACGCCACGGCGGTGAGCCTGTGCATGGACAACGGTCTGCCGATCGTGGTCTTCGACCTGATGGGACAGGGCAACATCCTCCGTGCGGTGCAGGGGGAGAAGATCGGCACGGTCGTGTGTCCCGCGGACGTCTGACAGGTCTGCCCAGTCCTCGTACCACTCCGGCAAAGCGACACACGGGAGTCCCGAAATGATCGAAGAGACCCTCCTCGAAGCAGAGGAGAAGATGGAGAAGGCCGTCCTCGTCACCAAGGAAGACTTCGCCTCGATCCGTACCGGGCGTCCCAGCCCAGCGACCTTCAGCCGGATCAACGCCGAGTACTACGGCACGATGACCCCGATCAACCAGCTCGCGTCCTTCCAGGTGCCCGAGCCGCGCATGGTCGTCGTCTCCCCGTTCGACCGGTCGGCGATCCCGGCCATCGAGAAGGCGATCCGGGACAGCGACCTCGGTGTCAACCCCGTCAACGACGGCACCATCATCCGCGTGGTCTTCCCCGAGCTGTCCGAGGAGCGCCGCAAGGAGTACGTCAAGGTCGTGCGGGGCAAGGCCGAGGACGGCAGGACGTCCATCCGCAACGTGCGACGGCACGCCAAGGACGCCATCGACAAGGCCGTCAAGGCAGGTGAGATCGGAGAGGACGAGGGCCACCGCGCCCAGAAGGAGCTCGAAGCGCTCACCCACAAGTACGTCGCCGAGATCGACGAGATGCTGAAGCACAAGGAATCAGAGCTGCTCGAGGTCTGATCCTTGTCCAACTCCGACTCATTCGAGGGTCCGGTACCGGAACGGGGCGGTGACGACACGTCTCCGGACGGAGGAGCCGGACCAGAGGCGCAGCGCGCCGACTCCCGCGAAAAGCGCTTCACCCTGCACAAACCCGACGGCCGTCCCGTGCGCACCGGGCGCAACCTCCCGCTGGCCATCGGCAGCGGGCTGGCCCTGGGAGCGCTCGCCTACCTCGCGATCGTGCCGTACCCGCCCCTGTTCACCGTCATCACCTCGATCGCCGTGGTGCTGGGGGTGAGGGAGCTGCGCCGGGCCTTCGCCTCCCGCGGCATCCGCCCAGCCCTGGTTCCCGTCGTCGCCGGTGGGGTGGCCATGCAGGCCGCGGCCTTCTTCGGCGGGCCGCTCTGGCTGGTGGGGACGCTCGCGGTGGCGGCGATCCTGGGACTGGTGTGGCGGCTGCGCGGCGGCGCCGAGGGATACGTGCAGGACGCCACGGCCACCCTGTTCGTCCTGGTCTACCTGCCGCTGCTGCTGAGCACCTGGCTGATGCTGCTGGCCGAGCCCGACGGCCGCTGGCGGCTCATCGCCTTCATCGTGGTGACGATCAGCAGCGACATCGGGGGCTACTTCGCGGGCATCCTGTTCGGCCGCCACAAGATGGCTCCGGTGATCAGCCCCAACAAGACCTGGGAGGGTTTTGCCGGGTCGGTGCTGAGCTGCATGGTGGCCGGGGCGCTCACCGTCAGCCTCCTGCTGGACGGCTCCGTCTGGGCCGGGCTGGTGCTCGGCGGCGCCGTGGTCCTCGCGGCGACCGTCGGCGACCTGATCGAGTCGCTCATCAAACGCGACTTCGGCCTCAAGGACATGGGGTCCTTCATGCCCGGGCACGGCGGGCTGCTGGACCGGGTCGACTCGCTGCTCATCGCCGGTCCGGTGGCGTGGATCGTGCTGAGCCTGCTCGTCCCCGCGGCCTGACCGCCGCGCACCGGGGGCCGCGACACGCCGTGTGTCGCGGCCCCCGCCGTTGCGGAGGGCTCACCCCGCGGCCCGCTCGCCTCCCGGCGAGGACTCCTCCAGCAGGCGCTGCCCGCAGATGCGGCAGCGCAGCGCGTGCTTGGGGTTGGGGGCCCGGCAGGCCGTGCAGGAGACGGTCCCCACGCCCTCGTCGATGGCGCGGGCGAGGGAGTCCAGTGGTTCGTCGGCGAGCGCCGTGTGGGCCGCGCACAGGCCCTCGCAGAACGGCACCACCTGGTCGGGGGAGAGCGTCACGGGACGGCCCGCCCGCGTGGTGATCCGGTAGGCGTCCCGTCCCCGGTCCTCGTGGAAGGTCAGCAGGCCCTCCTGCTGGGCCAGCCGGAGCAGGGTGCTCAGATAGGCGTGGGTGCCGCGTTCGAGCAAGGGAAACACCCGACCTTCCTTCCGTGTCCGTGCGGGTTCAGGGCCAGGCCGGACCGCGGCCTCAGCCCAGGATCCAACTGCGTCCCTCGGCGGCGAGCTTGGCGATGAGGGTCTCGGCGTCGTGCTCCTTGGCGAACAGGTGCTCGGGGCGGGTGATGGGCACCACCCACAGCCAGTTCACCGGGTCGCCGTGGAAGGTCAGCCCCGACAGGTCGGGCGGCGGGGCCCACTCCGGGCCGGCCAGCACGCTGGGGTCGGAGACCAGCAGCACCGCCGCGTGGTTGCCGCGCAGCGGGGAGTCCTCGCCGTTGTCCAGCCACTTGATGCTGTGGCCGGGCCCGAACCAGGTGACCGCCCGCCACGGGAAGGTGCCCAGCCAGCGGAAGATCCGCGCCGCCAGGTGTGCGGGGGCGGTGGTGGCCAGCGCCAGTTCGATGCGCGCATAGGCGGAGGTGTCCGCCATGTACCGGTCCAGGGTGGGCATCCGCTGGCCGCACATGCCCACGGTGCTCAGCACCGTGTAGGGACGGTCCGGGGTGGGCGGCCGCTCCGAGACGCGGATCAGCGGGTCGTGGCCGTCGGAGACGTCCCAGTAGTGTCCGGCCGGTCCCACCGTCCGGAGATGGTTGAAGACCGAGCGCTGCACGCTGCGCCAGGCTCCCGGGGCGGCACGCCAGGACCAGTACGCCTCGGCGTGCACCACCCGGGGCCACAACTGGGCCGCCACGTCGTCGAGCGCCCAGGCGTAGGCGCTGCGGCCGATCGCGTCCCGCGAGTACCCGGGCAGCCCGCGGTCGGCCTCGGCCCACCCCGGGATGATCGCCAGGAGCCCTTCCTCGTCGAGCAGGGCGACCCCGTCGCCCTCCTCGAACCACACCACGCGCAGCCGGGAGGCGTTCAGCGGGGCGCGGCCCTGCGGGTGCTTGGTGTAGGCGGCGGGCATGAGCGGCGCCCGGCCCGCGTAGAGGCCGGAGGGGTCGCTGGTCTCCGGCGCGATCTCGTGGTTGGCCAGCCACACCGGGACGCGCACCTGGCCGCGCGTGTCCAGAAGGTAGGCGGCCGTGGTGTGGGTGTCGTACTCGACGATGACCCGGCGACTGCGGTAGGGACTGGTCTCGTCGAGGAGAATCTGGGTCTGGGCCACGCCTTCCTCCTCGTCACTCGCTCGTCACTCGGCCACCGCGCGGCAGCCTGCCCGCGCCGCATAGTATGGACGGCAGTGCCGGTTCGGGGGAGCACGCCGTCTCTGGGGAAAATTCCGTGGTCGGCCCCACAATTATCGCGTAATGCCCACCCCCGCCGTCCCGTACGACGACAGACACCCTTTTGTGACCTGGACATGAAGCCATGCCTGCTGAGCTCACTTTCGTAGCGCCGCGCCGGGCCCAACCGCCCCGGCACCTCGCCGACATGGGCCCCGAGGAGCGTCGAGCCGCGGTCGCCGAGCTCGGGGAGAAGCCGTTCCGCGCCAAGCAGTTGGCCCGGCACTACTTCGGGCGTCTGGAGTCGGACACCGCGCGGATGACCGACCTGCCCGCCGCCGCGCGGGAGCGGCTGGGGGAGGCGCTGCTGCCCCGCCTGCTCACCCCGGTCAAGCACGTCACCTGTGACAACGGCATGACCCGCAAGACGCTGTGGCGGGCCTTCGACGGGGTGCTGTTCGAGTCGGTGCTGATGCGCTACCCGGACCGGATCACCCTGTGCGTGTCCTCCCAGGCGGGCTGCGGCATGAACTGCCCGTTCTGCGCCACCGGCCAGGCCGGGCTCACCCGCAACCTGTCCACCGGGGAGATCGTCGACCAGGTCGTCTCGATCGCCCGGGACCTGGCCCGCGGCGAGGTCGCGGGCGGTCCGGGGCGGATCAGCAACATCGTCTTCATGGGCATGGGCGAACCGCTGGCCAACTACCGGCGGGTGCTGGACGCGGTGCGCCGCATCACCGACCCGGTGCCCGACGGGCTGGGGATCTCCCAGCGCGGGGTCACCGTCTCCACGGTGGGGCTGGTGCCCGCGATCGAGAAGCTCACCGCGGAGCGGCTCCAGGTGCGGCTCGCGGTCTCCCTGCACGCCCCCGACGACGAGCTGCGCGACGAGCTGGTCCCGGTCAACAACCGGTGGAAGGTCGCCGAGGTCCTGGACGCCGCGTGGCGCTACGCCGACACCACGGGGCGCCGCGTGTCCATCGAGTACGCCCTGATCCGGGACATCAACGACCAGCCCTGGCGCGCCGACCTGCTCGGCAGGCTGCTGGCGGGCCGACTGGCGCACGTCAACCTGATCCCGTTGAACCCGACGCCGGGGTCCAAGTGGACCGCCTCCCGGCTCGAGGACGAGCGGGAGTTCGTGCGCAGGCTCCAGGCGCGCGGCGTGCCGGTGACGGTCCGCGACACCCGCGGACAGGAGATCGACGGCGCCTGCGGTCAGCTCGCCGCCTCCGGGGCCTGAGGGTCCGGCGGCGCGCGTTGGCCGAGAGCCTCCTCGCCTTCCTCGTCGCACTGGTCTCCGCACTGCTGCCGTTCCTCAACATCGAGGTCTACCTGCTCGGCGTGGCCGCGCTGACGGACGGCGGGTGGCTGCTGGCGGCCGCGGCGGCCGCGGGAGCGGGACAGACCCTGGGCAAACTGGCCTACTACCTCGTGGGGCGGGGGGTGCTCACGGTCCCCTGGCTGCAGCGCAGGAGCAGGACTCCGGGACGGTGGAGCGCGCGCATCGCCCGCTGGCGGGAGCGGGCCGAGGAGCACCCGGTGTGGGCGGCGGGGCTGCTCGCGGTCAGCTCCCTGACCAGCGTCCCCCCGTTCATGGTGGTCTCGGTGCTGGCGGGCACGGTGCGGATGCCAGTGGCGGTGTTCCTGGCGGTGACCATGGCGACCCGCACCGCCCGTTTCGCCGTGCTGGTGTGCGTGCCCGGCGCGGCCGCGGCGCTGCTGTGACCCGGCGCGGCCCCGGCGGGCCGCCTGGACGCGGCCGCCGGGGCCGGTGCGGCCCTCACCGGGGCTAGCGCGTTCCCCAGGCGTAGGTCTGCTTGCGCAGCTTCAGGTAGAGGAAGGTCTCGGTGGAGGTGACGGTGGGGACCGCGCGGATGTGGCTGAGGATCTTCAGCAACTGGTCGTCGTCCTCGGCCACGACCTCCACCAGCAGGTCCAGGGAACCGGCGGTGATGACGACGTACTCGACGCCGTCCAGGTCGGCGATCGCGTCGGCCACGGCGTTGAGGTCGCCGTTGCAGCGGACGCCGATCATCGCCTGGCGTTTGAACCCCAGCATCATCGGGTCGGTCACGCCGACGACCTGGACCACTCCGCTTTCCAGGAGGCGCTGGACACGCTGTCGGACGGCGGCTTCGGAGAGGCCGACGGCCTTGCCGATCGCCGCGTAGGAGCGCCGTCCGTCCTGCTGGAGCTGCTCGATGATCCGCTTGGCGGTGTCGTCGAGGACCACCCCGCCGCCGTTGCGGCGCGGCCCGGGCGTTGACTCCGATCCCTCGGCCACCTAATCCTCCGCTATCGGTTGTTTGTGCCGGTCAAATGTCCTGAATTGGTTGTCCAGAGTACTTCGGGTAGCGGAATCACAAGTTTCGGTGTGTTTCAGGGAGGTTGCAAGTTCCCGGCCGGCGAGCGGGTCGCGTACGGAGTCCAGCGCCAGCAGGGCGACGTGCAGGGACAGACAGGTCTCCACCGACTCCAGGTCCACACCGAGAATATGTGAGATGCGTCTCAGTCGCTCGTAGAAAGCGGGACGTGACAGGTGCGCCCGGGACGCCGCCAGGGTCTTGTTGCGTCCGGCGTCCAGGTAGTGCCGCAGCACCGAGGTCAGGTCCGTGCCGTGCCGGGCGTCGTGGTCCAGCAGCGGCCCCACCTCGCGCTCCACGTAGGTCTGCAACCGCTCGTCGTCGCGGAGCAGGTGCAGCAGCCCGCGCAGGTGCAGGTCGGGAAGGCGGTGGTAGGGGCGGTCGGTGACCTGGCGCGCGGCGACGTCCGCCACCTGGCGGGCCTCCAGGAAGGAGCGCCGGACCCCGCGGATGTCGTCGACGGGCGACCCCACCGCGAGCACCGTCCCGGTGCCGACGCGCTCGCGGACCAGCGGGGCGAGCCGGTCCAGGCACCGCTCCGGATCCTCGGCGGGCGGCAGGGCCAGCAGGACGCCGACCCGCAGGTCGTCGAGCGAGCCCACCAGGGCGGGCAGCCGCAGCTCCCGGCAGACCCGGGCGGCGCCCTCGGCGGCGTCGGCCAGCCGGGCCTGCGTGGCCAGTCCGGTCCCGGTGTCGCGCAGCCGCAGCACCAGGGCGACCAGGGTGCGCCCGGTCAGCGGGACGCCGACGGCACGCGCCCGGACCAGCGCCTCCTCCGGATCGGAGTAGGAGCGGTCGACGATGCCCGCGATGATCGTGCGGTGGGCCTGGCGTTCCAGCCCCTCCTGGTGCCGCTCCAGCAGCCGGCCCAGGGCCAGCGTCGTCGCCGCGCGCTCCACCAGCGTGGTCAGCAGCGGGGTGGGGGAGGCACCGCACACCAGGACGAGCCGCCCCCAGTCCTGGCCGCGCGCGCCCACCATGGTGACCAGCCAGCCCGTCGCCGGGTCGTGGACGGTCCGCCTGGTGCTGCGCACCGACCGGGAGCGGCTCTCCCAGGACGTCAGCAGGATTCCGGGGTCCTCCCCGTTGAGGTCGCAGGCCAGCACCTGGTGGGCCAGGTTCTCCAGCAGCACGGGGCAGCCCGAGAGCCGGGCCACCTCCCGCAGCACCCGGTCGTGGGGGGCGCCCTCCACCGACAGCTCGGTGAAGACGGAGTGCAGGTGCTCCGAGGCGCGCAGCTCCTCAAGCTGCTCGCCGAGCACGCGGCGGTGCACGGCCTCGGTGATCTCCACGAACCGGGTCTCGCGCTCCAGGCAGACCAGCGGCACGCCGGCCTCCAGGGCCGCCTCCCGCAGCGCGTCGGGCAGTCGGCCGCGGTACTTGCGGCCCAGTTCCACGGCGAGCCCGCTGACCCCCGCCTCCGCCAGGTCGGTGACGTAGCGGCGCAGCGCCTCCGCGTCGTCGGGCAGCGCGATCCCGGTGGTCAGCACGAGCTCGCCGCCGCGCAGCAGGTGGGCCAGGTCGGTGACCTCGGCGACGTGCACCCAGCGCACGGGGGAGTCGAGCCGGTCCGCCCCCACCACGACCCTGGGGCGGGCGCGCCGCACCACGGGCAGGTCGAGCACTTCGGCGAGGGAGGGGAGCACAGGCCGAGTGTACAGACGGGACCTGGGTCCTCTTGACGACCTGTAAGCCACAGGGCCCGGAAATCGCCACTGTGCCGCTGGTCAAGGCGGGAGCGCAGCGGTGAGACTGGAGGACATGTCGGATCTGCTCGCGCGCCACCGTGCGGTCATGCCCTCGTGGATGGCCCTGTACTACGACAAGCCCATCGAGATCGTCAGCGGCAAGGGGAACCGGGTCGTCGACTCCGACGGCAACACCTACCTGGACTTCTTCGCCGGGATCCTCACCAACATGATCGGCTACGACGTCGCGGAGGTGCGGGAGGCCGTCCAGGCCCAACTGGCCCGCGGCGTCGTGCACACCTCCACCCTGTACCTGCTGCGCGGCCAGGTGGAGCTGGCCGAGAAGATCGCCCGGCTCTCCGGCATCCCCGACGCGAAGGTGTTCTTCACCAACTCCGGCACCGAGGCCAACGAGACCGCGCTGCTGCTGGCCACCCACGCGCGCGGCAGCGACCAGGTGCTGGCCCTGCGCAACAGCTACCACGGGCGCTCGTACGGCACCATCGCGGTCACCGGCAACCGGGGCTGGAAGAACTCGTCGCTGTCCCCGCTCAACGTGCACTACCTGCACGGAACCGACCGCTCCCACCCGGCCTTCGCGCACCTGTCCGACGCCGAGTACATCGACGTGTGCGTGGCCGACCTGCGGGAGGTGCTCAGCACCACGGCCCCGAACGTGGCCTGCCTCATCGCCGAGCCCGTCCAGGGGGTCGGCGGGTTCGCGATGCCCCCCGACGGCCTGTTCGCCGCCTACCGGGAGGTCCTGGACGAGCAGGGCATCCTGTTCGTCTCCGACGAGGTGCAGACCGGCTGGGGGCGCACCGGCTCCAGCTTCTGGGGGATCGGCAACCACGGCGTCGTCCCGGACATGATGACCTTCGCCAAGGGACTGGGCAACGGCTTCGCCATCGGCGGCGTGGTCGCCCGCGGCGACCTCATGGACGCGCTGCCCGCCAACGGGGTCTCCACCTTCGGCGGCAACCCGATCGCCACCGCCGCGGCCAACGCCACCCTCGACTACGTGCTCGACCACGACCTCCAGGCCAACGCGGCGCGGCTGGGACCGCTGGTCCTGGAGCGGCTCGCCCCGCTGCGGCAACTGCCCGCGGTGGGCGGGGTGCGCGGCAAGGGGCTGATGTTCGCCGTCGACATGGCCGACCCGGCCACCGGCGCCCCCAGCGCCGAACTGGCCGCCGCCGTGCTGGAGGAGACCCGCAGGCGGGGCCTGCTCGTCGGCAAGGGCGGGCTGCACGGCCACACCCTGCGCATGGCGCCGCCGCTCACCCTCACCGAGGAGGAGGCCGAGGAGGGAGCGGCCATCCTGGTCGAGGCCGTCACCGCGGTCAACGACGCGGCCGCCTGAGCCGACCGGGCGCGGCCCCGGATCCGGGGCCGCGCCCTCCCGCAGCAAACCCGCACCATCCCGCAACGACGAAGAAGGTTCCGTTGTCTGTCAAGCACGTCCCACACTGGATCGGCGGCAAGCCCTGGCAGGGGCCGGCCGAGCGCCGCGGCGACATCCACAACCCGGCGACCGGGCGCGTCTCGGGCACGGTCGGCCTCGGCGGACCGGAGGAGGTGGCCGCCGCGGTGGCCACCGCCAAGGCGGCCTTCCCGGCCTGGCGGGACACCTCGCTGGCCCGGCGCACCGAGGTCATGTTCGCCTTCCGCGAGCTGGTCCGCGCCCACCGCGACGAGCTGGCCCGCCTCATCAGCGCCGAGCACGGCAAGGTCGTCTCCGACGCGCTGGGCGAGGTCTCCCGCGGCCTGGAGGTCGTGGAGTTCGCCTGCGGCATCCCGCACCTGCTCAAGGGCGGCTACTCGGAGAACGTCTCCACCCGGGTGGACGCCTACTCCATCCTCCAGCCGCTCGGCGTGGTCGCCGGGATCACCCCGTTCAACTTCCCCGCCATGGTGCCGATGTGGATGTTCCCCATCGCCATCGCCTGCGGCAACACCTTCGTGCTCAAGCCGAGCGAGAAGGACCCCTCGGCCGCGGTCCGCCTGGCCGAGCTGTGGGCCGAGGCCGGCCTGCCCGACGGCGTGTTCAACGTGGTGCACGGCGCGAAGGAGGCGGTCGACGCGCTGCTGACCCACGAGGACGTCAAGGCGGTCAGCTTCGTCGGCTCCACCCCGATCGCGCGCTACGTCTACTCCACCGCGGCGGCCCACGGCAAGCGGGTGCAGGCGCTGGGCGGGGCCAAGAACCACATGGTGGTGCTGCCCGACGCCGACCTGGACCTGGCCGCCGACGCCGCGGTCTCGGCGGGGTTCGGCTCGGCGGGGGAGCGGTGCATGGCGATCTCGGCGGTGGTGGCCGTCGGCGGGATCGCCGACGACCTGCTGGCCGGGATCAAACAGCGGGTGGCGCGGCTGCGCGTGGGACCGGGGGACGACACGCGCAGCGAGATGGGGCCGCTGGTGACCCGCGAACACCGCGACCGGGTCGCCTCCTACCTGGAGTCGGGGGTGCGCGAGGGCGCGACCCTGGCGGTCGACGGCCGCGTGCACCCGGTGCTCGGCGGCGAACCCGACGGCTTCTGGCTGGGGCCGTCGGTGCTGGACCACGTCACCCCCGAGATGTCGTGCTACCGCGACGAGATCTTCGGCCCGGTGCTGTCGGTGCTGCGCGTCGACACCTACGAGGAGGCGATCCGCCTCGTCAACGCCAACCCCTACGGCAACGGCACCGCCATCTTCACCAACGACGGCGGCGCGGCACGGCGCTTCCAGAACGAGGTGGAGGTGGGCATGGTCGGCATCAACGTGCCCATCCCGGTGCCGATGGCCTACTACTCCTTCGGCGGCTGGAAGAACTCGCTGTTCGGCGACTCGCACGCGCACGGAACGGAGGGCGTGCACTTCTACACCCGCACCAAGGCGGTCACCGCACGCTGGCTCGACCCCAGCCACGGCGGGGTCAACCTCGGCTTCCCCACCAACGGGTGAGGCGTCGGCCCCGACGAAACGGCGGTCTCGCGCACGAATCGACAGCGGGGCTGCGCACCGGAGGGCGGCCGCACACCGGTCGGAGTATCGTGGTTGCCGGTTCACCGCTCCGGGACCGCTGCTCTGCGCCCCGGTCGTCGGTGGAGACCACGAGAGGGTGCGCCTCGTTCCACTCCCCCCTCCGGAACCGGGCGCATGGTGAAGGGATGCTCCGGGCAGCTTCTCCCCCCGGCCCGGAGCACTCCCCTCCCCCTGTCGCCGCGCACCGCCGAGGTGCGCAACGGCGAGCCTGTCCCGGGCGGCGGCGGTTGGCCCGGGGCGGGCCGGGCGCGCTCCGGCGGCGTCGCGTGCGGGCGGACTCGGCGTCGGCCCGCGGGCGGTACGCCCCGGTCAGGGCGTGGCGAGAAGCTGGGGGTCGAAGGGGTCGGGACGGTGGTCGGCGGCCAGGCGCGCGCACTCGGCGCAGCCGTAGACCGGGGTCCCGTCGGGCAGCGTTCCCAGCGGTTGGCGCGGGCGCGGCCACCTCGCGTGGCAGACGACGCAGGCTTCCCCCGTGACCTGCGCGTCGCTGAGTCCTTCCAGGTCGAAGACGTGGCTGTCGTCTTCGTCTGCGGGCGCACTGCGCTCGCACATGATGCCCAGACCGCTCAACGTCCCTACTCCCCCCGTGGTACAGGACAGTCGCGGATCAGTCAGTGCAGACGGATGTCGGTGATTGGATTCAAGCAGACAGGGTGTGCTCGCCGGATAAAGCAGAGCCAAAACTGTGGCCTTGAGCTTAGGGGTATTGACTCTGTGTAGTCAAAACTGGAATTCCGTACTACAACTTAAAGGGCTAAAAGGGGATAAAGCGCTGGAAGCCAGCGTTACGCCGGGTATCTCGGCACAGTGGTGAAGCGCCGCAACGCCAGGGCGGGATTGACCTTGCGCACCTGCGCCACCCGGGCGGGGTCCGCCTCCGCCACGGCCACGCCCTCCTGCTCGCCCAGGGAGGTCACCACCACCCCCATCGGGTCCACGACCATGCTGTTTCCCGACCCCATCGGCGCGCTCTGCCCCGCCGCCGCGACGTACAGGGTGTTCTCGACGGCCCGGGCGCGCACCAGGAGACGCCAGTGCTCCTCCTTCAACGGCCCCGGAACCCACTCCGCGCCGACCGCCACCACCTGCGCCCCGGCGTCGGCCAGCCTCCGCGTGACCTCGGGGAAGCGCAGGTCGTAGCAGGTCTGTAGGCCGAAGACGAGCCCGTCGACGGAGAACACCGGGGGATCGGTGACCTCCCCCGGGCGCACCACCGCCGACTCGGTGAACCCGAAGGCGTCGTACAGGTGCAGCTTGCGGTAGCACGCCGCCAGCTCGGCGTCGGGGCCGACGGCCACCGTGGTGTTGGAGAAGCGCTCCGGCTCGTCCAGCGCCTCGTTGACCCCCGCCACGACGTAGACGCCCGCCTCGCGCGCCAACTCCCGCAGCCCCGACACGTAGCGGCCGTCCAGGGGCTCGGCCGACTCCACGAACCGGCGGTCGGTGACCGGGGCGGTGAACATCGCGTACTCGGGCAGCACCACCACCCGGGCGCCCCGCCCGGCCGCCGCACGCACCAGTTCGGCGGCCCGGGCCAGGTTCGCCTGCTTGTCCGTCCCCGGCGCGAACTGCGCGACGGCCACCGCGACCATGCCGACCCCCTCAGCCTGCGAGCTTCCCGACGACCGTGACCCTACGCGATCCGCGGGGACACCGGCGCGGCGGGACCGGGGGCGGGCGAG
>Ga0207864_1002372_pt1 | contig 17910 bp, 17 predicted proteins | sample HigsolmetaAR202D_FD_184834 | JGI IMG/M metagenome (GOLD analysis project Ga0207864, IMG submission 184834) | Ionic liquid and high solid enriched microbial communities from the Joint BioEnergy Institute, USA - AR20-2-D (SPAdes) (version 2) ... | reverse complement strand
GAGCCGCACCCACAGCGCGGTCCAGGCCACGACGACGACGTCGGCCGCCAGCTGGCGGCCGCGCTTGGCGGCGGTCTGCGCATACCAGGTCATGCCCGCAGCATGCACGTCCGCCCGCGCGGCGGCCGGCGATCCGGTGGCCACCCGATCGGCGGCCACCCGATCCCCAGTTGTGCGACGCGCGCACACGGGGCACACTGCCCCGCGATGATGTCGATCGCTGCGTCGCTGACCGCCCCGGCGTCGGGGCGCTTCGGCCTGCCCGCGATCATCATCATTCGACCGCTCCCGTAGACCGGCGGTCGGTGCCGGCCCGCGGGAGCGGCTGGCACCGGCCTCGCAGCGCGGCCCGGGAACCACCGCACCACGGGACGGAGGACCGCCCCGACGAACAAGGTGCACCCGTGGCCAACGTGGATCTCTACGACACGACCCTTCGCGACGGCACCCAGCGCGAGGGCATCTCGCTGTCGGTCGCCGACAAGCTGCGGGTGGCGACCGTCATCGACTCGCTGGGTGTCGACTACATCGAGGGCGGCTGGCCCGGCGCCAACCCCAAGGACACCGAGTTCTTCCGCCGCGCCGCCGCCGGCGAGCTCAAGCTCGAGCGGGCGGTCCTGACCGCCTTCGGCATGACGCGGCGGCCGCGCGGCGACGCCGCCACCGACCCCACGCTGGCGGCGCTGCTCGAGGCCGACACCGAGGTCGTGTGCCTGGTCGGCAAGTCGGCGGCCGTGCACGTCACCGAGGCGCTCGGCACCACCCTCGACGAGAACCTCGCGATGGTGGCCGACTCCATCCGCCTGCTGCGCGGCGAGGGCCGGCGGGTGTTCTTCGACGCCGAGCACTTCTTCGACGGGCACGCCGCCGACCGCGCCTACGCGCTCGACGTGGTCCGCGCCGCCGTCGACGCCGGCGCCGAGGCGGTGGTCCTGTGCGACACCAACGGCGGGGCGCTGCCTGACCGCGTCAGCCGCGTGGTCCGCGAGGTCGTCGAGCTGGTCGGCGACGCCGCACAGGTCGGCGTGCACGTGCACAACGACACCGACTGCGCCGTGGCCAACTCGCTGGTCGCCGTCGAGGCCGGCGCCACCCACGTGCAGGGGACCGTCAACGGGGTGGGGGAGCGCTGCGGCAACGCCAACCTCATGTCGATCATCCCCAACCTCAAGCTCAAGCTCGGCATCGACGTCGTCGACGACGAGGACCTGCGGCGCCTGACCGCCGTCGCCCACGAGGTCGCCGAGGTCATGAACCTCACGCCCGACCCGCACGCCCCCTACGTGGGCCACGCCGCCTTCGCGCACAAGGCCGGGCTGCACGTGTCGGCGCTGGCCAAGCGCCACGACCTCTACCAGCACGTCGACCCGGACTCGGTCGGCAACTCCCTGCGGCTGCTCGTCAGCGAGCTGGCGGGGCGCTCGACGATCGTGCTCAAGGGCGCCGAGCTGGGCCTGGACCTGTCCGACGACGGGGAGGCGGTGCAGCGCATCCTCGACCGGGTCAAGGAGCTGGAGCACGTCGGCTTCAGCTTCGAGGCCGCCGACGCCTCCTTCGAGCTCCTGGTGCGCGACGAGACCGGCACCGACCGCGAGTTCTTCCGCCTGGAGAGCTTCCGCACCATCGTCGAGCGGCGCCCGGGCGACGACGGCGTCGTCGCCGAGGCCACCGTCAAGGTGTGGGTCGGCGACGAGCGGCTGATCGGCACCGGCGAGGGCAACGGCCCCGTCGACGCGCTCGACCACGCCTTCCGCGCCGCCATCAACGGCCGCTACCCGCAGCTGGCCGACATGCACCTGACCGACTACAAGGTGCGGATCCTGGAGGGGGCCGGCGGCACCGGCGCGACCACGCGGGTGCTGATCACCTCCACCGACGGCGAGCGCGAGTGGGAGACGGTCGGGGTGTCGCCCAACATCATCGCGGCGTCGTGGCAGGCGATGGAGGACGCCTACACGTACGCGCTGCTGCACGCCGCGGGATGAGCACGGGCGCGACGCGCCTCCAGCCCAGCACCGCCGCAGCGCGAGCCGCCGTGCTCGCCGGGGCCACCCTGTGGGGCACGACCGGGACCGCGCAGGCGCTCGGCCCCGCGGCCAGCACGCCAGCGGTCGTCGGGACGCTGCGCATCCTGCTCGGCGCGGTGGTCCTGGCCCTCCTCGCCGGCGCGGGCGGCCGTGCGCGGGCCTTCCCCTGGTTCGCCGCCGACCGCCGCGTCGCCACGCTGATCGGCATGGCGTCGATCGCGGCGTACCAGGTGTGCTTCTTCGCCGGCGTCGACCGCGCCGGTGTCGCCGTCGGCACGGTCGTCGGCATCGGCAGCGCCCCGGTGACCACCGGGCTCCTCGGCCTGCTCGTCCGCCGCGAGCGCCCCGAGCCCGGCTGGGGCCTCGCCACCGCCCTGGCCGTCGCCGGGGCGGCCCTGCTGGTCGGGACCGGCGAGGCGGGCGGCGGCGTCGACCCGCTCGGTGTGCTGCTCGCCGTGGCCGCCGGAGCCGCGTACGCGGTCTACGTCCTGGCCGGCAAGGCGCTGCTGGACCGCGGCGCGCCGCCGAGCGCCGCGATGGCGGTGCTGTTCGCCGGCGGAGCGGCGCTGCTGACACCGCTGCTCGTCGCCCCGCTGCTGGCCGGCGAGCTGGCGTGGCTGACCACCCCGCGCGGGCTGGCCATGGCAGCCTGGCTCGGCGTCGTGACCGCCGGGATCGCCTACGTGCTGTACGCCCGCGGCCTGCGCGGCCTGCCACCGGCCTCCGTCGCCACCTACACGCTGGCGGAGCCGCTCACGGCGGCGCTGCTGGGCGTGGTCGTGCTGGGGGAGCGACCCGGCGTCACCGGCGTCGTCGGCGCCGCGCTGGTGGTGTCGGGGCTGGTGCTGCTGTCGCTGCGGCCGCTGCTAGCGTCCCGGTCGACCGTCGTCGACCGCTGAAGGGAGCACCTGTGCGCATCGTCCGCGTCGCCCGTCCCGACGGCCCCTCGTTCGGGGTCGTCCGTGACGACTACGTCGTGCTGCTGACGCCGCACCCCTTCACCGAGTTCCAGCTCACCGACCAGGCGGCGCCGCTGGAGAAGGTGCGGCTGCTGGCGCCCGTGATCCCCTCGAAGATCATGTGCGTCGGCCGCAACTACGCCGCCCACGCCGCCGAGCTCGGCAACGAGGTCCCCGACGAACCGCTGATCTTCTCCAAGCCGGCGACCGCGGTGATCGGCCCCGGCGACGCGATCAAGCTGCCGCGCCTGTCCGAGGACGTGCAGCACGAGGCCGAGATCGCCGTCGTCATGGGCCGGCTGACCCGCAAGGTCAGCCCTGAGAACGCCCTCGACCACGTGCTCGGCTACACCTGCGCCAACGACGTGACGGCCCGCGACCTGCAGCGCCGCGACGGGCAGTGGACGCGGGCCAAGGGCTTCGACACGTTCTGCCCGCTCGGCCCCTGGATCGAGACCGAGCTCGACCTCGAAGCCGGTGTCGGCGTGCGCTGCCTGGTGGGCTCCGAGGTGCGGCAGGAGGGCAACACCGCCGACTTCATCTTCTCGGTCGCCGACATCATCGCCCACGTGTCGGCGTTCACGACGCTGCTGCCCGGCGACGTGATCCTCACCGGCACCCCGGAGGGCGTCGGGCCGCTGCGGCCGGGCGACACCGTGACCGTCGAGGTCGAGGGCCTCGGGTCGCTGTCCAACCCGGTCGAGGCCGACGACTGACGCGGCGGTCCGAAGACAGCGAGACGGGCGGCCCCCCGGAGGGGACCGCCCGCTCGGCCCGCGATCGTGGGCGCCGTGGTGCTACTTCAGCCAGGGCAGGCGCTGCACGAGCGGCAGGCGCTCCCAGGCCTTGCCGAGGCCGACGTAGCGGCCGGCGCCGTACAGGGTCAGGGCCACCAGGGCCACCGCGTAGACGATGTGGTCGTCCATGAACGGGTTGTTCTCCAGCGGCAGCTCGGCGGCCCACATCAGCATCAGCAGGGTGACGCCGGAGACGGTCGCGATGCGCATGCCGATGCCGAGGATGAGGGCCAGGCCGATGCCGAGCAGGCCGGCCATGAACAGCCAGTCGGACACCGGCCCGGCGAGACCTGCGAAGAAGTCGTGGAAGATCTTGCCCTCGGTCCCGTACACCAGGAACCCGGTGGTCGGGGATCCGCCGTTGATCCAGGCGTCCTCGGCGGCGGTGGCGAAGCCGAGGCCGAAGGTCTTGTCGAGGAACGCCCACAGGAACACCCAGCCGAGGGCGATGCGAGCCGCGGCGAGCGCGTAGCGGGCCTTGTAGGCGCGGGCCTCGTCCTCGACGGGGATGGCGAGCTCGGCGAGCTCCGGGTGGACGGTGGTGTCGGTGACGCTCATGGCTGCGTCCTCTTTCTGGTCTCGATCCGGGGGTGCCCGGGGGTGGGTCCGGCGCCTGTCGCGGCGCTCCCGTGAGGGACACCGACAGCATCGTCATCGGCACCTCGCGGCCACAGCGGCGAGCGACCCTGTCCCCGCAGGACCTGCGCCACCGCCGCTCGGGACCTCGGCCGGGGCCTTCGGGGGGCCGCAGGGCCCGCCCGCGCGAGGACCGTCACCCGCCGCCCGGGCCGCCATCCCCGCGTACTAGGCTGCTCCGGTCGGATCGCCGGACGAGAGGCAGGTGGGCGGATGGCGTTCGTATCCCGGGGCTTCGAGGGCAAGCGGCGCGCGGGCCGGGGTGCGGGCCTGCTGCCGCCGGGCCAGTACGACGTCGGCGACGCCTTCCCGGTGCTGTCGGCGGGACCGACCCCCCGCAGCGACCTCGCCGAGTGGGACCTCCTGGTCACCGGCGAGGTCGACAGGCTGCGGCGCTGGACCTGGGAGGAGTTCCAGCAGCTGCCGCACGAGGAGGTCGTCACCGACATCCACTGCGTGACGAAGTGGTCGAAGTTCTCCACCACCTGGGAGGGCGTGTCGGTCGACACCCTCCTGGACGGCGTCGAGACCGCCGCCGAGCACGTGCTCGCCTTCTGCGACGGCGACTACACCACCAACCTGCCGCTGGAGGACGTCACCGGCGGCCGCGCCTGGGTCGTCGACCGCTACGAGGGCGAGCCCCTCGTCCCCGAGCACGGCGGGCCGGCGCGGCTGCTCGTGCCGCACCTGTACTTCTGGAAGTCGGCGAAGTGGGTGCGCGGGCTGCAGCTGTCCAGCTTCGACGAGCCCGGCTTCTGGGAGTCGCTCGGCTACCACAACTACGGGGACCCGTGGCGGGAACAGCGCTACGCCGGCGACTGACCTGGCGCCTCGGGCGCGTCGTCGACCAGCGCGCCGAGACGGCGACCTGCAGCCGCATCAGCCTGCGCGTCGACGGCTGGGGCGGGCACCTGCCCGGCCAGCACGTCGACGTGCGCCTGACCGCGCCCGACGGCTACCAGGCGCAGCGCAGCTACTCGATCGCCTCAGCGCCGGAGGCCGCCACCGTCGACCTCGTGGTGCAGCGCGTCGACGACGGTGAGGTGTCCCCCTACCTGACCGACGTCCTGCGCCGCGACGACCTGCTGGAGCTGCGCGGACCCATCGGCGGCCACTTCGTGTGGCACGCCGACCTCGGCGGGCCGCTGCAGCTGATCGCGGGCGGCTCGGGCGTCGCGCCGTTCCTGGCGATGCTCGACCACCGCGCCGCGGCGGCGCCGGACGTGCCCGCGCGGCTGCTGGTCTCGGTGCGCAGGCCCGAGGACCTCATCGGCCGCGACCGGCTGGACCGCTACCGCGACACGGGGGTGGCGGTCGACGTCACCGTCACCCGCACGGCTCCGCCCGGCTGGGACGGGCGCACCGGCCGCGTGACCGCCGAGGTGCTCGGCGAGGTCGCGTGGCCGCCGAGCGAGCGCCCGCACGTGTTCGTGTGCGGGCCGACCGGCTTCGTCGAGGCGGTCGCCGACGCGCTCGTCGCGACCGGCCACGACCCCCGCCGCGTCAAGACCGAGCGCTTCGGATGACAGGAGGCGACATGACCTCGCCGCTGGACGGCAACGCCGCCGCGGGACGGCTGTTCGACGTGTTCTCCTTCGACGCCACCGTCACGCGGGTCACCTGCGCCGGCTGCGCCGCGACCGAGGTGCTGGCCGAGCTGCCCGTGTACGCCGACGCGCCGGGGATGGTCCTGCGCTGCGGCGCCTGCGGTCAGGCGCTGCTGCGCTTGGCGCAGACGCCGGGGCGCACGTGGGTGGACCTGCGCGGCAGCGCGCTGCTGGAGATCCCCACCTAGCCGGCTGGGCCGTCGGCGGCGGGGCGTCGCCGCCGACGCTCACGCGGCGGCGGAGCGCTGGCGTCGCAGGGGCGCGAGAGCCGCGGTCCACTCGGCCAGCTCGTCCAGCATCGCGTCGGCGCCGGCCTCGAGCGCCTCGGTCGGCTGGAAGCGGCCGTCGTCGAGGTGGGTGGCGACGAACGGGATCGGCACCGCGGCGACCGCGGGCACCATCTTGAGCGAGGCCAGCACCGGCTTGAGCGCCTGCACCGCGCGGGTGCCGCCGGCGACGCCGCCGTAGCTGACGAAGCCGACGGGCTTGTGCTGCCACTCGGCGTGCAGGAAGTCGATGGCGTTCTTCAGCGCGGCCGGGTAGCCGTGGTTGTACTCGGGCGTGACGAACACGAACGCGTCGGCGCGGCTGACGGTGGCGCTCCAGTCCTTGGTGTGCTGGTGCACGTAGCGGCCGAGGCGGGGGTGGTGCGGCTCGTCGAGGAACGGCAGGTCCACCTCGGCGAGGTCGACGACCTCGACCGCGAACCCGCCGTGGGCGCCGGCGCGGTCGCGGATCCAGTCGGCGACCGCCGCTCCCACGCGGCCGGGCCGGGTGCTGGCGACGATGATCTGCAGCAGGGGCTTGCTCACGGATGCGCTCCTCACGCGGAAAGGCCCCCGTCGCTGAGCTCGCGACGGGGGCCGAAGGGTGGTCGTCAGGACTGCTTGATCGCCGAGACGTCGAACTCGAGGTCGACCTTCTCGCTCACGAGGACGCCGCCGGCCTCCAGGGCGGCGTTCCAGTTCACGCCCCAGTCCTTGCGGTTGACGGTGGTCTTGCCCTCGAAGCCGATGCGCTGGTTGCCGAACGGGTCGACGGCCGCGCCGGTGTAGGTGAAGTCGATCGTGACGGGCTTGGTCGTGCCCTTGATGGTGAGGTCACCGGTGACCCGGTACTCGGTGTCGCTGAGCTGCTCGATCTCGGTGCTGCGGAACGTGATCTCCGGGTAGGTGTCCATGTCGAAGAAGTCGTTGCTCCGCAGGTGCGCGTCGCGGTCGGCGTTGCGCGTGTCGATGCTCTTGGCCTGGATGGTGACCTCGGCGCTGGAGTTGGAGGGGTTCTCGCCGTCGACGGTGATGGTGCCCTCGAAGTCGTTGAAGGCGCCGCGCACCTTGGTGACCATCGCGTGGCGCGCCACGAAGGAGATGCTCGTGTGGCTCGGGTCGATCGTGTAGGTGCCGGTCAGCTCGGCGGGGCGGGTGATCGTGCTCATGGGGGAGTCCTCCTGGAGTCCTGGGCGGTCGCGGCGGCGTGAGATGGTCACGACCTCAATGGTTGACCGTTCACGCTTGCATCCTACCCAACTTCGATGACGTGTCAACCATTCCCGGGGCCCGAAAGAATGGTGGAAACGCCCCGCTGGAACCGACGTGTACGGGCATCAGGCCGGCGTCGAGTCCGCCCTGGGGGGCGCGACGCGGGGTCGGCTGGCTCAGGTGGCGGCTACCAGGACTTGGTGACCGTGACGACGGTGCCGCCGTCGGACCCGTCGATCTCCGCCTCGTCGGCCAGGGCTCGGATCAGCAGCAGCCCCCGCCCGCGCTCGTCGAGCGGATCGGGGGGAGCCTCGGGGCCGGGGCGGGTTCCGCGTCCTCGATCGGTGACCCGCATGACGCAGCCGTGCTCGCCCGCCTCGACGTCGACGCGGTAGTCGGCCACGTGCGCGTGCCTGAGCGCGTTCGCGCAGGCCTCGCCCAGGATCAGCTGCAGGTCCGCCACCGCCTCCGCGGGCGCGCCGGCGGTCGCCAGCAGGCTGCCCACCGCGTCGCGCACCGGTCCGATGAAGGCGCCGTCGCTGGGCAGGGCCAGGGCCACTTCGAGTCGCATGCGCCTCCGGTACCCGGTCGCTTCGCCCGGAACGCCTGTCCCTTTGGGGCAGTCCTGAACTCGTGCGTGTGCGGCGAATCGGGGCGGGGGATGCCCTCTGCCGTCCAGCCGGTGAGGACCGAGGAGGCTGCGGTGAGAGCTGCCGTCGTTCGCGAGTTCAAGGCCCCGTTGGTCATCGAGGAGCGGGAGGTGCCGCAGCCCGGACCGGGCCAGGCGCTGGTGCGGATCGAGGCCTCGGGCCTGTGCCACACCGACATCCACGCCGCCCACGGCGACTGGCCGGTCAAGCCGACGCCGCCGTTCGTCCCCGGTCACGAGGGCATCGGCATCGTCGAGGCCGTCGGCGACGGCGTCAGCGACGACATGATCGGCACGCGCGTGTCGATCGCCTGGCTGGGCGAGGCCTGCGGCCGCTGCGACGCCTGCCTCGCCGGGCAGGAGACGCTGTGCCTGCAGCAGGAGAACAGCGGCTACTCGATCGACGGCGGCTACGCGGAGTACGCGCTCACCGCCGCCGACTACTGCGTGCCGGTGCCCGACGGGGTCGATCCCTTCGACGCGGCGCCGCTGACCTGCGCGGGCGTGACGACCTACAAGGCGATGAAGGTCGGGGAGGTCAAGCCCACCGACGTGGTGCTCGTGTCCGGCATCGGCGGCCTGGGGCACCTCGCGCTGCAGTACGCGCGCATCTTCGGCGGGACGACCGTGGCGGTCGACGTGGTCGACGAGAAGCTGCAGCTGGCGCAGGACCTCGGCGCCGACGTCGTGCTCGACGCCCGCAGCGACGACGTGGTCGCGCGGGTCGGCGAGCTCGGCGGCGCGGACGTCGCGGTGGGCCTGGCGGTGAGCAAGGAGTCCTTCGACACCGCCTACCGGGCCCTCCGCCGCGGCGGCCGCCTGGTGCTGGTGGCGATGCCCGCCGACGGGGTCATGGAGGTGCCGGTGTTCGACCTCGTCGTCGGCGGCAAGTCCGTGCGCGGCTCCATCGTCGGCACCCGCGCCGACCTGTCGGAGGTCTTCGAGCTCCACCGCCTCGGCCGCACCCGCGTCATCTACGAGACCCGCCGCCTCGAAGACGTCAACGCCTGCTTCGACGAGGTCCTCTCCGGCCAGGTCCCCGCCCGCCTCGTCTTCGACATGCAGGCCGGGTAGGGGCCCTTCGCTCCGGCGGGGCGCCGGCGGGGCGGTCTGCCGCGGACCCTCGGCCCGCGAGCCCGCCACGGGCCGGGGAGAACCTTGCGTGACGCAGGGTTTCTCATCAGGGCGCAGGTCCTTCGCAGCCGCGCGGGGAGAACCTTGCATGACGCAGGGTTTCTCGTGCAGGGAGCGGGGTGCCGTGGAGAACCTTGCGTTGGCCAGAGTCTTCGACGGCGAGGGAGGACGCCGACTACCCCGTCACCGTGGTGAACCCCCCCGGCGCCACCGGGGCGGCGACGACACCGTCCGTCCCGACGACCTCGCGGGCCAGGCGGCCGTGGCGGTCGTAGGCGCGGGCGACGACGGTGGCGGTGCCGGGGAGGGTCAGCTCGCGGGTCTGCCAGCGGTGGGAGGCGCTGCGGAGGAGGGCCTGGGCGCCGGTGTCGCCGGACAGGACCAGCCACTCGACCTCGGGTTGGACGAGCAGCGCGTCGAGCTGGGCGGGGGTGCCGTCGCCCCGGTAGCCGCTGGTCAGGGTCGCCACGCCGGGGCCGACCACCGACCGTGTCGCAGAGGAGCCCATGTCGAGGAAGCCAGGCTCGGGCGTGATGCCCCGGTCGCCGGCGCCGCCGTGCCACACCGCGCCGGCGCTGGCCCCCGCCAGCGCGTGGTGGGTGCCGACCGCGTCGCGGCGGGTCGGCTGGCGCCAGAACACCGGCAGCACGTGGTAGCGGTCGGCGACCGGCAGATCCACCTCGGCGACCACGCGTCCGCCCGGGCCGAGCTCGACGTAGCCGCTGCCGCTCCACTGGCTCTCGCCGGTCCACAGGCTGTCAGGCGTGACCGCCTGCGCCGCCCCGGACAGGGCGCCGGTCTCGGCCTCGACCCGCTGCCAGGTGACGCGCTCGGCGACGGTCGCGGCCTGCGCGCGGGCGGCCACGTCCGGGTGGGCGTCGAGCAGGAGCATCGACAGCAGCCCGTGGATGGTCGACTCCGCCCCGGCGTTGCGGTTGACGGTGCCGTCGCCGGAGACGCCGTCGAAGGTGCGGCCGGTGGCGGGGTCGTACATCGCCTCGCCGGCGGGGTTGCTGCCGAAGTACCAGGCCGCGGCGACGCCGGCGGCCTCGCGGAAGCCCCGCAGGCCGGTGGCCTCGGCGACGCGCACGAGGTTCTGCAGCGTCGCGTCCGCGCCGTAGGCGATCTGGGTGCCGTCGACCGGCGCCGGCAGCCAGCCGTTCTGCGGGCCGGCCTGGATGAGCAGGTGCGGCGTGAACCACGTCGCCTCCCGCACGGCCGCGGCCAGCCCCGCCCCGCCGACGCCGCGCGCCGTGGAGGCCTCGGCCAGCGCCCCGGCCATCTGGTCGCCCCAGGCGTGCCACACCGAGCGCGACTGCGCCCACGGCAGGATCGCGCCGAACGGCCACTGCTGCGGGTCGCCGCGGCCCAGCTCGGCGATGCCGCGGACGAGCTGGCGCAGCGCGCGCAGGGCGTCGCGGTCCCCGCTGGCGCGGACGTAGGCCGTCAGGCCGTACACCGCCTCGGAGCTGGCGTCGGCACCGTCGACGATCAGCCACGCCGGCCACGCCAGCCCGTCGACCACCTGGCGCTCGCCGCCGCGGGGTCGCAGCACCTGGCGCTCGACCGCGGCCAGGGCCAGGCGCAGCCGCTCCCGCAGGAAGGCCGCGAAGTCCGGGTCGACGTCGCGGAACGCCGCGTAGCCCTCGCCCAGCGCCCAGATCGTGCGCGCCAGCCAGTACGACGGGCCGGAGTCTGACGGGTCCGGCAGCTCCACCGGCTCGGCGCTGGGGTTGAGCGTCCCGTCGGGCTGCATCCACAGCACCACGTTGCCCGCGTTGGGGCCCTCGGCGGTCTGCAGGTAGGTCAGGCCGCGCAGGAGCTGGTAGGCCTGCGCGCGGCTGTGGTCGTCGCCGACCTGCTGCCAGTGGCGCAGGTACACGACCGCGGCCCGCGAGATGTCGTCGGCGTTGTAGGCCCCCTGCGAGTACGTGTTCGTGTCCGGGTCGTAGGTGCCGCCGCCGATGCGCGCGTAGGTGCCGCTCGCGTCCGGCTCGGCGTAGGTCCACAGCACGCCGATGGCGGGCTCGATGTCGAGCCGGTAGGTGGTGTGGCCGGGCTGCGGCGGCGGGATCACCGCATCGGGTGAGGAAGTCGAGGTGGCTGAGGTTGGTCAGCCGCTGCTGTGCGACCGCCTCCCGCACCGGCACGCCGGCCAGCGTCACCGCCAGTGCGAGCACGAGCGTCCCGGCCGCTGCCCACGAGCGCGTTGCGGTCGCCGCCCGGGACCGTGAGCGGGTCATGTTCCGCGCCTTTCACGCAAACGCCACCAAGATGGGATCCCTGCAGGGTTCCCCCTATCCGGTGAGGGAATACCGGATTCGGCCCTACGAACCGTGGAGGAGGCGCTGATGTCCATGGGTCAGAGCCGACTGCTGGTCCTCGCGGTGGTGCTGGCAGCGCTGCTGGCCGCCTGCGGGGGAGGAGACGGCGGTGGAGGAGAGAGCACCGAGGGCGGGGAGTCCCGCGGCCCGATCGACATCTGGTACTCCAACAACGAGGCCGAGATCGCCTGGGGAGAGGCGGTCGTCGAGGCGTGGAACGCCGAGCACCCCGACGAGCAGGTCACCGCGCAGGAGATCCCCGCGGGTGACAGCTCCGAGGAGGTGATCCAGGCGTCAGATCGCCGCCGGCAACACCCCCTGCCTGATCTACAACACGGCACCGGCGGCGGTGCCGATGTTCCAGCGCCAGGCCGGCTTGGTCGCGTTGAACGAGTTCGAGAGGGCCGTCGAGTACATCGAGGAGCGCAGCGGCGAGGGCGTCGAGCAGTACCAGTCCGCCGACGGGCAGTACTACCAGCTGCCGTGGAAGGCCAACCCGGTCATGATCTTCTACAACCGGGCGATGTTCGAGGAGGCCGGGCTCGACCCCGACGACCCGCCGCTGGCCACCTACGACGAGTTCCTCGACACCGCCCGCGCCCTGGTGGAGTCGGGGGTGGCTGAGGCGGCGATCTGGCCGTCGCCGGAGTCGCAGTTCTTCCAGTCGTGGTTCGACTTCTACCCCCTGTTCGCCGCGGCCACGGGCGGCCAGCAGCTGGTCGAGGACGGCCAGGCCCAGTTCGCCGGCGAGGAGGGCATCGCCGTCGGGCAGCTCTGGCGGACCATCTACGACGAGGGCCTGGCCGGCCGCGAGGCCGCGCCGGGTGACGCGTTCGCCGACGGGCAGTCGGCGATGGCCATCGTCGGGCCGTGGGCGATCGCGGTGTACGACGACGTGGACTGGGGTGCCGTCCCCGTGCCGACGCCGGAGGGGATGCCGCCCGAGGAGGTCTACACGTTCTCCGACGCGAAGTCGATCGGCCTCTACAGCTCCTGCGAGAACCGCACGACCGCCTGGGAGTTCCTGCAGTTCTCCACCAGCGAGGAGAACGACGGGCTGCTGCTGGAGGAGACCGGGCAGATGCCGATGCGCACCGACCTGCCCGGCACGTATCCGGACTACTTCGAGGCCAACCCCACCTACGAGCAGTTCGCCGACCAGGCCGCGCGGATGGTCGAGGTGCCCAACGTCGAGGGCTCGATCGAGATGTGGCAGACGTTCCGCGACATGTGGTCGCGCGCCGTCATCTTCGGCGAGGAGGACGTCGAGACCGCCTTCCAGCAGGCCGCCGAGGAGATCAACGGGATCATCGGCGGAGGGACGCCGTGAGCGCGATCGCGACCTCGGGCACGACCAGGCGGCCGCTGCAGCGCGTCTTCGGTCGCCACCCGATCGGCGCCCTCTTCGCGCTGCCCTACGCGATCTTCTGGGTCGCGCTGTTCGCGTGGCCGCTCGGCCTGGCCGTGTACATGTCGTTCTACGACTACTTCTTCGCCGCGCCGGGGGCCGAGGTCGAGCGGCCGTTCGTGGGGCTGGCCAACTACGTGCAGGCGTTCGGTGACCCGAGCGTGCGGCGGGCCGCGCTGAACGTCGCGATCTTCATCCTCATCAACGTCCCGCTCACCGTGGCCCTGGCGATGGTCCTGGCCACGGCGCTCAACTCCGCGATCCCCTTCCGCACGTTCTTCCGCGCGGCGTACTACGTGCCGTACGTGACGGCGAGCGTCGCGATGGTGTCGGTGTGGCTGTGGCTGTTCAGCTCCGGCGGCCTGGTCAACCAGATCCTCGGCGCGGCGGCACCCGACCCGTCGTGGCTCGTCAACTCGTTCTGGGCGATGCCGATCATCGCGCTGTTCGCCACGTGGAAGCAGCTGGGGTTCTACGTGCTGCTGTACCTGGCGGCGCTGCAGAACATCCCCGACACCCTGTACGAGGCCGCCATGGTCGACGGCGCCGGCGTGGTGCGCCGCTTCTTCGCCGTCACGGTCCCCGGCGTCCGCCAGGCCACGACGCTGGTGGTGATCCTGGCCACCATCGTGGGCGCCAACTTCTTCACCGAGCCGTACCTGCTCACCGGCGGCGGCGGGCCCAACGGCGCCTCCGTCTCGCCGGTGCTGCTCATGTACCAGGAGGGGATCGAGCAGGGCGACGCGGGCTACGCCGCCGCGATCGGCGTGGTCCTGGCGGTGGTGGTCATGGCCATCTCGCTGACCTACCGCTTCGTCTTCGAGAGGGAGGACGCATGACCACCACCGCGCGTCCCCCGCTGCAGACGGCTCCGCCGACCGCCCCCCGGCGGCGCGCCACCAGGGAGGGGGGCACGCTGCGCCGCGTCGTGGGGCTGCTGGTGCTCGGCGCGGGCGCGCTGGTGTTCCTGTTCCCCTTCTACTACATGATCGTGGGGGCCCTGCAGCGCGAGCCCGACCCGACGCCCGCCGGCGCCTTCCCCGACCCGGGCAACCTCACCCTCGACAACCTCGCCGCGATCAACGCGCGCGTGGACCTGCTGCGCACGCTGCTCAACTCGGCGATCTTCACCGGCGGCGTGATCGTCCTCACGCTGGTGCTGGGGCTGCTCGCCGGCTACGCCCTGGCGCGGCTGGAGTTCCGCGGCCGCGGGCTGGTGTTCGGGGCGATGCTGCTGACGCTGGTGCTGCCGTTCCAGCTGCTGATGATCCCGCTGTACGTGATGATCGTGCGGACCTACGGGCTGGCCGACAGCTACCTCGGCATGATCCTGCCGTTCGCGGTCAACGCCACGGCGGTGTTCATCTTCCGGCAGTTCTTCCGCTCGCTGCCCGCCGACCTGTTCGAGGCCGCCCGCGTCGACGGGGCCAGCGAGCTGCAGATCCTCCTGCGCATCGCGATCCCGATGTCGCGACCGGCGATCCTCACCGCGGTGATCGTCACGTTCATCGGACCGTGGAACGAGTTCCTGTGGCCGTTCCTGGTCACCAAGCAGGCCAGCATGCAGCCGCTGGCCGTGGCGCTGGCCAACTTCATCACCACCGTGGCGGCGTCCATGGCCAACCCCTTCGGCGCGATCCTCGCCGGTGCCACCGTGCTGGCGATCCCCGCCGTGGTGGTGTTCCTGGTCTTCCAGCGCCACTTCCTGCAGACCGACATCAGCGCCGGCATCAAGGGCTGACATGGTCACCTACGAGCTGACGCGGCTCGGCGTGGTGATGACGCCGGACCCCGACGACCCGCGCGAGGCCTGGGGTGTGCTCAACCCCGCGAGCGCCCGCACCCCCGACGGCGAGCTGTGGCTGTACCCGCGGCTCGTGGCGGAGGGCAACTGCTCGCGGGTGGGCCTGGCGCGGGTGCGCGTCGACGACGACGGCACGCCGGTGGGCGTGGAGCGCCTCGGCGTCGTCCTCGAACCCGAGGAGCACTGGGAGACCCACGCCGGCGGAGGCGGCGTCGAGGACCCGCGCATCACCCACCTGCCCGAGCTCGACCGCTGGGTCATGACCTACACCGCCTACGGGCCGCTCGGGGCGCGCATCGGCATGGCCACCAGCGACGACCTGCGGCACTGGGAGCGGCTGGGGCCGGTCACGTTCGCCTACGAGCCGCGCTGGCGCACCGACTTCAACCTGTACTCCAACAAGGACGCGCTGTGGTTCCCCGAGCCGGTGCCCGGCCCCGACGGGCAGCCCTCCTACGCGCTGCTGCACCGGCCCGTGTGGGACCTGTCGTGGGTCCGGGAGGGGGAGGGCGACGTCGTCCCCGACGGCGTCGCCGAGCCGCGTCCCGGCATCTGGGTGTCGTACGTGCCCGCCGACGCGGTGCGCCGCGATGTGCGCGCGTTGACCCACGTCGGCGGGCACCGGCCCGTGGCGGTGCCCGAGCAGCCCTGGGAGGAGCTCAAGATCGGCGGCGGCACCCCGCCGGTGCGCACCCCGGAGGGGTGGCTGTCGATCTTCCACGGCGTCGCCGGGGAGATGGTCCCGGGCACCGACCTGCAGCCGAAGGTGCGCTACTGCGCCGGGGTCATGGTCCACGACCCGCAGGACGTCAGCCGGCTGCTGCACCGCTCGGCGAGCCCGCTGCTCGAGCCCGAGCTGGCGGAGGAGCGCGAGGGCATCGTGCCCAACGTGGTGTTCCCCACCGCCATCGACATGCGCGACGACAGCACCGGGCACGTCTTCTACGGCATGGCCGACAGCCGCATCGGCGTGGCGCGCCTGGTCATCCGGCGCTGAGCCGGCACACCGCCACGTCGAGCGGCGCCAGGCTGAGCGTCCCGGTCGGGGTGCCGTCGATGCGGGTCAGGGCCGCGCCGGTGGGCAGCTCCGGTCGCACCTGCGCGGCCGCGGTGGTGGCGTTGACGAACCACTGGAAGCGCGCGCCGTCGTCGCGTTCGAGGGCGTCGGTCCACACGTCCGCCTGCGGCACGCTCACCGCCGGCAGCGCCCCCGCCTCGGCGGCCAGTGCGCGGTACAGCCGCCAGGTGTCCTCGGGGTTGGCGGCGGGCCGCCGGGCGGCGAGGTGCTCGACCGGGTAGGTCGACAGCACCACGGCGCCGGCGCCGACGCGGCGGCGCAGCAGCGCCGGCTCGCCGTGCTGGTCGACGGCGAGCACGGCCGCCTCGTGCGCGTCGACGGGCAGGCGCGCGTCGCCGGCGCGTCGGCCGCCGGTGGGGAACACGAGGGTCGTGCCGGCGCGCAGGTCGCCGAGGTCCGCGGCCAGCGTCCAGCGCACGGGGTCGGCGTCGATCGGCTCGACCAGCCCGTAACGCAGCCGCTGCCGCACGCCGAAGAAGCCGTCGACGTCGGGGTGCCACAGGCCGCGCTGGAACCCGGTCGCGCCCGCGAAGTACGACACGTACACGGTGGCGCCGGCGGCTGCGCGCTGCGCCAGCGTCCGCCACGTCGGCGCGGTCAGCTGCTTGGTCGAGGCGACCAGGATCAGCCCCGTCTGCGGGACGCCGTCGGCCTCGCGGACGAGCGCCGGCGCGAGGTCGGCCAGGCGCGCGGCGACGTAGGCCTGCAGCAGCGTGGCGCGCAGGGCGGGGCGCTCGCCGGGGTCGGTGAAGGGGTGGTCGGTGTCGAGGTAGGACGACACCAGCAGCGCCGTCTGCGTGGCCGCCCGCCGACAGCGGCCGACCGCGACGCGGTCGAGGACGTGGCGGAAGCGGGTCAGCTCCGCCAGCGGCGCCTTGGGGCGGCCGTCGGCAGCGGTGATGCCGAAGTGCAGCTCGTAGGGGTGGCTGCGGTAGGGCTCGTCGTCGGGCAGGTCGAAGTCGGTGTTGTTCCACGCCAGCCAGCCGCAGGCGCCGGCCAGGAGGCTGCTGTGGAGCACCTGCCGGTGGTAGTCGGCGGCGTGCGCCTCGCTGGCGAAGTCGGTGGACACGCCGAACTCCTCCAGCACCACGGGCTTGCCGCGATGGGCCAGCTCGCAGTGCAGCGCCGCGGTGAGGTGCACGCGCAGGAGGTCGTCGTCGGCGACGTAGACGTGCGGGCCGGTGAAGTCGAGCAGCGGCGCCAGCCGGTCGAGCCGGTAGCCGTTGGCGACGCCGGTGACGTCGGCGCCCCAGGCGCCGTCGCCGGTCGACAGCGGCTGCGTGGCGCCCGCCCGACGGGCCGCCGACGTGAGCCGTTCCGCCCAGGCGGTGACGACGTCGTCGGGGGCGTGGCCGCCGTAGTGCGGCATCTCGTTGGACAGCAGCCAGCCGACCACGGCGGGGTGGCGGGCGAAGCGCCGCACGACGGTGGCGACGAGCAGCTCCTGCTGGGCGAGCAGGTGGGGGTCGCGGTAGAGGTCGCGGCCGTCCCGCCACGGCGGGTCCCAGTTGGCGCCGGACATGTGCCCCACCAGGAAGGTGGGGATCGTCCCCAGGCCGACGTCGTGGTGGAGGTCGAGGAACGCCGCGAAGCGGTCGAGGTGGTCGTCGTCGAGACGGTCGGGCTCCGGCATCAGGTGCGGCCAGAACAGGAACGACCGGGTGACGGTCAGGCCCGCGGCGGCCAGGGTGGCCAGCTCGGAGGCGACCACGTCGTGGTCGAACGAGCGCCACATCCGCGGCCCGCCGATCCGCGACCAGAAGTTCGCGCCGAGCCACAGCGCCCGGCTGTCGAGGTGGCGGTGCGGACGATCGATCATGACGTGACCATTCCCCGCACCGGCGGCCCGGCTGCAGGAGGGGTGTGGCGTCGCGGTCCGCCGCCGCCTCAGCCGCGTGCGGCCGCGGGCGCGGCGGGGAGGGTCACCGTGGCCGACAGCCCGCCGCCGTCGCGGGGGGCGAGGGTGAGCCGGCCGTCGTGGGCGCGGGCGATGCTGTCGACGATGGCCA
>Ga0207864_1002371_pt1 | contig 17914 bp, 20 predicted proteins | sample HigsolmetaAR202D_FD_184834 | JGI IMG/M metagenome (GOLD analysis project Ga0207864, IMG submission 184834) | Ionic liquid and high solid enriched microbial communities from the Joint BioEnergy Institute, USA - AR20-2-D (SPAdes) (version 2) ... | reverse complement strand
AGAGAGAGAGAGAGAGAGAGAGAGAGAGAGAGAGAGAGAGTCAACCATGGCTCAGTTGGCACAATCTGGAGTTCGAGTTCGTCGACTCATCACTCAGCTACCCAGAGCTTGTCCTGAATCTTGAGATGGCCGTCCCTCAACTTCCCTCGAAGCGATATCCTCCCTGGGTCTACGCTCAAAGTAAGACGAACCTCTCTTAAACTCTCTCGAGTCAGGGAAAATGCAAGAAGTCTGGATCGATCATCTCAGTCGTCTCCTAAAGTCATTAGAGTCGGAAAAGAACGGTCGAGCTATTCATGAACTCCGTCGCTCCTTCGAGGCCGGAAAGAAACAAGCTCGTCTTCTTCCTCAGGTCGAGGCCATCTATTTGGCCTCGAAGGATCGAGATGACTTCAAACCCGAGTCTGACCCGATCCTCTACCAGACCTGGTTCAACCAACAGAAGTTCAAACTCACTCTCGGTCTGAAGGAGGTGACTCTGGTCTCGACTGGCAATCCGGCTCAACTCAAGGCCAACATCTATCGACTTTTCTCGAAGTGGGATCCCAACCTCTATTCGGCTCCTCCCGAGGAGAAGATCTCTCAGAACTTCGGAATCTCGAGCAAGCGGTTGAAGATGGCTATGAAGCAGATGAATCGATTGACCGATGAGCAACTTGCAGCGATGGTTGCGAAGATTCCTGAAGGACAAGAACTCGACGTGATGAACACGGCAAATCTTGAAGAACTCCTGTCATCGGAGTCGGCCCGTGGAACTGCGTCTGCAATTGCAGAGAGGGTCAAGAAAGTCATGAAGAAATGAAGTCGAAAAGCTTCTAGACTCTTCGAACCCAACGATGGAGCGTCGAAATAGAAATGCTAAGAAGATCCGATACAAGACCGGTTATTTTCCATGTTCCGAGTGCGACCACATTGCAAAGCGGAAGGGTGACTTGATCAGTCACATGAGGACTCATACTGGAGACAAGCCCTTTCGATGCCAGTACTGTCCCTATGCAGCAGCCCAGAGCAGTGCTTTGAGACGACATCTCAAGAAGCACTTGAAGTGTCCACATTGTGGCTGCTCTTTTCAATCCGAGCCAGAGTTCTATCTTCATGAACTCACTCACGGTTATTGGTGATTCTTTCAGAGCCGAGCTCTGAAAGGATGATTCTACCACCCATCCCACCCTGACCTTCTTCAGGACCTCCTCGATCTGTAGCCCTTGATTCGATCTCCCGCTCATCTTTCGAGTTCACAACCCACCTCTTATATCCAGAGGACGATCCAGAAAGGGTCGAGGAGCTTCTGAGACCTCAGAGATCCATCTTAAAAGGCTTCGAGCCCCAGATTCTGGCTGTTTTCTCTTCTACTTCGGGGCTTCCCCACTACGAAATCTAGAAGCCTATGAGCGGTTCTGGGTGAGGGTCCAGAAATTTTCAGGAGGAAGCTCAGTATTCCTTCAGAGGATCGATGAAGTCGTCCATGTCGTTCACTTCGTCCAGAGAGCTTTCGGACTCGACCGAGGAACTCTCGACTGCGTTCGAATTACTCAACTCGCCGCCGGGATAGACCTGCCTGACTCCCTGACGGAATCCACCAGTGAACTCTTCTTGAAAGCCGATCTCCTGCCACGGCTTCTTATCGATCGATTCAAGAAGATCATCGAGACTTTTGAACTCGTGCTTGTCTCCGACGGCGGTGTACTTCTTTTCGTTTTCCGCTGCCGTCCAGCCGTTCTCGCCTCCCATCGAGAGGATTGCGTATCCCTTCTTGTGATGAACACCCATTCCCTGGTACCTCATCATAAGAGGATCGAGTTTCGAGTTGAGTCGCCGGAGCTCCTCTTTCGTATCCAAATCGCTGAGCCATCTTTCTGAGACGCCCCTCGAGCTCTTATACCAAAAAGTCACTGTTGAGTGACTTTTTTTATTTCAACGCAATCGTGATCTCACGCTCTACTGTTGGCCAGGGAGAGGGATCGTCGGGAAGCCCGCGGTGGCTCCAGGGATCTGGATCGGACGGACGGTCGGGAGACCCACGCCACCGGCACCCGGCAGAGGAACGCTGGGGAGCTGACTGGGTTGAGGAAGGCTCACGCCACCGGCACCCGGCAGAGGAACGCTGGGGAGCTGACTGGGTTGAGGAAGGCTCACGCCACCGGCACCCGGCAGAGGAACGCTGGGGAGCTGACTGGGTTGAGGAAGGCTCACGCCACCGCCACCGATCTGGAGGGCAGGAGACCCGAAGGTCGGAAGCCGGAACCCGCCAGCGGCGCCGAGACCACCGCGAGGAGTTCCGGGGCTGGTGGCGCCACTCGAGCCGGGGCTACCGGGGCTACCGGGGCTACCGGGGCTGGACGCTCCACCTTGCTGGAGCTGAGACATCACACTGACGACGGGCTGAGCCTGGAACGCACCAGGAAGGGTCTGCTGAGGCATCATGAAGCCTCGGGCGGCGCCCGTACCAGCGGACTGCTTCTGGGCGAGCTGCTCACGGAAGCTCTGAAGGATCTGCTGAGCGTAGGGGGCGTACTGCGAACGAGCGATGACGTTCTGGACGAAGGCCTCGAAGTTGGCCGCACCTGACGGCTGCGCCGAGACCGGAACGTGGATGCGACGGCCGTTCACGACGATGATGGGACGGATCGCAGTGGCACGAGGACCACGAGCGGGGACCATCCTGTTCGCCTTGGTGAAGCGCTGAGGATCAAAGTTCGTCACGTTGAGGATGCGAGGGAGGTCCTGGCCAGGTTGGAGGCTGAGGGCCTGCTGCATGAGCTGCTGGAAGTCCTGCACGAGACGGGCCTGGTTCGCCGCTGGCTCCTTGACGCCTCCACGACCAGCTCCACCGCCGCGTCCACCGGAGACCGAGGCGCCTCCAGCACTGGTGGCACCCTTGCTTGCGGCCCTGATCGCCTGAGCGACCATGATGTACTCCTCGAGAGAGTGACGGGGACGGCGAGCACCAGCACCCTCAGCAGTTTGAGCGGAGAGGTTCTGGAGGACCTGAGCGTGTTCCGGGTTGAGAGGGTCAATCGCGTTGGCGAGGACCTGCTGCTCAGTGAGGTTAGCGAACTCAGGGGCACCCGAGGCACGGAAGTTCTGAACGATGTCCTGGACAGTGCCGGCAACGCGGTACTGAGGCCAGTAGACGAATCGTTGGCTGCCTTGGCGACCAGCATACGGGCTGCCAGGGCGGGTAACATAGGCGAGCGCACCCGTGAGCTTGAGTTCACGGCCCGGCTTGGTCACTTGCCAGTAGGTATTCTCACCCTTGCGCGAGGCGCTCTCGAGGTGGCGACGAATGCTTTCACCCGTAAGCTGGCGCTGTTGAGCCGGCTGAACGCCAGCTCGAACAGTGATGCCAGTCATCGTGGGCTGTTGCATGGGTTGAGCACCAACCTGCACACCAGAGATGCCAGGGGCGATAGTAGGGAGACCTTGGGAAGAAGCCATGATACTTTTCACTGGGGAGCGAAGATTTAAGGAAGATTTTCAATTACGACCCGACCGTCTTCTTTTAAGCTTGAACTCTTTTTTCTGACTCGAGACAATTTTTGGTTAGAGCGTTTCTGTGGGCAAGGCGGCCGTGAGTCAATGAGTTACTTTGTCGAAGAGAAAAGGTCTCAGTATAGATGAAATTTTCGATCTTTCTTCTTTGTATCACGATTTTGTGGGTTAAGGACACTGACCTCGAGAAGTCTCTTTAAAGTCCCAGTCAGAAAAAGGCGTTCGTCTTTTTCCGCCAAATCTAAACATGGTCAGCTTCGCCGGCAGCTCCGTCTTTGGGATCATCATCTCGTTGGTCGCGATTGCGATTCTCATCTACAACGTCGTCTATGTGTCTGCAGTTAGAAATGCGCTGAATCAAGGCGGTGCCAACATACCTACAGGACTGAGTGCAACAAGCGCCAACGTTCTTTTCTGGATCGACATTGGATTGATTGTCCTTCTTGGAATCTATCTTCTCTACAACATTTATGTGATCTTCACGACCCAGAGCGACCGAGAGAAACTTCGCGAAGCTCTTCTTCGATCCCAGTCCGGTTATGGAGCAGGGCTCCTTCCAACTCGAGCGGACACCGTCGCCGTCAGGAGGCAATAGACGAATAGAATCTCATTCGATTGAATCGAATAAGATTAGAGTCCACAGAGGATCCCGAGGAGAGCCTGGAAGAGGGCAGGTGTACTGGCCGGGTCGAACGAGAAACCCCTTCCTGTCGACATTTTGATCTCGTATGGAAGACGAGAGCTGGAACCACGACTCGTCGTCTTGGGAACGAACGGACTTGGAGCACCTGGATTCGAGAGGAAGTAGTGATGAATGAGAAGAAGTGCTACTTGTTCAGCCTGATCCGTCTCGAGCGCATTGAGGACGGTCGAGAGTCTCACAATATAGTCGTGATCGAGGGTGAAGGGTTGGGTAGCCATCTTCTCGTTGAGTTGTGAGACAAGAAGATCGTACATCGGCAGAAGATTCTGACCACGATCCTGAGTTGCAGATCCTTGATGAGAAGGATGTGGCTCTTGAACAAGTGGACCCGACATGGTGAGATTTAGGCACTCCCCCTCCCGAACGAGAATCTGTTGATCTCACTTTCAGATCCCTTAAAGCGAGTTGAAAGCTTGAGCATAGCGTCGTGGCGGAGTCGGTTCATCATAATACCAGACACTCGGAGCTGTCTTCTTGAGCCAATCGATGACGTTCTTGGCGGTATTGGGTTGTCCCGCAAACTCATATCCTTGAGGAGTCTCCTTAGCATTGAACTTCTGCGCCTTGATGACGTAGTCGTCGGAAAACTCGTCCTCGTTGACCTGATCATCATGAGTGAAGCAACGAAAGTACGACTTGGGTCCAGCCAGGATGATGCTCGGGAACCAAGTGAAGTACTTCTTCAAGGGAGCCGGAGGCGGCTTCTGTGAGTTACAGGTGAACTTGACGAGACGAACTTGTCCTTGAAGTTGGCGAGAGAGTTCCTCCCATTCCGGTTCGAAGTAATGACAAGCAGGACACTTCTCCTTTGCGCCGTAGATCAGGACTGGAAGATTCAGGTTCTTGTCTGGATCCATCGCTTTGAAATCGAGAAGGATCTCTTAAGATACAGGTTCTCTCTCCAATTGGAGGAAGAACTTTTTTGACACGGAGGACCTATTGAGCAAGGGGGAGATAAGTGTTCAAGATCTGCATAGCCGCCGGCTCGTAGCTGACTCCGTGAATGTCGACTTGATTCCTCATTCTGGCAAGTCGGTCGGCATCGGAGGAAGGGATTCCGTAGCCCATCAGGTGACGGTAGAGCATCATCCTCCGGTCGTACTCCTCTTGTGATTCGCTCGCTTCCTTCGTTGTTGGATCATAGGGAGGAATCTGAGGTGCTTCCGTCACGGCGACTTGAGGGCTAGGAGGGACGATCAACGTCGGCATCGTCGCCTGGATGATCTGAGATGGCAGATAACCCGACGATGGAGCCGGAGTAGGTGCAGGCGCTTGAGTGTAGGTGGTCGATGGAGGAGGAGCTGGAGATGGAGTCGGCTCCGGACCGATCATAGTAGGAGGAGGTGCCGTTCTAGTAGGAAGTTTACTGATCGCGCTCATGTCGATGGAGGCTTGTCCCAGATTCGGGAGAGCGAGTTGATCTGGAGGTGGCAGTTGACCTGTCGTAATCCTGGTGAGGAGATCACGAACCTGAGCCTCGTTCCGCCGTGAGAAGGTCCAGGTACCGGTCGCCTCGTCGTACTTCCCTCGAAGATTCTCAAGGTAGCTCCGATAGTTTATGAGAGGAACCTGGTAGGGGGTCAAGTAATTTGGAAGCCAGCGGACAATGAAGTTGCGGCCCACGGTGTTGAAGGTGATCGGCTGCTGTTGAGTCGGTGCCGAGACGACTGGGGCGGGGGCAGAAGCCGACGGGATGATCTCAAAGAGTGGAGCTTGGGGCGAAGAGATCTGGGGAACGAAGGACGGTTGAGGCGCGTAAGACATCTGACCTCCTGGCAGGATGAGGGGTTGCTGATTCACGGAGGTGGACTGAGGAGCTGGTGCCTGTCCGCCGAACGAGATACTGACTCCACTGATTGGTGCTTTCCAGAACTGACCCGCGGTGCTCACTGGAAGGCTGTACCCACTCTCCTCTTCACTGGATTCGAAGTCCTCCTCTCCCGAAACCGCCTCCTCAGGGAACTCATCTTCAGATAAATCCTCGTCCGTGGGGATGGAGCCAGTCTCATCTTCGTAGTCGTCTGACATGTCTTGGACCCGTTGTCTCAGAAGCCTTTGGATCCCCTGAGAAAAAAGCTTTAGAGGAGCAGTTTCCGTCAAAAAGATGGCAAACTTGAGCTCTCTCAAAGATCCGCTGGCGATCTCAATTCTCGCCCTTGCCGTGGCTGGTGGTTCTTCCGCATATTTTCACAGCGAGATTTCAAAGTTGAAAGAACAGCAGGCCGCAAACACCAAGGAGCTTGCAGACATCAAGAAGCATCTTTCTGCAATCATTCTGTCGAATCCCGAGGCCGGGAAGCAACTCGAGCAAGTTATGAAGGCCGTGAAGATCCTCGACACTCGCCTGACCGAGACACAGGAGAGGATTCGTCAGACTCAATCAGCTGAGAACGTCCCGGGAAGGAAGACCTATCAGAGGATGACCGACAGAACGGGAAGGCCGGTTCCAGCTCTAAAGCGCCCTGAAATTCATCGTCAACCGGAGCCAGAGATGGTGGAACATAATGTTCCTGACATCGATGATGACATTGCTGCGATGTCTGCTTGAGTCTGTATGTTCTCCGACCGATTTGGTCGTAGAACGTTTTCATTTAGATGCGAGCGACGCTGCCCTGAGGTTGGCCGACAGCTCCACTCTGGAGGTACTGGTTGAAGAGCTCGGGCGAGTAACCAGGAGGCATCTGCTGATAACCCTGAGGGAAGCTCTGGGACATCTGCGGGTAACTCTGGGCAGCAGACGACTGACCCGGGTTCAAGTAGGCGCTCAGGTCGATCGTGGGAGCCGGGGGCTTCGTGGGAGAGGAGGCCTGGGGAGCATGATGTCCACCCGAAGGCATCTGCTTCTGCTGGCTGGCCGAAGAGGTACTCGAGGACGACTGACTGCCCGTCGGAGGAGTAGGAAGGGCGGGTACTCCAGCGGGAGCCGGAAGCCCACCCTGAGGAGCAGAGGAGGAACCGGCACCGCTCTTGAGCGAATCGAAAAGAGAGGGAGCCTGACCCGACTTGAGCTGGTCGATCATACTCATGAGAGTGTTCAGTTGCTCAGAGGTAGCACTCTGGAGGAAGTCCTTGAGAACCGCACTCTGCTTAGAGTCGACAGCACCACGCTCAGTCGGCGGGCTGAGGACCCAGCAGGTGCGGACGAAGAGCTGAGGAACGGGCATGCCGTTGCTGTGATAAAGATCACGAAGACAGAAGACGAGACCGCATTCGAAGCTCTTGTTCTCGAGCGTCTTGTAATCGATGATCTCCTCGGTGTACTTGGGGAGGTTGGTCTCAGGATCAATGACGACCTGGCCGTCGGGACCGAACTCGAAGTTCATCTTCTTGAAGGCAGTCTTGTCGTCCATCTTGAAGGACATCTGGGGATCGGTGCCCTCAATGATGTTGCCGGAGTCGTCGCGGGAGTAGAAGAAGATACCACGGAGCTCACCGGGGTTCTCGACAGTGAAGCTGTTCACCTTGTACTTGCCCTTGTACTTAAAGACAATCTGGCGAATTCCCATGTCGAGTTGCGCACAGCCACGTATGTCTTCTTGATTGCGAAGGCGAAGGTTGAGCTTCCACTCAGTCTTGTTCTCCTTGACTTTCTTCTTGACGTTGGCGACAGTCTTGGACAGCTCAAAGAGGGGGTCGGAGAGGCGACCGTTGTAGTTGTACTGGAGGTACGTACGAGTGTACTTCTCCGTCTTAGGCGGAGGAAGCTGGTACTCCTTCGGAGGGTTGGGGGCTTGAAGGTCGTCAGCTTTAGCGTTGGCAACGGGAATAAAAATGGAGGTCATCAGGTCACAAGTTTCTCAAGATCGTTACGGTTTCAAAAGAAGGATTGTGAGACACAGGGCAAGTTATTTTTTGCTTCTCATTTTCGGAGGTGCAGATGTTGGATTGTGGCCTGAATGAGAAGGGGTTCTTCTTGCTTCGAAAGGAGCAAGAAGGATTGTCTAGTTCCCTTAGTAGTCGGCGGCTTCGACACCGTTGGCACGAGCAAGGTCGGCCAAGGAAGCCTGCGTACGAAGCTGAGGCTGTTGACGGAGCTTGACCGGACGGACCATAATCCAGACACGGCCACGGCGATCGCGGTGAATGCGAATCCGACCACGATGATCCGTCTGAACCTTGAGGAGCTGGCGTTTGACTAGAATGTAGATCCGACCCCGTTGATCGACCAGAATGACGATGTCTCGAAGAGGACGGCCCGTCAAGTAGAAACGATCCCAGTCGGCCTGTTCATAGTCATCATGACGCTGTCTATCGTAGTCACGACGGCGCTTTTGCTGTCGACCGTTCCACTGGGCTGGCTGGCGACGAGTAGGCTGCTGACCGTTCCTCTGCTGCCACCACTGATCCCACTGGTCACGACCCTGACTGTTCCAGGGTCCGTTCCACCAATGCTGCTGTCCTTGTTGGTCGACAGGCTCCAAGTCCCATCCCCGATTCCGGGCAGGCCGAGGCTGAGTCGAAGGCCACCAATTCCATCCGTTTTGATTGTTAACGTGATTCTGAAGTCCGTTGCCCGACATAGGTTGGGTTTGATAACTGGATATAATTTCATTCGAGTAGTTGCTCGGATGAACTTTTTGAGATCTCAGTCGAGTCCGGTAGTACTCCCAAGCGACTATTGAAAGAGCGACCGGCTCCAAGCTGAGGAATGCTTATACGGAGAGCCGGATGGAATTTCAGGATCTCATCTGAAATTCCGTCGTGCTCCTCTCCTAAGATGAAGAGGACCCGTTGGTGGCTGAAAACAAGCAAGGAAAGTATCCAGTCGCTCGAGACTGACCCCTCCTTGCTCTAGAAAGATAATGGTGTGAATCTGTCAGAAGATCGAGCTTCTCGCTATGATCCCCTTGGCTGTCCAGTGCTTCGTCACGGGGATCCTGAACTCGACTCCGACTGTTATCCTTCGATCGTACTTCTTCCTCCAGACAATGAGAACCTCGCTCATCCCAAAGATCTCTGCCGTCCGGACGATCTGACCGATGTTCATGTCGCCATGGAGATTGAGACAGCAGACCTTCTCAGGTCGAGACTCCTGAATGTACTTGCTCCTGACGGCTGGCCCGGGAGTACCTGAAGGTCGTCCTGAATGTTGTGTCGCTTCATCGTTGCCGTCTGCAACGGTAAAGGTAGGGGATCGAGTCGGACTGGTCGCAACCTCCTTGTCATTGATCCGGTACTTCTCACAGGCCTGACTGAAGAGCCCACTGAACTTATCGAACCGTTCCTCATCCATATCAGGAATCGGAACTGACCTCTTTACTCGACCGCTCCAACCAATTTCGCAACTAAAGGGAAGGAAGAGAGGAAGAAGATGTCCAGCCGGAGAGCTCAGATCGAACTTCCCTACACCAAGGAGGAGGTCCTGTTCTATCAGAGAAAATATCCTCAACTGCGGATCCGTCTCGATCTCGACCGAGAGACTCTCCGTCTAAAGATTCGAGAAGCTCGGCGTCTGGATGGTCGGCTCGCATCACTCAGAGTCGACTAACTCTTCAGACCAATCGATCTGAAAAGAACCTTTAGAGAAGCATTCGTGCCGTGGCGACGACCTCGCTCGATGACATGAGGGGCCGCCGTTCAGAAGCCGAACATCCATCTCCCTTTCGTTTTCGTCCTCGATACTGAAGTCTTCGGAGAGCACGAGAGGAATCTGGGGTCCAAAGAGTCGGTACTAGATGTACCTGAAGATCTCGAAGAGACGCATCTCAGTCAGGGAGAGTTTTCCTCTTCGCTCTCGCCATCACTAAGGTAATCGTCATCATACTGGCTGGGATCACAAGCGATCTGTTCAGGGACTTTTGCGCTTCCCGCACCATCCTCCTCCGAATCCGATGCATCGGACTCGATATCGTACTCACAATAACAAGTCGACATATTCCTACTCGGGGTGATCTTTTGACTAATCAGATTGTATCCTCGAAGGTCCAGCCGAGAGCCTCGAAGACCTTCCGAGCAATGTTGTCGTTTGAGATTCGGATAGCAGGCGTATCTGGCATCTTCAAATCGCACCGATTGCAGGGGATCCCTCTTCTTCGGCAAAGGATGTAGAGAAGATACCAGGCATTCAGAGCACTATCTCGCTCGTCTCCCTTGATCTCGGCATACTTCTGTGTAAACTGATCGTAATCCTGGATGATCAGGGACTCGTACTCACCAATATCAGGAAGTTTCTTTCGAATCTCCGGATGCATGAAAAGAAATAGGTTGATGTCGTCAAAGAATCCCGAATATCCGATACTCTTGAAGATAGGACGTGTCCGCTCGTAGTTCAGCCCTGACTTCTGAATGTGATTGAAGGCACAGTAATCGTCGAACTTGACCCAGAGTTCGGCTGGAAAGTCGACCTTCTGCTTTCCTTGGTAGCAGCAGAGGGCCTTCAGGAAAGTTTCACGATTTACATAGTTGTTGTTGCTGGATCCGTTGATCCTGGGGAGGTCGCTGAACTCGGCCTCGTAGGTCAGGGAATCCTGATAGAAACCACATTCATAACAGACAATCTTCCCATCCTCGTTCTCGAAGGGTTTTCGACAATATGGACAGACCCCCGATGCCTGAATCGGCTTCAAGGTCAAGTCGAGAGGCGAGTATTCAGTTGCTACTTGAATGAACGATCGGATCAAAGTAAGCTTGGCTGGTGAGAACTTCTTCTCCTCACCAAACTTGAAGTAGGGCCCCTCCTTCTCTCGAAGAAGGTCCCACTCTTCAAGAATGGGAGAGACGCGTTCCAAGTACTCCTTTCTCTTCTCCTCAGAGATCCTCGTCTGAATCTCCTTCTGAAGTTTATCGATCATCGACTGAATCAACTTGACGTCGACGACTCTGAGCTGACCCGACTCGAGCTTTGCCTTGAGTTCATTGATTTCCTTTGTGAGTCTCGGTACCTCCTTAGCTTGGTTCTGGAACTGCTCGAGAACATACCTATGAATCTCGTATATGTCGGTCTCCTCGTCATAGTTGCCCGTTGATGAAAAGGAGATCGCGTTCTTCTGATCAGCTTGAGGAAGGAGACTCCTCCGAACCGAGACCCTCTCCAAGAGAGAGCGTCCTCGACTTCTCGACAACCAACCAATCGGGTATGAATTCAGGTTCCCGGCCTCTGAGGTAGAAGACGACGAGAGCATTTTCCGAAGTCGAGCTGAGTTCAAGACATTTTTCTCGCCTCCCAGAAATGCGAACTGTCGTTTCATTGAGCACTGTTCCGTCAAGGGTGCCCTATCTTCAGCGGATTATCGACTGCCTCCTAAACCAGACCTATCAAGTCGATCGAATCTACATCAACCTACCCTTCTGGTCTCAGCGTGAGAAGAGAGACTATCCCCTTCCCCAACTCCAGAAGAATGACAAAGTCAAGGTGATCCGGTGTCAGGACCACGGTCCAATCACGAAGCTCTACCCAGTCCTCCGGGAGGAGAGGGATCCCGAAACTCTCATCATCACAGTCGACGACGACATCGAGTACGTTCCCGAGAGAATCGAGACTCTCGTCCACTGGGCTCAGGAGCATCCTGGGGCGGCGATCGGAGGCACCGGTTTCATAGTCGGCCCCTGGTGGTGGTTCTATGGAACAGTCCATCGTCCAAAGAAGGCGACTCCAGTCAGTGTGATCGAGGGCTTCTCTGGTTGTGCCTATCGTCGAGGCTTCTTTTCCGATGATTTGTTGAACTATGAAGGAGCTCCTCCTGAGGCCTTCTACAACGACGACGTCTGGATCTCTGGTTACCTGGCTAAGAAGGGTGTTCCTCGACTGGTCCATCCTTCCAATGAGGAGTTTCTTGTCGATCAGAAGCTTCCGGGTGCCCTCTCAGCCAACAAGATCATGACGGCGAAGAAGATCCTCCCGGTGATCTCTCACTTCTACAACCAGGGTCTCTTCCGAGAGGAACAGGTCGTCACTCCCTGGGCGACGGCCGGCTTCTGGGTTCTTCTCCTGATCCTATTAGTTCTTTTGATCGTCTTCATCCTGGTCTGGAAGTACTTCCGGGTCAGTTCAGCTCCAGAAAGTGGCCTGCCCTTCTTGAGAGAGTCGCCCTCCGGAACAGGCTGATCCAATCCTTCTTGTAGAGTTTCTTCTACAAGGAGTAAATGAGAGTCGTCGTCTCCTTGACAACGATCCCGTCGAGAGTTCCTCATCTTCAGGCCGTGCTGGAACAAGTAGGAGGATAACAAGATATCGCATTGCGAGTTTCCTCACGATTCGACCTTGAAGCTGAGTTCAATTTCAAAAACCTTGGTTGCTAGCTAAGGTTTTTTTATTATTTCGCAGCAACTAGACTTGAGCTGAACGGTTGGAGCTCTGGTACATAATAGGTTCCGCGCTTGTCTGGACTCTGGTCCTTCGAGATGAAGACGATCGTGAACCCGTGAGGATCCTTCTCGCCGGCGCGCTTGTAGACGAAGACCGGGAAGGTCCCCTTCTCCATATCAGGATCGAGGAAGGTTCCATGAGTCAGTCCGCCCGACTGATAGGCCTGCTGGATCGTCGTCAAGCAGATTCCGTAGAGTCGAGAGATCTCATCATCGGTCAAGGTCGAAACCAATCGGAACGGATTCAGTCGGGCCCGGTAGAGGATCTCTGACTTCAGGTAGTTACCGATCCCTGAGAAGTACTTCTGTTCCATGAGAAACTTACAGAGTGCGATCTGCGATCGTCGAGATTCCCGGAGGCCATCCGAGAAGAGCTCAAGAGTGACCTGCTCAAAGAAGAACTGTGGCAGACTCGACCGGACCGCTGGGTGAATGTCACAAAAGGGCGAACTGGTCGCCAGGAGATCAGGACCGATCTCCTTCATCTTCTCGATCGCACCCGACCAGGTTGTGATTGTGAAGTTGCCCTGACTCTGAATGTCATCGTACCAGATGACGGTGTCGCTCATGTCGAGAAGACCAGAACTCTTGCCAAAGTGAAGAGCGAAGCGAGCATGGTTCTTCTCGCTCGTGTACTTTTGCAGGGCCTTGTTAGAAATTTCGTCCTTCGAGGTGAAGTAGAACCAGCGTCCGAACATCCCGAGACCCCCATAGAAGGCAATCTGGTTCTCGAAGAAGAAGAAGATCTGCTTCCCTCGGCAGATGATCTCGAGACAAGTTGAAGGGAAGAGTGCACCAACTTGTCCCCACCATTGTGTCAAGTTGTTGGTATACTTGTTGTTTGGAAGGATATCAATCCAAAGGAGGGTTCGTCCCTTAAGACGAGATCGTAGTTTGTCTGTGACTCGGCGAACTTCTGGTGCCTCAGGCATGTCAACTGTGACAATCAAATGAAGACTTGGATCGAATTGCACGTCGTTCAATCGAGTTTCGATCAGATCAATTTCACAAATTGGTCTGTCTGATTCCTAGGAGTTACTCATTCTACAAAGGAGCCTCGATCGAGTTGAGAGCTGGCTCGAGCTGTGAGTCGATCTCTCTCGAGATCCTCTCGACCAGTTCGGAGGATCGATGAGCATTCGCAACGGCGTCGATGAACTGGCGCCGTTGTGCCTTCTTGTCAGCAAGGCTCTTGAGAAGCATGTAGTAACGAGACTGCTGCTCATCAGGTAGATCGCTTGGGTGGAGCTGCCGAACCCTGGAGTAGAGCTCGGTCAGTTCCTTAATCTGTCGATTAAGGTCCGACCGGAGATCATTCGAGATTCGGGTCAGACCGACAACTTTGGCCCGGAGCTCATCTAGAGACTGGAGGAAATTCTGGGCATCCTGACCGACGACCTCGTATCCAAGATCGGCCATGACCCGGCTTGCATCAGCGATGAGAGTCTCATATCCATCAGGATCAGCCAGAAGATCGCTCAGCTGAACGACTGGATAGCCGACGATGCTCTTACCAAGATGAGCTCCAGCAATCGGCGACTTGAGAGCGAACTGCTCCTCGACAACCCTGACCTGATCACCGATTCCATTGTTGGGACGCTCGGCCAAGCAGAGGTTACCTTCGCAGATGAAGGCAGCTCCACAAATGTCGTAGTTGAGGCATTGAAGAGCCCCGACCTTGATCTCCTGGGGTACGACCGCCAAGACAGGACGTCGTTCCATCTGGATCTCCGGAACCTGTCCGAGTCCAGTCTGGGATTGAGGAAGATCAAGTCGGATCAGGAAGGTGTCGCCGGCACGCGTCTGTGCAAAGAGGTAGAGGAGAGCCCGACCGTCATAAAGACGATACTGTACAAGATATCCATGTGACATGAGACGTTCGAGCAGATCATTGTAGACCTGTCCCTTACGAGGAAGCTCGAAACCAATCGAGTTGGGAGAGGAGTTGCTCATCGTCATCATCTCGAGAGGTCCAGGAGACAGATTCGAGATCGTCCGGAGGACGGGCTGCATCGTTCCAACCTCGACGATTGGTTCAAGCGGAACGAGAACGCCTTCTTGAGCAGCTCCCGCGATGGAAGGAATTCTCCCGGGAACATCTTGGGTCAATGGCTCGAGGCGCCCCGAGTAGCGAGGAAGCGGACTGATGTTCTGGAGACTCATAATTTCTGAAGAGAGAGAAAAAAGTCGACAAGAAAATGTCGACGACTCCTTCACCAAACGAACCTAATGATAGTGATAAAGAGGTACTCGATCGCCTCTTTGGAGCTCCAGTCCCCACTACAGACCAGGTCTCGACCAAAGTTGTCTGGTACATCGGTCTCGCTCTTGTTGCGACCGTCGTCTTCTGGATCCTGAGCTCCCTCGAAGGGCCGATCATTCTCAAAGCTGTGACCTTCTTCATCATTATCTTGGGTTTAGATCTTCTTTTCGTAAATTGGCGTCGTTCTCATTCAATCTATCGGTGATTGTCCCAGTAACATCTGGAACAACCTAATGGTCTTTTGAAGTCAGGAGCTCCTTTAGGCGTGCAACTTCATGATAAGGTCACGTGCCTTCTGACCTGACTGATGTACTCGAACTGGGAAGAATTATAGAGAGCGAGGAGAATCCCTCTGATCATTCTTCATCCTGACGGCTTTTTAAGATCAGCACTCTTCATCTATGAAGGGCAGGAGGATTCTGGGCCTGGTGGGGGGAGCTGTCGAATCGGTATTGTAGTATCTGACGATCTGTTCATGATATCTCCTGATGCAGGCCCAAGAAAGATAACAGGCCCGCTCGAAGATCGGGATGTTCTGAGCAATCTCGAATCCCTTGATGTCATTCATGTAGAAATAGAGAGCGACAATCGAGACGATCTTGGCAGCTGTGTTCTGGATCCATTCTCGTCCGGCCTCGCTTGAACGGCAGACGTCGATCACCTTGATGGCCTCACGTTCAAGAACATCTGTATTGTACTCGATTCCATAAGGTGAGAGAAGATGGTTGATCCGCTTGATGTAGAACCGAAGAAGTCTTTCTGGCTCAATCAACATAGGACCAGGGGGAGAGTACTCAGTAAAAGCTTGTTCGATCTCGTTTCGCGGCAGTTTCACAATCTCAGCCGCATAAGCTGGATCGACCGGATAGCCGAGTTCATTGTAGGCCATGAAGACGCAATAGAACATGCATCTGAATTTCCGACTTCCCTTGACTGACTTCGTCCGGGGAGTGTACCGGACAGCAGTCGACGATCCTTTCTCCGCGGGAGTCTTTCCGATCCGATAGAAGATCTCTATCGCCTTGGTCACGACCTCGGTCTCGATCTGGAGTTGCTGAAGAGCGTTCACGATCTCTGGCTGAGCTGTCGCGGAGAACGAACCATAAACGCTATATCCGCCCATGAGAAGCGGATCGATCGATTCGATTAGGTCTAACCGCTGAAAATCTGAAAGCGGAGGAGCTGCGAGAGATTGTTGGGCCATCGTTACTGGTCTTGATTGACGTAGCTATCAAGCTGACGCTTAAAAACCGACTCAAAAGTTCATCGTTCTGGTCTTTAAAATCTTTTTGGAAGGATGGCTTTCAGGATTCCGTACGCTCTCCTCAGTGACGAGCACAAGGTACTCATCAAGAAGGATCTTTCACTCAAGGAGAAGTCGGCCGGTTACAGCCCATGGAAGGGAAACCAGAAATGGTCCTCTCAGTCGGTCAAGTCGATCGACTTCTACTTGATCGACCAGGAGCATCCAACCTACCCGGAGCTCGGTCCTGATCTTCTCATTCCGCTCTACTACGCATCGACCCTCTTCAAGACTCCAATTCCAAACCGACGCCGGACCTATCCGCGTGTGCCCCCGTTCCAAGTGAAAGTTCAACCACGGGACTATCAGGTGGAGGTCATCAACATCTCGATTCGCAACTTCATGGAGAGAGGAACAACCTTTCCGAACGTCTTCTGTTCTTATGGGAAGACCTACGTCGCTGCTTTTTTTGCGGCGATGTTCTCCCAACAGTACGGTCTGGCTACCCTCGTGACCTACCCGAGAAGAATCATTGGTAACTCCTGGCTCGGCACCTTCCAGGAGAAGACCACTGCCAAGATCTACGTTGTCGGTGAGACTCAAGGTCCTCCTGACCCCGACGTTCAAGTTTTCCTCTGTATGGACACTCGGCTCAAGCAGCTCGATCGCGAGATTCGACAGAAGATTGGACATTTCGTTCTGGACGAGGCCGACTGCTTCTGCACGGTCGGCCATGTCGAAGGACTTCTTTCGGTCGAGCCGATGTTCATGACGGCGTTGACTGCTACCTACGAGCGAGACGATGGCTTCGAGAAGATGCTCGATCTTCTGGTCGGTCCAGAGCGGATCATTCGGATCTCAAAGAAGCCCTTCTTCGTCTTCCAGATTCCGACCAAGTACGAAGTCGAACCTCGAATCGGGCCACGTGGTGTCATCTTCGGTAGCATTGTTGAACAACTCGACGCAAATCAGGAACGAAATGCGATGATCATCCAGCTCGTCCTCGACAATCTCGATCAGAAGATCCTGATCGTGACGAAGCATGTTGAACATGCCAAGAATCTTCATCAATGGCTCCTCTACTACCTTCAGGGAACGGGAAAGACGGTCTCGATTCTCGTCGGCAACACCAAATCCTACAACGATGCCGACGTTCTCATTACGACCTTCTCGAAGGCAGGCCGAGGCTTTGATGAGGAGAGTGGCTGTCTCAACTGGGGAGGACGTCGAATCGGAATGGGAATCTTGGCTGCCTCGACCAAGAAGATCGAGCAGCCGGCCGGCCGATTTCTGAGGGCAGAGATTCCGGTCATCTTCGACATCGTCGACAACCAGAAGAATCTGAAGGATCACTGGCGCATCCGGAAGAAATGGTACGAGTCCAGAAACGGTCAGATCTTCACGATCGACGGCCGCTTTGTCTGGTCTCAGCATCGCGATCGAATGATTGCCGACTACTTCGCGTCGTTACGGTTCAAGGGACCTGAGGATCCTGGAACTACAACCCAGTCGCCTTCACAGGTCAAGGCTCAGATCCGGGATGACATAAGTCAGGCCTCTGCTCGAAGCCTCGCTTCCAAGATGAGTCTGGCCGAGATGAAGACAGCGAGCTGGTAATTTCGTTGTGATCGCAACGAAATTTTTCTTTCTTCTAATAAAGGATGGAATGGTATTGGACGCTCCTGATTATTGCTATTCTGATATTGGTACTGGCTGGAGCGATTGTTCTTGGAATCCAGCTCATCAGGAATGCTTTCAAAGGAAAACCCCTTGGCGCCGCCTGTTCCCTACACACGGATTGTGATGGATGGGGACCAGGTCCCAATGATGTCGCCTGTTGTCTAAATGTGTGTACACGAAAACAGGCCGATTGGGCTGGAATTGGGTACTGTCCACACGAATGTCGAGA
>Ga0207864_1002368_pt1 | contig 17930 bp, 20 predicted proteins | sample HigsolmetaAR202D_FD_184834 | JGI IMG/M metagenome (GOLD analysis project Ga0207864, IMG submission 184834) | Ionic liquid and high solid enriched microbial communities from the Joint BioEnergy Institute, USA - AR20-2-D (SPAdes) (version 2) ... | reverse complement strand
GAAGGTCGTCACCGTTGATGCCGCTCCGAAGGTGATGCACGGCATGAGGTCCGTCGTGCCGACGAAGACAAGCCGGGCATTGAGCAGCGCCGGGAGACCATTGAGAGCGTTCGTGTCGGTCGAGTTGAGCGACCGCCAGACGCCACTCTGCTGGACCTGCCAGATCAGCTCGCAGCCATCCGGGATGAAGCTTTCGGCAATGATGTCCACCGCTCCGATGCCATTCTCAAGCTGGAAGGGCTGGATCTGGACTTCGGCGCGGGTCGCCCGGAACTGCGCATAATAGATCACCATGGACAGGTCGCGAGTGGCGTCGCCCATGAACCAGGCGCCGCCGTCGCCGCTGTAGAAGAGCTGCCCCTGCGCGTACTTGTTGCCGTTCACATAGGCGACGACATGCGCGCCCTGCGTGATGAGCACAGTCGCGTAGCGGCGCCCCTTGGTGACGTAGACCGGCCCGATGGGGATGTTCGTCGCCTGCGGGTAGGTCTTGAGGTTCGCCTGCGGCACCGTCACCTGCGCAATCACGCGGCTGAGGTCCGGGGCACCGTTCGTCGTCTCGCAGATGACGACACGAACGTCACCGGAACTCGCGACCTGCGTGAAAAAAAGGTCGAGGTGTGTCACCCACCCATCCTGAGCGTTCAGCCACGTCTCGCCGATGACCGCGCCATTGATGGTGTCCGTCGTGACCTGCGCTTCCCAATAGGCCTCCTCGAAGGTGTCTTCCCACACCTGCTGGATGCGGATGAAATGCTCGCGCCCGCCGTGGACCGGATACGAGTAATCGGTGCCGAGCACCTGGAAGGTCTCGCCGGCCCGCTCGAACGTCCCCTTGATCGGGTCGTAACGGCCCGATTTCCACCAGTCGCTGTTGGTGCAGACCGTCATAACGCTGCCGTAGCGGAGGCGGGTGCGCGTCCGCGTAAGCTGCTGCATCGTCACGGAATTGATGGGGTATTGCGAGATCGGGATTTCGCCGTCGCGCCCCTCGATGGCAATGCGCGCCACCGGATCGTAGGCGGGGATCGCGAAGTTACCCGTCAGCGCCAGGCGCTCCTCAAGGGGATTGAGCAGGTTGATGTTCGCCACGCGCTCCTGCGCGTGGGCGAAGCGAATGCCCTCCTCGGTCTTGGCGAGATAGTCCGGGTGCTCGTAATCCGTTTCGCTCAGGTCGAGGAAATGATCTGCGCCATAGCTCGACAGGTCGTCAGACATGTTGAGCTGATCCTTAACGCGAGCCATGTCGGCGCCAAGTTCGAATAGCTCGGCGCGACGAACCGTGCCCTTGAGGCGCGCGGCAAGGCCCGCAAGATCGGTGTCGAGCGTGTCGAGCCGGGTGCCGGCCTCGTTCCGAAAGACCTCAAGAGCCCTAATTCGCTGCGTGTTGGATGCGACCGACTGAAGGCGGTTCTCCTCCACCATCTGAATGCTCTCGATACCCGAGGGCGTCAGCGTGATGTGGGCAATCGCGAGCGTATTGAGGTCAAGCGGCGCCGGCTGAGGGTTCGCGTTCTCGGTCCCCGGAACAGTGTTGATTTCGGCAAAGCGGCGGCTCTCGGTAGCGACAGCCTCGGCCTCCGTCTGCCCGGTCTCGGCATCGACGAGGAACGTGCGCGGCTCGACCGCCGTGTCGGTCTGATTGCCCCAGACCACAACGGTCACGATCCGCTTAGTGACGAGCGGGATGTAGTCGGCAAGATTGATGACGACGCCACCTTCGTCATTCCGATAGTAGACCTTGCCCTGCGAGTAATAGCGCCCCTCGCCGACCGTGATTTCGAGCGGGCCGGTCTGCGAGACGGGGAAGCCCCAGAACTTCCGGCCCGGATCGATCCCGTCATGCACAACATGGTCGAGAGAAGAACGGGCGAACTCGCCAATATTGTTAAGGTCGCCATCCGTAACTTGCTGGCTCGGATGGATGATGACACGACGCTCCATCTTTGCGGTCCTCTTCTAGAGCCGGAACTTGACCCGTGCGCCGAACGACACAGAACCGTCGAGCGCAATGCTGTCCGCGAACGTGACGGGCCGGGTGAGCTTGTGGGTGATCAGGATGCGGTCGCGCGCCGACTTGGACACGCGAACGGCCAGCTTCATCGCTTCGCGGCGGCTTTCGTCCTCCGGGCGCGCGAATTCGTGCGAGGCATAGCTGTGGTTCGCCACGAGCCCGCGCTCGGGACGCTTGATCTTGGCATCAATGACCGCCTTCGCCGTGAAGGCAGGGATGCCGATATGCGAGACATTCGCGAACGACCACGCCCGCACCCATGGCGCAGCGCGCTCAGGATCGTGCAAGACGATCCGGTCGTAGACCAGCCACGCCGCCTGATCCGGGCGCGCGAAGCAGTGCCCGACGAAGCGCCTGGCGAAGGCCGAACGGTCGTCGTGCCCCTTCTCGAAGATGCGCTCATAGCGCACGTCGATAGGCTCAAGGCCGGGACGGGCGCTCGTAAGCGAGAGCGACGAAACCGAATGCTCGTAGGTCGTCTGAAGGCGGAAGGTCACGACCTTTGCCGCCGCTGCGACTACGCCCGCGAAGCAATGCCCTGCGAAACGCCCGTCGAAGGCGCCGAAGCGCCCGGCGTTCCCCGGCAGAGACACGCGCTCGGTCACGAGGGCATTGCGCCGCTCGCGCTCGGTCGTCACGTCCGCCAGCAAGAGGCGCCTTTCCTCGCCCCGATCCCAAAGCCGAGCGGCGCGCCCGAGAAGGGCGCGCCCTGCGTCGATCTTCGCGAAGGAATGCCCGACGAAGCCCCCGATGAACGAGAGGCCCGCCGCGCTTCCGGTATCCCGTGCGAGATAGACCCTGATCTGCGGCATCGACAGCAGCCAGGCGTCCATCTGCTCTTTCGTCGCCCCCGGCAAGGCGAAAAAGCGCTGCGGCGGCGTGACGACTTGGACAAGCTCGCCATCGACAAGGTCGATGTGCTCCGCCATCCCGCGCTCGGTGCCCTTGAGGCGGTGTAGCCGAACAGCGCGGGCGATGACGCGGCGCTTGCGCTCGACGGTCCAGTCGTCCGACCAGAGGTCGATCGACCACGCCCACGCCAGCCACGGCAGCAGGTGCTCGGGCGCCGTCCACGGGTCGACCGCATTGCGGATGATGTGGGCAGGGAGCGGGCGCCGCGCCGCCGATGTCAGCGAAAGGGCGTGTTCCCAGGCCGTCCTATTCGGCGGCAGGAGCGAGACGGGATCAGGCATCGATGTATTGCGTCGTCAGTGTGATCGTGCCGACAGACACGACGCCATCGGGCTCGGGGTGGATGTCCGCGGTCGGTGCGGTGAGCGTGACGCGCTCGACATCGTCGAGCTGAAGGGCGCCGAAGATGCCCGACACTGCGAGGACCGTTCCAATGCGCCGCTGCCGCGACAGATACGCCTCAAGCCGCTGCTGCGCCGTCTGGCGGACGACCGACGGATCAGGCCCGCGCTTGATCCAGAGCGTTGCAACGATGTCCGTCTCGACGGCTTCCGCAATGCGGATTTCGAGGGCGTCGGTCAGCGGCTTGACGTCGCTGCGCATCAGGCGCCCGCGCACGGCATCGACGATCTCGTCGACCTTGTCGGCGGCGGCCGGGAGGACGACGACCGCCACCTCTCCGGGGATGAGCCCTACGCCATCGGCGTGATTGAGCACCGACACGTCAGAGACGCCCGCATGCGCCGAAAGGGCATGGAAGGCGTAGGCATCCTTCGAGCCCGTCGTCGCGAACGCCTCCGGCGCGAGTTGGATGCGGCGGCGATAGCGTTCGTCGTCCTCGTAGGTCGGCGGGACCGGCGGGGATGCGTTCGGGTTGCCTGGGTCCACGATCTGCCGGGCGACGCCGAACATTGCGCCAATTGCGTCAAGGTTCGTCCCCCACGACGAGGGAAGGAGGACGGCGCGAATGGCGTCGTTGATCATCGCGAGCTGCAAAAGCTCGCGGTAGGCATCCTCTTGCTGAAGGATCACCGCCGGATCGGTCTCAAGCATCTCCACGTCGAAGGGGATGCCCGCCGCCTCGAAGCGCTGCTTGAGGTCCGCGATGCGCTCCTCAACAATGGCCTCGTAATCGAGACCCTGGATGGCGTCCGGCACCGGCACGCGCGAAAGGTCGATGGTGTCGAAGCGGCTCATTCCGAAATGTCCTCAGTCTCGCGCGGGACAAACCGTCCGCCGTCTACGTCAAACGCGACGCGCTTGCGCCCTGCCGGCGTGAAGTCGCCAAGGTGGCCGCGCGGGCGATATTCGACTTCGATCCGCAGTTCCGCCCGCCCGTTCCTGTCGACGGAAAGGGGCAGGACGCGGATCAGCCGCACGCGCGGCTCCTGCTCAAGCGCCGTGCCGACCGCCGCGAAGAAGCGCACGAAGGTCTCGGGCACCATGTTCTCGCCGAGGAGGTTCGGCACGAGCGATCCGAACCATCGGCGCATGACGCGTTCGCCGAAGCGCGTCGTGAAGATGACGCCCATCGACTGCGCGACATGGGACCAGCCGGACAGAGGCTTTCCGGTCTCCCGGTCAATCCCATGGCCAGCCATTGCTCAATCCTTTGCCTTGCGCTTGCGCCGGAGCTTGCCCCTCGCCACCGGCGCAAGGGCGGGATCGGGAGACAGAACAGGGCGGATCGTTCCAAGCGTCAGCTCATAGGCCGCCTGATGCGGCGTCAGCCACAGCCGCCCGTCCGCCGGGCGGCGCTGTCCGGCCACCCACGGCCCTGCCTTCTCGGTGGCCTCGTAGAGCTTCTTTTCAGCCATAGCGCCCTCACGGGATGCGGAAGAAGGGGCGCCCGGTGGTCGGGTGCCCGCATGATGCGACGTGCCCCTCGCGGCAAGCGGGGATGCCACCGAGGCGGAATTCCGGCGTGCCCTGCGCCATCACCGGGTTCGTGGTGTGGGGCGGGAGCGGCGGGTGCGGCGCTACGGCGTCGCCGACGACGACCACCGGCCGGCCATCGACCCGGAACCATGGCACCTGAAGCCCAAGCTGAAGGCCGCCGGCGACGTCGACGCCGACAAGAGCAATCCCCGGCATTGCAGCCTCACGCCTTGTCGAATTGGTAGTCCGGCGCGAGCATCTTCAGGCCCTGTCCGGTCAGCTCGAAGGTCGATCCATCGCACTCGATCAGGAGGCGCGGCACCCTCACGATCAGCTCGTTCTCGCGCAGCTCAAAGCGGAATTGCCCGAACGTCCCGACGTGCTCGTCGCCTTTGTCGCTCGGCGCGGGGTTGCGATCCGACCACGTCATCGGGATCGCGACGCCCTGCTGAAAGTCGCCGGTCTCGCAGATGACCGTCATCTGCTGCCCGACGCTCGGCGGCGAATGGAGCTTCATAGCCCCGGCGACCTGCGCATAGGGCACCCACGGCGACAGGAATGGCTCGGGCGCGCCGTCCTCATTGAGGCGCAGCCGGACCCGGCCGGTGGCCGGATCGACCGCCTCGACGCGCCCGCGCTTGACAAGGCCGTCCTGCCGGCGCTCGACCTCGGCGATGCGCCGCATGATGTCGGCCAGAAACTCGCTCAGCGTCATGCCGCACCCTCGCCCTCCGGCCCATCCGCGTCCGCGGCCGTCTGTGCGTCGATGGTGAAGCCATCGGGAAGATCGATTGCCGCGAGCGGCGCGCCGTCCTCGAAGGGCCGATTGCTGATCCACTCGGCCTCGTCGTCAGCGAGCCCGAGCGCCGCCCGGACGCGCTCCCACGGCTGAAGCTCGCCGGCCGCAATCTCGGCCTCGATGATCTGGCCGATCGCGGAGAATTCGCTGTCCGCCTTCAGCGCGGAGATGATCCGCGCCCAGGCATCGCCATCGGCCGGCGCCGCGCCCGGCAGCGGCTCGGCGATGTGGTCGATGGTGTAGACGTATTGCCGGGCCGCATAGCGGACGCCGTTCGTGTCGTCAGCCCCGCGACGGCTCGCGATCGAGTGGACCCGCATGACGAGCGAGCGCCACAGGTCGCCCCACTCGCCACCGGCTGCCGCAAGCTCGCGGGCGATCTGCCATCCGAGGATGTTCAGCGTCGCCTCAAGGCCGCCGTCGTTCGCCGAGATCGTCAGCTCTTCCTCGCCGTTCTCGAACTTGACCTTCCTCGCGACGGCGATCTCGATGACCAGCTCAAGCCGATGATCGCCGGCGAGCAGATCGCGCCCCTCGATCGCGACTTGATCGTCGTCCGTCGTCACGACGACGAAGGGCGTCGTCCTGCTCGCGGCGAGCATGTCGATCGCCTTGATCGAGCTGTCGAAGACATTCTCGCCCGCGAGCGTCCGGCCCTTGAGCGCCCGGATGGTCGCGAAGCGGACGGCGAGGGATGCAAGGCTCATTCGTCAGCCTCAACCACGAGATAGACCGCGATGTCGCCGCGATCCGAGGAAACCGGCTCGCGCTCGACGAGATAGCGCGGCTGTCCGGGCCGGTCAGTGAGGACGATGCGATCCCCAGGCCGCAGCCCATAGCCGAGGCCTGCATAGACCGCAGGCGGGAACCAGATCATCGCCTTGCGAAGGGCTAGCGTCGTGGTGCCCTGCATGTCGCTTCCCCGGCGGCGGCCTTCGATGCCATCGACTGCCGGCGTCAGGGCGACGACCGCGCGCGTCGTGACGACGGCGCGCTGACCATCCGGCGTCGCCTCGCCGTATTCGTTCGGCAGCAGCGGCTCGATCCTGATCGGCTCGCTGAAGGTGCCGGCGACGGCCGCGAAGGCCGTCGCCGCAAGGGAGTGGTTGTAGCGCACGGGATTAGCTGCCAGACCCGCCGGCCTTGCCCTTCAGCAGCACCTGCGGACGGGTGCAGTAATGCAAGGCGTTCATCTGCGTGTCGAGGTAGCGCCCCTTTCCGTTCGGCATCGGCCACTGGCGGGAATAGAGACGCTGCCCCATGGTGTTGACCGTCTCCTCGTAGTCCGCCGGGGCGTAGACCGACTTGAAGAGGCCCGGCACACCGACCGGGAAGATGTGGCATTTGCTGCTCTCGACGAAGGCAGTTCCGCCCACCTTGCCCCGGTAGTTCTCCCACATGATGCCCCCGAACGGGAAGGCGCCGTAGGACATGCCGCCGCTCACGTAGGACGAGCGGAGTTCCGCCGCAGCCTGCCAATTCAGGTAGCTTTCGCGGACCTCTTCGTTCTTGATCAGCGCGTCGAAGAATTCGTCGCCGCAGAATGCGTGGACGCCCGAGAACGGGACGCCGCCGAGCTTGTCCGCGATACGGCGGATCACGTCGGCGCAGGCCGCGCGGAGATTGCCCTGCTTCTTGTTCGCAAGGTCGAAGGCAATCTCCTGATCCTGCTGCACCCCAAACTCGTTAAAGAGGTTGAGCGAGGAGCCGTCCGCGTAGGTGACGACGCCCTTGATGGCGCCGAGGCGGGCGTGTTCCTCCGTCGCGGCGAGGGAATTGACGTGCGTGCGCTGGCGCTGCGCGACCTTCTGGATGACGGTCTCAAGCGCCCGCTCCTGTCCAAAGGCGCGCACGTTCTGGACCTCCTCCGCATAGATCGCGTCGTTGATCTCGAAGTGCGGGATGATGAGCGAGCGCAGATCGCGCTTTTCCTTGTCGATCGTGACGCCAGGGCCGCCACGGGGCGTCGGAGGCACGAGGACGAGGATGTCGCCCTTCTTCTCGATCGCGATCGTCGTCGTATCGACGCTCTCGACCTCGAAGAGCCCCATCTGCCCGATGCGACCGGGGACAAATGAGATGTTGTTGATCGCATCGGTCAGGTTCGTGACCGAGAACGCATCGCTGTTGAAGATGTCGAGCATTGCCTTCCCCCTCGATAGGGCGGTGCCCGCCCGCTCGCAGCGGGACGGCGCATGTTACAGATGAAGGTCAGGGGCGCGTGGCGGCGCGCCCCGTCAGCGGACGATGATGCCGGCGGCAGCGAGATCGGCGATGGCCGCCTCCTTCTGCCCCGCCGTGATGCCAGACGGCCACGTCAGGCAATGGCCGTTGACCTCGGCGTCGCGCACGAGGGCGGCGATTTTGACGGTCTCGCCCGAGCCGGTCGTGGCCGGATAGATCGCGACAGCAGCCGCCTTCTCGGACCCATCCGAGGCGGTCGGGTCAAAGGCGACGGCGAGATAGTCCGCCGGATTTTCCGCAATGACATGAATGTAGAACTTGTCATCTGCGGCGAAGGGCGTCGTCCCGGCGGTGATCTCGAACTTGACATCCTTGTTAAAGGCGGTGCCGGTCGTGCCGGTGCCGATCTCCTTGCCATCCGGCGCCTCAACCTTGAAGGCGGTCGCGCCGGTGAAGATCACGGTGTAGGTGCCGTGCTTGACCTTGGCGCTGACGGCCGGGTCGGCCATGTCAAGGGTGCCATCGCCCGTGTTGCCGCTATCGGCCTCTGCATCGATCCGCAGGCCGCCCTCCTGCGCAAGGAGCGCGAGCAGCGTGCCGGGAGCAATATCCTGCTCGGCCGCAATGGTGACATTCTCCCGCGAACGCTTGCCGTTCGCCTCGGACAGGATGAACTCGCCCGCATGACGGGCTTCGGTAAAGACGGGCATTTGATCCTCCGTCGTGGGGCTGGTCTCAGGGTTCCAGGCGCGCCCTCAGTGGGCGGGCACGCCCTTGTTGATGGCGCTCACGGCCTTGTCCCAGAGCGCCTTGGCCTGCTGCTTGGCATCAGGCGGGGCAGCGTCGGCCGGATTGGCGACGACGAGGCCGCCCGGCGCGTCCTTGGCGCGCGGGCCGGCGATGACCGCCTCGGCCTGCGGCGCGGCAGCGGCCGGCTCGGCCTTGGGCTCGGCGGCGGAAGCGATCGGCAGGCCGGCGAGGACGCCCTTCGCGACGTCGGCCGTCAGGTCGGTCGAGAGGGCGAGATGCTGCGCTGCGGCCTCGCGCCCCTTGGCCTCATCGAGGGCCAGAATGGCCTTGATGCGCTCGCGCTCGGCGATCATGCCGGCATTGCGGCCTGCGGCTTCCGCTTCGGCGCGCGCGGAAGCAAGCGCGGCCTCGTGTTCAGCCTTGGAGATATCGGGCATTGCAGTGATCCTCTTTGCTGTGGGCGGCTTCGGGGTGCGCCCCTCCGCCAGTTCGGCGATGACCTGCTCGAAGGTGCCGATCCGGTCAGCCATGCCGGCGGCGACTGCCGCCGCCCCGACGAGAACATCGCCGCCGCCGAAGCGCGCGACGACGTCATCGGTCTCGACGCCGCGGCCCCTCGCGACCGCAGCGATAAAGACATCCTCCATCGCGTCGATGGTGCGCTGGATGCGCGCCCGCCCCTCATCCGACGCAAGGTCGGTCCGCTTGCCAGGGGCGCGGGAGGAAATGAATTCGATCTTGCCGGCCTTGCGGTCGGCCTCGGTCGTGTCGGTCAGGACGGCGCGAACGCCGATCGATCCGAGCACTGCCGTCTCGCTGATGACGATCTCGGAAGCCTGCGACGCCAGCCAGTAGCCGGCCGAGGCTGCCGTGCCGCCGGAATAGGCGATGATCGGCTTGCGCAGGCGCGCGGCGTAGATCGCCTTCGCCAGCTCGTCGGCGCCGCTGACGGTCCCGCCGGGCGTGTCGAGATCGAGCACGATCGCCCGGATCGACGGGTCATCGAGCGCGGCCTGAAGATCGCGGCGCATGATGTCGTAGGACGTCGCGCCCGAGATCGCAGTCAGGACGTTCGCGTAGCGGAACATCGGGCCACGCGCCTCGATGATCGCGACGCTGCCGCGCTGCTTCAGGCGCTCGGCCGTAGGCACGTGCCGGGCGCGGTAGGCTTCCAGCGCCTCGATCGTGACCTCGTTCTCCCGCGATGCGACCTCGACGATGAGATCGAGCCCATCGGCCGTGATCGCCCACGGCTCCGCGATCGCCGCCAGCAGGGCGCGCGTGTGGTTCGGCATCGATGTCCCCTCAGATGCAGCGCCGGCGGGAGCCGGCGGTCACGGCAAAGCGGCGCTGCCTGGGCGGAAGCCCCTGCAACGCACGGCATTCGTCCTCGGCCGCCCACAACGCGGCGCGAAGCTCGGCCAGCGATCCGCCGGGATGCGTCCACACCTCCTGCTCGTTGTCGCCGGCCCGGAAGCGGACGCGCTGGTTGCCGCCGCCCGTGAGACGCGCGAGATACGCCTTGCGCAGCGCCTCAGCGAGGGCGCACGGATCGCTCGGATCAATGGTCTCGATGTCGCTCATGCGTCCGCGTCCTCTGTCACGAGCTCGTCGCCGACCGGATCAGGGGCGAGCGTGTCGCCCTCCGGGAGGCCTAGCTTCTGCCGGCGCGCGGCCTCGCGGGCGCGCTGCTCGTAGACGTCTTCCCAATCGACGCCGAGGTCGGCGCAGATCATCTCGTCGGTGACGACGCCGAGGCGCTTGTAGACCTCATGCGCCTTCGCTGCCTTGAGGTCGTCGGCCTGCGGCTTGGCCGGACCGCGCCATTCGGCCGAGACGGCCGCCGCACGGTTGGCGAGAAAGCCCATCAGGCCGCCGGGAAAGGCGATCCTGCCGGCCTCGATCTCCTCCTCAAGCCACGCCTCGTAGACGTGCTGAAGGAAGCGGCCGGCGATGTGCGTGCGACGGGCGAGGATGATCGGCCAAATCTCGGCCGTCGCCATGCGCACCGACGAGTAGGTCGCCCCGGTGTAGTCGCCGGTCAGCGTCTCGAAGGTCATCCCAAGGCACCGGGCGATCTCGCGCAGCAGGAACTTCGCGAACGCCTCATAGGTGTCGTTCGGATGCTCCGAGCGGTTGAACTTCAGCGTCTCGCCGGGGAAGAGGTGCGCGATCCGACCGACCGTGCCGAGATCGATCTTCGTCGACCGATACCAGGCATCCTTCGCGGCGAAGAAGTCGAACATATCGCCCGACGTGCCCTGATCGCCGGGGTCTTGAAGCGCCTGGAGGACGTGCTCGGTCGGCGCCTCGCTCTCGATGGTCGCCGCAAAGACAGCCTGGACGAGCGCCGCCGTCAGCGTCGCATCGGCAAGCTGATCGAATTGCCGGACAATGCGCAGGACCGGCGCCAGCGGCGTTATCCCGCGCACCTGCCCCGGCGCGCCCTCGAAGACGTGAATGACCTGCGGCCGGCCCGCGCCATCGCGGGCCGCGATGTCGATCGTGTCGTTGACGAGCCGATCCCGCTTGAGCCGGTAGGACAGCGGCAGGCCGTAGGTGTCGATCCTGATGCCCTGATACAGCCGGGTCGCATCGTCGCTGTCCTGCACGAGCCGATGTGGCGGGACAAGCTGCACCTTTGTGCGCGTCAGCGAGATCGGACGGTCGATTGACGGCATCAGCGCCAGCGCCTCGCCATAGGCGAAGTGCGAGCGAAGAACCTGCGCCGTGATCTGCCCGATGGAGTGCTGACCGGCGGCGTCGCACTCGATCGGATTTTCCGACCACATGATCCACCGCCGCTCGACGGTATCGATCCAGTCCTCAGCCTCGTCATCCGTCCAGCCGAGCACCTTGCGATCGGGGCGCGCCGACAGGCGAAGGCCGGTGCCGATCGTGCTGACGATCGCCTGCTCGACCGCGCCGGCGATCCAGCCGGAATTGTGCAGCGTGTCGATCGCGCGCGCGGCCGCCTCGACGTAGGCCGCGCGAACGTCGTCGCGGGCATCGCGCAGGGCCGGGCGCCAGGCGAAAAGCGCAGCGCCGCCGCCCGATCCCGGCGCCCGGAAATATTGCGCCGTGTACTGCGGCGAGGTCGGCGGCATGGCTGCTCCGCCCTGGCGCTTGAATGAGCGCACAAGGTCTGCAAGAACTCCCATCGGGTCCGTCCTATCGATTGAACCGCGCCGCGAATTCAGCGAGGCGGTCGAACTTTCGAGCCGGCTGGGCTGCCGGCGGCGGGCCGTTCGCGTCGGGCACGGGGATGACGAGCTCCCCGTCGTCCTCATCGCGACGGCGGGCATGCGGCCCGATGCGATGCGCGTTGAGCTGATAGGCCGCTGCGGCCGCCAGCGCCTCGCAGTCGAGATAGTGGTTCTCGCGCGATCGCTGCACCCACACCGGCTGCCCGGAAGGCGACAGGATGCGCGCCTCGCTCACGATCTGCTGGCAATACTCGTCCGGCGTCTCCTCATGGAGATACCAGGCGCCGGGCGTGTCCGGCGGGTAGCGCAGGCGCTCGTGGACCCAGCTCTTCCAGTGGTCGGTATCGAGCCGGAAGAGGTTGAGCCCGTATTTCGCCGTCTTGCCGTCCGGCTTGACCTCGATCTGCGAGCGGATGATCGGCCGCGCCTGCCGCGCATAGCCTTTCGTCGGGAAGACGAAGCGCGGGAAGCGCCGCGCGAAGGCATAGACGCGGTGCTCCGGCACCGAGAACTTCTTGCCCGGACGGAAGCCACTGTCGACGAAGGCGAGCTTGATCGGCAGGCCGTCGATTTCCTGCGTCAGCAGGTCGGCGAGATCGTCCCACACATCGGGCAGGGCCGTATCGCCCCACAGCTCGCCGGCGTCGATCAGCCATGACGTCGCCCGCGGCCCCCATGCGCGGATCACGAAGACGAGCCGTGTCTTTTGCACGTCGACACCGGCCGTCAGGAAGATCGCGCTTTCGAGGAGCTTCGACTTCAGCGATCGCGGCGGGTAGGGCGCCCTCAGATTGGCGACCTCCTGCCATTCCGGCACGTCGCCGCCGCCGGGCGTATAGACCTCGCCGAAGCCGGCATTGATGACGGTCTGGACCTTGTCTTGCTCGCCCGAGGCGAGCGCGGTCAGATACGCCTCGGCGCGCTGCCCGAAGGTGACGAAGGGCGACGCGAGCCCCGAGACCCAGAACGACAGCGTCGTTGTGTCCGGCGGGTCGCCGATGACTTCACCGGCTTCCGTGATCGTCTGCCCCGGCGCGACGTAGACGCCGCGCGCGTTCATCTCCGCCTTGTGGCGATCCTCGATCACGCAGCCATTGCGCGGGCAGATCAGGACCGCCTCGCGGCGCGCCTGCGCCGGCGAGGCCGTCTTCGGCCAATGCAGCAGCTTGAAGCGCGGAATGAACCATCCGGCGCAGTGCGGGCACTGCCACGCCCAATGATAGCGCGTCCCCTCCTGCCACAGGCGCCAGATCGGCGACGCGACGTCCTCGGGCGGGACTGCCTTCCAGAATTCGAGGCCGCTTTCCGGGTCGGTCTCCACGTCCACCATCCCCTGCGACGGCGTCGAAGTGATCCCGGTCACAAAGTCGGCGTAGGTGATGCCGCGCGCCTCGACGAGGCCGAGCGGGTCGCCCTGCCCCTTAACGTTGGCAAGCATCTCGTCGTATTCGTCGACGAGTGCCAAGCCGGCCGGGTCCGACTTGAGGGCCGTCGACGATCCCGCATGCGCGAGGCGGACGGTGACGCCTGCGACGCGCTTCAGCGTCTTTTTCATGCGCTTGCCGCGCGCGACCTTGTCCTTCAGCTTCTTCGCCTCATCGAAGAGAGCCATCAGACGCGGCTCGAACTGATCCGTCAGGAACTTCTCGCTCGGGCCGACGTAGATGATCGGCACCGGCCGCGTGTCGCAGCGCTCCCCGATGATATCGAGGAAGGCGTCCGTCTTGCCCGACTGCGCCGCCGTCACCATCACGACACGGCGATAGCGCGGGTCGTCGAAGCCCCGCATGAACGGGACGACGTAGGGCGTCAGATAGGGGTTGCGAGGCCCTGGCTTGCCCGACGAGGGAGGATAGACCCGATTTTCAGCGCCCCACGCATCAGGCGTCGTTCTTGTCCGCGGCTCCGATAGGGTCGCGACCAGCTCGAATAGCCTCGCACGCGTCTCGGAACGCCTTTTCGGATCGAGCAAAGCACTCATTGATGCCCTTCGCTATTGCCTCGCGCAACTCGCGGTCGCGCGTGACAGAGGCCGGGACGCCGTCGAGATTGGCGCGGAACTTCCCGAAGATGTGGGTGACGATCGCCTCGACGTCGGCCATCTCGACGAGACGGCCTTCGCGCTCGGCGATGCGCAGCTCGACCTCGCGCTGCCGCGCGGCCTTGAGGCCGCTTTCCGCCTGCACTTTGCTTGTCCGGCGCTCCTCGTCCTTGAGGAACCGGATGTAGCCTTGGACAACGGCAACGAGGGGATATTTCCCCTTCACCGCCTTCGGAAAATAGCCCATCCCGGCGAGCTGCCGCAGGCGCGCCTCGGTCAGCATCAGCAGGCGACACGCCTGCCCCGTCGAGATCATGCCGGCCTGCGCCGATCCTTCCTCAGCCATCAAGCCGCCTCAGCAAAAAAGGAGCATTTTCACCAACTTAGGAGTTGCTCCGTGTGCGGTTCTATGGCTCCTACATGACACCGAAGCACACGGATGAATGGAGCACCGAGATGAAGCGCAAGATGCACCCTGCCGACATTGCCGACCGCGAGCGCATCGCAGAGGCCGTCGAGTTCACCGCCTTCCTGCGCCTCGGCCCCCATCACAAGATCGTCGAGCGCGCCCAGACCCTGGCCGGCGCCGCCCTCCTCGCGAACCACATCGAGGATCAGCACCCCGGCAGGAAGGCCCTCGTCTACGCCGTCCTCGCGAACGGCGTCAGCATCCCGGTCCCTGCTGACATGCGCCAGGCCGCCCTCAATCCCGCTACGGAGAATGAAGACATGACCATCAAGCCCCTTTCCGCCATCCAGATTGCGCAGCTCACGGCCATCATCACCGGCGGCGGCTTCAAGCGCGCGAACAGCCGCGTGGCTGCGATCAAGCGCTTCATGAAGACCGCCGTCGGGGCCGGCGTCAAGGCCGCCGAAGGCTACCTCAGCATGCCCTTCGACAAGGCTTGCGAGGAGCTGCGCGCCGAGGTCGAGGCCCTGAAGGCGGGCGCCATCGTCGACGACCTTAAGAAGAAGTCGAGCCGCAAGGCGGCGGTCAAGGTCGCCACCGGGGCCGCGCCCGAGGCGCCGGCCAAGGCCGAGAAGCCCGCCAAGGCGAAGCCCCTCGGCAAGCGCGCCGCGATCCTCGAAGCCGCCCAGCGCGGCGAGCTTCCGCCGGTGCCGGACTTCTCGGCCGAGACCCACAAGCGCTTTCGCCCGAAGCTCGCCAAGGTGGTCGAGATGGTCGAGGCCGGCGACATCGAGGGGCTGAAGGCTTTCCACATCAATCCGGTCAGCACCAGCCCGAAGGCGATCGCCCGCTATCGCGACCTCGCGGTCATCGCCCTCGAAGCCCGCGCAGCGAAGAAGGAGGCAGCATGATCTACTTCACGATCTATCACGCCGGCAGAAAGGTCGGAGGCGAGTTCGGTAAGGACGCGCAACACGCCATCGACCGATACGCCGAAGGCTCAATATTCCCACGCGCAGAACTTACCGCCGTGCGTGGGGTCAAGGGTTAGCCGCCCCTGTCACATTCCAGAACAAGACCCGGCCCGCCCCACGGCGGGCCGTTGCTATTTCCCAAGCCTTCGCGTCGTAGTGCGGATCGCTCGGGAAGGGCGGCCGCGTCCGCGCCTCCTGCCCGAAGGGGCGGGGATAGACGTGGATCGTCGCCCCGGCAACGTCGTCCGGCTTCAGCACACGGCCGATCTGCACGACATGCCGGCGCGCATTCGGCCATGCCAGCGCCAGCGAGCGAGCGAGGACGCCCGAGCCAGCAGCGCACCAGACTTCATCCGGCTCGAAGCCCGTCGCCCGCGCCGCCGCCGCGATCGTCTCGATCGCCTCGGGCAGGTCGAGCCCGAAGGGCGCGAGCGTCGCGCCGGTCGCGGCGCAGTAATCCCGCGCCCGCTTCTGCACGACGGTCATGTAGCCCGGCGTGACCTGATAGACTTTCGCGCCGAGCCGCTTCGCCATGAGAGCGCGCGGGTGCGGCTCGGCCCGCTTCGCGACGAAGAGCGTCGCCCGCTTCCCCATCTCGCGAGCCGTCCAGGCGAGCGCCGTCTGCGCGCCGCCTTCGGCCGGCGTCGCATAGACAACCTCCTCTGCCTGCTCGAAGAGGCGCACCATGAAGCGCGCCTTCGTGCCGCCGCCGATCAGGTCGTCGCGGACGACGAATATGCCCTCGTGCTCGACGATCTGCGGCGCCGGCAGGATCACAGGAGCTCGCCCCACTGATCGCCCTCGATCGGTGCCTCATCCTCGGCTGGCAGCTCGCCGAATTCGACCTCGCCGATGGCCTCGGTCGCTCGCCTCGGGTCGCCCTTCACGAAGATGAGCACGTTCTGGTGGGTTTTCCCTAGTTTGCGGGTAGCCTCAAATTGCTTGCCGGCGCGTATCGGCAGCGAGCCGGCCGCCGTCACAAGGACGGCCTCGTTGTAGAGGCGCAGCCCTGCCGCCTCGAAGGCGGCAATCGTGTGCCAGGGGAAGCCGTAGTAGAAGCCCCGGCTGTCCCGCACGTCGCCGACGACGAAGCATGCGAAGCGGTCCTCGCGCAGCTTCGCGCAGGCCGCCGCGATGATCTCGTCGTAGGCCGCCCGGAATTCCGGGTAGCTCATCGTCGACAGATCGCGCGGATCGTCGCTGTAGACCTCCAAGTCCGCATAGGGCGGGCAGGAGAAGATGAAGTCGGCCTCGACGTCGAGCGCCGGGACGACCTCCCGGCTGTCGCCGATGTGCCAGATCGGCATCGGATCGTCGCAGATCGCGTCGGCCTGCACCCGGTTCGCCTCGATCTGCTCCGGGCGGAGATCGACGCCGACATAGCGGCGGCCGAGCTTCGCGGCGACGATGCCGCGCACGCTGCCGCCGGCGAAGGGATCGAGGACGAGCCCGCCAGGCGGGCAGAACCAGCGATAGGCAAGCTCGCAAAGGACGGGATCGAAGATCGACGTGCCGGTCGCCGGCGGCCCCTCCATGCTGATCTCGCCGATGGTCAGGCTGGCCGGCGAGCGATCCTTCGCGCCGACGACATGCTCGCCGCGCATCAGGTCTTGCCCGAATGTCGCGGCCAGCCGCTTGCCGTTCTTTGCCTTCCCGAGATTGTCGCGGCTTCGATACACGCTATTCGTGCCCGCGCCTCCGGGGATGGCGTCCGCCTTCCTCACCATCATGCGCACTCCCGCGCCGGGAGCGCCGCGCGTGTCGTGCCCTCGCCGGCCGCCATCTTGATCGCGCCAGCGCGCCCCGACACGCGGAGCGCTTACGCCTCAATCTCGTCATCAGCGAGCCCAGCCGCCCGCTTCTCGTCGATGAACTTCACGACATCGGAATAGTGGACGGAGAGGATCTGGCTAATGCGGTCGTGCAGCGAGCGCCCGATCAGGTTCCCACCGCGCCCGACCTCCGACTGAATGCCGAGCGCTAGCCATCCCCGCTTGCGCTCCTGCCACCAACCTTCACGGGCATTCAGCACCGTGAATGGCGGCAGGCCGAAGCGCTCGGACAGATTGCCGGCCTTCGGGGCGCGCGGCTTCTCTTCGACGCCATCGAGCAGCCGCGCCAGCTCCTTCTCGTCGAAACCGAGGAAGTCGATGTCGAAGCCTTCGTCGCGAAGCTCACCCAGCTCGATCTTCAGCAGCTCCTCGTCCCACTCGGCGTTCTCGGCGAGCTTGTTGTCGGCGAGCGTGTAGGCGCGCCGCTGCTCGTCGGTCCAGCCCTTGGCGACGATGACCGGCGCCTCGGCAAGGCCGATTTCCTTCGCGGCCAGCACGCGGCCATGGCCGGCGATAATCGTCCCGTCCTCCGCGACCAGAACCGGGATCGTAAAGCCGAACTCCCGCATCGACGCCGCGATCTGCGCGATCTGCGCCGGCGGATGCTTCTTCGCATTGCGGGCATAGGGGACGAGGTCTTCGATGGGCCACATCTCGACCTTGTCCGCCAGGATTTTCACGGTCTCCGAAGCACTCGGCATCAAGCACCTTTGCATGGATGCAAACCCGCAAGGCCGAAGCGAAGCGGGAATTTGAAAAATTGAAAAACGCGCGAATTTCGGGCTGCGGCGGCGGCGCATGCCGCGCTCCCGCCGAAAGGTACCTAAATGAATGCCGCTCAGATCGGCAGGGAAGGCCGAGGGCGGCCGTTTCGGGCACGGCTGGGCCGAATGAGAACGGCGGTGGAAAACTAGACCACGGTAGCGGCGGG
>Ga0207864_1002365_pt1 | contig 17952 bp, 15 predicted proteins | sample HigsolmetaAR202D_FD_184834 | JGI IMG/M metagenome (GOLD analysis project Ga0207864, IMG submission 184834) | Ionic liquid and high solid enriched microbial communities from the Joint BioEnergy Institute, USA - AR20-2-D (SPAdes) (version 2) ... | reverse complement strand
GTTCGTCGATCGAGATTGGTCATGTGCGGAGGGCATGTCTTACCGTACCGCGCCGCACGGCGCGTTTCAAGTTGTGCCGAAAATCATGCACAAACGTGTTCACAGCTAAGCATAGCGCAGGTTGGGGCAAACGTCGCGGCTTTCGCTGTCGGCGAAACGACAAGCGGAAATCTGTCTGCCGCGTGTCAGCGTGGCTCATCGGCAGGGGCGGTGATGAGCTTGCTCATGTCAACGGGCGGGGTGGTGTCCCTGGCCAGTGGAGGTCGGGCCGCGTAGCCTGCGGCGCGGGCGGCATCAACCAGATGGCTCGCCGACAGCCCCAGGATCAGTGCCACGACCGCCGCGATGGCGGCTCCCGTCAGGCGAGCGGGGGCAGCGATCGGCTGGGCCGCCTCCCTGCCGTCGCCGAAGAAGCTCGCTGCGGCAATCCGCAGGTAGTAGACCGCCGAGATGGCGCTGTTGATCACCGCGATGACGACCAGCACGATGGCTGCGGTCGCGCCGCCGGTGCCGTCGTACGCCGTCTTGAAGAGGTACACCTTGCCGACGAACCCGACCATGGGCGGCAGGCCGATGAGCGACAGCACGCTCAGCAGGAGAACCGCACCGAGCATCGGATGACGTCGTGCCAGGCCGGAGATATCACTGAAGGTCTGAGCCTCCTCACCGCGCTGCTGGAGGCAGCCGAGCACCGCGAACGCACCGAGCGTCGCCAGTCCGTAGGCCACGAGGTAGAAGAGCACCGCCGCCCCGCCGCCGCCCGGCTCACCCGAAGTGGGCACCGCGCCAGCGATGAGCGGCACCAGCATGTAGCCCGAGTGTGCCACGGAGCTGTACGCCAGCAAACGCTTGATGTTGTTCTGCAATACGCCCAGCACGTTGCCAATGGTCATGGTCGCAGCCGCCATGATCCAGATCAGCCAGAACAGGGCCGGCGGAAGCTGCTGCGAGGCGAAGATATCGTTGGGAATCAGCCCAAGCAGCAGGATGAGGGCGACGAAGCCGGATGTCTTGGGAACGAAAGCGAGAAACGCGGAGACCGCGACGTTGGCTCCCTGGTAAACGTCCGCCACGTAACCGTGCATCGGGGCAGCGGCGATCTTGAAGGCGATGCCCACGATCGCCAGTGCGAAGCCGGCAATGAGCAGCGGGTGCAGCGAGCCGGTGTCGGTGTACTGGGCAACGATAGCATCGCGGATGCCGGTGAACTCAGTCGTGCCGGTCGCGCCGTAGATGAGCGTGAAGCCGTAGAGGAACACCGCCGCCGCCATCGCGCCGAGGAAGAAATACTTGACCGCCGCTTCCTGCGCCTGAATGCGGTCGCGGCTGGTGGCGACCATGATGTAGCCCGGCAGACTGGTCAGTTCCAGTGCCAGGAACAGCCACACCAGATCACGTGCCCCGGCCGTGATCATGACCCCCGCGACGCTGAAAAGGAAGAAGGCGTAGAACTCGCCACGCAGCGTATTGGCGGGTTCAAAGCCCCGCCCAGCAATCTGGCGTTCATCCGTTTCAATCACCGCCCGCAGTTGATCGGGCACACCTGCGACCACCGCCAGCAGCAGCAGCCCCACGCCGATCACTGCCAGCTTCACGTAGTCGACCATCGGGCCAAGCACCGCGCCGGCGGGCCAGCCCAGCGTGACGATTCCAGCAATCACGAGCGTGATACCCACTACCCAGGGGGTGGCCCGCCGGGTAATGACACTCGGTGACAGCCCCAGCAGCATCGACGCGCACGCGCCGATGAGCACGACAATCTCAGGCCACAGCGTGGTGATTCGTTCCATCATCGCGACGCCTCCAGCGAGGCGGTGACGCCCAGGCTCGCCGTATCAAAACCCGGAGCCTCGACGTGAAGCGGTTGCGGGTCGGCGGCACGGGCGGCCAGTGTCTGCCGCACCGGGGCGGTCAGCGCGTCGATCGGATGCTCCAGCGAACGGAGCATCGGCGTCGGGTAAAACCCCAACACCAGACAGGCGGCCGCCAGCGGCACCAGCGTGGCGATCTCCCGGATGTTCAGATCGCTGACCTGCTCGTGCCCGTGGGCATGATCCTCATCATGTTCGCCGTGCGACTCCGTCGGCACCTTGAGGGGCCCCCACACAACTTTACCCGCCATGTACAGGATGTAGATCGCACCAAAGATCATGCCGAACGCGGCCGGCACCGCGTACGACGGCCCCAGTACCTGCGTCGCATTGAACGCGCCGATGAGCGTCAGAAACTCGCTCACGAACCCGTTCAGCCCCGGCAGCGCAACGCTGGCGAAGCAGAAAAAGATCATGAAGAAGGCCCAGATGGGCATCGCCCGCGCCAGGCCGTTGAGCTGCCGCATCTCGCGGGTATGGAAGCGTTCGTAGATCATGCCGACGCACAGGAACAGCGCCCCGGTCGACAGGCCGTGATTGATCATGTACAGGATCGAACCGCCCACCCCCATCATGTTCAGGGCGAACAACCCCAGCACGCAGAAGCCCAGGTGCGAGACCGACGAGTAAGCGATGAGCTTCTTGATGTCCTTTTGCACCCAGCAGATCAGCGCGGTGTAAAGGATGCCGATCACGGCAACCACACCGATGTAAGGCGCGAAGGTGACGACCGCTTCGGGCACCATGGGCAGCGCGAACCGCAGCAGGCCGTAGGTTCCCAGCTTCAGCAGCACACCGGCAAGGATGACCGAGCCGGCGGTGGGTGCTTCGGTGTGCGCCAGAGGCAGCCAGGTGTGAACGGGGAAGATCGGTACCTTGACGGCAAAGCCCGCCAGCAGCGTCGCCAGCACCCACCCCTGTTGCGTGGGCGACATCTGCCGTGCCGCGGCATACAGGTCGGCAATGGCGAACGACCACACGCCATTGTTCAACTGCGCCGCGAACCAGGCGACATAGAGCAGCCCGGCGAAGGTGAGCATCGAGCCAGTGAAGGTGTACAGGAAGAACACCCTCGCAGCTCGAAGCCGCTGCATCGACCCGAAGATGCCGATGAGGAAGTACATCGGCACAAGGGTGAACTCGAAGCAGATGTAGAAGAAGATGATGTCGGTGGCGATGAAGGTGCCGATCATGGCCGCTTCAAGCACCATCAGCCACATGAAAAACTCGCGATGACGACCAGCCACATCACCCTGCAGTGCCGTGAACGAACCGAGCACCACCAGCGGTGTCAGAAAGGTCGTCAGCAGCACAAGCCACAGCGAGATGGAGTCCGCGCCGTAGCTGAATGTCAGACCGAACGCCTCCACCCAGTTCACGCTTCCGACGAACTGGAACGCGGCTGTGTCGCTCCAGTCGAAGGTGAACGCCGCCCGCAATGACACAACAAAGGTGGCCAGCGCGCCGATGAGAGCGATCATCCGCGTGTTGTTGCGGTCGTCCAGCGCCGGCGCGGGCAACAGCAACAACAGCCCGAAGGCCAGCGGAGTCAGAAGCATGAGCGGAATCAGCATGGTCTTTTAGCCCTGGCGATCGGCGGGAAGCTCATCGGATCAGCAGCATGAGGCCTGTTTCGCGAATCGCACCCATCCGCATCGCGGCGCGGCTTATCCCTTTCATAGCAACAGCAGCAGGATGACACCCAGGGCCGCAGCGCCGGCGGCCATGCCAAGGCCGTAGCCCTGCAACCGGCCTGTCTGTGCCGGCTGGATCAACCGACCAGCCAGCCCCGGCAGCTTGCCCACAAGCATCACCAGACCGTCGATGATCAGTGCATCCAGGGCAAAGAAAATCTCGCCCAGCATGTGCAGCGGCCGAACCACCAGCCGATCGTACAGTTCATCCACATAGAACTTGTTCGCCAGCGTGCGCACCAATCCGGGCATGGTGGCGGCAACCTGATCCGCGGCCGGCCGACGCAGCCAGTGGTAATACGCCGCGATCGCAATGCCCAGAATCGCCACACCCGAGCTGATGAGCACCATCACGTCATGCGTGTGGATCTTGTAGTGATGCGCAGCCACGGCGGCAGTCGAGTTGCCAATCATCCGCTCGATCCAGCCACCGAACGCACCGGCGAAGACCGACCCGAATGCCAGCACGACCAGCGGACCATTCATCAGCCAGGGCATCTCGTGCGGCTCGTGAGCATGGCCGTGACCATGATCATGCCCGTGACCGTGGCCGTGATGCGCCGCGTCCTCCTCGTGATGGTGCTCATCGCCCATCTCGTAATACGTCGGCCCCATGAACACGCGGAACCACAGTCGGAAGGTGTAGTAGGCCGTGAGCAACGCCGTCACCAGCCCGACGATCGCCAGCACGGTGTAGATCAGCCGCCCTTCGTTCAACCCCTTGTCCAGCGCCTCGGCAAGGATCATGTCCTTGCTGAAGAAGCCCGCCAGAGGTGGCACACCCGCCAGCGCGAGGCAGCCGACCAACATCAGGGCCGCTGTCACGGGCATCTTCGTCCGCAGGCCACTGATCCTGCGCAGGTCAAGCTGACCCGCCAGGGCGTGCATGACCGAACCAGCTGTCAGGAAGAGCAGTGCCTTGAAGAACGCATGGGTGAACAGGTGGTACACGCCCCCCACCGTCGACAGCGCCCCGACGCCCAGGAACATGTACCCAAGCTGCGATACGGTCGAGTAGGCGAACACGCGCTTCAGGTCATACTGGCACAGCGCAATCAGCGCCGCGAAAAGTGCCGTTGCCCCGCCAATCGTTGCCACCGTCGGCAGTGCGTAAGGTGACAGTTCAAAAAGCGCGATGTTGCGGGCGATTATGTAGACGCCAGCGGTCACCATGGTCGCCGCGTGAATCAGGGCGGACACGGGCGTGGGGCCTTCCATCGCGTCGGGCAGCCAGACGTAGAGCGGAATCTGCGCACTCTTGCCGAAGGCGCCGAGCATCAGGAGGAAGGGAATCCACAGATGGGCTGTGGTCACCGCGCCTTCCTGGTCGCCAATCGCCCGGGCCTGGGCGACGACTTCGGACAGGTTCACGGTGCCGAAGGTCATCCAGATCAGGAAGATGCCCGTGGCAAAACCCACGTCGCCGATGCGGTTGACGATGAACGCCTTCTTCGCCGCCGCGACTGCACTGGGCTTTTCGTAGTAGTAGCCGATGAGCAGGTACGAGCAGACGCCCACGCCCTCCCAGCCCAGGAACAGCAGCACCAGGTTGTCCGCCAGCACCAGCGTGGTCATGGCAAAGATGAAGAGGCTGACCGCGGCGAAGAAGCGGGCATAGCCGCGATCCCCCTTCATGTAGCCTGAGCCATAAATCGCCACCAGCGTGCCGATGCCGGTGACGACGAAGAGCATGACGATCGTCAGCGAATCGATGAAGTAGCTGAAGTTGGCGGAGAAGTCGCCGATGTTGATCCAGTTGAAGCTGTGAACCTGCGTGCCGGCACCATAATCGCTGCCGGCAACGATGAGGCTGAGCAGGAAGGCGATGGCGATGGAGGCAATGCTGATCGGAGCCGCCAGAGGCCGCCACGACTTCTTGGTGCAGCAGATGCCGCACAGCACAGCCGCCAGCGCGGGGAACCAGGGAATGAAGTGAACGGCTGTCATGGATTCAGAGCCACCGGCGTTAAAACTCGAAGGAAAACAACCTCATCCCACATCGCGTTCGCGAGCCTCACAGCCGCGGCCCTCAGCCGCTCATACTCGACCAGGCATCCGCATCGAGCGTGCGTTTACGGCGGAACAGCAATACCACCAGGCCCAGCGCCAGCGCCGCTTCCGCCGCGGCAATAGTCAGGACGAAGATGATAAACGTCTGGCCGGTCACGTGCAGGTAGAACCGACTGAACGCCGCCAGCGACACCGCCACGCCCTGAAACATCATTTCCGTGCAAAGGAACATCACGATCAGATTCCGCCGTGTCAGGAAACCGATCATGCCCAGCACGAACAACACCGCGCCGGTGAGCAGGAAATGAGCGAGCGTGAAATCGTCAAGCGGAGCCATCTGTCATCCGTTCCGTGAGATTCAGCGTCCGATCGATGCGGCGGGCCATCTCGTTCTCGTCCCGCGGCTATACCCCCACGCGGCCGCCGCTTTGCCCCTGAGCGCTGGGATCGTGCGGCCCCGGCTCATACGACATTCGCACCGACGCCCCCGACGCTTCCGCCGGCGCCAAGGTCTGATCCGCCTCCTCCGGCACGCGCATCCGCGCGATTACCACCGCCCCCACCAGCGAAACCAGCAGGATCACGCCCGCCAGCTCGATCCCCAGCGGGTGGCTGCGGAAAAGGTCCACGCCGATGAACTCAACGTTGTCCACGCTGGCGGCCCGCTGCGCCTGAGCGGCTTCCTCGGCTGCTGGCCCCGCCAGAGCCGTCAGTTCCATCGCAGGCCGCTCCACCAGCACATCCGACAGCAACGCCTGTTCCTGGCTCTCGAAGGTGCCCGGCTGCGGCGCGGTCAATCCCGGGGTGAAGCTCACCGTCAGCAGCACCGCCAGCAGCACGAACCCGGCTGCAATCGCCGCCACCGGCTCGCGCGCCACGCGGTCATAGTCGGCAACGTCCGCCTGATCTGCGGCGTCGCCCGTCTGGGCCGCGAGCATGATGACGAACATATACGTCACCAGAATCGCCCCGCCGTAGATGATGACCATGGCGACCGCCATGAACGACGCCGTCAGAAGCAGAAACAGTCCCGCCGACGCCAGCACCACCAGCACGAACCACAGCGCGGAGTAGACCGGCCGGGGGTGGGTGATGACGCGCACGGCAGAACCGATCGCCAGTGCACTGAAGATGTAGTAATAAGGAAGCGCCCCACTGGGCAGCCCGGTGTTGGGCAGGGCCGTGGCGGCCAGCCATATCCACAGCCCCCCCAGGCTCATCGCCCCCAGCAGCGCCCCAAAGGCGCGAGGATTGAAGCCCTGACGGGGCATCATCAGGTAGAGCGATACCGCCCCGACGACGGACGCGATGTACAAGGCCCAGGTCATGATGCGACTGACACTTGCGTACTTTGTTCATCCGTCCCGGGTTACGACGGGAACGGCATCGACCCAACACCCCGGCTCGTCGCCGAACGTCGTCCGGTCAACGGTGGCTGGCAAGCATAGAGACAGCCCGACACCTTTGCAAGATTGACGCCGGAATCGTGCGATTGGGGACAATTTTCGACCTGCCCATGATCACCGCAACGATCACGCGAAACCGAACTTCTCACGAAGATACGCGATGCTCTGGCGGGCAATGGTCGGCGCATCGGGTGTGTAATCGAACACCTCCACGCTCACGTAGCCGTCGTAGCCCACCTCGCGCAGGGCGGCCACGATCGGTGTGAAGTCGGCCTCGCCCATGCCCGGGCCGCGCCGGTTCGGGTCGTTGGCATGGAAGTGAGCCAGGTGCGCGGCACTGTCGCGGATGATCTGAGGGATGGGCTTGTCCTCGTGCGCCATCGCCTTGACGTCCAGGTGCAGCCGACAGGCCGGGTGGTCGACCGCTTCGATCAGTCGGATCGTCTCGGCGGCACTGGTGAGGAAATTGGTCTCGTTGGCCCCCAGCGGCTCCAGCGCCAGCGTCACCCCCAGCGGACCGGCCGTCTCGCAGATGGCCCGGCAGACCTCCGCCGCACGGGCGAAGCCATCCTCGTACCGCTCGCCGGGACCGATGTCGCGCTGCTTAGGGCTGCCCAGCACCATGACCGAGCCGCCCATGGCTGCGCACAGCCGCGCCAGGTGCTGCAGGAACACCGCCGTGGCCCGCCGCACCGCCGCGTCGGGTGTCGTCAGGAGCAATCCCGTCGGCTTCACAAGCAGCCAGTGCAGCCCGACCACCTCCAGTCCCGCGTCGCGGGCGATCCCGCCGAACCGCTGCGCTTCCGCCTCGGTCAGCTCACGCGGATCCTCCTTCAGCGTGAAGGGGGCGATCTCCACGCCGTGGTAGCCCGCGGCCGCGATGTCCTGACAGACCGCCTCAAACGACCAGCCCTGATACGTCTCGTTGCAGATGGCGAACTTCATGATGGAAAGCGCGGTCCGGCCGCGATCGGTGTTGCCTCAGTCAGCGGCCCGACAGCGATGCAGCGTAATCAGCGCCATCGCGGTGCCATACTGCTGGTGATAGTCATAGAGCGGGTAATCCCACCAGGAGCCGTCCTTTTCCTGCAGGTTCAGGAGAATATCCGCCTCGTGCGCCTGGAAGTGGCCACGTTCCTCAACCGGCAGCAGTTCGATGCACAGCCCCGCGTAAAGGTGACCGTAATAGAAGAAGTAACCGGAGTTCTCGTACCACGATTCGTGCGGCCGAGGTCGTTTGCGTGCGATGTCCAGCCAGGCGTTCTTGGCATATAGCCAGTCGAGCCAGATTTTCACCACGTCGTCGGTGATCTGTTCATCGCCCCACATGCGCAGAGCCAGATTGCACGCCGGCGACCGCGCCAGGCTGCCCTGCGGCCGGTTGATGCCACGCATCGGCTGCGACCACAGATATTCCGCGTACAGGTAGGAAAAGTCGGGCTTCTGCTGACGTTTGATCGATTCGACACCCCGGCGAGAGATCTCTTCGGGAACCTCGAAGCCCGCATCACGCGCTTCAGCAAGCGCGACGAGCACCGTCGCACTGGTGAATGAGAACGATTCTCCGCCGGGCTTCTTACTGCCGAGGCGGAAATCGTAATACGACCAGCCGCCCCCCACTGTTTCATACTTGACCAGTTCCGCGATCTGCTGACGGATCACCTCGTCGATACGGGCCCTGCGTACCTCATCTTCCTTGTGGCGTTCGCGCATCCGCACCAGTGCCTGGATGCCGTAGGCATGCGCCCAGACGTTGTAAAGCACATCGGCGGAGGAACGCTTGAGTTCAGGCAGCTTGTCGAGCAGATGCGCTTCCGCTTTGTCGAGGGCGGCGATCACCTCCGGGCGGGTATCGCCCACATCGATCAGCGCCCAGATCCCCAGCGCTGTGGTTGCCAGGCGATATCCATCGTGCGCACCGGGCACGGGAGCGTAGATGTTCAGCGCTTTGGTGCGCAGCGCGGAACCCCACGAGCCATTGGGGTTCTGGATCGCGACCATGAAATCGACGCCACGCCGAATGGCAGCCTCGATGTCACCGGGGCTGGGCGGCGTGATTGGTTTGGGTTTGGGCGCATCGCGCAGGAAGCGCAAGGGATCAGCCACAACCACTTCTTCAACAGCAGCCCCATCGGGCGTCGCTTCCACCGCCACCTGCGGGGAAGCGGGCTGGTCCGGCTCCTGCGCCAGCGCCGGTGCGACCGGCATCACGACCGTCGCCGCCATCATCCACAACATGCCCAGCCATCGCGGCATGGTTCACCCTTTCGACGACTCGGGCTTGTCCAGCAGGATCGTTTCGCCAGCCTTCAGACCTTCCAGAATCTCAAGCAGCTTGTTCGCCGATCGGCCGACCTTCACAACACGCCGCTCGTGCCCCGCATCGGTCTTCACATACACCACCCGGTCATTCCCGTCGCGGAACACCGCATCCTCCGGCACGAGCACCGCCGCCTTGTTCTCGTAGGGGATCACCTTCAGCGAGCAGGCCATACCCGGCAGCACCGCCTCGCCCGCCTTGTTGTCCTCAACGGCGATCAGTGCCTCGAACTGCCCCGGTGCGGTCGGCACCGACGACACACTTACCACCTTGCCCTCGAACGTGACGTTCGGGTAGGCCGTCGGTGTCAGCCTCACCAGCACATCGGGCTTTACGTGGCGAATCTGCGCTTCGGGAACGTCCACGCGAACCTGAAGTGGCCGGGGCTGCACGATCGTCATGAACACTTCATTCGGCGCGATCGCACCATCCGGGCGAAGCTTCTGCGCCACCTGAGGGGAACTGGCGAATCGTCCGCGCTCGGCCCGACCGTAATACACAATGCCATCGATCGGCGCAGTGATGTCCATCATCGACCGATCCTTGCGCAGGTTCTCGCGGCGTTCGGCAGCCTTGTCATGTTCGCGACGTGCCTTGGCCAGCCCCAGTTCCTTCAACTGCAACTGAATCGGCAGCGTCGCCTGCGCGTGGTTCCACTGAAGCTGGCTGCGAAGCTCCTCCGTCTTCACCTGCTCATCGCGCCGCGGCAGGCCGAACTCCAGCGTCGTTTTCGCTTCAACCCGGGCACGTTCCAGCGCATGCTCCGCCCGCGCCACCGCATCACGCTGACGGCGGATGATCATCTGCTCGGTTTCCTCAACAAGGTCATCCGCCTCGTACATTTTCAGAAGCTGCACGAGTTCCTCGTTGGCGTACGCCAGCGAGCTTTCAGCGCTGCGCAGATTGACCTCGACACCCTTCAACGTCAGCGGACGACCGATCTGCTCATAGAACTGACGATCCTCCGCGCTCTGGCGGGCACGCCGTTCGGCCGCTTCCAGATCCATCGGAATCGTCTGCCGCAGCAGCGCCAGTTCATATTCCGCCAGACGCAGATTCAGCGAAGCAATCGCTGCGTCGGTTTCCATATCGCGCAGGGCTTCATCGATCTTCGTCGTGTCCAGCTTCACCAGCGTGTCGCCCTTCTTCACCGCGGTCCCCGGCGCGACAGCTTCGAGCACCCGGAACTCCTTCCACACCTCCGGGCGAAGGACCAGCTCGACCATCTGCTCGCTTTCGAAATGGCCCGACAGGTCGAACTCGACCGCGATACGGCCGGCACGCACGGTGTGTGTGCGCGCCTGAGCTGGTTTGGCCCCCTCGCCGGCCTCGCTGGCTGCGCTCGCCGCCGGCTGTTCAGCCGTCGCCTCCTGATCGGTGGCTGCCTGAGCCGGCGCATGCTGCGCCGATGCGCCGGTCTGGGATGTGGCGCAGCCCCCCATCACCCCGGCAACCAGTAAAACGCCCAGTCCCGCACAACGCACTTTCGTGAGCATCGATTCGGCTCCAGTTTCCCTCAGGGCAGATGACACACAAAGCCGCCACGCGGGCTTTCACCCGCGTGGCAGATTCTCCTTGCTCAGAGGTTTTCAACCTCCCACCCCTTGCGATATTCCCGACGAATGTACTGATTCGCTTCGGGAAGATTCGTCACCTTCAGCGCCTGGCTGTCCCACTGCAGCTTCTGGCCCGGGAAGCGGTTGGCGATGTTACCCAGTTGCACCGCCTCGGTAAGCGGTCCGGCATAACCGAAATGCGAGCCGGTCCTGCCGTTGCCCAGGCATGCGTCGATGAAGCTGTGGTAGTGATCCACATGTTCGAGCTTCGGCCGCTCATAGTTGCGGAACTTGTCCTGCGGATAAAGCTGCGGCCCACCGATGTGCGGCAGCACCATCTGGCCTTCGGTACCGATGATGAGCGATCCTGCGCCGGGCAGATCCGCTCCTTCAGGCAGTTGCGCCAGTTCACGCGGGGGCTTCTTGCCACCGTCATACCACGTGACCGGCAGGATCTTGCCTTCGGTCATGTCGTTGCCGGGGAATTCGTAGCGAACGATCTCCCACGCCGGCCAGCTTTCCTCATAAACGTGCGGCACTTCGGCGGTGACGCTGATCGGCGCACCGGGCTGAATGGCCGTGAACGGCGGGTCGAAGATATGGCAGCCGAAGTCGCCCAGGCCGCCGCCGCCAAAGTCCTTCCACCCGCGCCATTTGAAGGGGGCGTACACATCCTTTTTGTAAGGACGATACGGCGCCACGCCCAGCCAGGCATCCCAGTCGAAATGCCGCGGGACGGGGTCTTCACCCGCCGGCCGTTCCACCGGCTGAGGCCAACTGCCCGCCGGCGCCCCCACCCACGAGTGGACCTCACGGATCTTGCCGATCACCCCGTCACGCAGAATCCGCACCGCCATGCGATAGGCGATGTGCGAATGAATCTGATTGCCCATCTGCGTGACCAGCCCCTTGGCGACGGCTACCTTCGCCACCTGCCGCGCCTCATACACAGTCTGGCACAGCGGCTTCTGGCAGTAGACGTGCTTGCCCATGTTCAACGCCGTCATCGTGATCGGCGCGTGCATGTGGTCGGGTGTGGCCACGTTGATCGAGTCGATGCGGTCGCCCTCGTTGGCCAGCAGTTCGCGCCAGTCACGATAGGCCTTCACGTTCGGGAATCGCTCCACCACCGCCTTGAGGGTGTTCTCATCGACATCGCAGACCGCGACGAGATTGAACTTCGGGTGACGGATGAAGGAGCTGAGGTCCGAGCCGCCCATCCCCCCCACGCCGATGGAGGCGTGATTGAGCTTACCGTTGGCGGGATTGGCCAGGGTCAGTCGGGGTGAGAAGAACGGGGCCGCCAGGCTGCCTGCCGCCACCGATTTCAGGAACGTTCGTCGCGTCGAGGAATGTGCCACTTCAAATCTCCCAGAGGCTTACGGATACAAATGGGCAACGATTCGGCGATTGTACCACAGCCGGCCTCGTCGCCCTCCGGCAACCAATGCGGCGACAGCGCCGCGATTCCGCACCAGCCTCAGCGGGCTTCCCACCACCCTGCGATCCGTATCGCCTGCCTGCCGTCGCTCACCCGGGGCAAAACGCATTTGACACCGTGCCGATCCGTGGCATACTTGAAAGACATGAAGCGCCCCTTTTTCTTTTTTGGTTATTGGTTTAGCCGGCCGACCGCCGCGCTGGGGCCTTCATAAACACGATCGACGTGCTCGTGAAGAAGAAGTAACCCTGACGCGGCCATGCGTGAGGGTTTTTTTCGTTTAGGACCGAACCACCGCCCTTCTGGGCTTCCCGACACCCCTCAAGTAGATCACAGGAGCAGCCATGATCGTCGTGATGGAACCGGATGCGACCCCGCAGCAAATCGAGCACGTCTGCCAGCTTATCCGAGACATGGGGCTGCGTGACCACGTCATCGTGGGCACCGATCTGACCGTGGTGGCGGTGATCGGCGACGATCGCAAAAAGTCCAAGGGCACGCTGGAACAGGCGCCGGGGGTAGACCGCGTGGTACCGATCCTCGCTCCGTACAAAATCGCCGCCCGCGAACATAAAAAGGAGCGCACCCGGGTGAAGCTCAACGACCTTTGCACGATTGGCGGGCGACAGGTGCCGGTGATCGCGGGCCCCTGCAGCGTGGAAAGCGAGGAGCAGATCCTGTCCACCGCCCGAGCGGTGAAGGCGGCAGGCGCCACGGCGCTGCGGGGTGGCGCGTTCAAGCCGCGAACCAATCCTTACGCTTTCCAGGGATTGGGCGAAAAGGGCCTGAAACTACTGGCCGCCGCCCGGGAAGAGACGGGGCTGGCGGTCGTGACCGAGGTGGTCACCCCTGGTGATGTTGACCTGGTCGCCTCCTACGCCGACTGCCTGCAGATCGGCACCCGCAACTCTCAGAACTTCAAGCTGCTGGATGCCGTCGGTCGCCAGCCCAAGCCAGTGCTGCTGAAGCGTGGCATGGCAATGACGCTGGACGAGTACCTGCAGGCGGCCGAATACATCCTCGCGGCGGGCAACCCCAACGTCATCCTCTGCGAACGCGGTATCCGCACCTTCGAGGACCACACCCGCAACACGCTGAGCCTCTCAGCCATCCCCGAACTGCACTTCCGCACCCACCTGCCGGTCATCGTCGACCCTTCGCAGGGCACGGGCCACGCCCGGCTGGTGCCGGACATGTGCAAGGCTGCGGTGGCTTGCGGAGCGGATGGACTCATCATCGAGGTGCATCACGACCCGGAACACGCCATGACCGACGGCGCCCAGTCGATCACGCCCAAGGTGCTGGCCGAGATGATGGTCACCCTGCGTAAGATTGCGGCTGCCATCGACCGGGAGTGCGGCGTGGTGGATGCGGTGGAAGTGGGGTAAGTGAAAGGTGAATGGTTGTGTTTTGAACCAGGTCGGCCCCCCGCCGCGCGCACTACTAACCACTAACCACACCCTCCCCCAGCACACCACGGCTTCCCGCCGTACAATGCCGCCGTCATGACACCGAGCCGGCTGGCTCTCTGGGATAGTAGAACATGCTGCGTACCCCGTTTTACAACTTCCACGTCGAAAACAACGCGAAATTCATCGATTTCTTCGGATGGGAAATGCCCATCCACTACGGCTCGATCATCGAGGAACATAAGCAGGTGCGCGAAAGCGGCGGCATCTTCGATGTCTCTCACATGGGCCGGCTGAAGATCTCCGGCCGTCACGCCCGACGGCTGCTGGAGCGCGTGCTCACCCGGCGCATCAGCGACATGAAGGAATACACCTGCCGCTACAGCCTCGTGTGCAACGAACAGGGCGGCACGCTCGACGATGTGCTGATCTACCGCTTCGATGACCACTGGCTGCTGGTCGTCAACGCCTCCAACCGCGAAAAGATCGTCAACCATCTGAATGCGAGCAAGGGCGACCTTGTGGTGAAGATCGAGGACCAGACCATGTCCACTGCGATGGTGGCGGTACAGGGTCCGAAAGTCATGGAGATGATCGGTAACTTCTCACGCGAGGTGCCCACGCTCAAACGCTACACCTTCTGCGTGAAGAACCTGCTCATCCTCAAGATGATCATCAGCCGTACCGGCTACACCGGCGAGGATGGCGTGGAAGTGATCCTCGGCGCGACCATGGCACCCAAGGCAATCCAACTGCTGCTCAGGAAAGGCGAAGGCGGCATCACGGTGAAGCCAGCCGGGCTGGGCGCGCGCGACACGCTGCGCATGGAAGCGGGGATGCCGCTGTACGGCCACGAACTGGATGAGCAGACCGACCCCATCAGCGCGGGTCTGACTTTTGCCGTCAACCTCGACAAGGATCAGGATGAGAACGGCGAGCCCTTCATCGGGCAGGAGGCACTGAAGCGGATCGCCGCATCGGGGCCGTCGAAGAAACTGATCGGGCTGAAGCTTGATGGACGGCGCACCCCGCGACAGGGCATGGTGGTGCAGAAAGGCGACACCGTGATCGGCACGGTGACCAGCGGCTGCCTCTCGCCGACGCTGGGCTACCCCATCGCGATGGCGTACATTCAGCCCGACGCCGCCGATGTGGGCGACACGCTGGCCGTCAACTTCGGCAGCGCAACACCCGATGCTCAGGTCGTGAAACTGCCCTTCTACAAGCGGCAGGGCTAAAATAGCCGCGGAGAAACGTAACCCCAACGTGGATGACCCAGGCCATGAAGCAGTGAGATCAGACCCTCCCGATGAATACGCAGCGGCGTCGGCACGCATCTCATGCGTGATCGACGGGGTTGGATCTCATTCCTTTCATAATGGCTGAACACCATGGAACAGGGAAAACGCACTCAACTGACGGTCCAGCGCGAACGTGCCGTGCTGGCCGCCTGTCTGTTGCCCGGGTATACGGGCGATCCGCATGACCCGCTCGGGGAACTGCGCGCGCTGGCCGATTCCGCGGGTGCGATCGTTGTCGATGAGCTGATCCAGCACCGCCAGTCGCCCGATCCCGGCACGCTGCTGGGCAAGGGCAAGGTCCAGGAGCTGGCGGAAATGGTCAAGGCCCGGCAGGCGGATGTGGTGATCTTTGAAAACGATCTTTCGCCCTCACAGATCGCCAACATCGAGGAAGTGGTCGGCTGCAAGGTGCTCGATCGCAGCGAACTGATTCTGGACATCTTCGCCGCCCGGGCGCGCACACACGAAGCGAAGCTGCAGGTGGAGCTGGCGCAACTGGAGTACACCTACCCGCGGCTGCGTGCCATGTGGACGCACCTGGAACGCATCGCCGGCGGCGCCCCGACGGGCATTGGCACGCGCGGTCCGGGTGAACAGCAGCTCGAAATCGACCGCCGCATCGTCCAGCGCAAGAAGGCGGAGCTGAAACGCGAGATCGCCACCATTCAGAAGCGTAAGGAACGCGAGGTCGCGATCCGCAACAAGGACTTTTTCACCGTTGGACTGGTCGGCTACACCAACGCGGGCAAGAGCACGCTCTTCAACACCGCCACCGGAGCCGGCACGTACGCCAACGATCAGCTATTTGCCACGCTCTCCACACTTACACGCAAATGGGAGCTGGGCCAGGGCGACGTGGTAATGCTGTCCGACACCGTCGGCTTCGTGCGCGACCTGCCGCACCATCTGGTCGCCAGCTTCAAGGCGACGCTCGAGGAAGCAACACGCAGTGATCTGCTGCTGATCGTGCTCGATGTGTCGCACCCCCGGGCGCGACAGCAGCTCGAGACGGTCATGCAGGTGCTCGACGACATCGGCGCGACCGATCAGGAACGCGTGCTCATTTTGAATAAGATCGACCTGCTGGAGCACAACGCCGACCTGCTCGTCTGGCAGCAGGAGTACCCCAATGCCATCCCCATCAGCGCCAGAACGGGGCGTGGCATGGATCAACTGGTTGAATATGTCCGCTCGGTGCTGCACCGCGGTGAGCAGAATCTGCGGCTGGCCGTCCCCCTGCGGCACGGCAAGGCGATCAACTTCATCGAAAACCACGCCACCGTTCACGACCGCCAGTACGAGGGCGACGAGGTCATCTTCGATGTGCGCATTGGCGCACGCCAGCTTGCGCAGCTCCGCGCCCTGGGCGGTCCGCTCCGCATCGAGGCAACTCAACCGCAGTCTCCATAAATAAAACGTCGCGACTGGTCGCATCCCCGCGTGTTACCCGTTGACCGCCCCGCCACCGGTCGATAGCATCGCGCGCACGCCTTGGCGGCGCTCAAAACCCGAGCGCAGGACGGTGTTTCGCCGTCCGGGTTCGCATGGACCTCTTTAAGAGTCAGTACACCTGGCCCACCAGGAGCAAGGCGTGTACGGGGCGGGTTGACGCCCGTTCCGTGCTTTTCGATGGTGTTCGATTTTCTCAAATCGCTCTTCCGCAAAAGCGATCTGCCACCCCCCACCTTGGGCATGGGCGTGGGTGAACTGGTCAGGCGGCTGGGCCTGCGCTTCGAGGAACTGCAGAACGTCCCCATCACCTACCACACGTTCACCATTCCCAAGCGTCGCGGCGGTACACGCACCATCACCGCACCGAACCTTCAACTCAAAGCGGTGCAACGCACCATCCTTCGACGGCTGCTTTCCCGATTGGCGGTGCATCCGGCAGCGGTCGGTTTCGAGAAAGGCCAGTCCATCGTCAGCCATGCCCGGCGGCACGCCTTCAAACCCGTCGTCGTCAAACTCGACATCCAGGACTTCTTCGGCAGCATCAGCACCAAACGGGTGCACGCCTACTTTCGTCACATCGGCTGGAACGATGAGGCTGCCCGGTTGCTGACGAAGCTCACAACTTATAACGGTGCCCTGCCGCAGGGCGCGCCCACCAGCCCGAAGCTATCCAACCTCGTCAACTACCGCCTCGATGCGCGTCTCGAAGCGCTGATGCGCGGTGATCAGGATAAGCTCCGTGTCGATCCGGACACCGGCCGCACCATCGCTGTGCCCGCGCGGGCGTACGGCCACTACTCGCGCTACGCCGACGACATCACGCTCTCTTTCCCGCACGATGGCCGACATATCAACACCTTCATCCACCAGGTGAAGCAGATCGTGGAGGACGAAGGCTACCGGCTGCACACGAAGAAGAAGCTTCGCATCATGCGCGAGCATGATCGCCAGCAGGTGACGGGGCTTGTGGTGAACCGCGGCGTGCGCCTGCCGCGTGAAACGCGCCGCTGGCTCCGTGCGGTGGAGCATCACATTCGCTACGGCCGCCCCGCGACGCTCAGTGTCGCTGAGATTCAGGGCTGGCGTGCCCTGCAGAAGATGATCGCCCAACAGGCCGCCCCCCGCCGCGGGTAAGCAATCGCTCGGTGGATCGATCGGGCACTCTCGCATCCCACACGCCTATCCCCTTCTCCTACGATTCATTACGGCGTGGTCGCTCAGCGCCCCACGCCCGCCCTATCAGGAGAAGCATCATGCGGCGCGTATGGGTCATCGTTCGCGATTCAGTGAAACAGTGGCTCGCGGACGACGCCTTCGTCTGGGCGGCTGCACTGGCGTTCTACGCGATGCTGTCGCTGGCCCCACTGGTCGTGCTGGGCGTGTTTCTGCTGGGCTTCATCTGGGGTGAACAGGCCGCATCGGGTCAGATCGCCCAGCGGACCGAGGAGTTCCTCGGTGCGGAGGTCGCCTCCGTCGTGCAGACCAGATGAAG
>Ga0207864_1002361_pt1 | contig 17970 bp, 12 predicted proteins | sample HigsolmetaAR202D_FD_184834 | JGI IMG/M metagenome (GOLD analysis project Ga0207864, IMG submission 184834) | Ionic liquid and high solid enriched microbial communities from the Joint BioEnergy Institute, USA - AR20-2-D (SPAdes) (version 2) ... | reverse complement strand
GGCCGTCGGTGGTCGAGGCGTGCACGTGGCCGTCCACGCAGCGCCACTCCACCGCGACGCCGTCCACCCGCAGCTCCGCGTGGTGCAGGTAGGTCAGCGGCGGGTCGTCGAGGAACACCCGCACCTCGTCGGGCACCGGACGGACCTCCCCGGAGGAGGTCACCCGGCCCGCCACCACCTCGGAGGCCAGGCTCAGGTCGAGCGCGTCGGCCAGGTCGGCGGCGCGCTCCACCGGACCCAGCACCACCGGCCGGTCGGCGAGCAGCGGCAGCAGGTCCGGCGCGTCCACCACCACGGCGTCCTCCGCGTCGGCCACCACCACCGCGCCGCCCTGCACCGCGCGCACCCGGTCCGGCGGGGACACCCGCTCGGCGGGCACCTCGGCCAGCGCCGCCCAGATCCGGCGCAGCGACGCGCGCGACACCGAGCGCTCCGGGTCGCCCAGCCGCTCCAACAGGTCGTCGGGACCGTCCGGACCGGCGAGCAGCTCGCCCAGGTCGGAGCGGACCCCCAGGGCGCGGGCGAACTCCGGGTCCAGCGCCGTGGGGATCTCGTCGTAGAGGCCGGTGAGCGCGGGGTCGGCGTCGGCGGCCCGCGTCTCCGCCGGGGTGAGGTCGTCCAGCAGCGCGCCCGTGCGCAGCCACCAGGCCGTGTAGGAGGGGACGTCCACCACGCGGCCGTCCCCCGTGAACACCCGGGCCGGTTCGGTCACCGCCGCGCGGGGACCGGGGGCCGCCAGCAGCTCCAGCGCCTGCGGCCAGCGGTCCTCCCGGACGTACTCCAGGTCGCGCACCCCCACCAGCTCGGGGAGGATCGGCGGCAGTTCGGGGTGGCCGAGCAGCTCCGAGACCTCGGCGGCCCACTCCGCCACGCCGTCCAGCGGGATCTCGTCGAGGCTCTCGGCCAGTGCCGCGCCCAGCGTCACGTCGTGGGCGCGGTACACGGTGAACAACTGCACCACGCCCACCGCCTGCAACGTCTCGGTGTCGTAGGACTCCGCCAGGTCGTCGGCGAGCACCCCGAAGGGCGCGTCCTCGACGAGCAGGTCCCGCAGCGGGCTGTCGGGGTGCAGCAGCTCGGCGGCGGGCGAGTAGTCGCCCTCGGCGTCGCGCAGCGCCAGTTCGGCCAGCCACGGCTCGTCGGCGACCGTGGTGGCCGACGCCGCCACCAGTTCCAGCACGGCCCGGGCGATCGTGTCGGGGTCGTCGGCGTCCAGCGAGTTCTCCACGGCCGCCCGGGTCATCGGGTCGGTGAGGATCGCGCGTTCGTTCGCCTCGACCGCGCCGAGCCGGACCAGCAGCGGGTCGACCGCCTCGGGGTGCACGATCCGCAGGCCCAGCGGCGCCAGCGCCGCGACGTCCAGCGTCCCCGCCGTGAACGAGGGGCCGGTGGGCAGCAGCAGGCCGCGGGGGCCGCGCACCAGCCGCCCGTCCCACAGCGGCACCGGCAGCGCGCCCAGCTCGCCGAGGTCCGCGCCGCGCTGACCGGCCGCGCGCAGCGCCGCGTACAGTCGCGCCCACCAGGCGGGCTCCCGCTCCAGGCCGGCGAGCAGGTCGGCGAGGTCGGCGAGGGAGACGCGGCGCAGCCGCAGCGCGCGCAGTCCCGGGTGCTGTAGGTCGGCGTCGCCGGGCAGCGCGTTGGGCAGCAGGTCGCCGAGCACGTCCAGCAGCACGCCGCCGCCCTCGACGACCACGGCGTCACGGGGGGTGAGGGGAGCGCCGGCGGCGGAGCGCAGGAACGGGGTGTCCGGCAGCAGGCGGGCCACCCGGGCACGGAAGCGGGCGTCGAACTCGGCGCCGCCGAGCCGCTCCAGCGGGACCAGGTCCCAGACGGCGAGGGCGTCCAGGCGGCACAGCAGTTCGGCGTAGGCGGAGGCCGCGGCGTCCAGCAGGACGTCGGCGGCGGTCCCGGGCGCGATGCGGCGGCGGTCCGGCGACAGCGGGAAGGTGCCGATGAGCAGCGCGGGGACGTGCAGCTCCTCGTCGCTGGGGGTGGGGGCGTGGACCACGCGGGGCACGTCGGCGGGCAGGGCGGCCGCGTCGCCCGCCGGGTCGAGCGCCACCGCCCAGGTCAGCGACCAGTCGCGGCGGTCGCGTTCCTCGACGGGGCGGTCGGCGAGGTCCTCCGGTGCGAACCGGCCCGACCGGGTCAGGGTGCGCCAGCGGGTGACGTGCTCGCCTCCGGCGTCCACGCTGCGGATGGCGACCGTGCCGTCGTCGCCGGGGACGGAGTACAGGGAGCGGACCTGGCCGTCGGCGTCGATCTCGACCTCGGCCAGCCACGGCAGGGCCAGCAGCAGCGCCTGCCCGGCCTCGGCCAGTTGCAGGGCCAGCCGCGCGCCCGCGTCGGCGTCGCGCAGTTGCAGGACGACCGCGCTGTCGTAGCCCTCGGGGGGCCGGGTGTCGTCGGCGAACGGCAGCCGCAGCAGCGGCACCCGGCCGTCGCGCCGCGCGATCTCCTCGGCGAGTTCGGGACGGGACCGCCCGGTGGCCACCAGCGTGTCGTGGACCAGAGCGGCGGCGCGCTCCCGGTTCCACCGCACCGCGCCGTCCCGGGAGGCGAACACCACGTCGTCGCTGATCGACGCCACCGAGGTGAAGCCGACGCCGAAGCGGCCCACGGCGGCGGCGTCGCGTTTGGCGGAGGCGCGCAGGGTGGACAGCGACTCCACGCCCTCGGCGGTGAGCGGGGCGCCCGTGTTTGCGGCGGTGAACTCCCGGCCGCGCAGCGCCAGCCGCAGCCGTCCCCGCACCCCGGCCCGCTGGGCGGCGTCGGCGGCGTTCTGCGCCAGTTCCACGACCACGCGGTCTCGGTAGCCGCCGAGGGCGTAGTCCTCCTCGGCGTTGGCGTCCTCACGGAAGCGCGCGGGCGAGGCGGCCCAACTGTCCAGGACCCTTCTGCGCAGTTCAGTCACGCCGAACGGGTCGACCGTCGTGTGCGTCAAGGAGACCTCCCCAGGACCGGTGCGGCACCACCGTAGACGACGGTTCCGGCGGGGGGACGCGGGCGGTGTCCTTCCCCGGTGAAATCTCGGGAAACCCTGGGCAGCCCGGTCCCGACGCCCGGGCGGCCCCGCCTCCGGGCCGGGGGAGGGGTCAGCGGGCGACCCGGAAGAACCCCTCCGCGATCAGGCCGCGCAGCGCCGCCGGGGTCCGCTCCCGCAGCGTGGCCGGGTCCTGGCCGATCAGCTCCGCGATCGCGTCCAGCAGCGGCCCCACCGGGATCGTGCCGTCGCACACGCCGGCCAGCGCCGCCTCGACCGTGCCCACCTGGGCCACGCGGCGCAGGCCCGCGGTCTGGCGGAGCAGGATGCGCTCCGGGTCGAGGGCGCCCGGCACGCTGATCCGCTCCTCGCGGACCCCCGGGGCCGTGGCCACCCGGGCCGCGAGCAGGGCCGCGTCGGTGAGGCGGTGCGCGGTCATCGCCCCGTCCACCACGTCCGGCAGGTACGGCCCCACCGGCTGGTCGATCTCGTGGCGCAGCTCCTCCACCCGCACCGTGGCGTCCTGGGCGGCGTCGTTGCGCAGGCAGATCCACCCGAAGCCGATGCCCTTGATGCCCTCGCGCTCGAAGTAGTCGAGCCAGGCGTCGTAGCGGGCCGTGTACTCGGGGCTGCCCTGCTCGCAGGAGTCGCGCAGCCACAGCTCCACGTACTCGGCCGGGTCCTGCACGTCGCGTTGGACCACCCAGCCGGAGCACCCGGTGCCCGCGACCCAGTCGCCGACGCGGTCCCGCCAGTCCTCGCCGTCCACGTGCAGCCAGTTGGCGAGGAGCTGGCACCAGCCGCCGTCGGTCAGGTGGGCGGGGGCGGACGCGACGATCTCGGCGCACACCGAGTCGCCGGGCAGGTCGGACTCGCGGTAGGTGTAGCGGGCCGGGCCGGGGGTGACCACGAACGGCGGGTTGGAGACGATCAGGTCGAACCGCTCCCCCTCGACCGGCCGGTACAGCGACCCCTCGCGGGTCTCGACGCCGTCCACGCCGGACAGCGCGCAGCTCAGCCGGGTCATCCACAGGGCGCGCGGGTTGACGTCGGTGGCGCAGACCCGCTGGGCTCGCTCCGCCAGGTGCAGCGACTGCACGCCGCAGCCCGAGCCCAGGTCGAGCGCGCGCTCCACCGGGCCGTCCACGATGAGCCGGGCCAGGGTCTGCGACGCGCCGCCCGCTCCCACCACGTGGTCGGGCCGGGGCTGCCCCTGCCCGGGGCGGACGGTCGGGTCGGAGACGACGTAGCCGGGGCGGCCGTCGGCGAGCTCCCACGGCTTCACCTGCACCAGGGCGCGTACCAGGCCGTCGCGGACGGTCAGCAGGCCCGCCGCGGCGAGGTCGGCGAGCGGCAGGGCGCGCAGCGCGGCCTCCGGCACCGCCTCGCCCAGCCACCACAGGCGCAGCAGCAGGCCCAGGCGCTCCTCGCCACCGGTCGCCCGCAGGGCGGGGATCAGTTGTTCCCGGGCGAGCGCCCGCGCCGCGGTGTCGCCGAGCCGGTCGCGGACTCCGGAGACGGTGTAGTCGGCGTCGAGCAGGATGCCGCGCAGGCGGTCGGCGAGGTGCGGCGGCAGCGGGCGGAGCGTTTCGGACACCCGTTCATTATCGAGGACATTCCTCGACCGCGGGGGCGGGTCAGGTCCGAGGCTGTCCGGGGACACCGCCGGAGTCGTGGCCGGGGACCGGTTCCGCGGGGGCGTCCGGTCCGGCGGAGCCCCGTCGGCGGCGCTCCTCCTCGGCGCGCCTGCGGATCAGGCGGGGGACGTACCAGAAGCCGAACACGCCCAGGGCGATCCCGACCACGCAGACCCAGATCCACCACCGGTCGTCTTCGGGTAGCCGATCGCCCTGGACGAGGAGGACGATCAGGGCGACGGTCCACGCCGCCGTGCCCAGCGCTGCGGGGACGCGGTAGTCGGACTCGTGGACCTCGGGGTCGGGCTGCCGGGGTTTACGCACGTTTTCAGGCTAAACGATCGGTGAAGGCGGCTCACCGACCGCGTGTTTCCTCCGCGTTACCGCGCTGACGTGTGAAAACTCGGAATTGATCCGATGTTTCCCTGTGACCGTGGCCTGTCAGATTAGAGCGAGTGAGCGAATCCTCTGCCCCAGTGACCGACCAGGTGCCCGCACCCAAGCGCACCGGTCTCCTCGCACCCCTCGACCGCTATTTCAAAGTGAGCGAGCGAGGGTCGAACTTCGCCCGCGAGATCCGTGGCGGCCTGGCCACGTTCTTCGCGATGGCCTACATCGTCGTCCTCAACCCGCTGATCATCGGTACGGCGCCTGACATCAACGGCGACACCCTGGGCATCCCCCAGGTTGCCGCGGTGACCGCACTCGTCGCCGCGGTCTCGTCGATGCTGATGGGCGTCATCAGCCGCTACCCCTTCGCGATCGCCTCGGGCATGGGCCTCAACGCGATCCTCGCCTACGTCCTCGCGCCCATGATGACCTGGTCCGACGTGATGGGCCTGGTGGTCATCGAGGGCGTCATCATGCTGGTGCTCGTGCTGACGGGCTTCCGCAACGCGGTCTTCAACGCCGTTCCCCCCTCGCTCAAGAGCGCGATCGGGGTCGGCGTGGGCCTGTTCCTCGCCCTGATCGGCTTCGTCAACGCCGGCTTCGTGCAGCCCGGCAGCGGCACCCCCGTCCAACTGGGCGTGGGAGGCTCCCTGGACGGCTGGCCGATCCTGGTGTTCGTCCTCGGCCTGGTGGCCACCATCATCCTCATGGTGCGCAAGGTCAAGGGCGCGGTGCTGATCGGCATCGTCTTCGCCACGGTCCTGGGCATCGTGGTCGAGGCGCTGGCCAAGGTCGGCCCGAAGACCGGCGCGGACGGCACGGTCAACGAGGTGGGCTGGTCGCTGACCGTCCCCGAGGTGCCCACCTCGGTCGGCGACCTGGTGTCGCTGCCGGACCTCAGCCTGGTCGGCCAGTTCAACCTGCTCGCCGACTGGAAGGGCGTGGGCATCGCCACGATGCTCATGCTGCTGCTCACCCTGCTGCTGGCGGACTTCTTCGACACCATGGGCACCATGGTCGGCGTGGCCAGCCAGGCGGGGCTCACCGACGAGGAGGGCAACGTGCCCAACGCGCAGGGCGTGCTCGTGGCCGACGCCATCGGCACCGTCGCGGGCGGCCTCGCCTCGGCCTCGGTGGCCACGACCTATGCCGAGTCCGCGGCGGGCGTCGGCGAGGGCGCGCGCACCGGCATCGCGTCGATCGTCACCGGCCTGCTGTTCCTGGGGGCGCTCTTCATCACCCCGCTGGCCGCCCTGGTGCCGTTCGAGGCGGCCACCCCGGTGCTGATCGTCGTCGGCTTCATGATGATGACCCAGATCACCCGGGTGGACTTCAGCGACCTGGGCATCGGCATCCCGGCCTTCCTGGCCATCGTGGTCATGCCCTACACCTACTCGATCGCCAACGGCATCGGCGTCGCGTTCATCGCCTACACGGTCGTCCGCCTGGCGCAGGGCCGCTGGCGCGACGTGCACCCGCTGATGCTGGTGGTCTCGCTGGTCTTCCTGATCCACTTCTCCGAGGCGGCCCTCCAGGGCCTCATCGGCTGACACCGCCGGGCACGTCCGGCACCGTTCGGCGTCCCGCCCCGCTGGGGCGGGGCGCCGAACCCGTTTGCGCCCCGGGCGCGGCGGTTACCCGCACAGTCCTGCGGGAATACCCGCCTGCGAGACATCGTTAGCAAAAGTAATGAGTCATGCTAATGAACCGATCCACCCCCACCCCGCCGACCGGAACTGACGCCGGCCTGGCCGCGGCACTGCGCATGGCCGTGGGGCGACTGGCCCGACGGCTGCGCGCGCAGCGGCCGGACTCCTCCCTGTCCCTGGGACAGGGATCGGTGCTGTTCGCCCTGGCCCGACACGGGAAGATGACCCCGGGAGCGCTCGCCGACCACGAGAAGGTGCAGCCTCCGTCGATGACCCGGATCATCGCCGCCCTGGAGGCCAGGGGCCTGGTCCGCCGGATGCGCCACCCGGACGACGGCCGCCAGCAGTTGGTGGAGATCACCGAGGAGGGCAGCCGGCTGGTGGCCGCCGACCAGCAGCGCCGGGAGGCCTGGCTGACCCGGCGGCTCGCGGAACTCAGCCAGGAGGACAAGGAGGTCCTGCGCCGGGCGACCGAGATCCTGGACCGGCTGAGCCAGTCGTGACCGGGGACGGCGGGAAGGGGGCCGACGCAGAGGAGTACGCCGCCATCAGCAGCACAACCGCCTCGCACGTCCGTACGGCGACCGTCCCGGAGACTCCCCCCGCAGACCCGCCCGAGCCGGAGGAGCCCGGGCGCCGCTCCGGCATGTTCCGGTCGCTGGCCAACCGCAACTACCGCCTCTTCGCCCTCGGCCAGGTCGTCTCCAACACCGGCACCTGGATGCAGCGCATCGCCCAGGAGTGGCTCGTCCTGCAACTGAGCGGGGGCAGCGGCGTGGCGCTGGGCATCGCCACCGCCCTGCAGTTCCTGCCCATGCTCGTCCTCGGCCTGTGGGGCGGCGCGCTCGCCGACCGCTTCTCCAAGCGCCGCCTGCTCATCCTGACCCAGGCCCTCATGGGCCTGCTCGCCCTGGGACTGGGCCTGCTCGTCACGTTCGGCACCCCCCGGGTGGAGCACGTCTACGCGTTCGCCCTCGCGCTCGGCCTGGTCACCGTGGTGGACACCCCGGTCCGGCAGAGCTTCGTGGTCGAAATGGTGGGACGTCAGGACCTTCCCAACGCCGTCGCGCTGAACAGCGCCAGCTTCCAACTGGGCCGGGTCACCGGCCCCGCCGCGGCGGGCCTGCTCATCGGGCTCGTCGGCACCGGCCCGGTGTTCCTCATCAACGCGGCCTCCTTCGTCGCGGTCCTCACCGGCCTGCTCCTGATGCGCCCCGCCGAACTGCACGTCAGCAAGCCCGTGCCGCGCTCCAAGGGCCAGGTCCGGGAGGGGCTGCGCTACGTCACCGGCCGCCGGGACCTGCTCCTGCTGCTCGGCGTGATCGCCTTCGTGCAGCTCTTCGGCTCCAACGTGCAGAACCAGCTCGCCCTCATGGTCAACAACGTCTTCCGGGCGGGCTCCGAGGCGTTCGGCCTGGCCGCGACGTTCCTCGCGGTGGGCGCCCTCACCGGCGCGCTGATCGCGGCCAAGCGCGAGGCGCCCCGGCTGCGCACCGTGGTCCTCGGCGCGTTCCTCTTCGGCGTGCTCCAGATCGTCGCCGGGCTCATGCCCGGCTACGTGGCGCTGCTCGCGGCGCTGGTGCCCATGGGCGTCTCCTTCATGACCTTCACCACCTCCATGAACGCCTACTTCCAACTGAACGTGGAACCGCAGATGCGCGGCCGGGTCATGGCCATGTACACGCTGGTGTTCCTCGGGGTCGCCCCCATCGGCGCGCCCGTCGTGGGCGTGCTCGCCGACCTGTTCGGCCCCTCCGTCAGCATGGTCACCGGCGGAGCGGTCAGCGTCGCCGTCGCCGTCATGGCCGCCGCCGTGCTGGGCCGTAGGCTCGGGGTGAGGATGCGCCTCACCGCGCGCCGCCCCTTCGTCGAGGTGGTCCGGCGCACGGACCCGGCACCACCGGCCTGACCCGGAGGCATGATGCGCCTGTTCACCGCCGTCGTCCCGCCCGCCGCCGTGCTCGACGCCCTGGGCGCTGCGGTGGAGTCCGCCCGCCCCACGGCCCGCAGCCTGCGCTGGGCGCCCCGCGAGCAGTGGCACGTGACACTGCTGTTCCTCGGCGAGGTGCCCGACGAGCGGGTCGACGCGGTGGCCGGGGAGCTGGGCCGGGTCACCGCCCGGCACCCCGCGATGTCCCTCCGCCTGCGCGGCGGCGGCACGTTCCCGCCCAAGCCGGTCCGCTCCCGCGTGCTGTGGGCGGGCCTGGACGGGGACGTCGCGGCCCTGGCCGAGCTGGCGGACGCCCAGCGCGAGGCCGCCGCCGGACTCGGCGTCCCGGTGGAGAACCGCCGCTACGTCCCGCACCTGACGGTGGCCCGCGCCCGCATCACCACCAACCTCACCGCCCCCTGCGCCCGCCTCGACGCCCTGGACACCGAGCCGTGGGAGGCGGCCGAGGTGCAGTTGGTGCGCAGCCGCCTCAGCGGCGCCCCCCGGTACGAGACCATCGCCGCCTGGCAACTAGCCTGAGGGGACCGGCCCCGATCCGAACGGCGTCAGGCGGCGACCAGGAGAAGACGGAGAACACCCCATGAGCATGCTCACCAACAACCGGAAGCAGCGCTGGCTCCTGCCCACGGTGCTCGCGGTGATCGTGCTGATCGTGGTCCTGGGCGCCCTGGTGCGGTAGCCGCGGCGCTCCCGCGCCCGTCGCGGACGCGCCCCGCGGGCGGGGCGCGCCGGATGGCAAGATGGCTCCATGACCCGAGGCGTCCGTGTGTGGCTGGCAGCCGTGCTCCTGGGGGCTCCCGCCGCGACGGGAGCCGCCGCCCCCCAGGAGACGGTCGAACCGGCGACGCCGGACCCCTCGGTGAGCGAGGCGGTGCCCGCGGGCACCGAGATCGCGTTCCGGCTCACCGACCCGCGGATCGCCGAGTCCAGCGGACTGGCCGCCTCCCGGCGCCACGAGGACGTGTACTGGACCCACAACGACAGCGGTCCCGACTACGGCCCCACCCTGTACGCGGTCAACGGGCAGGGCGACACGGTCGCCACCGTCTGGCTGGCCGGGGAGGGCGTCGAGGCCCGCGACTGGGAGGCGATCGCACTCGGCGCCGACGAGGCCGGGGAGCCCGCGATCTACGTCGCCGACATCGGCGACAACTACCAGGGCGGCTGGCCGAACGTGCGCGTCTACCGGATCCCCGAGCCGCGCGACCTGGTCGACCAGACCGTCACCGCCACCACGTTCACCTTCACCTACGCCGACGGCGGCCGGGACGCCGAGGGCCTGCTCGTCGACCCGCGCGACAACCGCCTCTACGTCGTCAGCAAGGAGATCGCGGGCGGCCTGTACGCCGCCCCCGAACAGCTCGACCCCGACGGCGTCAACACCCTCACCCGCGTCGGCGGCGCCCCGCTGTTCGCCACCGACGCCGCGTTCTCCCCCGACGGCAGGTACTACGCCGTCCGCACCTACTGGAACGCGACCCTCTACGACGCCTCCGAAGGGGTGCCGGGACGGCGGGCCGCCACCGTGGCCCTGCCCGAGAGCGACCAGGGCGAGTCGGTCTCCTTCACCGGCGACGGGAGTGCGCTGCTGGTCGGCAGCGAGGGCGTGCAGAGCCCGGTGTGGCGGGTGCCGCTGGACGACGTGCTGTCCCGTCCTCCCGCTCCCGAACCCGAGCCGTCGCCCAGCACCACCGAGGAGGCGGACCTGTCCGGCGGGGACGGCGCGGGCGGCCTCATCCTCGCCGGGGTCGGCGTGGCGGGCGTGGCCGTCCTCGCGATCGTCTGGCTGGCGCGCCGGGGGTAGCGCTCAGCGCCACCGGTCGGGGCCGGGGAAGTCGGCCGTCTCCACCGCCAGGTCGAACGGTGCGGGAAGGCCGGTCTCCGCGCCGAAGGGAACGGTGGTGCGCCTGCGGTACCGCCCCTGCTCCGGTTCCTCGTCCAGGGTGACCGACGGCCCCTCGTCGGCCCACCGGTCGATCAGCAGGTACAGCGGGACCGGGCCGTGGGCGTAGCCCCACAGCTTCCTCTTGCGGTCCCGTTCACCGCTGCTCTTGGAGACGATCTCGGCCACGAGCGGCGCGTCCTCCGCGGAGCACGAGAGGCCGTCGCCGCCGTCCAGCACCGCGGCGCGGGGCACGACGGCGAGATCCGGCACGTAGAGGTCTCCGAGAACCGGAACGCGCGCAGTCCCAGGGTCTGGTACACGTCCCACGCGTCGGGCAGGGAGCGCAGCAGTGTCCGGGGCACTCGGGCCGCGATGAAGTTGTGCGGCCGTGAGGGCGGCGTCACCAGCCTGATCTCCTCACCGAGGATCTCGGCCCGCTGGCCTTCGGGCACGTCCAACTCCTGCCAGGCGCGCAGCAGGCGGTCGGATCCAGGCGTGCTGCCATCGGAAACGGCTTCCACCATGACGACACCCACTTCGCTACGTCACCTCCCGGACCGGAAGCGCAGCCGTACCGCTTCGTGTCCACCCGTCGTTTCCGAGAAGAGAGAAGCGTCGACCGCGCGGCCGGGTCGACGCTTCGCAGACGGCGGGATTCCCGGGGTCAGCCCTGTTCCAGGAAGACCTCCCGGGCCAGGAAGGCGTGGCGGGAGTGGTCAGTGAACACCCCGTCGACACCCGCCGCGAAGAAGGCGTCGTACTCGGCGGCGAACGACCCGTAGGCGGTCGGGTCGTCGCCGTTGCGCAGCTTCGGCGGCAGGAAGTGGTTCTCGCTGCGGAACGTGTACGGGTGCACCAGCAGGCCCGCCTCGTGGGCGTCGGCCACCAGGGACGTGGGCTCGCCCAGGCCGCCCTCCTCGGTGACCGGGACGACCAGGGACTTGGCCGGGCCGATCGCGTCGGCGAAGGACGCCACCTCCGCCAGCCCTTCCGGGGTGGTGTAGCGCAGCCACGGCTCCTCGGCGCCCAGGAGGAACACCAGCGGCACCTCCAGCTCCCGCAGCTTGCGCAGGCTGTCCGCCTCGAAGGACTGCAAGAACACCGGCACCCGGGGCTCCGGGCCGCTCAGGCCGCGCTCCCGGAGCAGCGCGATCAGCGGCGGCTCCAGCTCCAGGCCCACCGACTCGTGGTAGGCGGGGTGCTTGGTCTCCGGGTAGATCCCGATCGGCCGCCCCAACTGCTCGGTCAGCTCCACGGCCAGGTCGATGATCTCCTCCAGGGTGGGGATCTCGTACTGGCCGTCGTGCTCGGCGTTGTACGGGCGCACCTCGGGCAGCCGCTCCACCGCGCGCAGCGTCTTGATCTCCTCCAGCGTGAAGTCCTGCGCGAAGAACCCGGTGACCTCGCGGCCGTCGATGGTCAGCGTGCGGCGGCGGTCGGCGAACTCGGGGCGGGACGCCACGTCCGTGGTGTGCCCGATCTCCGGTTCGTGCCGGGCGATCAGGTGCCCGTCCTTGGTGGCGACCAGGTCCACCTCGATGAAGTCGCCGCCGTAGCGGGCCCCCAGCGCGTAGGAGGCCAGGGTGTGCTCGGGGCGGTGCCCGGACGCGCCCCGGTGGGAGATGATCTTGATGTGCGGAAGCTGCCTGTTCCTGCGCATGGCCGAGACTGTTCCTGATCGGTACTGCGGAAACGCCGACCGGCCCGGGCGCGTGCCCCGGACCGGCCGACGGGGGACTTCGGCGGGCGGTCGGCTCAGCCGAGCTTGCCCACCACGTAGTCGATGCACTCGGTCAGCGCGCGCACGTCGTCCGGCTCGACCGCCGGGAACATGCCGATACGCAGTTGGTTGCGGCCGAGCTTGCGGTACGGCTCGGTGTCGACGACGCCGTTGGCGCGCAGCACCGCGGCGACCTTGGCGGCGTCCACCGCGTCGCTGAAGTCGATCGTGCCCACGACCTGGGAGCGGTGCGCCGGGTCGGCGACGAACGGGGTCGCGTACTCGGACTTCTCCGCCCACGTGTACAGGATCGACGAGGACTCCGCGGTGCGGCGCACCGCCCAGTCCAGGCCGCCCTGGCCGTTGAGCCACTCGATCTGCTCGGCGAGCAGCAGCAGCGTGGCCACGGCCGGGGTGTTGTAGGTCTGGTCCTTGCGGGAGTTGTCGACCGCGGTGGTCAGGGAGAAGAACGCCGGGATGTAGCGGTCCGTGGCCGCGATCTCGGCCATCCGCTCCAGCGCCCGCGGCGACATGATCGCGATCCACAGCCCGCCGTCGGCCGCGAAGCACTTCTGCGGGGCGAAGTAGTAGACGTCCGTCTGGCTGATGTCCACGGGCAGGCCGCCCGCGCCGCTGGTGGCGTCCACCAGCACCAGCGCGTCCTCGTCGGCGCCCGCCACCCGCTGGATCGGCGTGGCGACGCCGGTGGAGGTCTCGTTGTGGGTGAGCGCGTACACGTCCACTCCGGCCTCGGCCTGCGGCGGGAGGTAGGTGCCCGGCTCGGCGCTGATGACGGTGGGCTCGGCGAGCCAGGGAGCGCCCTTGGTGACCTTGGCGAACTTGGAGGAGAACTCACCGAACGACGGGTGCTGGGACTTGGTGCGCACCAGGGCGTGCGCGGCGATGTCCCAGAACGCGGTGGTGCCGCCGTTGCCGAGGACCACCTCGTAGCCCTCGGGCAGGGAGAACAGGTCGGCCAGTCCGGAGCGCACCCGCCCGACGAGGGACTTCACCGGCTTCTGGCGGTGCGAGGTGCCGAGGTAGGTGGCTCCCGAGGAGGCCAGGGCGCTCAACTGTTCGGGACGGACCTTGGACGGACCGCAGCCGAAGCGGCCGTCACGGGGCAGCAGGTTCTCTGGAATGTGGATCTCGGTCACTCCGCCAGCCTACTCGGCCACCCACCGTCCCGTGCCGCAGGGGGGCCGCGGCGGAGGGCTCCGGAAGAGGAGAAACGCCGGGATATTTCCAGAATGGGAGAAGTTGCAATCCTGTCACGGCTCTGGTTCGCGGAGTAGTCGGTAAGAGAAATTGGTTTTCCGGCAGAGGCGGTGCAGGAGAGGGCACGTTTTCGTGATACCGAATCAGTCCCCCTCGTACAGTTCGGTGGAAAGCGTCGATTACGCCCCTGAGTTTCTCAGGGCCTACGACCGACTGCGTGCCCCGTTCGACGAGCGTCGGCAATTCGACAACCGGCGTCGCGCCGCCCGTCTGGTCCGGCGCCGCCGCCCCTGGCGGGACCTGCTGGACGACGACGATCCGGTCCGGGAGCAGCGTCCGGCGCCGCTGCTGCAACTGCGGGCCGCCTCGGAGGAGGACGCCGCGACCGTCACCGGAATGCTGGAGGAGCGCAGCGGCGACGACCCCGTCGCGGTCCTCTCCAGGTGCGAGTCCCGGGGAGAGGCCGCCCCGCCGTACGCCGGAGCCACCGCGTACCAGACGGTGCGGCGGACCGAGGAGGACGTGAGCGCCCTCGTCGACGAACTGCGCAGGGGGCGCGGCAGGCGGATCGACGGACCCCGTCTGCGTGCGGTCCGGCCGCTGGAATTCCCCCGCACCCAGTCCCTGCTCGACCTGTTCGCCGTGTACGGGGAGACCTACCGGGAACGGCACCGTGCGGAGGACGAGGAGTACCCCGGCGGCCGGCGCGACCACCGCAATCCCCTCGTGGTCGCCGAGGCCCTGTGGCGGAAGGCCAGAAAGCGGCGGGAAGCCCGAAAAGCGGTTCCCGAACGGGAGGAGCAGGCGGGGGAGGACCGGGGGGACGGGCAGCCGCGGCGGGGCGTCCTGCGCCGGATCGGCGCCGCCGCGCGCAGGACCCTGGACGACGGGGTCGGCCTGGTCGGAAAGGGGTACACGGGGCTGTACCTCGGTACCAGCAGGCTGCTCCAGTTCCTGGGCGCGGGCAGGGCGGACGCCGGGTTCACCTTCGACCGGTTCGACCAGTGGGTGATGACCCCGCTGGGCATGCTCATCAACTTCCTGCTCGGCCTGTCCCTGCTGCTGGGGATACGGAACATCCCCGACCTGGAGGCCCTGGAACGGGTCCTCACGGTACTGCTGCTGGTCCTGCTCGTGCTGCTGCGCGCCCTGCTCTACCTGGGGCTGAGCCAGCCGTGGCGGCCCTACCGGTGGCTGCCCCGGCAGCCCTACCTGCCCAGGGGCGCCTCCGCCGCGCCCCACCACCGCGCCGTCACCCAGCACGTCGGGGAGACGTACCGGAGGCTACAGGCCGCGCACGCCGAAGGCGACCGCCGCGACTTGCGCGACCAGGCGCGGATGCTGCGGCTGCTGCTGGTCAACGCGCTGCTGGAGGACCTGGCCGCGGCCTACCCCGAGCGCCACCGCTACCGCACCGGTTTCCACCGCCCGGCCCTGGTCGCGGACCGGTACGCGACCCGTTGGCGGGGCGGCGGGGAGGACTCCCCGGAGCGGGACGCCGACCTGGTCCGGCTGATCGAGCAGGTCCGCGCCGAGCAGTACGCGCCGGACCCCCTGGTCGTCGTGGAGGTCGTGGCCGACCCCGCTCCGCCGGCCGCGCGGGAGACCGGCTCGGCCGTGCGGGAACTGACCGCCTGGGCCGACCGGCGCAGGCGCGTCGCCCACCTGGGGCCGAGCCGTACGGTCTCCGTCGACATCGGCCCCGGGGCCGGGGAGCGGGAGCAGCACCGCGGCCGGGTCCGGGGAGCCGAGCGGACGGAGCCCACCACCGCCCAGCGGTGGCGGAACGCCGCGACGGCCGCGGGAGTGGGGGCGGTGGTCCTCCTGCTGCTGGTCGGCACGGTGGCGGTGCTGGACCTGTTCCACCGGAGGAACGGGAACGAGTGCTGGCGGCCGCTGCTCACCGAGCCGGGGGTGGCGCAGGCGCAGAGAGGCGGGAGCACGGAGGTCTGGGACTGCGTGGGGTACACCGACGGGTCGTTCGTCTTCCACCCGAGCCTGGAAGCGGTCCAGGAACGCATCGAGGCGCAGAACGACCTCGCCGTCTCCGGCAAGGAGCCCTACGTGACCGTGGTCTACTTCGGACAGATGTCCTTCCGGAAGGACGACAGCCGCACGGCCGGGGTGAAGGGCGAGCTCATGGGGCTGGCGGTGCGCCAGTACCACCACAACCGGTACGCCCCCGAGGGGGTTCCCCGCATCCGGCTGCTGATCGCCAACGCCGGCTACCGCTGGGAGCACGGCGCAGCGGTCGCCGAGTGGATCGGGCAGCGGATCAGCGAGGACGACATCGTGGCGGCGGTCGGCTTCGGGCAGAGCATGGAGACGACCCGGGAGACGATCAGGAAGCTCTCCGGGTACGCGCTGCCGATGGTCTCCTCGACCGCGACCTACGACTACATCGGCACCCTGGAGGAAGCGGGCGAAGAAGGGGGAGGAGAGGGCAAGGAGGACTTCTACAGCGACTTCTTCTTCCCGACCGCGCCCTCCAACAGCCGGGTGGCCGACCAGACCGCCGAACTGGTGGCGGCGGGCCGGGTCGGCGGGGAGGTCAGGAACGTGCTCGCGCTCGCCTACACCGCCGAGGCCGAGCTCTACGGCCCCCACCTGGCCAAGGAGTTCATCAGAGCGCTGGAGAGCAGGGACGGCTCGGTGCGGGGGAGGGTCGACGGCTACTCCGACGTGGCGGAACTGGGATCGGTGGTCGACGACATCTGCCGGGACGGGTACCAGCCCGACCTCGTCTACTACGCCGGCCGGTCCCCCGACTTCGGCTACTTCCTCGACGAGCTGAACGCCTCCAGCGGCTGCATCGAGAAGGTCACCGTGCTGGCCAGCGACGACATCGCCCAGTACGTCGCCGACAAGGCGGACAAGCTGAAGGACCGCGCGATCTCCGTCTACTACACGCCGCTGGCCATGAGGGAGACGGTCAAACCGGAGTTCCGCGAGGACCTGGACACCCTGGCCGAGGAGCTGGGCGAGGACAACGCGTCCGTCGCGCACGCCGCCATGGCCCACGACGCCCTCACCGTGGTCTCCACCGCCCTCATGGACGCCGCGGCCCTGCTGCCCGGCCCCCGCGGACGGTCCGCGGCGTTCCCCGCGCTGCTGCTGCCGGAGATCCAGGAGATCGAGGACCTGGCGGGCGCCAGCGGGGACCTGGACCTCACCTCGGACGGCGGCCACTGGTACGACCGCAAGCTCGTCCTGCTGGCCACGGTCGACGGAGAGGGGGACCAGGAGTTGGTGGCCGAGTGCGGCCGGGCCGCCCACCGGAGCCAGCCGCCGCTCGGATCGGCCGAGGAGGGGGGAGCAGCGGAGGGGCAGGCCCTGCTCGGGGCCGTGGACGAGGACGGCTGCCGGTGGTACCGGTGACACGAGGTGAGCCCCGGCCCCCAGGGGCCGGGGCTCACCGAGCCGGCAGCGGTCAGACTCCCTCGGCGAGGGCCTCCTCGGCGCCCTCGACGGACCTGATGTCGCGCTCGGCCGGGCCGATGTACCGGGCGCTGGGGCGCACCAGGCGTCCGGTGCGCTTCTGCTCCAGGATGTGCGCCGACCACCCGGCGGTGCGGGCGGCGGTGAACATGGAGGTGAACATGGACGCGGGGATCTCGGCGAAGTCCAGCACGACCGCGGCCCAGTACTCCACGTTGGTGGCGAGCACCCGGTCGGGCTTGCGGGCGTGCAGCTCGTCCAGGGCGGCCTTCTCCAGGGCGCTGGCGACCTCGAAGCGCGGCGCGTTCAGCTCCTTGGCCGTGCGGCGCAGCACGCGGGCCCGGGGGTCCTCGGCGCGGTAGACGCGGTGGCCGAAGCCCATCAGGCGCTCGCCCTTGTCGAGGGTCTGGGTGACGTACTTGCGCGCGTCGCCGAGGCGCTCGGTCTCGTCCAGCATGTGCAGGACGCGGGCGGGGGCGCCGCCGTGCAGCGGACCGGACATGGCGCCGACCGCTCCGGAGAGGGCCGCGGCCACGTCGGCGCCGGTGGAGGCGATGACGCGGGCGGTGAACGTGGACGCGTTCATGCCGTGTTCGGCGGCGGACGTCCAGTAGGCGTCCACGGCCTTGACGTGGCGGGGGTCAGGCTCGCCACGGAGCTGGATCATGAAGCGCTCGACGACGGTCTTCCCCTCGTCGACGCGGCTCTGGGGAACCTTCGGCTGGTCCCCGCGGGCGGACTGGGCGATCACCGACAGGGCTGCGGAGGCGGCGCGGGCGACGTTGTCGCGCGCCTCCGTGTCGTCGATGTCCAGCAGCGGCTTGAAGCCCCACAGCGGCGCCAGGGTCGCCAGCGTGCTCTGGACGTCGACACGCACGTCACCGGTCGAGACCGGAAGGTTGATCTGGTCCGCGAAGGGAAGTCCGGGGTTGAAGCTGTTGTCGACCAACAGCCCCCACACGCGCCCGAAGGTGACGTGGCCCACGAGGTTCTCGATGTCGACGCCGCGGTAGCGGAGGGCGCCGCCCTCCTTGTCCGGTTCGGCGATCTCGGTCTCGAACGCCACGACTCCTTCGAGCCCGGGTTTGAAGTAGTCGTG
>Ga0207864_1002358_pt1 | contig 17974 bp, 15 predicted proteins | sample HigsolmetaAR202D_FD_184834 | JGI IMG/M metagenome (GOLD analysis project Ga0207864, IMG submission 184834) | Ionic liquid and high solid enriched microbial communities from the Joint BioEnergy Institute, USA - AR20-2-D (SPAdes) (version 2) ... | reverse complement strand
GGCTGTCCGGAGGGAAACGCCCGAATATGTATCTGTACCCCGTTCCCTCAACTAGGAAGTGATGGCTTGTTCAAGTCGGCTTGGACCCTGCCCGGATTGCCGTCGACCTGGAAAATGCGCAGTGATGTACATCGACGGACGTTGTCATGATCCCTACGGCTGGCCGCCAGGCCAAGCATGCAAGACGTTCAGTAAAGCGGCGCCGGAGCGCTACTGTCTGGCGGGTCATCATGGTTGTGTTGCTTAGGCTTAGGATGTATCGGTATGGATTTTCCACGCGAGTTTGACGTGATCGTGGTCGGCGGAGGCCATGCAGGAACGGAGGCCGCTCTGGCGTCAGCACGCATGGGCTGCCAGACACTTCTTTTGACCCACAACATTGAAACGCTCGGGCAGATGTCTTGCAATCCGTCGATCGGGGGTATTGGCAAGGGGCATCTGGTCAAGGAGATCGATGCGCTGGGCGGTGCAATGGCTCTCGCGATCGATGAAGCAGGTATACAGTTTCGTATTCTGAACGAGTCCAAGGGTCCGGCGGTACGAGCTACTCGTGCCCAGGCGGACCGTCAGCTGTACAGGCAAGCCATTCGTTACCGCCTGGAGAATCAACCCAACCTCTGGTTGTTTCAGCAAAGTGTAGACGACCTGATGGTCGAAGGTGATCGTGTAGTGGGGGCGGTTACCCAGCTGGGCATCAAGTTCCGGGCTCGTGCGGTAGTGCTCACCACGGGCACGTTCCTGAATGGAAAGGTGCACGTTGGCTTCAGCACGTATGCTGCGGGGCGAGCGGGAGATCCGCCATCGCTGTCGCTCGCCGCACGACTGAAGGAACTCAATTTGCCCCAAGGCAGGCTGAAGACTGGTACGCCGCCGCGCATTGATGGCAGAACGATCGATTTTTCTCGAACGGAGGAACAGCCAGGAAATCTTGATCCGGTGCCGGTATTCTCCTATCTCGGTCGGCCGGAGATGCACCCGCAGCAAGTGTCCTGCTGGATCACGCACACCAATGAGCGTACTCATGACATCATTCGGGGAGCGCTCAACCGGTCGCCTTTGTTCACCGGGGTCATCGAAGGCGTGGGTCCGCGCTATTGTCCATCGATCGAGGACAAGATCCATCGGTTCCCGGACAAGTCATCCCATCAGGTTTTCCTGGAACCCGAGGGGCTGCGTACGCACGAGGTGTATCCGAATGGCGTATCCACGAGTCTTCCTTTCGACGTCCAGATCGATATCATCCACTCTCTGCCCGGACTGGAGAGTGCACACATTTTGCGTCCGGGCTATGCCATTGAGTACGACTACTACGACCCGCGCGCGCTGAAGTCGTCGCTTGAGTCGCGCCTGATCTCGGGACTGTTCTTCGCAGGCCAGATCAATGGCACTACGGGTTATGAGGAAGCGGCCGCGCAGGGTCTGCTTGCTGGAATCAACGCCGCGCTGCGCGTGCAGGAACGGGACGCGTGGGTACCGAGGCGCGATGAGGCCTACATTGGTGTGCTGGTTGACGATCTGATCACCCGGGGCGTTACCGAACCGTACCGCATGTTCACGTCGCGCGCGGAATATCGCCTGATCCTGCGTGAAGACAACGCGGATATGCGGCTTACCGAGATCGGCCGGAAGCTGGGCCTGATCGACGATGCGCGCTGGGATGCATTTTGCCGCAAGCGCGATGCTGTCGCGCGTGAAATCGAACGCCTGAAGTCGACCTGGGTGAACCCGCAGACGTTCCCTCCGCACATCGCCGCTCCGCTGCTGGGCAAGGGGATCGAGCACGAATACAACCTGGCCGATCTCCTGAAGCGGCCCAACGTGTCGTATCGCGCCCTGATGGCGGTGCAGAACGATGATGGCGGTCTGATTGGTGGGCCCGGGCTGGCTCCTTCGCCTGAAGCGGAACAGGTCGAAATCCAGATCAAGTACGAGGGTTACATTGCACGCCAGCACGAGGAAGTGCAGAAACAGCAGGCGCACGAGAATACCCGTATCCCGCATGACTTCGATTACTCCGCCGTGCGTGGCCTGTCGTTCGAGGTGCGGCAGAAACTGAACCAGCATCGTCCGGAGACGCTGGGGCAGGCTGCGCGGATCTCTGGCGTCACCCCCGCTGCCATCTCGTTGTTGCTCGTGTACCTGAAAAAGCAACAGCTGCTGCAAAAGGCGTGCGCGGATGACGCTCAGCAGAACGCAGTGACCGGTGACCGGGAATCAGGCGATGCATCGTCGGCGAAGTCCAGACCGAGCGATGGCCACTCGGCTGCTCGATCGGCAACCGGTACGGGCGGTGCATGAGTACCGATAACCGGGATCAGCTCACCCAACGCCTGCTTGCGGACGCCGGGCACCTGGGCGTGGCGCTGACGGACATGCAGCTGGCACGGCTGGTCGAGTTCCTGTTCCAGCTTGAGCGCTGGAACAAGACGTACAACCTGACCGCGATCCGCGATATCGAGGCAATGCGCGTCCAGCATCTGGTCGATAGCCTGGCCGTAGTGCCTGCGCTGGTGCAGGTGCTCGATGGATCCCCGAGGGACCGGGCAGCTGACCATGCCGATGCCGGAGCAGGTACCTCACTCGCTGAAGCGCGCGACCAGGACTGCATTCGATTGATGGACGTGGGCTCGGGGGCCGGGTTGCCTGGCGTGGTGCTGGCCATAGTGCGGTCCGATTGGATGGTCACCTGTGTTGACGCAGTCGAGAAGAAAACGGCATTCGTGCGACACGTAGCCAGCCTGCTGAAACTTCCCAATCTTGACGTGCGTCACGCGCGAGTCGAACGCCTGGCTCCCCAAGAGTGTGACGCGGTGATTTCTCGTGCGTTTGCTTCGCTGGATGAGTTCGCCGAGCTGGCAGGTCGCCACGTGAAACATGACGGGATGCTCGTCGCCATGAAAGGCAAGTATCCGCATGAGGAGATCGACGCGCTGCACGCGCACACCGCGTGGAAGGTACTTCGCACCGAGCGCCTGGTGGTGCCCGGTCTCGATGCAGAGCGCTGCGTCGTATTCATGCAGCGCGCATAGTCCCACGTGCTGACAAATCGACGCGTCGCTTGCAAGATTCCGGGGTGTCGATTGCAGCGCAGTCATGATGCATTGCCTGCAGAGAGAACGGCAGGCGTATTGGAGGTTGCTTCTTAATGGCTTCATCACCGTCATCCGCCCGGATCTTCTGCATCGCCAACCAGAAAGGTGGGGTGGGCAAGACCACGACCGCCATCAACCTGTCTGCCGCGCTCGCCGGCCACAGGAAGCGGGTGTTGCTGGTCGATCTCGACCCCCAGGGGAACGCCACCATGGGGAGCGGCATCGACAAGCGCGCTCTTGAGGCAACGGTGTATCAGGTCCTGATCGGCGAGGCAAACCTGCGTGACGTGATCCGGCATTCCGAAGCGGGTGGATTTGACGTCCTGCCGGCGAATCGCGAACTATCCGGTGCAGAGATCGATCTCGTGCAAATGGAGCAGCGGGAACTGCGGCTGAAACATGCGCTCGCCGAGGTGGCAAACGACTACGACTTCATCCTCGTCGATTGTCCGCCGACGCTCTCGCTGCTGACGTTGAACGGCCTGACCGCAGCGCACGGCGTCATCATTCCCATGCAGTGCGAATACTTCGCGCTCGAAGGGCTGTCCGACCTGGTCAACACCATCAAGCGGCTGTACGCAAATCTCAACCCCGATCTGCGCCTGATCGGACTGCTGCGCGTGATGTACGATCCGCGAGTTACCCTGCAGCAGCAGGTCTCCGCGCAATTGGAGGAACATTTTGGTGACAAGGTGTTTCGTACCATCATTCCCAGAAATGTCAGGCTCGCCGAGGCACCCAGTCACGGCCTGCCAGGGGTAGCGTACGACCGCAATTCGCGCGGGGCAAAAGCTTACACGGCGTTCGGCGCCGAAATGATCAGACGCGTGAAGTCGTTATAGGCGGGGTCGTTGCCGCGGTTCCGGTTCCGTGGGGCGACGCATGGCAGGAAGCAGTTCAGGAGATGGCCGCTTGCGGCCGGTTCTTCATTTTCAGGACGATTGCACATGGCTACCAGAAAGACGAAGGGTTTGGGACGCGGGCTGGATGCTCTGCTGGGCGCGGATATCCCCGCCATTGCCAACCTAGATGCCGAAGGAAAACAGGGTGACCGGCTCGATGCGGCGGCAGATGCACCGGCCACCTTGCCCGTGGATGTGCTGCAATCGGGGAAATATCAGCCGCGTACGCGCATGGACGAAGGTTCGCTGAATGAGCTGGCCGAGTCCATCCGTACCCAGGGCATCATGCAGCCCATACTCGTGCGCCCGCTGCCTGGAACGCGTAACCCGCAACGTTACGAAATCATCGCAGGCGAGCGACGCTATCGGGCTGCGCGGATTGCAGGGCTGAAGGAAGTGCCGGTGCTCGTGCGCAAGGTCGACGACGAGAACGCAGCGGTGATGGCGCTGATCGAGAACATCCAGCGCGAAAACCTGAATCCGCTCGAAGAAGCGCAGGCCGTGCAACGCCTCATCGAAGAATTCTCCATGACGCACGAAGCGGTCGCGAAATCCATCGGGCGCTCGCGCTCGGCCACCACCAACCTGCTGCGTTTGCTGAACCTTGCCGCGCCCGTCCAGGTGATGCTTACCGCGGGCGATATCGACATGGGGCATGCGCGTGCGTTGCTCGCGGTGGACCCGGCCACGCAGATTCAGCTGGCGAACCTGGTGGTGGCCAAGGGGTTGTCGGTGCGCGAGACCGAGAAACTCGTGGCCATGACACTCAAGACAGCCGAGGGCCCAAGCGCGGGCCCCAGCCAGGAGAAGCGGGTGGGGTATGGGCGTGATGTCACCCGTCTTGAAGAGGCTCTGTCGGATGCCCTGGGAACCCGGGTGTCGCTGAAACTCAAGGCCAGGGAGAAGGGGCAGATCGTCATCGATTTCCACGGCTGGGACCATCTCTCAGCGTTGCTCGAGCGCCAGGGCCTGGGCACAGTGATCGCGGAAGACAACTGGTAGAAGAATGGCCGCGGACGGCGCGTCCCATGGCGCGCCACGGATGGTCCGGTGTTCGATGGCCGTCGTGCCGGCCCGTCGCGAGGGTTTACCCAGAAGCCCCCGGGAAATGACTGGCCGTGGCCGGCTTCCTGCGTTAATCTCGGCAAAATGTCACGACCATCCGGACGCATGTGCCACAAGGGCGGCCATGCCGCCATTTCCCGTACAAACGCACGGTAAGCGGGCGTGCGTCATGCGCCCCGGAGGGATCGTGCGCCGTCCAACGATTCCCCAAGCCGACATGAACGCCATTCACGACCTGAAACCCGTCCCGCGTCCGGTTCCACAGGAATGTCTTGCCGTCCTGGCTGACCGTTTCGGCAACCGCTTCACCCAGGCGCTTGCCGTGCGCGAACATCATGGGCGCGATGAGTCGCCATATCCGCCCATGCTCCCGGATGGGGTCATTTTTGCCACGTCCACCGAGGATGTGTCCGCGGCTGCGCGCATCTGCAATGACTATCGGGTACCGCTCATTGCTTTTGGCGTCGGGTCGTCGCTCGAGGGGCATGTGCTGGCGCTCGAAGGCGGCATTGTCATCGACTTCTCGCAGATGAACCGCGTGCTGGAAGTTCACCCCGAAGATTCCACGGTAACCGTCGAGCCAGGCGTGACGCGCAAGCAGCTGAATGAGGAACTGCGTGACACCGGGCTGTTCTTTCCGATCGACCCGGGCGCAGACGCGAGTATCGGCGGCATGTGTGCCACCCGTGCATCAGGTACTAACGCGGTACGGTATGGCACGATGCGTGAGAACGTGCTCAACCTGAAAGTCGTCACGGCTTCGGGTGAAGTCATCCGCACCGGGCGCAGGGCGCGCAAGTCGTCGGCGGGGTATGACCTCACCCGCCTGTTCATCGGCAGCGAAGGCACCTTGGGCCTGATCACCGAGATTACGTTGCGACTGCATCCCATCCCCGAGGCCATTTCCGCCGCGATCTGCAACTTCCCCACGGTCGACGATGCCGTGCGCACAGTCATCGAAACCATCCAGACGGGCGTGCCCGTTGCTCGCATCGAGCTCATGGACCTGCAGACAGTGAAGGCGGTCAACCGATACAGCAAGCTGTCGTTGCGTGAATCGCCCTTGCTGCTGTTCGAATTCCATGGTTCGCCCGCAGGCGTGCAGGAACAGGCCGAAACGGTGCAGGAAATCGCGGCGAGCCATGGCGGGGAGGCCTTCGAATGGGCGCTGCAGCCCGAGGACCGCTCGCGCCTGTGGGCTGCGCGACATAACGTGTATTTTGCCGGATTGGCCCTGCGCCCGGGGTGCCGGGCAAGCACGACCGACGTGTGCGTACCGATCTCGCGCTTGGCCGAGTGCATCGCCGCCACCAACGAAGATCTGGCCCGGGTGAGCTTTCCCGCGGTGGTCGTGGGGCACGTGGGCGACGGCAATTTTCATGTCCAGATGCTGCTCGACCCGAACAACCCGCAGGAGTTCATTGAGGCCGAGGAATTCAACCGCCGACTGGTCGAACGGGCCCTGGCGATGGATGGCACCTGTACCGGGGAGCACGGGGTCGGCATCCACAAAATGGCATATCTCTACCAGGAGCATGGTCCCGAGGCGGTGGCACTGATGCGGTCTCTCAAGCGCACCCTCGACCCGAACAATATCCTCAATCCCGGCAAGCTGGTAAGCTGGGACGAATAAGCTCACAGGCAGACGCCATCACAAAGCTGGCGGAAGTTCGTGCATGGCGAACTCCCTTCAGTGTCTATCGACAGGAGAACGAAACATGTATGAGGTAAAGCTGCTCATCAACGATGAAGCCCGGCCTGCAACGCACGGCGCGACGTTTGATCGGCACAATCCCGTTTCGGGAGATGTGGCCACGCGCGCGGCGGCCGCCTCGGTCGAGGACGCGAAGGCGGCTGCGGAGGCTGCGGCCGCTGCATTCCCGGGGTGGGCTGCCCTGGGGCCGGGAGAGCGACGTGCACGTCTATTGCGGGCAGCTGATCTGCTCGCCAGCCGCGCCGACGAATTCGCTGCGGCAATGACCGCCGAAACCGGTTCCACCGCCCCCTGGGGGCACTTCAACGTGCACCTGGCCAGTAACATGCTGCGCGATGCCGCGGCACTCACGGCGTACATCAAGGGCGAAGTGCTGCCTTCCGACAAGCCGGGCACGCTGGCGATGGCAGTGCGCCAGCCGGTCGGCGTGGTGCTTGGCATCGCACCCTGGAATGCGCCGGTGATTCTGGGCACGCGTGCGATCGCTGCGCCGCTGGCCTGTGGCAACACGGTGGTGCTGAAATCGTCCGAAATGTGCCCGCAAACGCATCGCATGATCGGTGAATGCCTGGTCGAGGCGGGTCTGGGCCCGGGCGTGGTCAATGTTGTTTCGAATGCACCTGCTGACGCCGGGGTGGTCGTGGAGGCGCTGATTGCGCACCCCGCCGTGCGCCGCATCAATTTCACCGGCTCCACGCGTGTCGGGCGGATCATTGCCACTGCCGCAGCCAAGCATCTCAAGCCGGTTCTGCTCGAGCTGGGCGGCAAGGCACCTTTCGTGGTGCTCGACGACGCGGTCATCGAACATGCAGTCAATGCCGCCGTGTTCGGTGCTTTCATGAACCAGGGGCAGATCTGCATGTCGACCGAAAGAATCGTGGTCGACGAAGCAATTGCCGACGAGTTCGTCAGCAAGCTGGCCCAGCGTGCCGAGGCCCTGACTGTGGGCGACCCCGCCCAGGGCAATGTGGCCCTGGGCGCAGTGGTCGACAAGTCCACGGTTGACCGCTGCATGGAACTGATTGCCGACGCCAGGCAGAAGGGTGCCCAGGTGGTTGCCGGAGGTACGGCCGAGGGCGTCTTCATGCGCGCCACGGTGCTCGACAAGGTCACGCCAGAGATGCGGGTCTATCACGAAGAGTCATTCGGGCCGATGGTATGCGTGGTTCGTGGCAAAGGCGTGGACGACCTGGTGCGCATCGCCAACGACACCGAATATGGCCTCTCGTCGGCGGTGTTTGGCCGCGACGTCACGCGCGCCCTTGACGTTGCCAGGCGCATCGAGGCGGGGATCTGCCATATTAATGGCCCCACCGTGCACGACGAGGCGCACATTCCGTTCGGCGGCATGAAAGATAGCGGTTACGGGCGCTTCGGTGGCACCGCGGCCATCGCCGAGTTCACCGAACTGCGGCAGATCACGATCGAACAGGGTTCGCAGCCCTACCCCATCTGAGCGAAGTCGCCCCGGTCGCCGTGTGACGGCCCATGCGGAAGGGGGCGGTAAGCCACTTCCGCGGGTCTTAAGCTCGGGTGTGCCGTCGCTAGCAGCGGGCGCGCCCATGAGGCTGGTCCACTGGAGCGCAACCGTCCATACTGCGGCGCAGCAAAAGCGCGTGTTGGTACCGCAACACAGTTTGTAAGAGAAGCCGCGCAAGGTTTGCTGCGCCATGAACAATCAAGCTATACTCGATAGGTTTGACGCGAATCGAACTTTCAGTGGCGAATTTTGCCACTTCGTTCTTTTTTGCGTCGTTTTGCGACAGACGGCGGGCTTTTTGGTGCTTTTTGCTGTGCTTTGCCTTACTTGTGTTTTCAAGGAAGCACTGCAGAACAGTGCTGGTGGCTTTCAGATGCTATCCGCGCACGGGAAGCCGGCTTGCCAGTTCTGGCGTCGAGTTTCGGCGTGCTTCAACCTGGACGCGGCAAGTACCCCGCTTGCGGACGTGCCTGCAAGGCAGTGTACAGTTCGGTACCTTTCGACTTGGTTCAAGACGACTTGCTGAATGACGACTGGGCGGACGGCGATCCTGCGATCGAGTACGTAAAGCTGACGCCCGAACAAGTGGCAGGCTATAACCGCGATGCTGCACGTACGCTGATCCAGGTCATCGCGGTACAGCTGGGAGGAGCATTTGTCGTTGCGCTCATTTCGGGGCTCGTCGCCGGATGGAGTGGGGCAGCTTCGGCGTTGGCCGGGGCGGCATCGAATGCAATTCCCAACGTCCTGTTCGCAACTCGGTTGTTGTTTGGCATGCTCAAACCGGGCGGAACCAGTCCACTGTCGTTCTTTGTGGGCGAGTTCCTCAAGCTGGCATCAACGGCATTCCTGCTGTTGCTTGTCGCGAAGCTCGGGCAGGATGAACTGGTCTGGCCGGCCGTGTTGGCCGGGCTGATCGTGGCCCTGAAGGGCCACTACTGGTTGTTGTTGTTAAAGGGTTCGTATTCCGAGCGCGAAGCGAGCAATCGTATAGCGCACGACAATTCGATAAGGCGATAAGGTTACAGATGGCTAGTGCTGCGCCCACCGCATCCGAATACATCGTGCACCACATGGGGCACTTCAACAACATCGGCGAGCCGCAAAGTGTCCTGGCCGATTTCGGGGTGATCAACTACGATTCGCTGTTCTGGTCCATCCTGATGGGCGGAATCGTCTGCCTGCTCCTCTGGCGCGCCGCGCGCAGGGCTACCGCGGGTGTCCCCGGACGCTTCCAGGTCGCATTCGAGATGCTCATCGAGATGGTGGAAGAGCAGGCGAAGAGCATCGTTCCCAGCGAAGCGTCGCGCCGCTTCGTGTCGCCGCTGGCACTGACCGTCTTCCTGTGGATCGCGTTCATGAATGCCCTCGACCTCATTCCGGTCGATCTGGTTCCGCGCCTGCTGGCATGGACAGGGCTCGATTCCGTCATCCATTACCACCGGATCCTGCCAACAGCCGACCTGAACGTTCCCCTGGGAATGTCCTTCGGGGTGCTGCTGCTCATGCTGTACTACGGCATCAAGATCCACAACCCGTTCGGATTCGTCAAAGGGCTCTTCACGGCTCCCTTCCACGGGCATGGGGTCATGGCGCTCCTGTTGGCACCGTTCAACCTCCTCCTGAACATCATCGAGTACCTCGCCAAGGCCATCTCGCTCGGCATGCGGTTGTTCGGCAACATGTTTGCCGGCGAACTCGTGTTCATGCTGATCGCGCTGCTCGGCGCCGCCTGGACCGGCTTCGATCTTCCGAGTCTGGCGTTTGGCTTCGGCCATCTGGTGGCGGGTGCTATCTGGGCAATCTTCCACCTCCTGATCGTTCTGTTGCAGGCGTTCATCTTCATGATGCTCACGCTTGTGTATGTCGGTCAGGCGCACGAAGGGCACTGACGCGTTCCGGAGAACCGGGTCATTCGGTGTGCCGGGTACGGTGGGCACAGGGCAGGCCGTACCCATAACTTACCTCTGTTTTTGTAGCTTCCTGATTACATTTCCAAGGAGTTGTCATGACCAACGTTGCTTTCGTAGCTCTCGCTTGCGGTCTGATCATCGGTCTGGGTGCTATTGGCGCCTGCCTCGGTATCGCCATCATGGGCGGCAAATACATCGAAGCGTCGGCACGCCAGCCTGAGCTCATGAACGCATTGCAAACCAAGATGTTCCTGCTTGCCGGTCTGATCGACGCCGCCTTCCTGATCGGGGTCGGTATTGCCATGCTGTTCGCGTTTGCCAACCCGTTCGTCGGCTGATCAGGCACGCGTCTCGAACACAGGATCGTGGCGTGCCTGTCATGTCGCGCCACATGAACCTCCTTCCTCAATAGGGAAACGACCGTGAATCTGAACGCAACGTTCATCTTTCAGATGCTCGTGTTCTTCGTTCTCGGCTGGTTCACGATGAAATTCGTGTGGCCGCCGCTGACGAAGGCGATGGACGAGCGTCGCCAAAAAATCGCGGCCGGACTGGCAGATGCAGAGCGAGGCAGGGCCGACCTGGCGCAGGCGCAGGCACGCATCAACCAGCTCGAAGCTGCGGCCCGCGCCGAGAACCAGGCACGTCTCGCAGAAGCCGAGCGCCAGGCCAATGCCATCATCGAACAGGCTCGTCGCGAGGCTGAGGCTGAACGGGCGCGGATCCTGGCACAGGCAGAGAAAGATGTAGAGCAGGAAATGCAGCGTGCGCGCGATGCGTTGCGCGATACGGTTGCTGCCCTGGCAGTCAGCGGGGCTGAACAGATTCTCAAGCGTGAAGTCGACGCAAAAGCTCACGCCGATCTGCTGAACCAGCTGAAAGCACAGCTTTGACACCGGGGTGCCTTGATCATGGCTGAACTGTCTACCATTGCCCGGCCCTACGCCGAAGCCCTGTTTGGTGCGGTCATCGCGAAGGGCGAGGCCCTGGACGCCTGGGCAGAGCTGATTGCCGAGATGGCCCAGGCCGTAGAACATCCCGAGCTGCGGGAGGCTCTGACCAGCCCGCTGCTCGACAGTGCCGGGCGGGTCGACCTTCTGCGCTCTGTGCTGAAGTCAACCGTTACGCAAGAAGGCGTGAACTTCTTGACGCTGTTGGCGGAAAACGATCGTCTGCTGCTGTTGCCCGAAATTGCCCAACAGTTTCTGCAGCTCAAGAATCGGCATGAAGGTAGCGCCGATGCCCAAATCGAAACCGCATTCGAACTCACAGAAGCGCAGGTAGCCGAATTGGTTGCCAGCCTGGAAAAGAAGTTCAATGTGAAACTGAAGCCGCAAGTACGCGTGAATCCGTCCCTCATTGGCGGGGTGCGCGTTACGGTCGGCGATCAGGTGCTGGATGCCTCCGTGCGTGCGCAGCTCGAAAACATGCGCGCCACGCTGGTGGCGAACTAACACCACGGCAAACAGGATTCCAGGAGTCTATCCATGCAACTCAATCCGTCCGAAATCAGCGAACTGCTGAAAAGCCGCATCCAAGGCCTGGGTTCGTCCACCGACGTCCGCACCCAGGGTACGGTGGTGTCGGTTACCGACGGTATCGTCCGCATCCACGGGCTGTCCGACGCGATGCAGGGCGAAATGCTCGAATTTCCCAACAATACCTACGGCCTGGCGCTGAACCTCGAACGCGATTCCGTCGGTGCCGTTATTCTTGGTGAATATACGCACATTCGCGAGGGCGACACGGTCAAGACCACGGGCCGCATTCTTCAGGTTCCGGTCGGCCGCGAGCTGCTTGGACGCGTGGTGGATGCGCTGGGCAACCCCATCGACGGCAAGGGCCCGATCCACGCCAAGGAATTCGACGTCATCGAAAAGGTCGCTCCGGGGGTCATTGCACGGAAGTCGGTGTCGCAGCCTGTTCAGACGGGTATCAAGGCAATCGACTCGATGGTGCCCATTGGCCGTGGCCAGCGCGAACTGATCATCGGCGACCGCCAGACCGGCAAGACCGCCGTCGCCATCGACACCATCATCAACCAGAAGGGCAAGAACCTCCTGTGCATCTACGTGGCGATCGGTCAGAAAGCCTCGACCGTTGCCAACGTGGTGCGCAAGCTCGAAGAGCACGGCGCAATGGAATACACCATCGTGGTGGCCGCCAACGCGTCCGAATCTGCTGCGATGCAATACCTCGCGCCGTACGCCGGCTGCACGATGGGCGAATACTTCCGCGACCGCGGCGAAGACGCGCTCATCATCTACGACGACCTCACCAAGCAGGCGTGGGCCTATCGTCAGGTCTCGCTGCTGCTGCGCCGTCCTCCCGGCCGTGAGGCGTATCCTGGCGACATTTTCTACCTGCACTCGCGTCTGCTCGAGCGTGCTGCCCGCGTGAACGAAGAGTATGTCGAGAAGTTCACCAACGGCGCCGTGAAGGGCAAGACCGGTTCGCTTACCGCGCTGCCCATCATCGAAACCCAGGCAGGTGACGTGTCTGCGTTCGTTCCAACCAACGTCATCTCCATTACCGATGGTCAGATCTTCCTTGAAACCGACCTGTTCAACGCGGGTGTCCGTCCTGCCGTGAACGCCGGTATCTCGGTATCGCGGGTGGGGGGCGCTGCCCAGACCAAGGTCATCAAGAAACTGTCCGGCGGTATTCGTACCGACCTGGCCCAGTACCGTGAACTGGCCGCGTTCGCCCAGTTCGCTTCCGACCTCGACGAAGCTACCCGTCGCCAGCTCGAGCGCGGCAAGCGCGTGGTCGAACTGCTCAAGCAGCCGCAGTACCAGCCGGTTCAGGTCTGGGAACTGGCCGTGGCGCTCTATGCCGCCAACAACGGCTATCTGGATGATGTCGAGGTGGAGCAGATTCTGCCGTTCGAGAAGGCGTTGAAGGACTTCCTGAAGACCAAGTACGCCGAGCTGGTCGGTCGCATCGAGGACACCAAGGACCTGTCCAAGGAAGACGAAGCTGCGTTGGCCGAGGCGATCAAGGACTTCAAGAAGAACGCGGCGTTCTGATACACCTGCTGACGGGGTTGCCCGGCGTGTTGTAAGGGCAGCCCCGATTTAGGATAAAGCTATGGCCGGAATCAAGGAAATCCGTACCAAGATCAAGAGCGTGCAAAACACGAGCAAGATCACCAAGGCAATGGAGATGGTTGCTGCATCCAAGATGCGCAAGGCACAGGATCGCATGCGCGCTGCCCGTCCCTACGCCGACAAGGTACGAAACATCGCCGCCCATATGTCGCAGGCCAACCCGGATTATTCACATCCCTACCTGACTGCACCTTCCGAGGTGAAGCGGGTAGGCATGATCGTGGTGACCACCGACAAGGGGCTCTGCGGCGGCCTCAACACCAATATTTTGCGGCTCGTGCTCAATCGCATGAAAGAGTTCGATGCCCGGGGCGTACCGGTTCAGGTGACGGCGATTGGCAACAAGGGCCTGGCATTCATGACCCGTCTGGGTGCCCAGCTGGTTTCGCAGGAGGTCAACCTGGGCGACACGCCTTCGCTTGACCGACTGATCGGTGCCATCAAGGTGCAGCTCGATGATTACGCTGCCGGCAAGATCGATGCCGTGTACCTGGCGTACAACCGGTTCATCAACACCATGCGTCAGGAGCCGGTGCTCGAGCAGCTGCTGCCACTGTCGGCAGACCGCCTCGACCAGACCGAGGAAGAGAAGCGCAGCTACGCTTGGGATTACATCTACGAGCCCGATGCAAAGACGGTGATCGACGAGCTTCTCGTGCGTTACGTGGAAGCGCTGGTGTACCAGGCCGTGGCCGAGAACATGGCTTCCGAGCAGGCGGCGCGCATGGTCGCGATGAAGGCTGCGTCCGATAACGCGAAGAAGATCATCGAGGAACTGCGGCTCGTCTACAACAAGTCGCGCCAGGCTGCCATCACCAAGGAAATTTCGGAAATCGTCGGCGGCGCCGCGGCCGTTTGAGCCAGGAAGCCGTCAGCTAGAGGGAAATTCGGTAGGGTGCGTAGCTGCAAGCTTCGCATCTCAACATTCAAGGAATCGACATGAGCAACGGAACCATCGTTCAGTGCATTGGCGCCGTGGTGGATATTCAGTTCCCCCGCGAACACATGCCTAACGTGTACGACGCCCTCACCCTGGTCGAGGACGAGTCGGCGACGCACGTTGAAAAAGGCCTTACTTTCGAGGTCCAGCAACAGCTGGGCGACGGCGTCGTGCGTACCATTGCAATGGGCTCGTCGGATGGTTTGCGCCGTGGCATGAAAGTCGTGAATACCGGCGCCCCCATCAGCGTACCGGTCGGGCGTTCCACGCTGGGCCGCATCATGGACGTTCTGGGCCGCCCCATCGATGAAGTGGGCCCCATCAACGCCGAAGAGCGCCGGCCCATTCACGCTCTGGCGCCTGCGTTCAACGAGTTGTCTCCGTCGATCGAGTTGCTCGAGACCGGCATCAAGGTCATTGACCTGGTCTGCCCGTTCGCCAAGGGCGGTAAGGTCGGTCTGTTCGGTGGTGCAGGTGTGGGCAAGACCGTGAACATGCTTGAGCTGATCAACAACATCGCCAAGCAGCATAGCGGTCTGTCGGTGTTTGCCGGTGTGGGTGAGCGGACCCGTGAAGGGAACGACTTCTACCACGAAATGATCGAGGCTGGCGTCGTCAAGCTCGACAACCTGGAAGACTCGAAGGTAGCGATGGTGTTCGGGCAGATGAACGAGCCCCCGGGCAACCGTCTGCGTGTCGCCCTGACGGGGCTGACGATGGCCGAAAAGTTCCGTGACGAAGGCCGCGACATCCTGTTCTTCGTCGATAATATCTACCGTTACACCCTGGCCGGTACCGAAGTGTCGGCCCTGCTGGGCCGGATGCCGTCGGCGGTGGGTTACCAGCCCACGCTGGCCGAGGAAATGGGTCGTCTGCAAGAGCGGATTACGTCCACGAAGACTGGCTCGATTACTTCGATTCAGGCCGTGTACGTGCCCGCCGACGACCTGACCGACCCGTCGCCCGCCACCACCTTCCTCCACCTCGACTCCACCGTCGTGTTGTCGCGTGACATTGCTGCTCTGGGTATTTACCCAGCGGTCGACCCGCTCGATTCCACCAGCCGTCAGCTCGACCCGCAGATCGTGGGTGAGGAGCACTATCAGGTGGCCCGTGCCGTGCAGCAGACCCTCCAGCGCTACAAGGAACTGCGCGACATCATCGCGATTCTGGGCATGGACGAACTCTCGCCCGAGGACAAGCTCTCGGTGGCTCGTGCCCGGAAGATCCAGCGCTTCCTGTCGCAACCGTTCCACGTGGCTGAAGTGTTTACCGGCGCGCCCGGCAAGTACGTGCCTCTGAAGGAAACCATCCGCGGCTTCAAGATGATCGTCGAGGGCGAATGCGATGCCCTGCCTGAACAGGCCTTCTACATGGTGGGTACCATCGACGAGGCGTTCGAGAAGGCGAAGAAGCTGTAATTGCAAAGGGAGGCCGTCATGGCAACCATCCATGTAGACGTGGTCAGCGCCGAAGCCTCGATCTTCTCGGGCGAGGCAAAGTTCGTGACGCTGCCCGGCGAGGAGGGTGAGCTGGGGATCCTCCCCGGGCACACTCCGCTCATCTCGCGCATTCGTCCTGGTACAGTCAAGATCGTCAGCCCGGATGACCGCGAAGAGCTCGTGTTTGTTGCGGGTGGCTTGCTGGAGGTTCAGCCCGGCACGGTGACGGTACTCTCCGACACCGCCATCCGCAGCCAGGACCTGGACGAAGCCAAGGCCGAAATGGCGCGCAAACGTGCGGAAGAGGCACTGCGCAACGCCAAGGACAAGGCCGAAGTCGCTGTCGTGGAAGCCGAGCTCGCCATGCTGGCAGCTCAATTGGCTGCCATCCGCAAACTGCGCAACCGTTGATGCGCGTTTGCCGGTTTACCCGCTACGGGTGAACCGGCCTGGCAGCGCGCATACGTACCCTGCCGAATCGGTACGCTGCTCGTTTCAGTCGATTCAGTGCCCGTTACCCTGCCGGGGGAACGGGCACTTTTGTTTGGGGCGATGGCAGCGAGCGGGTTTGAACCCATTCATCTACGGGTTCGGCACGGCAGGCAAGCAGCAGCTGCGGCTGGGCTACGCCGGCCTGCACAGGCATCACCGCCAGTTTGCCGCACTGGCCGTGCTGTACCGCGAGCCGGATGCCCGCGGGTAACGCCTGGCCGGGCAGGCTGGCGGGTGCCAGAACCAGAGTTCCCGGCGGGATGTCCTGGTTGAGGCGGGCGTGTTTCTCGTCGCAACGCAGGTTGCTCCTGGCTCCGTACACGGTATTGAACGTCGCTCCGGCGCGTGCGGCGAGGTATTGCACGGGAAGGTACACCAGCGGGTCTGCATCCATGCAACCATAGGCCGGAAAAAGGGTGACATGGGCAATGCCACGCAAGGCGTCGGCCCAGGTGGCCGACGTGGCCGGATCGCTGGTTGGCGCGTGCGCGGGGAACGTGCCACCGGTCAGGAGAGGGTCGAACAGCTGTTCGCCTGGGGAAACCTTGCCCGATGGCGCCCCACTGGACGAGTGGACCGGCGAGGTTGCGTCGGTGTTGGTCGTGTGCGCGGGCCGGGGCGGAATTTCTGACGTGGCAGCGGTGTGCTGTTCGGGGATGAGACTGCCATCGGGCGTTGTGTCGGGGTGCTCGGGCAGCGCGGCATGGGCGGTGAAATCGGCGGCCATGGGCCGGCGCGCCGGAGTACGTACCAGGGGTTTCTCGCTGGCCCGTGCCGCCACCCGTATCTCCTGACTGGCATCGAGCGTGTCGTAGGCCTGCAGCGCAAGAGCCACCGTCACAATGATCGGACCGACATAACGGTAGCGCAGCAGGACCGCGAGCGAACCGAACAGGAGGACATAGCCGACGGGCCAGAAGAATCGGCTGCTGTAGGCAAGAGAGTCGAAGCTCGACTCCAGCCATGCGGGCAGGTCAAATGTCCGTACGACTTGCGAGCCCCAGTGGATCTGATGGGTGAATGCAAAGAGCGCCAGGAGAATGGCTACCAGGGTGAGCCCAGCGTGCGCGCGCAAGGCGCGCAGACCGAACCCGCGCGGGGCAGAGAGCAGGATGGTGCAGGCCAGCAGTACCAGGCCACCCAGGCCCAGGTAGCCGTCCGTGGCGTACTCGCCCGGATTGCAGCCGTACTTGCGAAGGGTGCTTCCGCTGCACCACAACGCGTCTACGCTGAGGGCGTGACTGCCATAAGAGGATACTGGAGCAAGCACCCCCCATATGCCCAACAGTGCCACGAACCCGGCAGTAATCACCAGGGCGATTACCAGCGTGGCCAGCTGGGTGCCCCACAGGCGTGTACGCCGTCCTTCGTCGATCAGAAAGGCAATGAGCACCGCGTAGCAGAGGACCGCAAGGTAGGGGTGGATCAGCAGAGCGAGCTGGCAGGTGCCGATCAGCATGGTCGCGGTGAACGACGGTGTCCAGCGCGCATTGAAACCGTGGAAGTAACAGCCCAGCGCGAACAGGATGACCGCGTGGGCCATGAGCGCAGGTTGGCCAAATTGACCCAACAAGCCGGGCCACAGCAAGGCGAATGCGGCGGCGAGCGCTGCTCCCCAGACCGAACGCACACCCAGGGAGCGTAGCAGGAAAACGGCAGCCAGCGCCTGGGCCACCAGCACGATGGCGTGCCAGAACCCGAAATAATGGAAACTGTCGGGCAGGATGGCTGCGATCGGCTTGAAGAGCAGCGCCATCAGCGGAATGCTATTGGTGAGCCCGATGTTCGCTCCTTCCGGGTAATTCAGCCACGGGGTATACAGCA
>Ga0207864_1002357_pt1 | contig 17975 bp, 12 predicted proteins | sample HigsolmetaAR202D_FD_184834 | JGI IMG/M metagenome (GOLD analysis project Ga0207864, IMG submission 184834) | Ionic liquid and high solid enriched microbial communities from the Joint BioEnergy Institute, USA - AR20-2-D (SPAdes) (version 2) ... | reverse complement strand
GCGCAGGTCGGCGTGCCAGCGGGGGCCGGTTTCGCCGCGCACGCCGGAGGTGTCCCAGCGGTAGCCGGCGATCACGGCGTAGGCGTGGCCGGCGTTCGCGTAGACGGTGATCCAGCGGCCCTCGCCGGGGCGGCCCCAGCGGGCCAGCGGCCCGGAGGGCAGCGGGTTGTTGAGGAATTTGCCCCCGCGCAGAGCGAATGAGACGGCGCCGGAGCAGTCGTAGCCGCGGTCCCACCAGCGGGCATGGCCGCCGCCCCAGACGTACGGTTTGCGGCTGATCTTGTTCGCCGCCTCGATCACCCGCTTGACCCGCGCCGGGGCGCTCTTCGGCGGCACCAGGGTGCCGTTGGGGAGCAGCTTCGCTTTCTCGGTCGGGGTGCAGATGTCGACCTGAGCCGCGGACATGCCGCCGGTCTCGCAGCGGGCCACGGCGCTGCCCGGGCCGACCACGGCGATCGCGAGGAGGGCGATGGCGCCCGCCAACCCGATCTTCAGCTTGAAGTTGGGATGCAAACCGATCTCCTTCGTCGGCCTACGGGGTTAGCTGTCGGGCTGGCGCTAAAGGAGCCTGCGCCCCCGCCTCGGCGGGCGGGTTAGCCCCGAAAACCTGGGTCCCCCGCTCCCTCCGCGCCCGCGGCGCTTCGGGATTCGGCGTTCCGGCATTTCGGACGGGCAGCAGTGTAGTCGATCGCCCGGCGCCTTGCTCACAGAACGCAAACATTTCCGCCCTCGAGGCCGCTCTCACCGGATTTCCCTTCGACGCCGCGGCTGCTAGCTTGCGCGCCGGGATGGATCTTTCGGGGCGCAGCGCACTGCTGACCGGGGCGACGGGCGGGCTCGGGCGCGCGATCGCCGCCGCGCTGGCGGCGCGCGGGGCGCGTCTCGTGCTCAGCGGCCGCAAGCGCGAGGCGCTGGAGGAGATGGCCGCCTCCCTGCCCGGCGCCGGCCACGAGGCCGCCCCCGCCGACCTCGCCGAGCCCGGCGCCGCCGAGGAGCTGGCCACCGCGCACCGCGACGTCGACGTGCTGGTCGCCAACGCCGGCCTGCCCGGCGCCGGCTGGCTGGGCGACTTCACGCCCGAGCAGCTGAAGCGCGCCCTGCGCGTCAACCTGGAGGCGCCGATGCTGATGGCGCAAGCGCTCTTCCCCGGGATGCTGGAGCGCGGCAGCGGGCACCTGGTCTTCGTCTCCTCGCTCTCCGGCAAGGCGGCCAGCCCCCGCACCGCGATCTACAACGCGACCAAGTTCGGCCTGCGCGGCTTCGCGCTCGGCCTGCGCGCCGACCTCAACCCGCGCGGGGTCGGCGTCTCGCTCGTCTCTCCCGGCTTCATCCGCGAAGCGGGCATGTTCGCCGACTCCGGCGCCAAGCCGCCGCCGGGCATGGGCACCACCACGCCGGAGAAGGTCGCCGCCGCGACCGTGAAGGCGATCGAGGCCAATCGGGCCGAGATCGCCGTCGCCACGCCGCAGCAGCGGATCGCCGCCCACTTCGCGTTGCTCAGCCCGAGCCTCGCGGTGCGGGCGCAGAGCGGCTCCGCCGGCCAGCGCGCGGCGGAGCAGATCGCCTCCGGCCACGGCGACGAGAAGCGGTAGCCCGATCGTCCGGTCGGCCGGCGCGGCCGCGGCCCCGGCGGGCGCGGTCACCTAGACTTGCGTCCCGTGAGCAGCGATTCCTTCGGCGCCCGTTCGACCCTCTCCGTGGGAGGGCGCGAGTACGAGATCTTCCGCCTCGACGCGCTGCAAGACCGCTTCGACGTCGCCCGCCTCCCCTACTCCCTCAAGGTGCTGCTGGAGAACGTGCTGCGCCTCGAGGACGGCGTCTCCGTCAGCGCCGCCGACGTCGAGGCGATCGCCGGCTGGGACGCGAGCGCGACCCCGAGCGTCGAGATCCCCTTCCAGCCCGCCCGGGTCCTGATGCAGGACTTCACCGGCGTCCCCGCGGTCGTCGACCTGGCCGCGATGCGCGACGCGATGGCCGAGATCGGCGGCGACCCGGAGCGGATCAACCCGCTGGTCGACGTCGACCTGGTCATCGACCACTCGGTGCAGGTCGACGCCTTCGGCAACGAGCGCGCCTTCGCGCTCAACGCCGAGCGCGACTTCGAGCGCAATCGGGAGCGCTACTCCTTCCTCAAGTGGGGACAGGAGTCGTTCCGCAACTTCCGCGTCGTGCCGCCGGCGACCGGCATCTGCCACCAGGTCAACCTCGAGTACCTGGCGCAGGTCGTCTACAGCCGCGAGCGCGACGGCGTCCTGCAGGCCTACCCGGACACCCTGGTCGGCACCGACTCCCACACCACGATGGTCAACGGCCTCGGCGTGCTCGGCTGGGGCGTGGGCGGGATCGAGGCCGAGGCGGCGATGCTGGGCCAACCGATCTCGATGCTGCTGCCGCAGGTGGTCGGCTTCCGGCTCAGCGGCGAGCTGCCGGAGGGGGCCACCGCCACCGACTTGGTGCTGACCGTGACCGAGATGCTGCGCGAGCGCGGCGTGGTCGGCAAGTTCGTCGAGTTCTTCGGCCCCGGCCTGCACACGCTGGGGCTCGCCGACCGGGCGACGCTCGGCAACATGTCGCCGGAGTTCGGCTCCACCTGCGCGATCTTCCCGATCGACGCCGAGACGCTGCGCTACCTCGACCTGACCGGGCGCCCGACCGAGCTGATCGAACTGGTCGACGCCTACGCCCGCGAGCAGGGCCTCTTCCACGAAGCCGACAGCGACGAGCCCACCTACTCCGAGCGGCTGGAGCTGGACCTCGGCGACGTAGAGCCGAGCATCGCGGGTCCGAAACGGCCCCAGGACCGGATCCCGCTCGCCCAAGCCAAGGCCGCCTTCCTGGAGGCGATGAACGAGTTCGACCCCGAGGCCGCCCGGCACATGTGCGGCGGGGTCGACGAGGCGGGGGCGGAGTCCTTCCCCGCCTCCGACGCGCCCGCGGTCGACTCCGACCACGCCTGCGACGAGCCGCGCCCGGCGGTCAGCGGCGCCCCCGCCGCGACGGCGCTGCGCAGCGACGACGCGATCGAGGTCACCCTGGCCGACGGCACCACTTTCGAGCTCGACCACGGCCGCGTGGTGATCGCGGCGATCACCAGCTGCACCAACACCTCCAACCCCAGCGTCATGGTCGGCGCCGGGCTGCTGGCCCGCAACGCGGTCCAGCGGGGCCTGAAGCGCAAGCCGTGGGTGAAGACCTCGCTGGCGCCGGGCTCGACCGTGGTCACCGACTACCTCGAGCGCGCCGGGCTGACCGAGTACCTGGACGCCCTGCAGTTCAACCTGGTCGGCTACGGCTGCACCACCTGCATCGGCAACTCCGGGCCGCTGGCGCCGGAGATCTCCGCCGCGATCGCCGAGAAGGACCTCGCCGTCTGCTCGGTGCTGTCGGGCAACCGCAACTTCGAGGGCCGGATCAACCAGGACGTGAAGGCGAACTACCTCGCCAGCCCGCCGCTGGTCGTCGCCTACGCGCTCGCCGGCCGCATGGACATCGACCTGATGACCGAGCCGCTGGGCACCGGCTCCGACGGCGAGCCGGTCTACCTGCGCGACATCTGGCCCTCGGCGGAGGAGATCAAGCAGGTGGTCGGCTCCTCGCTGGCCTCGGAGATGTTCGCCCGCAACTACGCCGAGGTCTTCAAGGGCGACGAGGCCTGGAACTCGGTCGAGGTCCCGGCCGGCGACCGCTACGACTGGCCCGAGTCGACCTACGTGCGGCGGCCGACCTTCTTCGAGGACATGCCGGCCGAGCCGCCCGGCGTGGAGCCGATCGCCGGCGCGCGGGCGCTGGCGGTGCTCGGCGACTCGATCACCACCGACCACATCTCCCCCGCCGGGGCGATCAAACGCGACAGCCCGGCCGGCCGCTGGCTGGTCGAGCACGGGGTCGAGCCGCGCGACTTCAACTCCTACGGCGCCCGCCGCGGCAACCACGAGGTGATGATCCGCGGCACCTTCGCCAACATCCGCCTCCGCAACCGCCTGGTCGAGCGGGCCGGCGGCTACACCCGCCACTTCCCCGACGGCGAGGAGACGACGATCTACGAGGCGGCGATGCGCTACGCGGCCGAAGGCGTGCCGCTGGTCGTGCTGGCGGGCAAGGAGTACGGCTCCGGGTCCTCGCGTGACTGGGCGGCGAAGGGGACGAAACTGCTCGGCGTGCGGGCGGTGATCGCCGAGAGCTTCGAGCGCATCCACCGCTCCAACCTGATCGGGATGGGCGTGCTGCCCTTGCAGTTCGCGCCCGGCGAGGGCGTCGAGGCGCTCGGCCTCACCGGCACCGAGACCTTCGGCATCGGCGACCTGCGCGACGGCGAAGCGAAGACGGTCACCGTCACCGCCCGGGCCGACGACGGCTCCAGCAAGGAGTTCGAGGCCACGGTCCGGCTCGACACGCCGAACGAGGTCACCTACTTCCGCAACGGCGGGATCCTGCAGACCGTCCTGCGCAACCTCAGGTAGGAGGCGCAGCCGGGCCGCGGGAGGCAGGGGGGTCCGCGCGACCCGCACTGCGCCTTTTCGCGCCGGTAGCCAGGGAGGGATGCCGACGCGGCCGTTCCCCTGGACGGGACTGTCCATGAGGAACAGTCATGGTTAGCTATAGCGCGTCAGCGCCCTGCGGTCAAGCGCTACAGACTATTTCAGGATCTCGTTCGACGTCTTTCCGGGCTCTCCGAGCGGCGGCTCGGCGGGCCGCTCGACGCCCCAACCCTTGCGCTCGATCAGCTCGATCCCGATCACGCTGCCCAGCGGGCCGACCGGGGTGAGCGTGGCGGCGAGCAGCGCGTAGGGGGCTTCGCGCCGCACCGCCGCCACCCACATCAGCACGCAGAGGGCGATGAAGCCGAGCCCGTGCGCCCAGCCGAAGACCATCGTCTCCGCCTCGAATCCGGGCGCGAGCCAGAAGAAGAGCAGGCCGGCGAAGACCGCCAGCTCGACCCAGGAGACGCGCTTGACCCAGGGGAACAGCGGGCCCGGGACGGGCTTGCGCAGCAGGCCCCGGGCCACGCTAGGCGCCCGGCGTGAGGGCGGTGAGGACGATCCGTTCCTGCTCGGAGGCGTGGGCGCCGGCGTAGCCCTCACCGGGGCTGGCGCGCCCCGGGCGGCCGATGTAGGTCAGCTCGACGCCCTCCGGCAGCAGCTCCGGCATCCGCCGCGACATCACCTTCCAGGCTCCCATGTTGCGCGGCTCCTCCTGCACCCAGGCGATCTCCCTCAGGTTCGGGTAGGAGGCGATCAGCTCGGCGAGCTGCTGCTGCGCGAACGGGTAGAGCATCTCCACCCGGGCGAGGGCGACGTTCTCGGCCTCGGCGCGGCGCTCGCTGCCGTCGATGTCGAAGTAGATCTTGCCCGTGCACAGCACCAGCCGCTCGACCTTCTCGCGGCGGCCGTCGGCGGTCGGGTCGTCGAGGATGTACTGGAAGGCGCCGTCGGTGAGGTCGCCGAGGGTCGAGGCGGCGCGGTCGAGCCGCAGCAGCCCCTTGGGCGTGAAGACGACCAGCGGCCGCGGCTTGCGGATCAGCGCCTGGCGGCGCAGCAGGTGGAAGTACTGGGCCGCGGTGCTGGGGTTGGCGATGCGGATGTTGCCCTCCGCCCCCAGGGCCAGGAAGCGCTCGATGCGGGCGCTGGAGTGCTCGGGGCCCGAGCCCTCGTAGCCGTGCGGCAGCAGCAGCGTGAGGCGGCTGGTCTGCCCCCACTTCGCCTCGCCGGAGACGATGAAGCTGTCGATGATCACCTGGGCGGCGTTGGCGAAGTCACCGAACTGCGCCTCCCAGATCACCAGCGAGCTGGGCGTCGCCGCCGAGTACCCGTACTCGAAGCCCAGGCAGGCGACCTCCGAGAGGGGGCTGTTGTGCAGCTCGAACGGCGCCTTGGCGTCGGCGAGGTGCTGCATCGGCGTGTAGCGCAGGCCGGTGTTCTCGTCGTGCAGGACGAGGTGGCGGTGGGAGAAGGTGCCGCGCTCGGTGTCCTGGCCGGTGAGGCGGATGTGGACGCCTTCGGTGAGCAGCGAGCCAAAGGCCAGCGCCTCCGCGTGGCCGAAGTCGATCCGCCCCCCGTCCAGCGCCTCGACGCGGCGCGAAAGCGGGCGGCGCAGCTTGCGATGCACGTTGAAGCCCTCGGGGGTGCGCAGCAGTTCCTCGTTGATCTTGCGCAGCAGGTCGGCCTCGACGGCGGTGTCGACCGGCGGGCTGGCGGTGCGGTCCAGTTCGCCGGTGCCGGTGGCGACGGTCGGGTCCTCGTACTCCCCCGCCTCCATCTTGTGCCGCAGCTCGGCCAGCGAGCGCGACATCTCCTCGCGCCGCCGCTCCCCCGTCTGCGCGACCTCCTCCTCGTCGACCACGCCCTCGGCGACGAGCTTCTCCGCGTACAGCTCGGAGACCGGCTTGTGGGACTTGATCTTCGCCGCCATCACCGGTTGCGTGTAGGCGGGCTCGTCGGTCTCGTTGTGGCCGTAGCGCCGATACCCGATCACGTCGATCACCACGTCGCGATGCCAGCGCTCGCGGTAGGCCATCGCCAGCCGCACGGCGTCGATGCAGGCCTCGACGTCGTCGGCGTTGACGTGGATGATCGGCACGTTGAAGCCCTTGGCGATGTCGGCCGCGTACGGCGTCGAGCGGGCCTCGCGCGGGTCGGTGGTGAACCCGACCTGGTTGTTCTGGATGATGTGGACCGTGCCGCCGGTCGCGTAGCCGGCCAGCGATTGCAGGTTCAGGGTCTCTGCGACCACCCCCTGGGCGGGGAAGGCGGCGTCCCCGTGCAGCAGCACCGGCACCGCGCGGGTCGGGTCGTGGCGCAGCTCCGCACCCTCGAAGACCGACTGCAGGAAGCGGGCGCCGCCGGTCACCACCGGGTCGACGAACTCGAGGTGGCTGGGGTTCGGATACAGCCGCACCGAGACCTCCTCGCCGTCCGGGGTGCGGAAGCGGCCGCGGTGGCCGTAGTGGTACTTGACGTCGCCGGTGCCGCCGTGCGGGATGCCCGTCACCCGCTTCACCGCCTCGATCTTCTTCGAGCCCTCGAACTCGGCCAGGATCGACTCCACCGAGCGGCCGAGGTTGTGGGCGAGGACGCTGAGCCGGCCGCGGTGCGCCATCCCCAGCACGACCTCCTCGGCGCCGGCGCGGCGCGAGAGCGTCGCCACCCAGTCGAGCATCGGCACCACCACGTCGAGGCCCTCGATCGAGAACATTTTCTGGCCGAGGTAGGTGCGCTCGAGGAAGCGCTCGAACTGGAAGACTTCGATCAGCCGCTCCAGCAGCGCCTTTCTTTCCTCCGCCGCGAGCGGCTTGCGGTGGGCGCCGGTCTCGATCATCTCCCGCAGCCAGATCCGCTGCTGGTGCGAGGAGAGGTGCTCGAACTGGTAGCCGATCGTGCCGCAGTAGGCGTCGCGCATCCGCGGCAGCGCCTCCAGCAGCGTCTCGCCGGGGACGCCGATGCGCAGGATCGAGGCCGGGATGCGGGCCATCAGCTCCGGGGTCAGGTTGAGGTTCTCCGGCTGGATCGCCGGGTCGCCCTTCGGCTCGGAGCCGAGCGGGTCCAGGCTCGCCGCCAGGTGGCCGTGGGTGCGGTAGGCCTTCAGCAGCGAGGTCGCCGCCTGCACCGCCTGCAGCAGCTCCTCGTCGACCTCGCCCGCCGGGCGCGGCGCCTCGGCGCTGGGCGCGGTGGCGGCGGTGGCGGTGCCCAGCGGCGGCGCCGAGGCGGCGGCCGGGTGGGCGGCGGAGACGACGGCGGCGTCGATGCCGAGGTCGGCGGCGACCGACTCGTAGAACCCGTCCTCGCCCTGCAGCAGCTGGTCGACGCGGCGCAGGAAGGCGCCCGACTCGGCCCCCTGGATCACCCGGTGGTCGTAGGTCGAGGTCATCGTCATCACTTTCGAGACCCCGAGCTGCCGCAGCCGTTCGGGCGAAGCGTGGCTCCACTCCGGCGGGTAGGCGATCGAGCCCGTGGCGATGATCGCGCTTTGGCCGGCCGGCAGGCGCGGCACCGAGGCGACGGTGCCGATCCCGCCCGGGTTGGTGAGCGAGATGTTGGTGCCGGTGAAGTCGTCGGGGCCGAGCTTGCCCTCGCGGGTCTTGGCGATCAGCTCCTCGTAGCGGCTGTGGAAGGCGGCGAAGTCGAGTGAGTCGGCGCCCTTGATCGCCGGCACCATCAGGCTGCGCGAGCCGTCGCGCCGCTCGACGTCGACCGCGATGCCGAGGTTGACCGCCGCCGCGTCGATCGCGAACGGCTTGCCGTCCCGCTCCTCGTAGGTGCGGGTCATGACCGGGAGCTCCTCGCAGGCGCGGACGATCGCCCAGGCGACGAGGTGGGTGAAGGAGAGCTTCAAGCCGCGCTCGTTGAGGACCTTGTTGAGCGCCTTGCGCTTCGCGTCCAGGGTGTCGACGGCGACGGTGCGGAACGAGGTCGCGGTCGGCACCGAGCGGCTCTCGTCCATCGTGCGGGCGAGGATCGCCGCCGGGCCGCGCAGCTGCTTGGCCTCGCCCGCGGCGGCGGCGCCGTTGCCGCCTCCCGCGGCGGCGAGCACGTCCTCCTTGGTGATCTTGCCGCCCGGGCCGCTGCCCCTCACGCGCGCCAGGTCGACGCCCCCCGCGGCCGCCACGCGCCGCGCCACCGGCGTCGCCCGCACCCCGTCGGCCCCGTTGCCCGCCGCCGCCTCGGGCGAGCCGCCGCCGTCCGCCGCGGCCGGCGTCGGGGCCTGCTCCTCGCTCGCGGCCTGCGGGGACGAGGCGCCGTCCCCGGCGGCAGGGCCGGCGGGCCGCTCGCCGCCGCCCTCGGACGGCTCGATCTCGGCCAGCGGCTGGCCGACCTTCACCTCGTCGTCGACCTGCGCCAGCAGCTTCGTGATCACGCCGCTGACCGGCGCCGGCACCTCGGCGTCCACCTTGTCGGTGGAGACCTCGACGACCGTGTCGCCCTCGTTGACGAAGTCGCCCTCGCCGACGTGCCACTCGAGGACGATGCCCTCGGTCACCGACTCCCCCATCTCGGGCATCGGAATCGGAACGGTGGCCGTGCCTGGCATTCGGCGACTGAGTGTATGAAACCGCCGCTTCGGGCACCCCCTCGGGCCGGGCCTCCCCCGCCGTGCAGGTACCCTGGTGCGCGATGGGCTACTTCGTGACGGGAGCGACGGGGTTCATCGGCCGCAACCTGGTCGAGCGACTGCTGCAGCGCGAGGGCACGATCTACGCCCTGGTGCGGGCCGGCTCGCGGGGGCGGCTGGAGGAGCTGCGCACCGGTTGGGGAGCGGACGGGGCGCGCGTGGTGCCCGTCTCCGGCGACCTGACGCAGCCCGGCCTCGGCATCGCCGAGGAGGACCTGGTGGCGATGCGCGGCGAGGTCGACCACTTCTTCCACCTGGCGGCGATCTACGACATCACCGCCGACGCCGAGACGCAGGAGCAGGCCAACGTCGAGGGCACCCGCCACGCGCTGGAGCTGGCCGCAGCGCTGGAGGCGGGCTGCTTCCACCACGTCAGCTCGATCGCCGTCGCCGGGCTGTACCGCGGCGAGTGGCGCGAGGACATGTTCGAGGAGGCGGAACGGCTCGACAACAATCCCTACTTCCGCACCAAGCACGAGGCCGAGCGCCTGGTGCGGACCGAGTGCAAGCGGCCGTGGCGCGTCTACCGGCCGGGGATCGTGGTCGGCGACTCGCGCACCGGCGCGATCGACAAGGTCGACGGCCCCTATTACTTCTTCAAGACCTTGCAGCGGCTGCGGCGCGTCCTGCCCTCCTGGCTGCCGACCGTGGGCGTCGAAGGCGGCGAGATCAACATCGTCCCGGTCGACTTCGTCGCCGCGGCGCTGGACCACATCGCCCACCGGCCCGGGCTCGACGGGCGCGCCTTCCACCTCACCGACCCGAGCCCGAAGACGGCCGGCGAGGTGATCAACATCTTCGCCCGCGCCGCCGACGCGCCGCAGATGGCGGTGCGGCTGGACCGCGACGTCACCGAGCCGGCGACCGGGCTCGCCCGCACGGCGCTGAAGCTGTTCCCGCCCGCCAAGCAGGTGCTCTCGCGGGCGCTGGAGGAGGTCGGAGTGCCGCCCGAGGTGCTCACTTACGTCGACTACCCGACCACTTTCGACTGCTCCGGCGCGCAGGAGGCGCTGGCCGGGTCGGGGATCGAGGTGCCGCCGCTGGAGAGCTACGCGGCGCGGGTCTGGGACTACTGGGAGCGCAACCTCGACCCCGACCTGTTCCGCGACCGCTCGCTGAGCGCCGCGGTGCGGGGGAAAGTGGTGCTGATCACCGGCGCCTCCTCGGGGATCGGCAAAGCGACCGCGGTCAAGGTCGCCGACGCCGGGGCGACCGTGCTGCTCGTCGCCCGCTCACTCGACAAGCTGGAGGAGACCAAGCGGGAGATCGTCGCCGCCGGCGGCACCGCCCACATCCACCGCTGCGACCTCGCCGACATGGAGGACATCGAGCGGATGGCCGAGGAGGTGCTCGCCTACCACGGCCACGTCGACATCCTGGTCAACAACGCGGGCCGCTCGATCCGCCGCTCGGTGGCGCTCTCCTACGACCGCTTCCACGACTACGAGCGCACGATCCGGCTCAACTACCTGGGCGCGGTGCGGCTGGTGCTGGCGCTGCTGCCGACGATGCGGGCGCGCAAGTTCGGCCACATCATCAACATCAGCTCGATCGGGACGCAGACCAACCCGCCCCGCTTCTCCGCCTACGTCGCCTCGAAGGCGGCGCTGGACGCGTTCAGCCGCGTGATCGCCTCCGAGGTGATCGAAGACAACGTCCACCTGACGACGATCCACATGCCGCTGGTGCGGACGCCGATGATCGCGCCGACGCGGATGTACGACGTGTTCCCGGCGATCAGCCCCGAGGAGGCGGCGGAGATGATCGCCAAGGCGATGGTCGAGCGGCCGAAGAAGGTGGCGACGCGACTCGGCAACCTGGGCGAGCTGGTGTACGCGGTGGCGCCGAAGCTGAGCGACTCGATCCTCAACACCGCCTACAAGCTGTTCCCGGACTCGCAGGCGGCCAAAGGGGGCGCCGAGGAGGAGCGCGACCGGGCCCCGTCCACCGAGGCCGTCGCCTTCGCCCACCTGATGAAAGGGGTCCACTGGTAGCGCTCCCGCGCGGCGGGCCCCGCCCCGGCGCCCCCCGCCCGGTGCGAACGCAGTTTGTTCCGGTATGCGGAAAGAAGTGCGTTCGCGGCGGTAGGTTGGGGGCGTGGGGCGCAGGCTGAAGCACTGGGGGTGGGGGTACGAGGACCGGGCGCCGAGCGCGGCGCAGCTGCGGGAGGCGGCGGAGGGGATCCGGGCCCGGCTCGGGTTCGGGGGCGAGGTGGAGAAGCCGGTGCCGCTGGAGGCGGTCGAGCTGCGGCCGCCGCGGCTGCGGGTGCCGGCGGGTGGCGACGGCCTCTACTCCGACGGCCGCTACGAGCGGGTCACGCACGCGCTCGGCAAGGCCTACCGGGACGTGGTGCGCGGCTTCCGGGGCCGGTTCGAGGACCCGCCCGACCTGGTCGCCTTCCCGCGCTCGGAGGCCGAGGTCGAGGCGGTGCTGGAGCTGGCCGCGGCCGAGGGGGCGGCGGTGATCCCGTTCGGCGGCGGCACCAGCGTGGTCGGCGGCGTGGAGCCGCGGCTCGGCGAGCGGCCGTCGATCTCGCTCGACCTGCGGCGGCTGGACCGCGTCCTCGACGTCGACCCGGTCTCCGGCGCGGCGCGGATCGGCGCCGGGGCGACGGGGCCGCGGCTGGAGGAGCAGCTGCGCGAGCACGGGCTGACCCTGCGCCACTTCCCGCAGTCGTTCGAGCTCTCGACCCTGGGCGGCTGGATCGCCACCCGCGCCGGGGGCCACTTCGCCACCGTCGAGACCCACATCGACGACCTCGTCGAGTCGGTGCGGGCGATCACCCCGCGCGGCACCTGGGAGAGCCGGCGGCTGCCCGCCTCCGGCGCCGGCCCCTCCCCCGACCGGCTCCTGCTCGGCTCCGAGGGCGTGCTGGGGGTGATCACCGAGGCCTGGGCCCGGGTCCGCCCGCGGCCCGAGTTCAAGGCGCAGGCCACGGTCGCGATCGACGCGTGGAGCGAGGCGGCGGCGGCGGTGCGGGCGCTGTCGCAGAGCGGCCTGCACCCCTCCAACTGCCGCCTGCTGGACGCCGTCGAGGCGGAGCTGACCGGGGTCGGCGACGGCGCCCACGTGCTGCTTGTGGCTTTCGAGTCCGCCCACGCGCCGGTCGACCGCCGCCTCGACGAAGCCCTGGAGATCGTCGCGAACGCAGTTCATTCCGGTATGCGGAAAGAAGTGCGTTCGCGGCAGGGGGAGGGCGGAGCGGCGGAGCGCTGGCGGGGGGCGTTCATGGCGGCGCCTTACCTGCGCGACGTCTTCGTCGCCTGCGGGGTGCTCTCGGAGACCTTCGAGAGCGCGATCACCTGGGACCGGTTCGAGGAGTTCCACGCCACGGTGATGGAGACCGCGCGGCGGGCGGCGGCGCGGGCCTCGGGGGCGCCGGAGGAGGGGCGCGGGGCGCCGATCGTGACCTGCCGCTTCACGCACGTCTACCCCGACGGGCCCGCCCCCTACTTCACGGTCCTCGCTCCCGCGGTGCGCGGCGGCGAGGTCGAGCAGTGGGACGAGGTGAAGGCGGCGGTCTCGGAGGCGATCCTCGCCGCCGGGGGCACGATCACCCATCACCACGCGGTCGGCCGCGACCACCGCCCCTTCTACGACCGCCAGCGCCCCGAGCCGTTCGCCGCCGCGCTGCGGGCGGCGAAGGCCGCGCTGGACCCGGAGGCGCTGCTTAACCCGGGCGTGCTGATCGACCCCTGAGCGCCGCGGTCGCTCGCGCGGCGCAGAGCTCGGCGCTCCGCCCAGCTGACCGCCCAGCCCCGGGCCTCAGTCGAAGACGTACAGCAGCAGGAAGGCGATCAGCGCGTAGGAGGCGCCCGCCGCCTGGATGCCCCGGTCCTCGACCACGATCTGGGCCATCGTGCGGTCGTCGGAGCGGTCGTAGATCAAGTACAGGTAGCGGAAGATCCCGTAGATCACGGGCGGGATCGTGAGCATCATCCGGCTGCCGATCAGGGGCGAGTTGACGGCGTAGATCGAGTAGCTGATCACCGTCCCGGTGGTGACCAGGGCGACCATCTGGTCGAGGAAGGGCAGCGAGTAGTGCTCCAGCACCGGGCGCGTCGCGGTGCCCTCGTGCAGCTCGGAGACCGCCTCCTGGCGCCGCTTGGTGAAGCCGAGGAAGGCGGCCAGCATCCCCGTGCACAGCACCAGCCACTCGGAGGCGTGGGCGTCGACGGCGCTCGCGCCGGCGGCGACGCGGAGGATGAACAGCCCCGCCAGCGTCATCACGTCGAGGATCACGATCTGCTTGATGCCGAGGCTGTAGGCCATCTGGGCGACGCCGTAGCCGACCACCATCAAGCCCACCTCCCAGTTGACGGTGAGGAAGGCGAGCGCGACCGCGACCGCGGCCAGCGCGGGCGCGATCGCCTTCGCCGCCCCCTCCGACAGCTCCCCCGCGGCGAGCGGGCGGAAGCGCTTCTTCGGGTGCTTGCGGTCCAGCTCGACGTCGATCAGGTCGTTGACGAAGTAGCCGGCGCTGGAGATGAGGCAGAAGGAGACGAAGGTGAGCAGCGAGAGCGCCACCTCGTGCGGCTGGTCGAACTTGCCCGAGAACAGCAGCCCGGCGAAGACGAAGACGTTTTTGATCCACTCCTTCGGGCGCGCGGTCTTGATCGCGGCGCGCAGCGGCGAGCGGCGCGCCGCCGGCCGCCCGGAGCCCTCTTGCGCCTCGGGGGCGACGGTCGGCTGTTCGGAGGTGATCGATTCCATCGTGCGGGCGAGCGGGCCCACGACCGGGGAGGGCGGGCCTGCCGGCGGTTTGAGTTGCGAAAGCGTACCGCCGGGCGCTCAGAGCAGCTCGGCTTCCAGCGGCGGGCCCTCGACGAGGTAGAAGCGCGCCCGGCCGAGCTCCTCGCCGTCGACCTGCACCACGGCCGCGTGCGGGCCGGCGGTGGAGAAGGTGGCGGTGACGCCGATCGACATCACCAGCCGCTGCTCCTGGCCCTGCGCCATCCCGGCCGGGCGCCCGGTCTCGAAGTTGGCCGCCAGCCCTTCCCCCAGTTCGACGCCGTCGGGGTCGTGGATGCTGACCGCCAGCTCGTGCGGGCTGTTGGTCTCGTGCCAGGCGACGTCGATGCCGAGCCCGATGTGGAAGCTCCAGTCGTGCGGCAGCTCGGGCAGGCGCAGCACGTTCCAGCCGCCGCCGTTCAGGTACAGCTTGCCGTTGACGGCCTCGCTGTGGTCGGCGAGGAGCACGAAGCCGAGGTTCATCCCTCGCCGTCCGCGTAGGGGATCACGGGCAGGTCGGCGACCAGGTGCGGCTTGCCGTCGCGGTGGAACTCGAGGTCGACCACCTCGTTCTTGCGGTAGGTGCCGAACAGGCCCAGGTACATCGCCAACCAGCGGCCGCCGCCCACCTTCTCCTTGATGATCGGGCGCTTGAAGACGATTTCGTTGCCCTCGATCTCGTAGACCTCGCCCTCAGGCTGGACGACGCCGTTGATGTAGACGGTGAACGGGGGCTCGGCGCCGGCCGGGATCGCGACCCGCTCGCCGGCGGCGTAGCTGCCCTTCGGGATCTCGGTGTGCTTGCTCATCGCTCCTGACGCTCCAGAGTCTCGCGCACGAGGTCGAACGGCGTGTCGCGGTCGCTCGGGTCCAGCTCCTGGCGCGCGACGCCGCCGGCGAACGGCATGAAGGTGCCGTCGCCGCGCACGTCGACGCCCGCGACCGGCTTGCGCAGCAGGCCGCGGCCGGCGATCTGCAGCCGCGCCAGGACCTGGTCGCCGGGCTCGAACTCGCGCAGCATCTTCACCTTGCGGGCCGGTCCGCGGGCGCGGATCTCCAGCGCGCGGCGGCGCATCTCGGCCACCGCCTCGCCGAGGTCGTCGAAGCCCTCGCGGGTGACGTCCGGCCCGTCGCGGACGGTCAGCTTCCAGCGCTTCGCCATCGCCCCGACCTTAGAGGCTCGCCCGCGCCGCCCGGCGGCCGGCGGCCCGGCGCGCCTCAGGCGCCCCGGCGCGGCCGTTTCGGGCGCCGCGCCGGCGGGCCGAGGATTTTTTCCGGCCCCTCGCGCTCCTCGACCGGGACGTACTCGCGGCCCCGCTGCCCGGTGTAGATCTGGCGCGGGCGGGCGATTTTCGTCTCCGGGTCCTCGTGCATCTCCATCCACTGGGCGACCCAGCCGGCGGTGCGCGGGATCGAGAACAGCACCGTGAACATGTTGGCCGGGATCTCCATCGCCTCGTAGATGATCCCCGAGTAGAAGTCGACGTTCGGGTAGAGCTTGCGCGAGGTGAAGTACTCGTCGTCGAGCGCCCGCTTCTCCAGCTCGCGGGCGATCTCGACCAGCGGGTTGTACTCGGTCGCTTCGAAGACCTCGTCCATGTGCTGCTGGATGATCCGCGCCCGCGGGTCGTAGTTCTTGTAGACGCGGTGGCCGAAGCCCATCAGTTTCTCCTCGCGCCGCTTCACCCGCTCGAGGAAGTCGGGGATGTTCTCCGGCTTCTCGATCCGCCGCAGCATCCGCAGCACCGCCTCGTTGGCGCCGCCGTGCAGCGGCCCGTACAGCGCCGCCACCCCGGCCGCGACCGCCGAGTAGGGGTCGACGTCGGAGGAGCCGACCCCGCGCACGGCGCTGGTCGAGCAGTTCTGCTCGTGGTCGGCGTGGAGGATGAAGAGGACGTCGAGCGCTTTCGCCAGCCGCTCGTCCGGCTCGTAGCGGACCTCGGTCTTCTTGAACATCATCGAGAGGAAGTTCTCCGCGAAGCCGAGGTCGTTGTCCGGGTAGACGTAGGGCAGGCCCATGTTGTGGCGGTAGGAGAAGGCGGCCAGGGTCGGCACCTTGGCGATCAGCCGCACCGCCGCCATGTAGCGCTCCTCCGGGTCCTGGGTCTGCTTGGCGTCCGGATAGAAGGTGGAGAGCGCGCCGACGCCGGCCAGCAGCATCCCCATCGGGTGGGCGTCGTAGCGGAAGCCCTCGAAGAACTGCTTCAGGTCCTCGTGGACGAAGGTGTGGTGGGTGATGTCGTAGACCCAGCGGTCGAGCTGCGCCTTGGTCGGCAGCTCGCCGAAGATCAGCAGGTAGGCGACCTCGAGGAAGGTGGAGCGCTCGCACAGCTGCTCGATCGGGTAGCCGCGGTGTTCGAGGATCCCGGCGGCGCCGTCGATGTAGGTGATCGCCGAGCGGCAGGAGGCGGTGTTGGTGAAGGCCGGGTCGTAGGACATGAGGCCGAAGTCGTCCTCGTCGACCTTGATCTGGCGCAGATCCATCGCCCGGATCGTGCCGTCGGTGATCGGCAGCTCGTAGGTCTTGCCCGTCCGGTTGTCGGTGACCGTGAGCGTGTCCTTGCGCCCGTCGGACTGCGTAGACGCTGCCTTTGGGCTCTGCTGCTCGGTGGCCATCGCCCTCCTTCGAAGGTCTTTCCCAGGGGAATCGCCAGTATCGCACCTCGCGGCCGGCGAGCCGCGGCGGTGCCGGGCCGACCGCCTATTCGGCGGGGGCGGGCAGCGCCTCGAAGCGCGTCATCTCGCGCAGCGCCTCGAAGCGCTCCTCGATCTCCTTGCGCGTCAGGCGGGAGACCCGCTCAGTGCCGAACTCCTCGACGTTGAAGGAGGCGAGCACGGTGCCGTAAGCCATCGCGCGGCGCAGGCTTCCCTCGTCCAGCTCGCCGCCGTGGCTGTCGAGGTAGCCGAAGAAGCCGCCCGCGAAGCTGTCCCCGGCCCCGGTCGGGTCGCGCACGTCCTCCAGCGGGAAGCCGGGCAGGGCGAAGAAGCCGTCGCGCGTGAACAGCGCCGCCCCGTACTCGCCCTGCTTGGCGACCACCGCCCGCGGCCCCATCTCCATCACCCGCCGCGCGGCGCGGGCCAGGTTGGGCTCGCCGGTGAGCTGGCGGATCTCGGCGTCGTTGACCATCACGCAGTCGACTTCGCCGATCGCCGCCACCAGCGAGTCGCGGGCGGTGTCGATCCAGAGGTTCATCGAGTCCAGGCCGACGAAGCGCGCCGCCGCGCACTGCGCCCGCACGCGGCGCTGCAGGTCGGGCTGGATGTTGGCGAGGAAGAGGGTGTCGGCGGCGCGGCTGCGCTCCGAGAGCTTGGGCTCGAAGTCGGCGAAGACGCCGAGCCGCGTCTCCTCGGTGTGGGCGACGTTGAGGTCGTACTCGTAGCGGCCGCGCCAGAAGAAGGACTCGCCGCCCGGGACGCGCTCGATGTCGTCGGTGACGACGCCGCGCCGTTCCAGGACCTCGAACTCGGCGGGGCCGAAGTCGTCGCCGACCGGCCCCACCGGGCGCACCTCGGTGAAGAAGCTGGCGGCAAGCGAGAAGTGCACGGCGGCGCCGCCGAGCATCCGCTGCCGCTCCCCGAAGGGAGTCTTCACCGCGTCGAACGCGATCGAACCCACGACCGTGAGCGCCATGGACCGAACAGTATCCGTAGGATCGCCGCGATGACTTGCGCAAGCAGGCTCCCTCGCCGGGCGCGGGGGGCGGGCCGGTGAAAGCGATCCAGATCGACGAGTTCGGCGGCCCGGAGGCGCTGCGCTACCGGGAGCTGCCCGACCCGGTGCCGGGGCCGGGCGAGACGCTGGTCGAGGTGGCGCGCTGCGGCGTCAACTTCGCCGACACCCACGCGACTCGCAACGACTACCTGGCCGAGCAGACCCTGCCGCTGATCCCCGGCGTCGAGGTGAGCGGGCGCACCGCCGACGGGCGGCGCGTCGTCGCGCTGCTGCCCAACGGCGGCTACGCGCAGCGGGTCGCGGTCGCCGAGGAGGAGCTGGTGCCGCTCCCCGCCGAGGTCGACGACGACCGCGGCGCGGCGGCGCTGCTGCAGGGGCTGACCGCGCTGGCGATGGTGCGCCGCTGCGCGCGCCTGGAGCCGGGCGAGACGGTGGTCGTCGAGGCGGCGGCGGGCGGCACCGGCTC
>Ga0207864_1002354_pt1 | contig 18015 bp, 12 predicted proteins | sample HigsolmetaAR202D_FD_184834 | JGI IMG/M metagenome (GOLD analysis project Ga0207864, IMG submission 184834) | Ionic liquid and high solid enriched microbial communities from the Joint BioEnergy Institute, USA - AR20-2-D (SPAdes) (version 2) ... | reverse complement strand
TGACGCCACCCATGACGCGATACGTGTTGAGGTCATCAGATGCGCACCGCAGCTTCGTGTCGGCGAATCAACCCGTGTGGTAGTTCGAGTGGAGAATTGTACGCCCGAGCATTTACTGAGCATCGGACGGACGCCTGTTCACCTTTCGTATCATTGGCTCGATCCGGCGACTGGAGCGGTAGCAGTATTCGAGGGGGAGCGCACTCCACTCGATCCGCCCGTCCGCCGTTACTCATCTCGACAGATGGAGATGAAGGTGAAAGCACCAGACAAGGCGGGGACCTATCTGCTTCGAACCTGCGCCGTTCAGGAGGCTGTTCGCTGGTTCGATAACGTCGCAAGCGAGGGACATCCCATTATCGAGGTTTGCGACGACCCGGTGAGTTAGAACCTATAGGCATCGAACCGCCAGGAGGAAGTTTTTTCCTGTCGCTGGCGTCATGAGTGGCGCTCCTCCGGTGTATATCACGCTGGTCACTTCTCACCCGGCCTGGATCTCGGCACCCATCTATAAGCGCCGCAACTCGACAAAGTGGGGGCCGATCGTAGAGCCTCCCTCGCGTACTGCGACTGCGATGCGGCCTTTTCCTGCCGGTAGCCGATCGAGCTTCACTGTTGTCGAATCGGCGCCGGCAGGTACGGGAAACTCGAGCAGTATCTTGCCGTCGAACGTAAATGCCGCCTTCCGCTCCTCCTCCTTCTTGGGCAGCAGCAGCTTCACTTCGTAGGCGCCGCCCCGCTTGACATCAACTTCCCAATGGCCGAGCCCGGTCGCATCCCAACTTGCGCGAGGGCCGCGCCAGTCCTGACGCGTGAGAAGCACAGGGTTCTCCTCGTCGGTCCCGATGAAGATGCGCGGAGGCGCGTAACCTCGCGTCGCCGAGACATCCTTGAACCATGCCTCGTATTCCCTGCGAAGTCGCGCGACGATCTCCGGATGGGCCGCCGCGACATCCTTCGTCTCGCCCGGATCGGTTTCGAGATCGTAGAGTTCCTTCCCGTCCACGAGCTTCCAGCGCTGGTTCCGGGCGGCGCAGGCACGAAAGGCTTGGGGCTCATCGCCGCGATGCCATTGGAAGAAAAGTGTCCGGTCCGGCCATTCGGCCCGCGGGTTTCGGAGCAAGGGCATCAAGCTCACGCCGTCGAACCGTACGCCGCGAGGCTTCGGAACCCCGCACGCATCAAGCAGCGTGGGCGCGAGATCGATGTGGGCAGCGAGGCGATCCACCTTCGTGCCGGCCTTGAGAACCCCAGGCCAGCGTATGAAACACGGAACCCGGATGCCCCCTTCGTATACACTGCCTTTCAGACCGCGCATACCGGCGTTGTAACGCTTTTGCTGAGGACCGTTGTCCGTAAGGAAGATAACGATGGTGTCGCGCTCCAGATCGAGCTCCTTCAGCTTGGCCAGGATGCGCCCGACATTCTCGTCCAGATTGGTCAGCATTCCGTAAATCCTGGCCGTCGTTTCATCAAGACCCTTGCCGCGAAACGGAGCCACGTAGCTGTCGGCGACATGTAACGGGGTATGCGGGGCGTTGGTGGCGATGTAGGCGAAGAAAGGCCGTGCGCGATTCTGCTCCATAAAGCGAAGGGCAGCGTCAGTGAAAATGTCGGTGCAGTAGCCTTTGAAGTTCCCTGCCTTGCCGTTGTGCAGCAGCACCGGGTCGAAGTAATGATTGCCAGGAGGCCCGGACGGCTGCTCGAGCCCGCCGCCCGTATGCACCAGAGACTCCTGAAATCCCTGATCCTTGGGCCTGAGCGGGTAGTTGTCGCCGAGGTGCCACTTGCCGAAAATACCCGTGCGATAGCCGGCCAATCCCAGCATTTCGGCCAGGGTGACCTCGTCGGAATGCATCATTGCGCGGCCAAGATAAGTGTCCACGACCCCTGTGCGGTAGTTATAGCGACCCGTCATCAGGCTGGCGCGCGTAGGAGCACAAACGGGGCTCACGTGAAACTGCGTGAACTGCACCCCCTCGTGTCCAATGCGATCCATGTTCGGCGTCTTAAGGTGAGGGTTGCCGTGGATGGATAGGTCTCCGTAGCCCTGGTCGTCAGTGATGATCACGATCACGTTCGGCTTGCGTGCCGGCTGGGCCAGCACGGCCGGCGCGGAGAGCGTCGAGGCGAGGAAGCTTCTGCGGCTTTGCATAGCCACCATCCTGCCTTATAGGGCTGGCACGGGCAAGCAGCGGTGTATCCTAAATGCTTGGAGGTCTTTGATTGAAACGACTTGGGTTTGCGTTCCGGGCCTTCTTCGCGATCCTATTTAAAGGTAGCCTGGCCCAGGATATCGCCGAGGCGTTCGGGTATGTTCCTCGGAGAGAGGCGCCGCGAGAGCGACCCGCTGCACCGACCATCCGGGTTTCGGACGGTGCGCTTCAGATGTTAGGCATTCTGCAGCGGGACGCGCGGCTCATCGATTTCCTGATGGAGGACATCTCGGGCTACACCGATGAGCAGGTAGGCGCTGCTGTCCGGAACCTGCACGAACAGAGCAGGGAATCGCTCCGGCGCTATGTGGAGCTTTCCCCCGTAATCGACGGGGTCGAAGGAACCTACGCGAACCTGAGCGCAGCCGGTTCCGTCGCAAAGGACCCGAACGCTATCAAGCTGCTGGGAAATGTACCGGCAAACGGGGAAGTGGTGGGGGGGACGCTCCGGCATCGAGGTTGGAGGGCGTTGCGGATCGAACTGCCACCTTTAGCTTCGAAGCAAGACCCATCCATTCTCGCACCTGCAGAAATCGAAATCGAGTAGGGCACGTTGGCGAACGAATACATTCTTGGCATTGACCTTGGCACGACGAATTGCGCCTTTGCCTATGCGCCGCTAGGCGAGGTCAGCGATCCGCATCACCTGCCCAACGTCTCGCTTTTCGACATTCCGCAGCTTGTGAACCCGGGCGAGCTGCGAGCCGAGTCTCTGATGCCGTCATCTTTGTACCTGCCCGGCAAGATGGACTTCCCGGAAGGTACTCTCGCCCTGCCTTGGGACCATGCCCCCGAGTATGTGGTGGGTGTTCTGGCTCAGAAGCGCGGCATCGAGAGGTCCGGTCGCTTGGTATCCTCGGCCAAGAGCTGGCTCTCGCATACGGGTGTCGATCGCACCTCGCCGATTCTGCCTCCGGGAGCCCCGGAAGGCGTGCCGAAGATATCCCCGGTCGAAGCTTCCCGCCGCTACCTCGACCACATGAAAAACGCCTGGGACTACGTGCATCCGGACGCGCCGTTCCAGGAGCAGCACGTCCTGGTGACGGTGCCTGCCTCCTTCGACGCAGTCGCCAGAGAACTGACCCTGCGCGCGGCCGAGGAAGCAGGATATAAGAACCTTGTTCTGCTGGAGGAGCCACAGGCAGCCTTCTACGCCTGGATTGAGCGGCATCCCGACTGGCGCGAGCGTGTGTCCGTCGGCGATTTGATTCTTGTCATCGACATCGGCGGCGGTACAACTGACTTCACTCTAATCGCTGTCACCGAGCAGGACGGCGAATTGCGCTTGGAGCGCGTCGCGGTAGGCGAGCATATTCTGCTCGGAGGCGACAACGTCGACCTCGCGCTGGCAAGGCACGTCGAAAGCCAGCTTGCAGCCAAGGGCACGAAGCTTGACGCGCTGCAACTGCACGCGCTATGGCAGCAGTGCCGCGTGGCGAAGGAGAAACTGCTGAGCGACGACAGTTTGACGGAAGAACCGGTGACCGTTTTGGGCAGAGGCACCGGACTTGTCGGAGGCACGATCCGCGCTAAGCTGCTACGCGAGGACGTCGACCGAGTCCTCCTGGAGGGCTTTCTGCCGGAGGTAGCCAGCACCGACATGCCAGTGCGGGCAAGGCGCGCCGGTTTCGTCGAAATCGGCCTGCCCTACGCCGCCGACGTCGCCGTCACGCGGCATCTGGCGAGATTCCTCCGGCAGCAAGCGGCCGGTTCCGAATCAGGTGCAGTCAGGCGCGGACCAAGCGGACTGGCATGCCCCACGCACATCCTCTTTAACGGCGGCGTGCTGCGAGCACACGCAGTGCGAGACCGTATCCTCCAGGTGCTGAACGGCTGGCTGCGAGAGGAGGGGATGCCTGAGATTAAGCCGCTGTTCGGCGAGGACCTCATGCATGCCGTCGCACGCGGCGCTGCTTACTACGGTCTCGCACGGCACGGCCGGGGAGTCCGTATTCGCGGAGGGATCCCGCGCACATACTATATCGGCATCGAAAGCGCCATGCCGGCAGTTCCGGGCATGCCCGCGCCGTTAAAGGCGCTGGCCGTTGCCCCGTTCGGCATGGAGGAAGGAACAGAACTCAGAGTTCCAGAGCGCGAGTTCGGCCTGGTGGTTGGTGAACCCGCCGAATTCCGTTTTCTGGTATCAGCCGTACGCAAGAACGACGAACCGGGAGAGCTGATTGAAGACCTCGGCGAGGACATCGAGGAGCTTGCGCCGATGGAAGTGACTCTCCCAGGCACCAGCGGAGAGGTGGTCCCGGTGACTCTGGAAACTGTGGTTACCGAAACCGGGATGCTTCAGCTTTGGTGCGTGGCCAGGGATGGCCGGCGCTGGAAACTTGAGTTCAACGTACGCTCAGCCACACATGCCTGATTCAGGTCCATGGTTAGTTAAGTTTCAATGAAAGTCGGAATCGACCTAGGTACCACGAATTCGGCGCTCTCTTACATTGACCCGGAAGAAGCCGAAGGGGCGGATTTTCCGCCTATACACACGCTTTCCATCCCACAGTACGTCGCCCAGGGGCGGATCGAACCGCGCCGCACGCTACCCTCCTTCCTGTATCTCGACGATCAGATCTACACGGGAGTCTATGCACGGGAGCAAGGGGCGCTGGTTCCCACGAAGTCTGTGCATTCCGCCAAATCCTGGCTGTCAAATCCCGAAGTAGACCGTACTGCAAAGATCCTGCCTTGGGACGCCCAGGAGGCAGGGCGAGTCCTATCGCCAGTCGAAGTTTCGGCGCGCATCCTGAGCCAGATTCGTGAGGCGTGGGAGCAGGAAAAGCGTGTCCCGCTGGCGCAGCAGGACATCGTGCTGACGGTGCCTGCAAGCTTTGATGAAGAGGCGCGAGAGCTGACGGTAATGGCCGCGGCGCAAGCCGGCCTCGAAAAGCTGACACTGCTCGAAGAGCCGGCAGCGGCTTTCTACTCCTGGATCGCCAATCATCTCTCCCAGTCACAAAAGACGCTGAGGGACGGCATGGTGGTCCTGGTTTGCGACGTCGGCGGCGGAACCAGCGACTTCACCTTGATCCGCGTGAACCGGGAGGATGACGTCGTCACGTTCACGCGAACCGCGGTCGGCAAGCACTTGCTATTGGGCGGGGACAACCTGGATCTGACACTGGCATGGCTCGCGGAAGCCAAGCTCGGGACGCCGTTATCCATCCGCCAGAGAAGCGCGCTGAGGCGGCAATGTGCTGCAGCCAAGGAAAAGCTGCTGGCGGACCCGAACGTCCGCCGAGTAGAAGTAACGGTGCTGGGCGGCGGCAGCGCTCTCGTCGGAGGCACGCTCAAGACCGAGATCCTGCGCGAGGAGGTCCTTGAGCTCACCCTCGAAGGCTTCCTGCCCTTCTGCGACCTGAGCGACAAACCGAAGGAAGAAAAGAAATCGCTGTTCCGCGAATTAGGTCTTCCGTACGTCTCCGATCCGGCGGTCACACGTCACTTGGCGGCATTCCTCAGCGGGGCGGAGTCGGCTCCCGACGCGATTCTCTTCAATGGCGGCTTCTTCATCCCTGACGTCTGCCGAAACCGCGTTGTGGATGTGATGGAACGGTGGTTTGGCCTCCGTCCGCTGGTGTTCGACAACCGCGATCTCGATCTGGCCGTCGCGGTCGGCGCCGCCTACTACTCGTATGCTCGAACCAGCAAGAGCGGAGTGCTGGTGCGCGGCGGTTTGCCGAGAGCCTATTACATTGGTATCGACACGGGGGAAACGCTTCGCTCCGTCTGCCTGGTGCCGCGCGGATCCGAAGAAGGCTCCGTTCTCGAACTGGATCTCGAGAATCTTCAGCTTGTCGCAAACAAACCCGTTTCATTCCGGCTCTACAGCTCGCTCGAACGCACCGAGGACCAGCTCGGAGATGTTGTCGAGTTTACGCAGAAGGACCTGGAGAGCGGGCGCCTTCACCGTCACGCGCCGCTGAACGCCGTAATCCGGTTCGGCAAGAAGGCAGAGGAGCGGTTGATTCCTGTAAAGCTGGGCGCACGGCTGACGGAAGTCGGAACGTTGGAAATCTGGGCTGAATCGAAGACCAGCGAGCATCGCTGGCGTCTGCAGTTTGAGCTGCGGAAAGCCGTCGCGGCGCCGGACGAGGAAACGAAGCCCGCGCGTCCTGCCGCCCTCATCAGTGACGAGGCGATGGCGCACGCTGAGGCTTTGATACGCTCCGTCTTTGCTGGTTCCGGACCTCCGGATCTGTCGCCGCAGGAGCTCCCAGGACGCCTGGAACAGGCCCTCGGCCTCGGGAGGAATTCGTGGCCCGGTTCGACCATCCGGAAGCTGGCCGATGTATTTCTGGAGTATGCCGAGGGCCGCAAGAAAGGTCCTGCTTTCGAGGCTCGTTGGCTGAATCTGTGCGGATTCTGCCTGCGTCCGGGCTTCGGCTTTCCTGGCGACGATTACCGGATTGAGCTTGCCCGGCGAGTCTACGCCTCCGGTCTGGCATTTCCTAACCACGTGGAGTGTGAGATTCAGTGGTGGATTTTCTGGGGACGCGTCGCTGGCGGCTTAAATCGCAACCAGCAGGCGGACTTGTATCAGCGCATCGCCGGCGTCCTCCTGCCACGCGGCAAGAAGAAGCCGCCCCGCGTGAATGCAAGCCTCCTGCGCGAGATGTGGCGGACAGCCGCGAGCCTGGAACTGCTGCCGATCGGAACCCGCACGGATCTGGGCGAGGCGCTGCTCAAGAAGATCAGCCAGGGCGAAATGGTCGAGACGGCTCTGTGGTGCCTCGCCCGTCTCGGAGCTCGGGAGCTGTTCTACGGACCCATCAACCAGGTGCTTCCTCCCGCGACTGCAACCCGCTGGGTCGAGTCACTCTTGAAGATACCGGCGGCCGGTGAAGCGATCGCGAGCATAGCACGGCACACCGGCGATTCTACCCGTGATCTTTCTCCAAGCGAGCTCGAACTGGTCCGCCGCGACCTTTCCGGCCGGCCCGACGGCGAGCGCCTTCTGGCAACGCTTGAAGGCGAATCCACGCGTGATCTCGCCGCAATGGGCCGCATTTTCGGCGAGGAACTGCCTTCCGGGCTCGTCTTCGCCCAACAAGAGTAGCCGATGGACGAACTCGGGCTCGTGCGCCGCATCCGTAGCCTTGCGAAAGGCGCTGGCAGCAATGTCGTTCTGGGCATCGGCGACGACGCCGCCATCTTCCGGCCGCGCCCAGGTGAAGACCTCGTCTTTACCACCGATCTGCTGGTCGAGGACATTCACTTCCGCCGCGACACGCATCCTCCTGATGCAGTGGGACACAAGACGCTCGCGCGAGGGTTGAGCGACATCGCCGCGATGGGAGCCGAACCGCGCTTCTGCCTGCTGTCCCTCGCCCTTTCATCCTGCTGCGACCACAAGTGGGTACACGCCTTCTATCGCGGGCTGCTGCGCCTGGCGAGGCAAACCGGCACTCCGTTAGTCGGTGGCGACCTCGCTCACGCCGACAAAATAACCTGCGACATTGTCGTCTGCGGGGCCGTGCCGAAGGGGAAGGCGCTACGCCGCGATGGGGCTCGGCCCGGGGACCTGCTGTACGTCAGCGGCAAGCTGGGAGGCTCGGCGCTCGGCCTTTCGTTGCGTGAGGGTCCGGGTTGGAAGAGACATTTGCGGCCGCAGGCCCGGCTCGAAGCCGGTCGGGTCATTCGCGAGCAGATCAAAGCATCGGCGGGCATGGATTTGAGCGACGGACTCTCGATTGACCTGCACCGGCTGTGTGTCGCATCAGGCGTAGCCGCGGAGATTGATCAGCCAATCCCCATATTTCGTGGCGCCACTCTCGACCAGGCTTTGCACGGCGGCGAAGACTACGAGCTCTTATTCACGGCATCTCCGAAGTCGGCCGTGCCCTCTAACATCGGCAGTTTGCCCGTGACGAGAATCGGAAGGATCGTGAAGGGCAAAGCGGGCTCCGTCAAGCTGTACGGCAAACCATTGCCTCCTTTGGGATACGATCATTTCAGGCACTCATGACTGCACCTGACCCCACACCAGTTATCGATCTGATCGAAGCGTTCCGCCGGTCCAAGACGATGTTTGCTGCGGTCTCCCTCAGACTCTTTGACCGCCTTCATTGCCGGCCGGCAACAGCGGCGGCGCTATCCGAGGAACTGGGCTTCAATCAGAGCGCACTGAAGCGTTTGCTGGATGGCTGCGTCGGGCTGGGACTTCTGCGCCAGTCCGGTAGTGAGTACGCAAACACGGACGTCGCGGAGGTATATTTGCGGCACGAGAGCCCGAGAACGCTTGCCGGCTACATCCTCTACTCGAACAGAGCGCTCTACCCGATGTGGGCCAACCTCGAGGACGCCGTGCGGGAAGGCACGAATCGCTGGCATCAGACCTTCGGCCTGGAGGGCAATCTCTTCTCTCACTTCTTCCGTACCGAGGAAGACATGCGGGCATTTCTCGCAGGGATGCACGGCTTCGGCCTGCTCAGCTCGCCGGCAGTGGTCAAAGCCTTCGATCTCAGCAAATTTCGATTCCTGGTGGACTTGGGCGGCGCGACCGGACACTTGGCGCAGACAGCCAAGGAGGCGTATCCCTCCCTATCTGTGGCGCTCTTTGACCTGCCGCCGGTCATCGAGGTGGCAAAGGACTACGTCAACGGAATCCAGCTCATCCCAGGCGATTTCTTTCAGGATTCCCTGCCTGAGGCCGATCTGTTCGCCCTTGGACGGATCCTCCACGATTGGGCGGAAGAAAAGATCGATTTGCTCCTGCGGAAGATCTACGACCGGCTGCCGGTCGGCGGAGGTTTGCTGATCGCAGAGAAGCTGCTGGACGATGACCATTCAGGACCGGTTTCGGCCCTCATGCAGTCGCTCAATATGCTGATCTGCACGGAAGGCCGGGAGCGGTCGCTCGCGGAATATACCGAACTATTGAAGCGGGCCGGCTTTGGTCAAGTTGAGGGACGGAAGACGAATGCGCCCCTCGACGCGATCCTCGCGATAAAAACTCACTGAACCGAGCTGATGGTGATCACCACGTAGTTGCCGTCGATCCGGGACGGGTGCTTTACATTCACGATGCGCTCGCCCGGCACGGCGATCAATTTCGTGGCCTGCTCATAGGCGGATGGATACAGCTTGGTCGTAATCGCCTCACCGGATTCGATCACCGCATAGTCGTTTTCGGTAACGTAGCCAAGCAACTGGGGCTCTCTGCCCTCCGGCTTGTGGACTTCGAAATCCTCGATGCAATGTTTGGCGAACAGCGGCACTGCGTCCGACCCGGGAGAGTAGGTGAACCCGTAAACCCCTGACGGGAGCTGGTCGGTTGCGAAGCCTTCCTCCTCCGCGGTTATGCGGCGAACTCCGTTTCGGATACGGATGGCATCCCGCTCACGCTGGTCCGGTTCCGGCGCGACCTGTTGTTCAACCTGCTCCTGCTGTTTCTTCCCCCCAAAAAGCCCAAGCGCCACAAAACCAATCCCCGACAGAACAAACGCGTCCTGAAGCAAATCAACACCCAACATCCTGCAGTTTCTCCGAAAAACAGGTAAGGAACTCTTATTCTAACGGAGCCCCAATCCGGCTTTCAATCAACGAGAGGACGGACGCCAAGGAGGATGCAGGCGGATCTCAGAAAGTCCGCCTACTCCCCGAATCCCAGCATGAACGGCTATCGAAGCGGCACGGGCTTGCCGCCTGCTTCCTTACTGCGCAGGGCGGCGTCCATAAAGGCGAAAATTTCGAGCGTCTCGGAGTTCGGGACGGGCGGGACACCGGTCTCAAAGAACTTCACGATCTCTTTGACCAGGCTTGCATAGCCGACGGCATTCTTCGACGGGCTCTGAACCACTTCCTTGGGGCGAAAGACGATGGCGCCGTAGTTCGAGTAGGGTCGAACGGCGCGAACGGTGCCGATGCGGCCGTCCTTCCAGCGGCACGTTATCTCGTCGGCGCCTGCAGTGCTGATTCGCGTAACTTCCTGGCAGCCGGGTCCCAGGAGGCTGTAAAGCAGCTCGATCGGGTGGATGGCGTACCAGGCAAGGTCGAGGTGATGCGTCTTGTCAATCGGGCCAGGTCCCCATGTGATAGCGCCAGTCGCATCGCCATACTTCATGCTCGTGGCGATCTCCCCGTAGCGCAGGCTCGAGCTGCTGAACCACGGAACACCGGCCTCCTTTGCAAGCCTGGCAATCTCGCGGGCGTCCTCCAGCGTTGCAGCAAGCGGCTTATCGATAAATAGCGGCTTGCGAGCGGCAATCACCGGCTTTGCCTGCTCCAGATGGACTCGGCCGTCGACGCTTTCCAGCAGCACTGCGTCCACTTTCTTGAGCAGAGTCGGGATGTCGGGAACGATCTCCACTCCATACTTGGTGCTGATCTCTTCGGCAAACTTGTCGACCCGGGTGTAGCTGGATTCGAGATCCGGGCTTCCGCCCTTATATGCGGCGACGACACGGGCGCCGGGAATGTGATCCGGTGAAGACTTGTCGTTGAGGAGCTTAGTGAAGGCCGGAACGTGAGATGTGTCCGTGCCAATAATTCCTACCCGGATCTCCGCGGAAAGGCAGCCAACGAGGACCGGCGCCATGAGCAGCACTCGGCATAGGGATACAAGACCGTTACTCATAAATGACATCTCCTTCATAATGCACCAGCGGGCAAGGATGCGCACTCCTGACACGGTGCGCCAGGCGCTACCGGGCAACATGGCCGAAGACGATGTAATTGTACACGCACAAAGGAAGCGGGCGTGAAATTCATCGCAGCCAGCGCCGTTGCCTGCTACACTGAGCCGTACGACCATGACGCCAGCCGAATGGGAAATCGTAAAAGAGCTGGTGGATCGTGCGCTCGAACTCCTCCCCGAAGAGCGGGCCCGCTTCCTCGACAAACACTGCCCCACTCCCAAAATCCGGGAAGAAGTGGAATCGCTCATTCGATCCTATGAAGAGGCGGAAACGCTCCTCGATGAGCCCGTGGTCCCCAACCTGCACCTAGTGCCGCTTCCCGAGAACGAATGGGTGGGCCAGCGGGTCGGCCCGTACTTCCTGCTCGCTGAGATAGGGCGGGGTGGCATGGGAACGGTCTACAGAGCCATCCGTGCCGACGACGAGTTCCAGAAGCAGGTGGCAGTCAAGCTCGTAAAGCCGGGCATGGATTCCGAGGCCATCCTTCAACGGTTCCGGCACGAACGGCAGATTCTCGCCAGCCTCGATCATCCCTACATCGCCAGACTTCTCGATGGCGGTACGACAAAAGACGGCGTTCCGTACTTCGTGATGGAGTATATCGAAGGCCTCAACTTGCTGGAATACGCCGACGCGAACCGGCTCAATACGACCGAACGCCTGCGGCTGTTTCGCAAAGTTTGCAGTGCGGTAGAGTATGCCCACCGCAACCTCGTGGTACACCGGGATCTCAAGCCAGGCAACATTCTCGTGACTTCCGAGGGAGATCCGAAGCTGCTGGATTTCGGCATCGCCAAGTTGCTCGTGTCGGACCTGCTGGCTAACGGCTCTGACCCGACCGTCAGCGAAATCCGGGCGATGACGCCGGACTACGCCAGTCCGGAGCAAATCCGGGGCGAACGAATCACGACGGCTAGCGATATCTATCAGCTGGGCCTGATCCTCTACGAGCTCTTAACCGGACACAAGCCGTACCGCGTCAAGGGAATGTCGCCGCCGGAAGCCCTGCGGGTTATCTGCGAGGATGAGCCTGCACGGCCAAGCACGGTCATCAATCGAGTGGAGGTCATTACTCAGGCCGGCCAGGATATCAAGTTGACTCCTGAGGTCGTGAGCCGGACGCGGGAAGGAGATGTCAATCGCCTTCGCCGCCGGCTTTCCGGAGATCTCGACAATATCGTCTTGATGACCCTCCGCAAGGAGCCGGAGCGCCGCTATCTTTCCGTCGAGCAGTTGGGCAGAGACATCGACCGGCATCTGGCTGGCCGAACCGTCACAGCGCGGAAGGACACCGTGCTGTATCGGACGCGCAAGTTCGTCCGGCGGAATCGCGGAATCGTTCTTGCTGGCTCGCTTCTTGGGGTGACGCTCGCTGCCGGCGTCGCTTCCACCGCATGGCAGTCCTGGCGGGCCCAGCGCCGCTTTAACGAGGTGCGCCAGCTCGCAAACGCGTTCCTGTTTGAGGTGGATGGGGCCATCGCGGCATTGCCGGGCTCAACTCCTGCCCGCGAGCGGATCGTCCATCTTGGATTGGAATATCTGGACCGGCTGGCAAGCGAAGCGGGTGGCGATCGCGGCTTGCAGCGGGAGCTGGCAGCCGCCTATCAGAAGGTCGGCGACATTCTCGGGGGCTCGTTTAACGCCAATCTCGGAAGGTCTGCCGAAGCACTGGCAAGCTACAAGAAGGCGCTGGCGATTCGACAATCCCTAGTGGCGGGTGATCCGGCGTCCAGGGAACTTCGGGATGAATTGGCGAGCAGTCTGGCGACAGTGGGTGATATGCAGCTCGCGATGGGAGACATCGACGATGCAATCGCCTCGCTACGGCAAGCGCTTGCGATCCGGGAGCAGCTCGTTTCTGAGGATCCTTCCGACCCGAAAGCTTTGAAGGAGCTCGCCTCCACCTACTCACAGCTCGTCCGGCCGCTAATTGGCAAGGCGGACTGGCCACAGATTGCCGAGCTCCGGCGGCGCGAAGTGGATATTTACGACCGCCTGAAAAGCGCAAACCCAGCCGACGAATCGGCGCGCTTGGGCTGGGCCGCCGCCAATAGCAACCTCGGTTGGGCTCTCTCCCACCTGCCGGGACCCGGCGGTCTTGACCGTTACGAGGAAAGCATCGCAATCCAGGAAGCGCATCTCTCGCAAAATCCCACGGATGCTCAGACTCGATTCGAGCTGGCGAGACGTTATGCCCAACTGAGCACAATCCTCGAACGCCGGGGTCATATCGACCAGGCGCTTACCTATGCGCAGAAGTCGCTGACTGAGCGTCAAACTCTGGCAAACAGCGATCCCGAAGACGTTCGCGTCAGGAACTTCCTGAGCGACAGCCAGCGTGCTGTTGGACGCTTGCTGCTTGCAATGGGCCGGATAGACGAAGCCATAAGCATCATCAGCCGGAGTGTCGCGATCAGCGAGCGAGTGGCGGCGATCGATGCCGATGATGTCTTCGCGCAGATCGGGCTCGGCATCTCCCGCGCAATGCTTGGCAGGGCGCATCGTGCTCGAGCCGAATCCTCTAGAATCGCAGCAGGACGACGGCGGCAGGCTTATGAGGACGCCATATCCGAATTCCGGACGGCCCTGGGAATCATCGAGCCGATTGAGCGGCAAGGAAAGCTGAACCGCTCTTTCTTTTCTGGCTTCGTCGTCGATACTGCCACCTTGAAGAAAGAGATTGAGGCCTGCCAGTCCGGCTTGCGGGTGGCCGCAATGAAGTAGTTGGCGCTACGGTAAAGACAGCGGCTCGCGCCGGACGTGGCGAGTGCCGGGGCCAAGAGGCTCCAACGAAAGATACCGCAGCATCAGTCTTCCTTCCAGGACGCCGCTTCCCGGCTCCGGCGTTTTGGATAGCGCCAGCCGCGCCAGGGATGATACAGGAGCAGTTAATGGAGCAGAAGCGCTACGCCATGCCTCTGACGCCATCAGCGGAATACCCTTGGCCGGGCGATCCTCGTCCGGCGAAAGTAACGACCAGACAAGTCCCGTGCCTCCCTCCATCCCTTCTGTCCGGTACTGAAATCGCAGCAAGTAGGAGTGATTCCTTTTCACCGGAACAAATTGACTGAGCACCGAGCAGGAATCCGGGCCCTTGCCGTCAAAGACGAGGGTAAGCCGCGTGGAGTCCGCCACCTTCTCACGCAGGAGCTTGATCGTACCAGCGCAGCCGGTTCGCCAATCGAATCCCTGCTCTGCGGCGGCCTTGGGGTTCGCCACATTGGAGAGAATGCGGCCTTGAGCGGGCCGGAGCACCGGGAACGGTATGACCTGTTTGAAGGCCATCTCATTCCATACCGCCAGAGCGCGGCTGGTATCCTGCTTACTCAACTGCCGTTCGATGTACGTCAGCAGAACCGGAATGTCGTCCGCATCGGCCCGGCTTAGCATATTGGGAAGGATTTCGTCCGCAAGATCGGTCCGGTCATGACGGACCAGATAGGCCAGCCATGCCCTTTCCACCTTTGGAAGTCCCGCGATTACCTGGGCACGAATCTTCGAAGCATCGCGGCCTAGATTCAGGAGCTGCTCGAAGAGCGGATCCAGGTCTGCGTCCGGCGCTTGCGCCAGTTGGCGAGCGCATGGAACACATCGCTCCACGTCTTGAGCCTGAGAGTAATGCGCGGCGACAACGACCGCCGCATCCGTATTGAACGTCTCTCCTGCCTTAGAGGATGTTTGAGGATCCTGTGCGACCGGGTTGGCGACGGATGGGACGTCCCGCCGCGCCCAAGTCGCAGAAGCAAGCCGGACGGAGGCTACTCTATGCCAAACTTTGTAGGTTTGCGTAATCAGGAGCAGCAGAGCGGGCAACATGAGGAGTCGAAGAAGAAAGCCCTTCATACCGCTGTACTCCTAGCGAATCAGGATTCCGCTACTACCAACATCCATTGCGCCTCCTCAAAGCCCTCGTTTTCAACCAGGCAGAGAAACCACAATCGAAGTATCGGCTGACTTCGAAATTTCTATAGAGAACCTTGCCTATCTTCGGGTAAGAAACACCTTGCGTTACCGCGGGAAGTGTCTAAGGAAGTCGGCGATGCGAGGAAGCGCCTGCTCAAGGAGCTGCCGCTCTGCGGCATAGCAGATGCGTACGGAGCCCTCGCCGCCCTCGCCAAAGGCGACTCCGGGCGCAAGTCCGACGCGGGTTTCGAGCAGGAGCTGCTTGCAGAAGGCGAACGAATCTTTTAGCCCATCAATCCTTGGAAAAAGGTAGAAGGCGCCATCCGGCTTCGGCACCATAACGCCGGGAATGCGGCTTAGAAAATCGAGACAAAGGTCGCGATTCTCCTTCAAACGGGCAAGCATTTCCCTGATCGAACTTTCGCCCCAAAGCAGCGCCGTTTCGGCTGCGCGCTGAACCATGCTCGGCCCGTGCGACACGATGAATTCATTGAGACGGGCCGCCCGTTCGGCAAGATCTTTCCGCGCAACGAGCCAGCCAAGCCGCCAGCCGGTCATGCAGTAGGTCTTGGAGAACGATTGCACAACGATCACGGCGTCCTCGCGGGTCGCGAGCCGGAGGATGGAGGGAGCAGGCACACCGAGCCCGTCAGGCGGATAGTAAAGCCGCTCGTACACCTCATCCGCCATCAGCCAGATGCCGTGACGCCTCGCAAAGTCGAGCAGCTTCTGCTGCTCGTCGACGCTCGCTACCCAGCCGAGGGGATTCGATGGTGAGGTATATAGCAGCAGTTTCGTGCGCGGCGTCACAGCGCGTTCAAGCGCGTCAAAATCGATTTCGTACCGGCTGCCGCAGAGCAGGTGCGCGATCTGCCTGACAGCCGCATTTGCCATCAGCACATTGGCCGAGCCGTTCGGCCAGGTGGGAGTAAGTACGATGGCTTCATCGCCGGGGTCGAGGACACAGCGGATGCCGACATTGAGGGCCTGCACGCCCGACGCCGTCACAACGATCTCCGTTTCCGGATCGAGCTTCACCTGGTGCTTCTCTTCGTAGTACCGGGCAAGGCCGCGGCGAAGAGAGGGCATTCCGGCGTTCTCTGTATAGAACGTGAATCCGTCAGCCAGCGCCTTCTGTGCTGCTCGCTTGATGAACTCGGGCGTGGGAAGGTTGGACTCGCCGAAGTAGAGCCGGATGACTTTCTCCGACGGATCCTGGGCCGCTGCATCCATCGCCATTGCAAATTCGGCGAGCTCTCGAATGCGGGAATGAGGAACGTTCAGAGCTGAGGAGGCAACGGCAGCCGGCATGCGACCAAGTATAGCGTCCCCGCGGTTCGTTGCGAAGGTGCTAACGCTTAGCGGCCGAGCTCTTTGCTCTGCATCAGTTGCTCAATCTGCACGAGTTCGGTCGGGTAGTCGCCGGTATAGCAGGCGTAGCAGAACTCGCCGCGCTCATCGCCAACCGCGGCGCGTAGCGACGTGAGCGGCAAATAGGCGAGGGAATCGGCTTCCACGAACCGGCAGATTTCTTCAATCGAATGCTTGCTGGCGATCAGCTCCCGTTTGGTCGGGGTATCGACGCCGTAAAAGCAGGGAGAGATCGTAGGAGGACAGGAGATACGAAGGTGGACCTCGCGTGCCCCCGCGCTGCGGACCATGCGCACGATCTTCTGACTCGTCGTGCCGCGGACGATCGAGTCATCCACGAGCACCACCCGCTTGCCCTGCAAAAGGTGGCGGACCGGATTGAGCTTCAGCTTCACGCCAAAGTCACGGATTGCCTGGGAAGGCTCGATGAACGTACGGCCGACATAGTGGTTGCGGATGAGGGCCTGCCGGAAGGGGATGCCCGATTCGTCGGCATAGCCAAGCGCCGCGGCTACGCCGGAGTCAGGAACGGGAACGACGACGTCGGCTTCGACCGGAGCCTCCCGGGCGAGCAGACGCCCAAGCATTTCCCTCGACTGCTGCACCGGACGGCCAAACACCAGTGAATCAGGGCGGGCAAAGTAGACGTGCTCGAAGACGCACTGGGCCCGCTTGAGCGGCGGAGCATAGCGCTCGCGAGTGACGCCCTCCGGACCCACAATTACCATCTCCCCTGGCTCGACGTCACTCAGGTAGGTGGCGTTAATCAAGTCGAAGGCACAGGTTTCCGAAGCGAAGACATAGCTGACGCCGCCGTCGGAAAGCTGCATTCGCCCCATGGCGAGCGGCCGGAAACCGTGCGGGTCACGGGCAACGATAATGCGATCCTGAGCGAGAAACACCAGGGAAAACGCCCCTTCCAGCTGGAGAAGGGCGTCGCGAAGCGCCCCGGCGAGCGTGCGCTCCCGCGAGTGAGCCACCAGATGAAGGACAACCTCAGTATCGGAGGAAGCCTGGAAGATGGAGCCGTCGCGCTCGAGCTCCTGGCGCAATTCGGCCGCATTCGTGATGTTGCCGTTGTGCGCCACAGCGATGCTGCCCTTGTTGCAGGTGACCGCGAAGGGCTGGGCATTCAACAAGACCGTGTCGCCGGACGTGGAGTACCGCGTGTGCCCGATGGCCAGGCTGCCGGGCAACTGGCTGAGGACGCCAGGGGTGAAGATGTCGGCCACGTGCCCCATGTTCTTGTGGCAGTAAATCTGGCGTCCGTCGCTCGACGCGATGCCCGCGCTCTCCTGCCCCCGATGCTGCAGTGCGTAAAGACCGAGGTAGGCGAGGTTCGCCGCCTCGGGATTGCCGTAAATGGCGAAAACACCGCATTCGTCGTGGAACTTGTCAAACATAGACTAAGCCCGTAACAACGTCTCCAGCGCCGTGTTCCAGCGCGTCCGCAAATCATCGATGCCACAGTCCAGAAGAGCCCTGCCGCGATTCTTCACAACAATCCGTCCCGGAATCGTTCGTCCGATCACCAGGGCCTCGACACGATGTGCAGCGGCAACGTTGAGGATAGGGCCGGCGTCCTCCGCGGAAACAAGGATCCGCGAAGGCCCTTCGTGGTAGAGCAGAAACTCGGGACGAAGATCCGAATCGAGATCGATCTCCGCGCCAACTCCGTGAGGGAATCCGCACTCTGCAAGCGCAACGGCAAGCCCGCCGTCGCTGATGTCGTGAGCTGCATCGGCCAGACCTTGGCGCACCACATCACGAATCGCCGCCTGCACGCGCTTCTCGTAGTCCATGTCCAGGACCGGCGGCATCCCCCAGAGATGCTTCAGCACAACCTTCGCGTATTGGGTGCCGCCGAAATGAGTCAGGTC